>JREQ01002679.1_pt1 | contig 60470 bp, 69 predicted proteins | sample 210151 | NCBI WGS metagenome assembly JREQ01 (sample SAMN03019617, study PRJNA260268) | marine sediment metagenome | biome: Marine; feature: Sediment; material: Clay; isolation source: clay from marine sediments 31 meters below sea floor depth collected from... | place: New Zealand: Canterbury... | reverse complement strand
AGCTTTCTTAAGTCCTCTATCCCAAGCAATTTCTGTTCCATTACACTTAGGACAACGATATATCTTCTCCATTTTCCATCACATAATACATCAATTTCAAGTTGTACTAAAGATTTAAGAAAGAAACTTCTAGTGGGGAGTCATCGGTGTTACCCTACTTAAGGAAAGTTTAAGAAATCGAGTGATAATCAGTTTTTGGACTAGAAATGCAACCGAAGATTTTAGTCATAGGGTCAAGAGACCATGATAGAGCTAATTGTGTTGATTGGCTACAACCTTTTCCCAACATTGAAGAATACGACTCTATAATCATAAATATGCAATCACTTACTCAAAATGTGTACGATAAGATTCAGATGAAGATTCGTGGAATGAAGGAATCAGTAAGAACAATTATCGAAACTCATCGGGAGATTTTCTGCATTATGAACAAGTTAATCCATCCGTCTCCAGCTCCGAGACCTTTTGGGGCACCCGTATACAAGGCAAAGAGAACTATTGCGGTTGGTTATGTTTCACCCACAAACTATGATTGGCTTCCAGTCAGGATTAAGGTAGATAATCGAAAGAGAGGTACATCAACTATTTTATATGATCATAAATTTGACAGATATTTTGACTTCGTAGATAGATGGAGTTTTGAAATAAACACATCTCTTGGAACAACGAGACAAGATAAGTTTGCTTTTATGTTTTATGGAATTGTACCGATAGCTACGAATAAATCCAAAAAAACGATTGCTGGAAATCTTAAACGTGAGACGTTTGGCAAAATCCAAGAAAAAGGTGCAGTTCATTTGTTACCTCCTCCAACAAAATGTGACACTCACCAAGCCATCGAAATAATACTGGATCTAATTTGCGGTGAGGAAGGAAAGGTAATTCCAGTTTGGAGAAAAGACATCGATGCTCCTAGAGTAAAAGAGCTTGAACAAGAGATAGAAAATAAGATTAAGAGTATCAAAGGAATTCAGCAAGAAATTTCTCAACTTAGAGGTCAAGTGCAAGAATGGGATTCGTATCGAGACCTTCTAACTGCAACTGGATATGACTTAGAGAAAATAGTCCAGAAAACACTATTAGATATCGGAATCAAGACTAAGAAAACTGAAAAAGGATTCCCTGCTGACTTGATAAGTAATGAAGTTGCAGTTGAAATTACAGGAATCAAAGGTTGTGTAGGAGCAAGTTCCGAAAAAGTCAACCAAACTGGCAGATTTAAGGAGTCGTATCATAAGGGAGAAAAAATAATTCTGATCGCCAACACTCATATGGATTTATCTCCGAAAGATAGAAAAGGAAAAATGGATTTTTCTCCAGAGGTTAAGAAATACTTTGAATCTTTATCTGTCTGTTGTTTGACTACTAAAACCTTGTTTCAATTGTGGAAAGATGTTGTAACTGGAAAAAGAGGCTCAAAAGATGTTAGAAGGAAAATCTTGACCAAAAACGGTGAATTGACGCCTAGCGAGTTTGAATAGATTTAGTGAGTCATATCTAAGACTGATGTTTCTTCCAAAATTCTATTTGGTTCTTTAACGACATACGTCTAAATGCAGAAAAACTTATGGCAAGCAATCAAAAATCGAAATCTGCAAAAAAATGCAATCGTGAAATGAAGTGAGAGAAGAGAAAAACCTTGATTGGAAATACTGGATACATTGAGTTTAAATAAGTCTAGCCTTAACCATAGTTAAATTTGACTTCAAACCATTAGACCATAATTCCAGAAACTGGGTTAGGGTAGACATGGTGTTTCATTCGCCTAAGAGGAGCAGAGGGACAGCCTTGGCAGAAGGCCTTGCAGCTGGCGTACTGTTTGGCACGTCATCCATCTTCATTAGGCTTCTCGGTGTCCTCAATGTCTATTCTTTGGCCTTTTGGCGTCTAATAATAGCCTCCATCGTCCTAGTTGGCGTAGTCCTCGTCTTAAGAAAATCCTTCAATTTGAGTATGATGAAGGCAAACATCAAGCAATTTTCGATCCTCGCCACATTCTTGGGACTCCACTTCCTCCTCTACATCTCCGCCGTAAAAAATACCACGATTCTGAACGCTACAGTGTTGGTAAACACAGCCCCGATTTTCTCCATGCTTATCTCCTCCTTTCATTTTAATTTGAAGCCGTCTCGACTAGCCGTGATGGGGTTGACCACATGTTTTCTGGGAGCAGGCCTAATAGGCTATGCACACGCCTCTACTTCCCTGTTAATTAACTTAAGGGGAGACTTGGAAGCCGTACTAGCCGCAGTCGCCGAGGCATTATACCTCAGCTATGGCCGAGAGGTGAGGACCAAGATGCCCTTGTTGTCCCAAGTGACCCCTATATACTTGGTCTCAGCCTTTATCATAGGGTTCCCATGTGCTCTGACAAGAATCCCGATTACTCTTCCCCGTCAACCTCACCTAATTCTCTTTCTCCTCGGATTTGGGATTCTGCCAACAACCTTAGGCCACACCCTCTATTACTCGTCCCTCTCGAACCTCAAGTCCTTTGAGACGGCGACTCTGGCTCTTCTTGAGCCCGTCGGCGCAACCTTATTGGGCATAGCATTGTTCGGCGAGATACCTGGTTCACTTTTTGTTCTAGGAGCCTTTTTAGTCCTTAGCGGCATCATTTCTGTAGCTTTGAAAGAGTGAACGAGCTGAGGGCTCCTATTTCCAAGATGCTCGATGTGAAGGCCACGTGCAGGATTCCTACGATCTTTCCTTTTTAGGTGCAGCATGTTTTCTTAGAAAATACTGTTTTCAACATTCTTCTACAAATATAACCTCGCCATTTGCTACTCTGAGCTGTCGCCGATATGGACGGCGGCAAATCTTCCAGAAGCGAAGATGTCAAGGGGTAGTGGGTTTAATCCTAGGAGACGCGGAATTAGCCTTCGACAACGTACCTGTGGGCGACGTATTTTCCAGCTGTTGGGCTATCCCTGATTATTCTAACTATGTCTCCCGGCATAGCGCCGATGGCCTTGACCGCAGGGTCCGAGGCTCTGATGTGGGGCAGTTGGTAGGGATGAACCCGATATTCTGTTAGTAGTTTTTCACTTTCTTCCGGCTTGAGAATCTCGTGCTTTGGCACGTACTCGTGGTTGAAGATGCTGAAGGCTGGGAAGATTCTTGGAATCAGTTCTATTCCCTTTTTCTTTGCGTTAACCTTGGCTGCTGGGGTGTACCTCCCGCTGGTGACGATTACTGCTTTGTCGATCTCCGCCTCCTTCATGGCCTTCTTCAGTTGGTTGATGTACGCAATTCCAACAGCTCCTTGAGTTGGGATACACCAGATAAGCGCGGTCTTTTTTTCTTTAGGTATCTTAACCGTAAAGCTGAGGATATTCTTCAGTTCCTCTCGCTTCAACAGCTTGTAGCCCCGAAGCTTCATGAGAACCTTAGCCTTCCTTTCCTCCAAAGTTGCTTTAGCGCTCAAATTTTCAACCTCGCGTCTAGAGAAGGACTGTAAGTGGAAATCATCTAAACCACCCTTAAACTTTGCGCTTCGCCTGTGAAGAATGATTACAAACAAATTCTTTAAACACTTCCAGAAGCCTTCAAGCACCCAGCAAAAATTGAGAAAACATATTAATAAGCCCTGCAAAAGCAATGTAACCGGTGATAAAATGGACATCGATGACCTAAAAATTGGTACCGAAGGCACTTTTCTTCCACCCTTTGAGAATGGTATAAACACAGTTAAGAGAATAGAGGAGCTTGGCTACGACTCTGTCTGGTGGGCTGACCATCTGATGGCTTGGATACCTGAATCCATATGGACTCCTGACATTACTGAGGTGGCGGCGTATCGAGATACTCCGCACGTGTTCTTTGATGCTCTGTGCACGATAGCCGTTGCAGCGTGGAGTACCAAACGTATTCTTCTAGGGCCAGCCGTTACTGAAACTTTTAGGAGACATCCAGCCGTGCTTGCCCAAGCATTTTTGACCCTAGATCATTTATCTAAAGGCAGGGTGATTCTGGGAATCGGTGCGGGTGAAGGTGAAAATGTCACACCATACGGGATTAAATGGAGCAAGCCTGTGAGTCGGCTAGAAGAAGCCATCAAGATAATTAGGTTACTTTGGGAAAACGATAAGAAAGTTGATTTCGACGGAAAGTTCTGGAAACTAAAGGACGCCGTCACTGCCTTGGGCCCCTACGAGAAAGGAAAGTACCCTCCAATCTGGATTGGCGCTCATAGGCCAAAAATGCTTGAAATGACTGGCAGACTGGGAGACGGGTGGTTACCGGCGAACATGGGCCTCGACCTTTATAGAGAGGGTCTTGGAATTATACGGGATTCCGCGAAGAGGGCAGGTCGAGATCCGGACGAGATAACGCCAGCGCTCTACACTTATGCGATTTTGGATGAAGATCACGAGGAGTGTCACAGAATGCTTGGAACTCTGATGGCGAAGAACTTTCTCCTGATTCTACCACCTGAAATGTTTAAGCGTTACGGAGTTCAACACCCCTTTGGCGAGAATTACTACGGGCTCCTCGAATTCGTTCCTACGAGGTATGATCGAAAGACGATGCTGGAAGCGTTGGAAAAGGTTCCAACGAAGTTGTGCGAAGACCACTACTTACATGGTACTCCAGATGAGGTCATTGGTCAAATAGAAAAGTACGCTAAAATCGGCTTAAAACACTTTGTCATCAATAATATGACCTTCTTCCTCGACATTCGCAAAATCAAGAACTCATTCAAATGTATGAAGAAAATTTTGACGTACTTTAAGGGCTAAAGTGCACATCCAAAACTCTTTTTCTCAATTTTGTTTTATTCTTTTTAGAAGCTGCTAGGGTAACATCAGTGTATGTAACAGGCCCCATACGACAATCCATGTGAGGAAGTAGGCGCCTATACCCATTGTAAACACCTTAGTTGGATTTTCCACCTTAGCCATAAACAGCCATTTTAGAATGTAATAACTAATAATGTAAACAAGTATTCCTATCGACATGCCGCTTATAAGGGGATTAGTAGCTTCCTCAACATCAATCAAAAGAACACATATCAAGGCTGCAAAAACGCCGAAACCAACTCTGCTCCAATAAATAATGTTTAAAGGCTTCAACTCAACAACCTCCCTAAGGGAAAGACTTTGAAGGAGAAAATGACGAGTTTCGACATCGCAGCCCTCACTCCTGAGCTTAATCAAGTAATCAAAGGTACCCGCATTGATAACATTTACCAAATTAATCCCATTACTTTACTTTTAAAGCTTCGTAGACCAAGCCAGCCTCTCCTCCACCTTCTCATAGAGGCTGGAAGGCGACTTCACCTAACCTCTTACGCCCTAGAAAAGCCCCAAAAACCTCCAACCTTTTGCATGGCCCTTCGAAAGTACCTTAGAAACGGTGAGGTCAGGGGAATTCACCAACACGAATTTGAACGAATCGTAACAATAGACGTAAGCAGAAAGGAAGGCAACTTCCAACTCATATCAGAACTTTTCGGCGATGGAAATATCATACTAGTGAATCCCGAGAACAGAATTCTCCAAGCCCTGGCTTACCGAAGAATGCGAGACCGAAACATCTTGCGCGACGAAGTCTTTCAGCACGCTCCATCAAGTGGAGGGAACCCCCTTAAACAGAGCCGACAAGACTTTAACGAAATAAAAGGGCTGGGGCAACTGGAAATCGTAAGAGCCCTCACAAAATTCCTAAGCATCGGCGGACTCTACGCCGAGGAAATCCTCCTTCGCGCGCAGGTTGACAAGAATGTCCTATGCGACTGCCTCACGGAACAAGATTTGGACAGGATTTTCGATCAGCTTCATCAGATTCTCTCCGTCATTAAAAGTGGAAACTTGAAACCTTGCATCACAATTAACGAAGAGGGCGAGTGGATCGACGTAACTCCATTGCCTCTAAGAAAATACGCCCACTTAAATCAAAAAACGTATAAGACCTTCAACGAAGCCCTTGACGATTATTACACGATGATGATTGTGAAAGAAGGAGTGGTTGAAGTTGCCAAGGGAGTCGAGCGAGAATTAGCGAGACAACAAAGGATTCTTGAAAGCCAGCGGAGAGCCTTGAAGGATTTGAAAGGACAGATTGAAAGGAACAAGGGAATTGGCGACATAATTTACATGCACTTCAACGACCTACAACTTCTTCTTCAAAAGATTATGGACGAGAAAAGAAGCGGAAAACCTTGGGAACAAATAATCTCAGGCATCGAAGAAGGGAAAAAAGCGGGACGTGTTCCCGATATCTACTTCCACTCCATGGAACCCCAACGCCAAATCCTCAACGTTTCTGTGGAAAACTCTATTTTCCCCCTCAACCTCCGTCGTCCCATCCAAGCCAACGCAACTAAATATTACACAAGGGCGAAGAGGGCTGAGAAGAAGCTGAAGGGCGCTCAGAAAGCCCTTCGAAACACCGAGGCCAAGATCGAAGAAATGCAAAAAAGAGTTGGGCGAGTAAAGGAAACTCGTGGGCCTCCACCCAAAAGAAGGAAAAAAGCATGGTACGAGAAATTCAGATGGTTCCACTCTTCAGACGGCTTTCTTGTGATCGGAGGGAGGGACGCAACAACAAACGAAATTCTTATCAAGAGGCACATGGAGCCCCACGACATCGTTTTTCACGCCGACATTCTGGGCGCCCCCTTCGTCTTGATCAAGACCAGAGGAGAAACACCGCCTGAACCAACAATGAAGGAATCGGCGCAGTTTGCGGCCTCCTACTCCCGAGCCTGGAAGGAAATGTTAAGAGCAGTCAACGTCTACTGGGTCACCCCGGAACAAGTGAGCAAAAGCCCTCCTCCGAGACAATACCTCAAAAAGGGGGCCTTCATGATTCATGGATCGAAAAACTACGTTCGCGGCGTTCCCTTGCGGGTTGCCATCGGGGTTAAGATGGAAGAAGAGCAGGTGATGATTATTGGAGGCCCAGTGGAAGCCATCACTAACCAAACAGATGTATGGGTGGAAATCGTTCCTAGGGAGCAAACGAGTAGCAGGCTTGCCAAGCAGATACGACAGCTACTAGCTAAGAGGGTTCCTAAGGCTTTGAAAAAAAGAATCCTTGAGGTTTCTTTAGAGGAAATACAGACTTTCATACCATTAGGTAGGGGAATGGTCAATGTCTCTAAGCCTTGAAAAGCCTGTTTGAGGAAAAGCTGATAAAGTAAATATTGAGACTACTATTCAGTTATGAACAAGAGTTTAATAGACCTTCCAAATTAATGTCGTATCGGGGCTAATCGACTATGGCCGAGATAGGCATAAGGACGCGGATGCTAGTCAAAGACGTTATGTCCAGTCCAGTCATCACAGTTAACGAAGACGCCACCGTCGACAAAGCAGCTCAACTCATGGCTAAAGGCCATATTGGTTGCATCCTCGTGACCAGCAAAGAGGGAAAGCCTCTAGGCATAATAACCGAAAGCGATTTTGTCACCCGAGTTCTAGCCAAAAACATCCAGCCCAACAAACTAACAGCCAAGGAGGTGATGACGTCACCCCTCATCACCATAGACCCAGATGAAAACCTAAGCGAAGCCGCTAGAAGAATGAGCCAGCTTAATATCCGAAGGTTGGGCGTCATGTACAAGGGCAATCTCGTCGGAATAATTTCCAGCAAGGATATTCTGGGCATCATGCCTCAACTCATAGAAATCATCCAAGAAAAAGCGCGCATCCAGGGAGGAACCGCGGCGGAAGAGGCTCGAGAGTCTATTCCTTTGGCTGGATACTGTGACCAGTGTGGACGCTGGTCCGACGACCTCGTTGAGGTTGAGGGCAACTTTCTCTGCGAGGAATGTCGAATCGAGCTCAAGAGCGAATACTGAGAGGTCGAATGTTTGCTTGTTAGGGATATAATGAATCGAAGCTACCCCCAACTCTACGAAGACGAGCTTGCCACAAAGGCTCGAGCCACCCTCCGCAGCCGAGGACTAAGAATTCTTCCCGTCGTGGATGACCGTAAACGTCTCGTGGGCATGATCTCCAGGAGCGCTGTAATGGTCATAACATCCTCCATTTCCCCAATACGAGTTAAGGGAGTCATGTCGACGCCTAAATTTGTCGCAACCGTTGACATGGACGCCTTTCATGCCGGGCGAGAAATGATTCGTTTAGACGAGTGGTACGTTCCTGTTGTAAAGTCTTCTCAAGACTATACATACCTGGGAGTTCTAGGCTTAGAAAACCTCACTGAAGCTTTTTTGAAAAGGGGTGTTGCCAAACTTTCAAGGGTTGTCTCTGAATTCATGTCAACTGACCTCGTCACATGTTCTTCAGAGGACGAGGTGGATAACGTCTGGCGCTTGATGCAGGAGCGATCATTCGCCGGATTACCAGTTGTGAATAGGGGAAGGGTTGTCGGCATGGTGACTCAGAAGAATCTGCTGGACAGTGGAGTGATCTTCCATGCGTTTGAAGCAAAGAGGGGGCGGTTCAAAGCTCCATCAAAGATATCCTCTGCGATGAAAACCCCAGTCATCTCCCTCCCACCTACAGCCACGATTAAAGAAGCGGCGGAACTCATGCTCAAGAAAAACGTTGGACGCGTGCCCATCGTGGATAAGGAGAGAAACATTATAGGCATAATCGATCGTGAAGATATTGTAAAGGCGCTTCTCTAAGCTTATGAGGTTTTGAATTTGGCTTCGCGTCGCGGTGGAAGACGAGAATCCTTTCGACGAAGCTTGAGAGAAAAGGGACCCCTAGCCTTGAGGGCTCACCCATCCAAGAGACGTGAAGGAGAAATAATGACCATAGCAAAGAGCCCAGTGATAACTATGGCGCCCACCACACCGGTGTACGACGGCATACAGATCATGGTCAAGGAAGGATTCCGCAGAATACCCATCGCTGATCCGGGAACCAAAAGACTTCAGGGCATAGTAACAGCCTCCGACATCGTAGACTACCTCGGTGGGGGTGAAAAGTTTCGGATAATTCAACGGGAACATGCTGGCAACTTCTTCAAGGCAATAAACGAGCCGGTGAGGCACATAATGACTCGAGAAGTTTTTTCAGTTCACACCTCTGCCAAAATTAACGACACCATAGACATGATGGTAAAGAATAAGGTCGGTGGCCTACCCGTCGTTGACAAAGAAGACCGTGTGTGGGCCATCATAACTGAACGAGACATAATCACAATTTTCAGCGGAATGATAAGTGGAGCCAAAGTTTCAGACTTGATGTCCAGAAAGGTTGTAACAGCGACGCCTGAAACATCCATCCTCGAAGCCGAAAAAAGGATGATTAGACGCGGCTTCAGACGATTACCTATAGTTTCAGAGGGTAAACTCGTTGGCATAGTTACAGTCATGGACATCCTACGCTTCTTCGGCTCCGGCAAAGTTTTCCAACATCTACGATCAGGAACCATCGATCAAGTTTTACAGACGCCGATTACTGAAATAGCTGTGAAGGACGTGGTAACCGTTAGCCGCAACGTTGACGTTGGCGAGGCCGCGCAACTCATGTGGGACAAAGGCATAGGGGCCCTACCCGTGGTGGAAAACGAGAAGCTCGTTGGGATAATAACAGAGCGAGACTTCTTTAAATTGATCGCATGATATAAAGGATTCAACAGCCCCATAACATATCAAAGGAAGCCGAGGATGATTATTTGCCAGTAGACATGGTCCTTTATAACACCAAAATCTATACTCGTGGAAGAATTGTTGAGGCAGGAATAGCCATAGATGAAGGAAGGATATACAAAATAGCTAAGGAGACAAACCTCCCTCAAGCCTCGGCAAAACTGGATTTAAAAGGACAAGTAACCCTTCCGGGTCTAATAGATTCCCACGTGCATCTTCGAGACCAGCAACTAGCCTACAAGGAGGATTTCCTCAGCGGAACATCGGCGGCAGCTGCAGGCGGCGTAACCCTAACCATAGACATGCCCAACAACAAACCCGTGACGATGGATTCAAAATCCCTGAGAGAACGCATGAAGCTAGCGGAGAGGCGAGTAGTCGTAAATGTTGCCTTCTACTCAGCCTTCCCAGAAAACTTGAGAGAGGCGCCCTCCATAGTTGAGGAGGGAGCTGTGGCGTTCAAGCTCTACATGTCTCAAAAGATCGGGGGACTAGACGTCGACGATGATGACATGTTGTTACACGCCTTCAACGACGTTGGAAAGATGAGAGTTCCTATCGCGGTGCACGCCGAAGATAGAAAAACGCTTGAAAACATGAGAAGAAAGATGGAAAAAGCTGGACGCAAAGACGTGGAGGCTTATGTTAAAGCGCATCCGCCTCAAGCTGAGATAAAGGCAACAAAGCGTATCATTCAACTCGCAAAGAAATCCAGCGCTCACCTTCATTTCTGTCATGTTAGTTCAGCCGCTGCACTAAACGCAATTTTAAAAGCAAAGAATACGGGCCTTCCCTTCACCTGCGAAGTAACACCACATCATCTTCTCATGTCGTCTGAACATTTAAAACGCTACGGAACCCTAGCGCTCGCCGACCCTCCGCTGAGAACCAAAGATGATGTTAAGGCTTTATGGACCGCCCTTAAACATGATTCAATCGACGCTTTAGCTTCTGATCACGCTCCCCATACAATTGAAGAGAAGGAAGTGGAGTCAGTATGGGACGCAAAGCCAGGCATACCCGGACTTGAGACAATGCTCCCGCTTTTGCTGACTCAAATAAATGGTGGTCGCCTAACAATATCTGATCTGGTCAGACTGACTTCAGAAAAGCCGGCACAAATATTCAATTTGAAGAATAGAGGGCGCCTAGATGAGGGATACAGCGCTGACATTGTGGTGGTTGATATAAATCGAGAATACAAAATTGATTCACCAAAATTCTATTCAAAAGCAAAATATTCCCCTTTTGACGGGTGGAGAGTTAAAGGCAAGCCCATAAAAACCTTTGTAAATGGGCAATTGGTTATGGACGAAGGCGAGATAGTCGCAAAGCCTGGAACCGGTCAGATAGTTCGGTGGGAAGGTTGAAGTTCATAACAGACGGCATGCTTGGGAAGCTCACCAGATGGCTTCGCATGCTAGGTCAAGACGTAGAATACTCCAGATCTCTTGATGACAAAAAACTCATCGAAATGGCGAAAACCGAACGTCGCACCCTCCTCACCCGCGACCTCAAGCTCTACCAGCAAGCCATGATGCAGGGAGTAAACGCCGTCCTAGTCGAGGCAACAACAGGACCCGAAAAACTCGCCGACCTGGCAAGGCGATTCAACTTCAACCTTGAAATCGACGTCACAGTTTCGCGTTGCCCCAAATGCAACACAAAAATTAGGCCTGTCCCAAAGGACACGGTTATCGACAAAGTTCCCAAAACAACCTCAACATACTACAATGAGTTTTGGGAGTGCCCAGGCTGTGGGCAGGTGTACTGGCGGGGGGCTCACTGGAAAAGAATAGAGAAGACTTTGAGAGAAGCTAAGGAAGCGCTTGAAAAGCATTGACGATTTCCAATAGGGCTCCTCCTAAACCTATCTTTCCACAGCCTTTTCCTTTTCAACGCTCTTCAGATATCTTTCCCTAATTTTTGCTGCTGATTCGCTGTCCTCGATCACCAACGCCCCGCGATAACCACACTCTTTGCATTCCCAAATAGACCAAAGCTGGGGAAGCCCGCTTGCCCAGTATACCTTAGCAGAACCACATCTAGGACAAAATTTCAATTTTTTCATGTCGGTTTTCCAGAATCCTTTGAAGAGAGATAAAGTAAAGCCCGGTTTTAACCTTCAAAGAGCCACTTAAGGGGAATATCTTGGTAGGTTTCGTCAGGCAGCGTTCTGCGGATGGTTATGGGAAGTATTCCGCTTTCTAGCTCTCGAAGAGCGATGTCGATGGGGTTTGCAGGGGCTTTTGGCGGTTCTACGAGGATAGGAGCGCCCATAGCTATCTGTAGAGCCCTAGCCCCCACTATCCTAGCCCTTTCAAAGCGAGTGAGCTTTGGAGGGCCTATCAAAATTTTCTTCTCTTTGCTCGTCGTTTCGCTAGAACTCCCCGACACCTTCAGGGTCACATCCCCGGCATTCCGGGAGGACCCTTCGGCGGCATTGGTGGAGCCTTCATCTTTCCAGAAGCGATTATGTCATCAATCTTTAGGATCATAGAAGCGGCTTCAGTAGCTGATTTAATAATCTGCTTTTTAACTGCAAGGGGCTCGAAGACACCCACCTCTCTCATGTTCCTAACTTTGCCTTCGTTAACCTCAACTCCTGCCCAAACTTCGCCCTTCTCGTGGCGAGCCCGAAGCTCGGATATAATGTCAATAGGATCAAGCCCAGCGTTCTCGGCTAGAGTAGTGGGCACCGCTTCAAAGGCCTCCGCGAAACGCATCACCGCCAGCTGTTCCCTCCCAGGAAGCTTCTCAGCGTACTCCTTGAGCACCCTCGCAACTTCCATTTCAGGTGCGCCACCACCAGCCAGAATCTTGGGTTCTTCAACGACATCACGGGCAACGCAGAGGGCATCATGCAATGAGCGTTCCGCCTCTTCGACGATTCTTTCTGTTCCGCCGCGTATGAGGATTGTAACAGCCCGTGGATTCTTGCATCCTTCAATGAAAGTCATTTTGTCATCGCCGATTTTTCTCTCCTCCACGAGTTCGGCGTAGCCGAGGTCTTTTTTGGTCATGTCGTCCAGGTTTGTGATGATTTTTCCTCCAGTTGCCTTAGAAAGCTTTTCTATGTCTGATTTTTTGACTCGGCGTACAGCGAGGATGTTCTTCCTGGCGAGGAAGTGTTGAGCCAGATCGTCGATGCCTTTTTGGCAGAGAACTACGTTGGCGTCTTTCGCGGCGATTTTTTTAACCATTTCTTTTATCATGTTTTCTTCCTGTTTTAGGAAGGCGTCCATTTGCTCTGGGCTTTCTATATTAATTTTTGCGTCGAATTCTGTTTTCTCAATTTCAAGGGGAGAGTCCAGTAAAGCGATTTTGGCTTTTTCCACTCTTTTCGGCATGCCCGGGTGAACCACTTCCTTGTCAAGGATAACGCCGTTGATGAGTCTTGTATCAGTTAGGGCTTCGCCAGCCTTTTTCTCCACTTTGACATCGTCGATGTCGACTTTAAATCCACCCTCAACTTTTTCGGCGACTTGAAGAATTCCTGACGTAGCTATTTCAGCTAGGTATTCTTTATTTTCAGCCACCAGTTTGCTAGCCATCGAAGTTGTCGCAACCTTCTCTATGAAGGTTTTGCCGGTCGGCTTCACTGGGATGGCTATTTTCTCAAGGGTTTCAAGGGCTTTTTCAGCGGCTTTTCTGTATCCGTCAATGATTACCGTGGGGTGAACGTTTTTCCCGATGAGGTCTTCAGCCTTTCCGAGCAATTCTCCCGCGATGATGACGGCGGTTGTGGTTCCGTCGCCCACTTCGTCGTCCTGTGTTTTTGCGACCTCCACCATCATCTTTGCCGCTGGGTGCTGAATGTCCATTTCGTCTAGGACTGTGCGGCCGTCGCTAGTTATGGTGACGTCACCGAAGCTGTCTACGAGCATTTTATCCATCCCCTTCGGTCCGAGGGCGCTCTTCACAGCCTCAGCGACTATTCGAGCAGCCATGATGTTAGCGTGTTGCGCCCCTCTTCCCCTTTCTCTGGTCGATCCTTCCCTCAAAATGAGGACAGGGGTTCCAGCAAGTTCTGACAATCTCAACAACACCTTCTTTTCATTTTCGAACAGTAGAAACGCCGTCATAATATAAGCTTTTCTAACACCTATTCGAGATTTTCGCCGATTAGGTCTTTTAACACTTCTCTTATGGGCATTTCGAAAAGTTTGCGCAAACGGTTTAGCAGATTTATACCCTTTTCTGTTATTGAGTAATATTTAATGCGTCGTCTGCCTCTTTCCACCCAGTTACCGATTATAAACTGTTTTTCTTCCAGTCCGTATAGAAGGGGGTAAACTATTCCAGGGTGGAAGCGTTGGCTAGTCAACCTTTTCATTTCTTTGACAATTCCGTACCCAGACCTAGGCTTTTGACTAACCAACCAAAGGATAATTGCTCTGCTGAAACCTCTGACAGTTGCCCTAACCAGATTTTCCTCTGCTTCTGGCATTCGTTAACCTCTATTACATTACGAATCCGTCGTTGTACCACCATATTTTGTGTAGGATAGTTTTTATTAGTTCTCTTTCCAAGAGTTGTAGAAACTAATATATATCAATATTTAAATCTTTTAAAATGGAGCATAAAATCATGGTTAGAGTTGTTGAATCGTTTTTGCAAGGCCTCGACAAACCTATCATATTATGGCTTTTGTCTCGTAGCCCCAGATATGGATATGAACTCATTAAGGAACTCAAAAGAATAACTGGACACAAGTTGAAGCCTAGCAGAGTATATCCTTTTCTTCATTGGCTGGAGGAAGAAGGCTTTGCTGTGAGCAAATGGGTGGAAAATGGCAGACGCAGAATAAGGTATTACTCCTTGACCAACAAAGGTAAGAAACTTCTCAGAAGGGTACGCGATCTCTTCAACGAACCTATTAAAGAAGCCATCAAGGATCTGATTGGCTAAAAAAGACGCCTCACGGATCGCATCTTAATTCGTGATCTAGTAGTAAATCGGCTTTGGTTCATTCTTTTTGAGACTGCTTAGCGGTTTTTTTGCCTTCCGATGGGAGGTATTCGATCTTTCCTGTTACTGCTATCGTGCCTATTTCAACGCCGCCGAATGCGAACCTTAAACTCGTATCGACGTTCCACGTTCTCTTTTTGGCTAAGAAAATCTCTGCCAGATCTGCAAGGGTTTTTTGAGCCATACACTCACCATGGTAAGTGTTATATATATCAAAATTTAAAAGTTTTGCAATCTGTAATATCAAGGAAACTGGAAAGACTTAGAATGTTTCAATATTTTAAGGCTTGCAGAGTTGATAGCTGGCTCGGATGGGTTTTCAGCTTTGGCTTGGGAAGCGTTCTTTTCGATCTCGCGCCCTTTGAACGTGGCGTTATAGTGTTTATAGCTTTCTCGCTTGTCACGGCCAGTGTTTTCGTTTTGAATCAATACTTCGACCGTGAGCTGGACCGAAAGAATAAGGTTAAGTCATGTCTACCTGTTGCGTCTGGAAGAATAACGCCACGGAAAGCGTTGATTTTTTCCTCATCGCTGGCCATCCTAGGCTTAACTCTGGTTTTCATAGTCGATCTCCATCTTTCCCCGTTGTTTCTTATCTATCTCGGATTATGGACCGCCTATTCCGCCCCACCCTTCAAACTTAAGGCTGTGCCGGTTGCAGACTTCATTGTTTCAGGTTTGGGTGCTGGGCTTCTTCCGTTCTTCATGGGTTTGGGAGTGACTCATCACCTAAGTGCTAACGCTTCATCCATTATATTAGCTGTTACGCCCCTAATATTGATTCATTCTGGGTGCCACATCATCCAAGCCGTCGGAGACTATGAAGCAGACAGTAAAACGGAGATTAACACCTCCGCTGTTAGGTATGGAAAGAAGAAAGGTGTTATAGTTGCCTGGTTTATGTTACTTACGGCGGTTCTCTCGCCATTTGTATACTCAGCTTTTGGTCTATTTTCTTACAAACACTTACTTTTGTTTTTTATACTTCTTCCGCTTTCCATACCAGTTGCCGTGCGATATGCAGATTTGTTAAAAGACCCTTCAACAAGAAGCGTTGTTAATCTACAGAAAATAGCTAGAAAGTATGGAACCATTGCAATAGCCGTGGTGTGGGCTTATACGCTGTTCGTAAAAATAGCTGGCTTCTAAGGGCTTAACGTGAAGGGACGAGGTGTTAAGAGTTAAATTTTATGTATCAAATCCAATGATTCGATGCGGTTCATAATTGGTATCGGCCTTTGAAAACAGACAATAAATCAAAGATGGTTAATAGTACAATGACGCCCCCAAGGGAAGAAAGCTAGTGTCTTTATACCGGTTTACGAGAACTCGGATTCATTGGAGGAGTTGCTAGAAGATTTAACAAACGACTCGCATGAAAACAAGGAAATTTTTGTTACAATAGATAAACCTAATGAAAAATCTCTAGAAGTTGCCAAGAAATATGGGAGCAAAGTAAATTTTATTCTGAATGGGCGAAGAAGGGGCAAGGTTACTGCTTTAAACAGCTCCGTAAAAATCTCTGAGGGTGAAATTTTAGTTTTCCTTGACTCCGACGTCAAACTTGGGGATTCAAACTAGTTCTTAGGAGTAATAGAAAGGGAGATGGAAGGAGCTGATATTCTTGACGTGAAAAAGAAAATTGTAAGAGATTCCTTCATAGCAAGGATGGTAAGTTACGAGTACATCAGCTCCAATTTTGGGAACTACCTTTATTCAAAGATGATAAAGAGATGCTTCGGCATTAATGGAGCCGCTTTTGCTATAAAAAGAGAGACTTTTGAAGGGGTGGGAGGGTTTTCGAAGGTGGTTTCAGAGGATCTAGACATAGCGGTTAAGGTTCTTCTAAAGAATAAAGAGTTCAGATACACAGAAAAAGTAGAGGTTTACACAAAGGCTCCTTCTAGCTGGAGAAGCTGGTTTGCTCAAAGGAAAAGGTGGGGTATAGGTACTGGTTTATGGCTTAAGGATCACTGGAGAAACTTAATAAAGTACGTGGCAAAGTATCCACACGTTGCAATCCCAAGCATCCTTATCCTTTTTCCAACCTTAATTCCAATAATTTTCAATTATGTTTTCTCAAACTTTCTAGGCTACAAAATTCTTAATTTCGTTCTTATGCTTTTGGCAACAAGGTTCAGTTTCTTGATTCCATTTCTCTTTTCGGTTTCAATGGCACTAGTTCTCTTAACAAGTTTGGTGAATTTTTTCATAAGCTTCCTCCTTTTTTCCGCTCTGTTTTACTCAGCCTCAAGGAAGCTAAAACTACACTTCAATTTTTTAGAATTCCTAATTTACTACTTCTTCTATCAACCCCTTGCCTTCTTCACACTGATGGTGGGCATGATCACACCGTTTCTCTTTTCAAAATATAGATTGGATTGGAAAGTTTAATGTTGCCCATTCTTGTCAAAACAACTAATCTTAGTCTTAGATCAATCACGAATCGTTACTCGATTTATCCCATCAAGAAATTTTCACCAAACTTCATTGGATTTTCCTCGTTTTTAGCATAAGCGTTATATATATCAAAATTTAAATGTTTTAGGAACTTATATAATTTCCAAGCAAGCTGTCATTAAAATAAAAACGTGGCGGTGAGGCGGAATGGTGGATGAAGGCAGAAACTGACGGATATAAAGTTGTCCTCACCGCTGACAGAACCCTGATGAGTGAGTATGGTGGGGGCATCTTTCTCGGCTTCAGCGCCTGCGTGCCCAAAGGGCTGATCCCTGATCGGCTTTACTTCTCGCTGTTTTGCCCCTCTGTTAAGGTAAACGAGGACGGGTCTGTCGAGTATGCCCCCTGCGGAACTAGAAAGATTGAAGCGACTTTGTTAAACGATGGTTTCAAAAGAGAGGAAGTAGTCGTTGCCCATCCCGAACACCTTGATGAAGTAGTTGGTCCGAGAACGAGGGTTATTGGAATTACTGAAAACGACCCTTTAGGTATGGGTCCTGCAACTTCCACTTTTACGCAATTGTTTGGTGGAGAAGCGTATATGGCAGTGAAGTTCAGAGAGCTGCTAGGTCACCCGGCTATCAAAAGATACAGACCAAAAATCATAGTTGGGGGGCCAGGAGCTTGGCAACTTGAAAACACAGAGATTCGGAACTCCTTGGGAATAGACTGTATTGTTATAGGTGAAGGCGAGAAAGTTGCAGGTTCCATTTTTGGAAGAACAGCGAATGGTGAACAGATACCAGACGTTGTGTATGGCGAGGTAGCTGCCGAAGATGAAATACCGTTGATCAAGGGGGCGACTATAGATGGAATAGTTGAGATTGCCAGAGGATGCGGACGCGGTTGTGACTTTTGCGTTCCAACGCTCCAGCGTTACCGCTGCCTCCCGATTAGTCACATTTTGAAAGAGGTAGAAGTTAATCTGAGGGCTGGGAGGCGGCCGTTACTACATGCAGAGGATGTGTTTAGGTATAAAGCTAAAGGTTTCACCGTCAACAAGGAGGCAGTGACAGACCTTTTCAAGACAGTGAAAGACTATCCGGGTGTTGACGCGGTTGGGATAAGCCACTTCGCCCTTTCCTCAGTTGCTAGCGCGCCTGACGTTGTTGAGGAAGTATCAAATATTCTCGAGGCGGGTAAAGACGGAGGGTGGCTCAGCGGTCAAACAGGTATAGAAACTGGCAGCCCTCGACTGATGAAGGCCCATATGAAGGGAAAATGCAAACCTTTCAGTCCAGAAGATTGGCCACAAGTAGTTATTGATGCCTTTGATATTTTGTCCAGAAACTGTTGGGTTCCTTGTGCCACATTAGTCATAGGGCTTCCCGGAGAAACTGAGAAAGATATCGATCTAACCATCGATCTCTTAGGAGAGTTAAAAAATTTCAAAAGTTTAATTGTTCCCCTCTTCCTCGTTTCTATGGGAGGACTAAAAGATAGGGCGGAATCGTTCACTCTGGAGAAAATGACACCCAAGCATTCTGAGCTTTTTTTGAAGTGTTGGGAGCACAACTTGGACTGGGGAAACACACTTCTTAAAGAATATTTCATCACGAAAAGCGGAGGCAGAGGATACGGATTAAGACTCGTCTTCTCCTACGCTATTAACCAAGGCAAGAAATTGATTCGCAAATGTAGAGAGAATTACGATTACGACTTGCCAGCCATGATCCAAGATGCTAGAAATGGCAAGATAAGCGTGGCTCCTGCGCCAATTCGTTTCATTTACCGATTATTGCGATAACATCCTTTGGAGATTAACTGACAGTAACTTCGGAAAATATGCTAAGTGCACGTAAAACTTAATTTTATTCTGTTTTGTAAAGCATGGTTAAGTGCTGTGTTGATTATGGAGGCTTCCTGATGGTCAGAACAATCGTGTGCATCAAACAGGCTTTAGACGTAGCCGAGCTGAAAGTGGATTCGGCTACGAGGCGTATTATAACCGTGGACGCACCGCGAAAAATAAGCGACTTTGACAAAAACGCACTAGAGGAAGCCGTACGTTTGAAGGAGAAGTTGGGAGGAGAAGTTATCGTCGTGACGGTTAGCCCAGAAGACGCCACAATGACTCTGCGAGAAGCCTTAGCCATGGGCGCCGACAAGGCCTATATGGTAAGCGATCCATCCTTTGAGGAATCAGACACCTTGGTAACCTCCCACATTCTCTCTGAGGCGATCAAGAAACTTGGAGAATTTGACCTAATCCTCTGCGGCGAGGCATCCGTTGACAGCTACTCGGCTCAGGTGGGGCCACGCCTAGCCGAGAGACTTGGCGTTCCTCAGATAACCTACGTGAGAAAGCTGAGCTTAGATGGGGACATGGTGACGGCGGAGCGGAGTCTAGAAGACTGCTATGAAACGGTTAGGACGAAAACGCCGGCTTTGGTAACGGTCACAGGGGAGATCAACGAGCCTAGAATTCCCTCCCTCATGGCGATCATGAAGGCTTCAAAAAAGGAAATCATTGCATGGAAGGCAGAAGATCTCGGCATACCTCAAGAGAAGGTGGGTGAGAAAGGTTCCGCGATTCAGGTAACAGAGGTCTTGGCTCCAAAGGTGGAGCGAAGAAAGATCGTGATAAAGGGCGAAACCGTTGAGGAAATAGCGGAGGAACTGGCTAAGGCTTTGATAAAGGAAGGGGTTGTAGGAAGGTGAAGAAGGTGGGAGAGTCTACGGGTGTTTGGGTTTTCTCAGAAAACAAGGACTTGACGCTCGAGCTGCTTGGAAAGGGAAGCGAGTTGGCAAACAAACTTCAAGCAGAGTTGGCTGCTGTTTTGTTGGGACAAAACGTTGAGAATCAGGCTGGTGAATTGATTAGGTACGGAGCCGACAAAGTCTACGTGGTGGACAGTCCTTTCTTCAGGGACTTATGCGCGGAACCGTACGTCAGCGCGTTAGCCAGCCTAGCCAAAGAATACGAACCTGAAGTCCTTCTGATCGGTTCAACGAAGAGGGGAAAGGAAGTGGCGTCAAGGGTGGCGACTAGGCTTGAAACAGGTTGCGTTCCAGACTGCACCCACTTGAGCATAGATGAGAATGGTAGACTGTTAATGGGTCGCATGGTGTACGGAGGAAACGCCGTTGCCACCCATTTCTCCCGTGTCAAACCACAAATCGCAACCGTGCCTCCGAGGGCCTTTGAAAAGCCGGAGTATAGGGAGAGGAAAGGAAAAATCGTCAAGGTTGATGTCGAACTTGAAAATCCTAGAACCGAGATTGTTGAGGTTAAGGAAATCGAAGCCGCGAAAGTGAAGATAGAGGAAGCCAAGGTGGTTGTTGCTGGAGGGCGCGGCGTCGAGAAGAAGGAAGACTTCAAGCTCCTTGGAGAACTGGCGAAAACTTTGGGCGGGCAAGTTTCCTACACGAGGCCTCTGTGTGAGGATAGAAAATGGTTCACAGACTGGGTGGGGCTTTCTGGACACAAGATTAAGCCAGCGCTTTACATCGGTTGCGGAATTTCAGGCGTAATCCAACACGTGGCGGGTATAAGAGATTCTAAAATCATAGTGGCCATAAACAATGATCCGGAAGCGCCAATATTTGATGTTACGGACTACGTAGTCGTGGGGGACCTCTACGAAATAGTTCCAGCGTTATCGGCAGCGCTGAAGAAATTGCTAAAATGATGTTACTTCCAAGCCAAATCATCACGTGCCCGAAGATTCTGAAAGCAAAACGAGGAGGGCCCACGCAACCTTTGAGGTGTATTCTTTTTCCTTATAGTTAAACAAAGTTTGGAAGCCTAGCGATAGGGTACATACTTCCTTCCTAAAAGTTCCCTCGCAATTATTATTCTTTGTATGTTGAGTGTTCCTTCTGCGCCTATCATGTAGGACATTATGCCTCTTAATCCCATTTCCAGCGGGCAATCTTTCGTGTAGCCGTAGGCTCCGAACCATAGCATGACTCGTTTGAAAACGTCGAAGGCGAAGGGTGGAATTTTCAGTTTACAAGCTGAAACGTACCTGCTAACTTTTCTGGCTGAAAACTTTCCTTCCTTATATTTCTTGTCCATCATCCATGCTGTACGGTAAACAAGCGACCTTAAAGCTTCAAGTTCAGACCAGTCATCAGCCAACTCGAACTGTATCCCTTCAAACTTCGCTATTGGACGGCCGAAGGCTACACGCTCCTTAATGTATTTCATCCCAATTTCTAGAGCTCTTTTCGCCGCGCCTAGGCATGACGCCCCTATCAAAAGCCTAGCAACATCAAAACCTTCCATTGTCAGATAGAAGCCCTTTCCCTCTTCACCTATTCTGTGGTAGTCTGGCAGACGAACGTTATCCATTACGAGACCGCCCGTTGAAATTCCCATTCTTCCCATCTTCTCAAATCGTTTTACAATTTCTACTCCGGGCGCGTTTATTGGTAGGAAGAAGGTTGTCATTCCCAAATGATGCTTTTCAGGAGTTGGCGGAGGCGAAGTTCTAACTAAGACGACGTACCCGCCTCCCCATTTTTTTGCTTCTTCCGTTCCGCTTACGTAAAGTTTTTCTCCGTTCAAAACCCATGTGTCATTTTCTTTCTTGGCTGTCGACTTAACATTCGCCACATCGCTTCCGCCGCCCTCTTCGGTAGTAGCTATTCCTATGAAGCTTTCCCCTTTGATGGCTTTCTTGATGAATTTCTCTCTAACTTGTTCCGAGCAGTATCGGTCGACAACAAACCCCCATGAAGATTCAACTAGGAATAAGACTGGTATGGCTACGCTTATGTCTACATAGCCTAGCTCTTCGGCTGCAATGCAGGTCGTAACCCAGTCTTCGCCTGTTCCGCCATGGTCTTCGGGTATAGTCATCATGAGAAAGCCCAAATCGGCCATTCCCTTGATAATTTCCTTTGGAATTTCATGTTTCTCGTCGATTTCCCTAATTTTCTCCAATGGAAGGTTCTTTTCGCACCAATCATGGAGGCCGTCTCTGATAAGCTCCTGTTCCTCAGTAAAGCTGAAATCAACCACACTTTTCACCTTTAATGAATAGTTTAGGAGAAGTGTTAAATTATATATTTGTGTGTGCGCGTGCAGTGCCAATCTTTTCTTGAAGCTTATCCACTGGACTTCGGCTCAGATGGAGCCCCAGTTTTTCTTCGTCAATTCCCATGGCTATTCCCAACAGTTGACTGTAATAAACGACTGGAAGGTTCAGTTTGCTTCCCACCGTGACGCCTGCAACCTTTTGCCTAGCGTCGAACATGAGGTGGCATGCGGGACACGAAACGACGAGGCCGTCAAAGCCATGTTCCTGAACAGCCATTAACTTTAATCCGGTAAAGGTGAGGGCTGCGTCTCGACGCGACCACAGGAGCAATGCTCCGCAACAGTCAAGTTTCTCTGGGTAATCTACGCTGGTTGCTCCCAGCAATTTGATTAGATCATCCATTTTCCTAGGATTTTCAGGGTCGTCGATCCTTCCAAGCCTGCTCGGTCTGATGGTGTGGCAACCGTAATGCGCGGCTAATTTCAAGCCTTTGAGCCTCCTCTCCACCGACTTCCGTATGGTTTCCTCTTTAATCAGGTCATGTAGTAAATCTATGAGATGCCAGATTCGAATTGAACGCTTGTATTCAAGTCCCTCTTCTCTCAGCAAGGAGTTTATTTTTTCCAGCAGCTTCTCGTCATGGTCCAAAAAATGCATGGCTTCTGAAAGGGTTAGATGGCAACCGTTGCACATAACTAGCAGATTTTTTAGGCCTGTTTTCTCTGCCACAGCCAAGTTTCTCGCCGAAAGGTAGAGGAACGCGTAAGCGTTTACGCTTCTAAGGGGGAGCCCACAGCAGGAAACATTTTCCAAATCAACAAGCTCCACTCCAAGTCTGGGCAGAACTTCTCTGACAGACATTTCGTAGGCGTACTCTACGTGAGGAATAACGCAGCCCCAGTAAACAGCCATCCTCAATTATAACAACCTCTAAAAGGTTTGTAAAGCCTTCATGAGACCGGCCTTAAATTTCTCGCTAGGCTTGGGAATCTTTGGCAACCCTAACTTTTCGCGGTCCAGTTTTTCCAGCTTACGCGTTATGGTCGGCTGCGGTTTCAGGATGAATCCAGTTTCGAGGATCGTTGACACGTTTCTAAGATAGGCCTCAGGAACTTTAGCCTCCATTTCCACGGCTAGGTTTCTCAAAGCAAGGATTAGGTCTACGGGTGCAACTTCTTGGGGACACCTTTCCTTGCACGTTAAACACTGGGCGCAGGTCCATATGATGCCTGAGTCGATCACTTCCTCAACAAATCCAAGCTTGACTAGGCTCACGATTTCGTGGGGCTTAAGTTCCAGCATCTTCATAGACGGGCATCCGCTGGTGCATCGGATACACTGAAAACAGTCGTAGGGCTTGTGATCACCGATTTTACCTAGCGCCTTCAAGCGAAGCTTCAAATTCGGTTTTTTCGCCGTCATTAAATCCATGACGCTTGAATTTCCAACCATGCTAATGACCTCAATTAACGTTGAAAATAGATGTTACACGTTCCAGAAAACTGACAGAAAATCGTGGAGATTTAAAAAGTTTCCCTATTCTGAGAATGACTTAAGCTTGTCATGCCATCTCATCTTTTATCAAAAAGTTTCATTAGAAATCGGAAGTAGAGAAGTTTTAAATTTCCAAAACGAAGTTCGGTATTGTAGGAGATGAAGGATATGCCAAAAGTGAAGGTGAACGATATAGAAATGTATTATGAAATGACAAATTTTACAAATCCTTGGGAAGAACCAGAAACCCTGGCACTGATTCACGGGTATTCTTCTAATGCAAAATTTTGGTTTCCACAGGTGCCTGTGTTTTGTAGGGAATTCAAGGTGATAACCATAGACACTAGAGGACATGGAAGAACCTCTGTTCCACAAAAAGGATTCACCATAAAGACAATGGCAAGTGACCTTAGGGCATTACTAGACAAATTGAAGGTCGACAAAGCCTATCTGCTGGGTCACTCCATGGGAGGATGCATAGCGCAACAATTTGCCCTAGACTATCCTGAAAGGGTGAAGGGATTAATTCTTTTCAGCACTTTCAGCCAACCATTGGACCCGCCCTTCGACTGGGATAGTTTCAAACAGATGCTTACCACTGTTGATCTTAGCGAAGTTGTTGAACAGTTTGCTCCAATGATGTTTTCTCCCAACGTTGACAAGGGCCTTCTAGAATGGACCAAAATTGAAATGAAGAGTGCTGCTCAACCATATGCTGGAAAAATGCTGGAGGTTCTGTTAGATTTCTCTGAGTCTCTGTTCACTTTCAACGTGACAAATAAGTTAAAAAACATTAAGGCACCAACATTGGTGATAGTCGGTAAAGATGATACTAACACTCCTCCGAAGTTCTCAGAAATAATCCATAAGAACATTCCAAAATCAGAAATGGTATTAATGTTAGGATTCCATAACTGCTCTTTAGAGTATCCAGATGAATTCAACAAGATTGTTTTAGGGTTCCTAAGAAAGCTTAAAGCTTAAAATCCACAACATACTCTCCCATAGCATGCACCTTTTATAAGGATAAAATCGATTCTAAACCTAGTTCCATTGATACCCTGCTGGTTGGATATTATGGATGATAAGCATTCGGCACTGGTGATCGGCGGGGGAATAGCCGGACTTCAAGCCTCCCTTGACTTGGCAAGAATGAACGTAGACGTTTATCTGGTTGAACGGAATCCTCGCATAGGAGGTCACACTCCACTACTCTACAAGATTTCTCCTACCATGGAAAATGCTGAGGAACTAGTGAAACCCGTAATTCAAAGCGTCACTCAGCATACGAACCTCAACATTCTGTCCTACTCTGAAATCGAAGCAGTCGCGGGGTCCGTAGGAAACTTCAAGGTTAGGGTTCGGAAGAAGGCTAGGTACGTGGACGAAGAGAAATGTACGCTCTGTGGTGAATGTGCAAAGGTTTGTCCAGTTGACGTTCCTAAGGAATACGAAATGAAGCTTGGAGTGAGAAAAGCCATCTATCTTCCCCATCCGTATCCAGTTCCAGCCAAATACTTGATCGATAGAGAAAACTGCCTCTACTTCAAAGACGGTTCATGCCACGCCTGCAGAGAAGCCTGTCCAGAAAACGCTATCGTTTACGAGCAAAAGGACGAAGAAGAAGAACTCCAGGTAGACGCAATCATCGTTGCAACAGGCTTCAAACAATACGACGCAAGAAAAGCTGGCCAATACAAGTACGGCATTTACCCAAACGTGATAACCGGAATGGAATATGAGAGGCTGTGCAGTCCAAGCGGGCCTACCAACGGGAAAATCGTGAGGATCAGCGATGGAGAAAAGCCGAAGAGCGTGGCTTACATCCTATGCGTCGGCTCGAGGGAAGAGGAAAATCATAGATATTGTTGCAGAATCGGATGCTTAGGCGCTCTGAAACACGCGTACATATTGAAGACTCAGTATGGAGACGAAGCGGAGGCCCACATCTGCTACACCGACATGAGGGCGGTCGGCAAGAAGGCCGAGGAATTCTATAGAGAAGTTAGGGGGTCAGGGGTTAATTTGATTCACGGCCAACCATCCCAGACACGAGAACGCCCAGACAAATCCTTAACCATAGACGTTTACGATCAAGCAACCTCAAAACTCCTCTCCATCACAGCAGACCTCGTTGTTCTAGAAGTCGGACTAGAGCCGCACGTAGATCTTCAGGAAAAGCTTAAGGTTCCTCTTGACGACGACGGGTTCTTCATGGTGGCCCACCCAAAACTTGCAACAACTGAAACACCCCTTGAAGGAATATTCTTGGCTGGAACGGTGCAACAGCCAATGGGCATATCTGGGACTGTGGCGCATGCTTCCGCCGCAGCCATGAAGGTCCTCATTTCGATGCAAAAGCAAAGATGAAAGTTTCTATCTTTAGATCAATATTTTGGCACCGAAAACAATAAGCAGTTCATTCCAAGAGCCTTAGGTTGTTCGGAAGGCGAGAAGCTTTGCAGGGAGCGTCATCTTCCAAAGACAGAAAAACTAGAGTTGTCATAATGGGAGCCGCTGGAAGGGATTTCCACAATTTCAATGTTTACTTCAGAGACAACAACCAATACGAGGTTGTGGCCTTCACTGCCGCGCAAATACCGGGCATCGAGAAAAGGATGTATCCACCTGAATTGGCTGGTTCCAACTACCCAAAAGGCATACCAATCTATCCTGAAGAAAAGTTGCCAGAACTCATTAGAAAACATCGCGTGGACCAGGTAGTTTTCGCTTACAGCGACGTATCCCACGAATACGTCATGCACAAGGCGTCTATGGTACTGGCCAACGGAGCAGACTTTAGGCTCATGGGGCCCTCAACCACCACGCTAAAGGCCAAGGTTCCTGTAGTCTCGGTCTGCGCGGTTAGAACAGGATCTGGGAAAAGCCAAACCTCAAGGAGGGTCTGTGGAATCTTGAGGGAGAGAGGCTTTAAGGTGGTTGTGGTGAGGCATCCGATGCCCTATGGTGATTTGCGCAAACAGGTATGTCAAAGATTCGCGTCCCTTGAAGATTTGGATAAGTACGAGTGCACCATTGAAGAGCGGGAAGAGTATGAGCCCCACATCAACAATGGAATCGTGGTTTACGCTGGAGTCGACTACGAAAGGATTCTAAGGGAAGCTGAAAAGGAAGCAGATATAATCGTGTGGGATGGAGGCAACAACGACTTGCCCTTCATTTCATCCAACTTCCACATCGTAGTGGCGGATCCTCATAGGCCGGGCCACGAGTTAACCTACCACCCTGGAGAAACAAACCTGAGAATGGCAGATGTGGTGGTCATTAACAAGGTGGATACCGCGGACCCCGTGAACATCGAAACGGTTCGAAAAAACATAAAAAAAGTGAACCCGAAAGCGACCATTATAGAAGCTGCGTCGCCAATAACGGTGGACAATCCAGAGTTGGTCAAAGGAAAAAAGGTTTTGGTGGTGGAAGACGGACCAACGTTAACCCACGGCAACATGGCTTACGGCGCTGGGACCATCGCGGCGAAAAGGTTGGGAGCAAGTGAAATAGTGGATCCGCGTCCTTACGCCGTAGGTTCGATAAAAGATACTTTTAAGGAATACACCCATCTTGGAAACGTGCTTCCCGCCATGGGTTACGTAAAAGAACAGGCAGGTGAACTCGAAGACACAATTAACGCAACGCCCTGCGACGTAGTCGTTATAGGAACTCCTATTGACTTAAGACGGTTGTTACGCCTCCACAAACCCGCGGTAAGAGCTAAATATGAACTTCAGGAAATCGGTAAGCCAAACCTTGAGGACATGTTGGAACATCGCTTTCCGAAAAGGCAACGTATGTGAGACAAGGTGTTGAAAATGAGTGTGTCCCGCATACCCATCAAATTCACGATCGAGGGAGTCGGCGAAGCAGAAGGAGAACTCGTTCGTCACCTTGCCCCGAGGACGGTAGACGCCATAGCCAAAAGGCTTCCAATGGAAGGGCGGGTAGCCCTCTGGAAGGAAGAGGTTTACTTTGAAATACCAGTGAAAATGGGAAAGGAAAAGGCTAAGCCAACGGTTGAAAAGGGCGCCATAGCCTACTGGCCCATGGGAAGCGCCCTCTGCATTTTCTACGGAGAATCGCAACCCTACAGCCCGGTAAACATCGTTGGCCAAGTAACAAAGAATTTAGAATCGTTTGGGCGGGTGAAAAGCGGAACAAAAATCGTAGTTGAAAAGATGTGATGTTGGTTATTAAAACTGCTTCTAAAGTAACAAAATTTGCTAGGGAAACGTGAGTTCAGTCCACCTTTTCAAATTTTCTTCACATTTCTTCTTTACAGCCTGATTTTTGCTTCTGTCTCTTAATGTCTCCAAGAATTCGATGCGTTTTTCCACCGCCCTAATCTCTCCCTTGTCGTAGTAAAGCTTGCCCTCTATGAAGCCTTTCATCTGTTGCGCCTTCTGTATAAAGAAGCCGGCAGCTTCGATTGGGTCAGCAACCGCGTACTTGTTTGCCCATATGGCGGCTTCCGCTTCGCGAAGCTGACTTAAACCGTCGATTTCGCGGATTTGTCTGATGTAGGTTCGTAGGAAATCGTAGTATTTGGCTGTCTTTATGAGCTTTAAAGCTTCTTTCGTCTTACTCCTGAAGACTGGGCTTCCAACCACTTTTAAAGGATGCTTGTGGCCTTTTGCTATGAGTTCTCTAGCCTTCTTTACCTCTTTGACTGTGTAGACTCTTTCTGGAAATCTCATCGTATTCCATCCACATTACAATCACTAATATCCAACCGGCATACATATTTTTGTTCTTTCATAAACGTTTTAGAGGATTCCTGAACGGTTTCCAGTTATCCTTTTAATACTTAACTGGAATCTTCTATAACCGTGACTGGAATGGAGCGAATATATCACACCATAGTTCATTTTGAAATTCCTGCGGAAAACTTTGAGAAAATGAGGAAATTCTACAGCGAACTCTTCGGTTGGAAAATTGAAAGAGCTGAGGGTCCCGTAGAATACTACCTTATTGAGACCGCCCCCGAGGGGAAGGGTGTGGGAGGTGGCATGACAAAAAAGGAGGATCCGAGTCAACGGCCGATGAACTACATCTTGGTTGAGTCTGTGGACGAGTATAGCAGGAAGGTTGAAGAACTGGGCGGGAAGATAATCGTGCCAAAGCAGACGGTTCCTAGAATGGGTCACTTTGCGGTTGCCCTAGACCCTGAAGGGAACGTCTTTGGACTTTGGGAAGCTATTAGCTGAATCCCCCTCTTTTTTCTTGACCTATTTGAAGCCTAATAACACAGGTATGTTGAAATCAGTGTTTTTCTGAAAACCGCAACTGCGGTGGAGATGGACCGCTGTAGATAGACCCCCTATTTATACATATCTGGAGAAATGACGTAAACTTTGTCATTCTCCCTTACCTTTTCATCTACCTTAAGTCCTATCAGCTGTCCCGCTCTGGCTTGTTTCACCTTCTTATGTTCGATCTCGATGGAAACAGCTTTTTCTACAAGCGGGCGTTTTCGACGAATGACTATCAAAAATCGAAAGTATTTTGGAACGTAGGGGGGAGTCTAAAGTTGTCTCTCTTTTCTCTTCATTTGAATACTACCATACTCGTTAGACACAGAAAAGAGGGAGCCTAGAGAGCAATCTAGAAAGGCATAAAAGCCATCTCTACAATTTTATTAAGAAGTAACATGGGAGTCATACATCTTCCAAGCGAGACAAATACTCAAGAGATAAGTGTAAATGGCATATACGGATTTGTTGCATCTGGGACAACCCTAATTCTAGAAGGTTCTACCCCAGCAGGATGGAATCCTACCCCCATAATTGAAGAAACACCTTACAGAAGGAAAGTTCTTTTTATGCGAAACGACAAAAAAGCCATAATCCGTTACGAGATTGATAAAGAAGGACCCCATGCTCATTATGACAGGAACGGTTATGAAGTTAAGATTCACATCCCAGAGTCGAACGAAATGACTTTGTGGGATTTTGTCTTGAAAGTCCAAGAATTCAAAGAAAAAGGAAATGGTATCATCAACTGTCTCCGAAGAAAAAAGGATAAACCAAGCGAATAGCATTAAATCCGAATAAAAACTGTGTATCAGTTGGATTGAGCACTGCACAGAGCAAAAAAGGATTTTAATGCAGTTTCTAATATTTTCTTCTTGGAGAAGTGCATCTAAAAACAGTTAGGGACATACCAATTAGGATATGGTGTGCTATGATTGACCCGAAAATCAAAGAATTACTTGGATTTGCACCCGATGAACCCGATGAAAAGGTTTTGGCGACGTGGAAAGCGGCATCCACTCGTGTCTGTAAACCTTGTTGGGAACTCAAATACTGCCCATACGGACCTTTTGTTGAAGAATCCCCGCTCTTGCCACCAACACGCAAAGAAGTTGAGGAAGAATATACAGAACTCAATCCTGACGACTATCCAGAAGAAATTCCTAAAGAAATTTCCGAGATGCAATGCACCGTTTTTGGTCATATTTGTCCTGTAGTTTTCGTTGCAGAAGGTGTTACAGAAACTTCTGAACCTCGCCGTCGCCGAAGGTATATTCCATTTGAAGTTAAGATGCGAGTAGTTCGACGTGATAATTACACGTGTCAAGTCTGCGGCAAGCATCTTCTCGATAATGAGGTTGAATTTGACCACATTATTCCCATTTCAAAAGGTGGAAGTTCTGAAGAACACAACATTCGCTTGACCTGCTTCAAGTGTAATCGAGATAAAAGTGACCGAGTGGAAATATAGAATTCACGCAAAATGGCACGAACGCAAGAATAGAACTTTCTCAAATCTTTAGTACAACTTGAAATAAATAGTAAAATAGAAGAGGGCGTGAACCTTTGGTTAGCGAAAGACGTAAAGCAGACCTTGGCTATATTGGTGAAACTTATGTCATAGCGAAATTGATTCGTGACTACAACATTGCAAGTGTAAAGGTTCCACAACAATTCTTTCCTTATGATTTGATAACTAGCAATCATAAAAGACTTGAAGTGAAGACAGCGAGACCTATAGAAAAAGAGAGACGACACAAAAAGAAGACTTACAAATGGTTTGTTTGGCAATTTACGAGACAACCAAGACAAATGTCTGGTAAAAATCCAAGTGATTTTGTAGTATGTGTTGCTTTTAAATCACGAGAACTGCCTATGCCACCACTATGTTTCATAATTCCGTCACACAAAGTAGTAAACCCAAAAACACGCAAGCCACTTCAAGTATTCAGTATTAAGATAAAACCAGAAATGATAAAAGGTTCTAAATATTGGCAGTATAAAGACCGATGGGACTTGATAACAAGCAAAACAGCCAAAAAAGGATTTTCCTAAAGTCAAAGTCATGATTCCTATGTATGAGCCATTAGAAGTTTCTAAATGTAAGAAATGTGGAGAAGTTATAGCAGAACCAAAGGAACTAATAGAAATTGTGAGGGATTTCCTTGGGTGAAGATAGAGTCGATAAAGCAATAAAAGACTTCATTGTGATACCCGTAATAGTTTTAATAGGGCTTTATGTAACAGCAAGCGTTATTGATTCCATGCTTCAACTAAATAACGAGACTTTTAAGATAATCTTTACTGGAGTTGGGGGCGTTCCTTTCTTCATATATTACTTCAAAAGGAAAATGTCCGAGTTGTAAGAATTAAAATTTAGTCCCAAACCCAAACTTATAAAGCCCTCTTTTTTGGCATACTGACCTTTAAGGACAGTTAAACCCTCCTCATTTTCCCTCTTTTTTCTACGCTTTTTTGGTTGGTAGAACAAAAAAACGGTTAAGGTTAAACTTTCTATCGCAATATATGAGAGCATAGAGGGTGCGGATGTGTCGTGCGAGAATAATGACCTAATTGAGAGATTGCTAGAATGTGAGAAAGAACTAGAGACTCGTAAAGACGATTTGGATACGTGGACTAATTCTTTAGAGGAATTATCCGAAATTGAAGACGCTTTTGCAACCGATGGAGAAATCAATCTAGATAAAAAGACAATTTTGGATATTGGAACGGGTTGTGTCAAACCGCTCTACATTGCACTCAAATTCAAGCCAGATAAAATCATAGGGATAAATGAAGAACTTTCCATTTCTTTCGCATCAGACCTTGAACAGAAATCTAAACTTTTTATTACGCCTACAACGATTAGACTTTATGATTGTAGTTTTTTTAATAAGGGAACGCTTGACAAAATCCTAGAAAAAGAAGAAATAGAAACATTTGACTTCGTTTTAGTGAGCAAAACTTTGCATCATCTTAGGACGGAAAAATGTGTTGCAAAGGAACGTGACGAGGAGCATAAATGTCGAGAAGATGAGGAATGTTGCATATACAGATTTGAGGAACAAAAGATTTTCGAGAGATTGCTTGAATTGGGAAAAAGAGTGATAGTTTACGAAGCGTTCTATCCTCAAGAGGAAGACAATGATAAGGTAAGAGGAAGAGGCGAATACTTCACAACGAAAGAATGGAAGGAAATATTCGAGTATCTTTCTGAAAAGCACAAAGTCGAGTTTATTAGACCACAACAACTTCATCTTGACAAGAAAACACTAAACAAGGTTGATTCGATACTCAGACAAGCGGATTGCATCTGTTTTTACGTAGAAGAACAACGTTTAACGAATGCGGAAAACTCAAAGTCGAATCCTAAGAACTTTTGATAATAGTGTTAGTTTGTAGTATTTGACACTTTCAATAAAATTGTGATTTTTTTCTAATGACTTTTTGACCTCTGGGAAGTAGGTGATAAATAGGAAAAAGAATATGTCATACATTTTTTTCATTGAGTCGTAGACTTTTGAGACTTCTTTACAGTCTACAGTAGCAGGAACTCCCCTTCCTTCTATGATGTCTCTTATAGTAGCAACAACTTGTTTATGAGATGGATGTATTATTCGAGATAATCTTTTGTATTCTGTTTTCAACTTATCTTTGTGCTCAATATCTAGTTCATCAATCAAACGAACAGCGTGGTATTCTCTTTTATCTTCTACCTCTTTCAAAATTTCTATTTTCATCTTTAAATCAATTTTCGGATGTCTGAGGTCTATGTATAACGCTTGAACAATAGATTCAAGGATATATCTAATATTATCAAAGGCATTTCTATATAATCCGTTAAAAGCCAAAAATAAAACATGACTTGAAATTCGCCATGACTCCAAATAGCATGTGTAAACGAGTGAATTCATGAACTTTGGCAAAAAAACTTTTTCGTTATTCACAGTTTTCCAGTATTTGACGGATTTATCAAAATCCTTGATGGTGAAAATAAGTTGACGAGTTTCCTCTAATTTATCACCACATTCTTCTTTCGATTTTTTAACGATGTCTCGAAATCCTTTTTCCAATTGAGTTAAACCTTTCAACATACATTACAATTTGCAGTTATGACACATATATATATCGTGGAGCATAACCAGAATCTCTGCAAGTTTCTAAAGTAGTTCAGAAATGTGGAAAAATAATTACCCATACACCATAAGTAAAGATGAAGATTCGAGATACGTATTAGGCATTCAGAATATCTAAATCGGAGAGTAATTACGGTTAGAGTTGAGGAAAATGGGAAAACTGCTTAGAAAGTTGTTCGGTATAGGCTGGATAGATGAGATGCAAAAGGGAAAACCCGTTGTCGTTGTAACGGCTACGGGCTTATTTGCACAGAAACAAATGAAAACATACATACAGAAAGCAAGAGAGTTAGGGTATGAAGTGCAGAATATAAGTCAGTCGGGCGCATTTTTGGACGAAGCCAATTACACAATAATTTTCCGAAAAGTAAGAGGATTCCAAACTCAACGGGCAAGACAACTGAGGGGAGAGGCTTAGAAATGCCTAGCCAAATCCACAAAGGAACACCCCCTATAGGAGAAAAACCTATTGCTAGGCAATTAATCTTTGAAGGTGACAAGATAGTTAGAGAGGTTGCTATTATAGATGCTGAAACCGTTGAAACCTTCAAAGGTTCAATTACGCTTTTGGCTACACTAAGGCAATTAGAACTAGATATTGCGAACCCTCAAAAATGGCAAAATCTAGGGGAACTTAGGCTAGAAAACAAGCCATAGAGGAATATTTCAGAGAAAAGGCGCCCTATGTGCAAAGTGAGGTTTAATATGGTGTGTGGAAGGGAAGGGAAACAGAAGACTTTTCTAAGCCTTCATGTTTCATACCCTAAAACTTCCCTTCCGCACTAACCTAACCACTTTTCAAAAATTAATCAACTGATTAAACTTTTGAGCATAAGATATTCACAAAGAACTTGTGGTTATCTGTAGATAGACCTTCTATATAGCCCTCTATATATACTATCAACATAGAAACTGGCGACGTGGTGCAGATAGGCTATCTCTGGAAATCGCCTATTTCTAAGAATTTTCGACATTAAAGAAACTTTCAACACAAATTTCTGATGTTGCCCATGCAGCATGCAACGCATACACAATTTTCAGTCTAGGGGTTTGTATATCTTCAGGTTCTTGCTTCCAGAAACGTACTCTATGATTCCCCGCCGCTCTAACTCCTCAAGGAAATCCTTTGCCACGCTCAGGCGTAGATCGAAACGCGTGGCCACCATGTAAGGAGTGAGCGCCTTTATCCTTTTCAGTTCGCCGATGACCTTTTTGCTCTTGATGTCAGGTAGGATTATCCCGATGCTTTTCTTTTCAGTGGTTGATGCCAACCTGCGTTCTCTTTTCTCCCGATCCTTTCTCGCTTGAACCCTTTGCATTTGCTTGAGAGTAAGCTTCTTCTTTCCACCCATCTTTTTCTCTCCAAGAGTTTTGAAAAGGGCGGTTCCTTATAGGCTTTCCCTCGCCTAAGCCACCGCGCCTATCTCCACCTTGTGTTTTCTCCGCCACTCCTCTAGGGGGATTCCAAGTCTTTCCTCGATTTTCGGTCTGTGAATGGAGTTCATGGTGCAAAACGGAATGATTCTGCCGTCTGGCACGGCGTAGTGTATGCAGCATCGCTGAACTCTTTCCAGGTCGAAATTGTAGGGGTCCATGAAGTGCATAGACGAAATCAGAAGCATCTTCCTGTGAAGCTTGCCCAAGGATTCGTAGGAGCCCGTTCTCAGAATGGGTAGAAGATACTTTCTTAACAAACCAAACTTGATGTGACGAAGGGCACCGACCAGGCGCAACTTTGCTCTTCTGCCATGACCCTTCATGGCTTCTTCGTAGACCTTCTCCAGCGTTTTCACGAATTTTTCAACATTGCCGTAGCGGGTGATCGGAACCATTTCTCCGTCTTCAACGAAGACGTAGGTTGCCATGCCGCAGTGAGGGTGAGCTGTGAACTCCACGTAGCGTTTGTTTTGCAGGGCGCCAACTGCCCTAGAAATGGGAACAACGGTGGACACCGGGTAGAAGTCGGAAACCTTTATTTTTCCGTCTGTTTGTTCTTCGCAAAGCCTCATGAAGTCTGGGATTGTTATGCGCATTTTTGCCCTCTCTTGTTCGGGGAGTCTGCCGCACAGGGATACGGGTTGAACGTTTACGCATCGAATTAAATCGAAGTTTTGAATGGCGAATCGAATGATGTCTCCGATCTGGTGGTCGTTGACTCCCTTAATCAACGTGACCACCAAAACTATGCTTTCCAGTCCTGCTTCACGACAGTTTTCAATAGCCTTCATTTTTGTCTCTAATAGATCGGCTCCCCGCGTGAACTTGTAAACGTCGGGGGTTAGACCGTCAAACTGCAAATACAACGTGCTCATGCCGGCTTCCATCAAACCGCGACAATAGTCCACGCTTTGAGCGAGGCGAAGTCCGTTCGTGTTGACTTCTATGTGATGAAATCCGAGTTCCTTTGCTGCTCTTATAAGTTCGAAGAGGTCCTGTCGAATTGTGGGTTCTCCGCCTGAAAACTGTATTGCTGGCGGGGGCACAGGATCATTACGCCTAAAATTTTGAAGCATTCCTAGGATTTCTTCCTTTGAAGGTTCGTAGACGTATCCTGCTGCGGCTGCGTTGGCGAAGCAGACCGGACACCTCAGGTTGCATCGGTTTGTTACGTCGATGATGGCGAGGCCTGTGTGGGACTTGTGCTGGGGACAGATGCCGCAGTCGAAGGGACAGTCCAGTTTCGTCGTGGTGCGGGGGTTTCGCAGTCCGTTGCCGTCGTGTCTGAACCGCTCGGCTCGCTGGTATTGTTCATAGTCTGACCAGTAGACATCTTGAAACTTTCCGTGCTCTGGGCATTCTTTCTTTATGTAAACCGTGTTGTCTTTTTCGAAGATGGTTGCATCTAGGACTTTGAAGCATTCCGGGCATATGGTCTTCGTTTCTTTAATAACCTGCAATTTGACACCACTGGGAGGTGTAATATATTTAGGCTTGTTATTATAGGGTATAAGAAGGTTTCCAAACGTTTCATAAGGTGAGAAAGGGTTGACTGCACCTGTCAGCGAGGAAGCGAGAAAAGTTTTGCGTGAGGTTGGGTTAACCGAATACGAGACTCGGGCCTATTTGTCTTTACTTGAACACGGTGCCATGACTGCGAGTGAAGTCAGCGAGCATGGAAACGTTCCCTACTCGAAGGTTTATGAAACCTTGAATTCCTTGGAGAGGAAGGGTTGGATTGAGGCTGAGCGGGGGAGGCCTAGTCGCTATTTTCCCAAGTCTCCCTTTGAGGCTTTGGAGGCTACTAGGCTGCGGATAGAAGACATGGTTTCTGGGTGGAAACGGGTTGTTTTGGGTGAGCTTCAGCCTTTGTATGAGCGGAGGGAGTTGAGGGAGAAGCCTGACATTTGGATTTTGCGGGGCGAATTCACTGTTCTGGCGAAGTTGCAAGAGATGTTAAGTGCCGCTAAGAAGGAGTTGATGGTTGCTGCGCCAGCCTTTGCGAAGAGTTTTGTAGAAGCTGGTGTGTCGATGTTGAGTCGTTTGCAGACTGGCGGTGTTAATGTTCAGGTTATGGTTACTAAGGATTGGGATTTTAAGAAGATGGCTGACGTGGGGGAGGTTAGGGTTCGGGATGGCATGTTTGGTGGAGGCGTCATCGTGGACAGTAGAGAAGCTTTGTTGTTTCTTGGAGAGGATAAGCCTACTTTGGTTATTTGGTCGAATCATATGGGTTTGGTGGAATTCGCTAGGGACTATTTTCAGTATTTATGGGAATCTGCCAAAGATGCGCGCGCGCATCAGAATTAACACATATTTTACATCAAAGATCTTTTCACAAGTCATAAAAACTTAAGCTGCAAAATTAATGAATGATGTAGAATGAGCAGAAAAGTTGCTGCTTTTTTGGCCGTTTTGGTTGTTGGCGTTTCCATCGGCGTTTGGCTCGTACAGAGTGGTTGTAGAAAAAACGCTTTTGTTGTAGCAGCATCAAAAGACTCGTCGAGCGTTACAGTGCACTACATCGACGTTGGTCAAGGCGACTCCATCTTCATTAACACGCCAAACATAGACATGTTGATAGATGGCGGACCCGCACTGGCAGCTTCCACAGTTCTAGATTACCTCGACAGCTTAAACATAACACGCATACACCTGATGATCGCAACACACATGCACGAAGACCACATCGGCGGACTCGTAGCCGTACTAAACTCAACCACGAATATAGATGAGATACTAATCAACAACCAAACACACACTTCCAAGACTTACACAAACTTTATGAATTTGGCGCAAAGTCACACAATAACCGTGGCGCAACGAGGACAAACCTTCATATTGACCGATACTGCGAACCTAACCGTATTCTACCCAGTTCAACCACTAGAATTTGCCAGCCAAAATGACAACAGCGTCGTAGCCAAACTTCAAGTGGGCAACACAAGCTTCTTGTTCACAGGCGACGCAGAAGCAGACACCGAGCAGAGCATGCTTGACGCTGGTTTAGACCTTCAAAGCGACATCTTAAAAGTTGGACACCACGGAAGCCGATACTCCACAACACAACTTTTCCTTGACAGTGTCGCAGCATCATATGCAATTATAAGCGCAGGAGAAGACAACCCCTATGGTCACCCGCACCAAGAAACAATACAAAAACTACTTGCGAAAGGAGTGACAATATATGGAACTTTTCATTCAGGAACAATAATAGCCTCAACAGACGGAACGTCAGTAATTTTTCAAGGCAGCCCAGAACCTATACCTGAGTTTCAGTCAAGCGTGATCTTATCAATATTCATGATAGCAACACTGCTGGCAGTCATAGTCTACAGATATTCACAGCGTTAGTGTGTTATTCTATCTCTCAAGAATTTAATCAATTGATTAACCGTCTTAAAAAAGGGAAAGTTGAGAGTCGGCTTGTCCCACTCACTCGCCCTTCTTAAACAGCAAGTAATGATTGACGTTGTATGACATTGGTCCCGCACCCATGCCAGCCGTTTGATAGGTGTGGAGACGCCAGCCATTCCTTTGGTATTCCTCAATTGTTTTACCGACATCCTTGTGGTGCTTAACTTCCACGCATTCATATTCTTTCAACTCAACATCACCTTCTGTAGCACTTTAGAACAAGCCAGACCATAAAAAAGTTTAGATGGCATTTTTCCATTTCTTTATTGATTAAAAAGTAGAAGGATAACGGAAGAAAGGCTGGGAAGTGCGTGCAAGTAGGGCTTAAATCTTGGCTGGTTTATGCGCGCGCAAACGATTACTTCCAGTATTTGTGGGCTTCTTCTGAGAAGCTGAGTCAGCTAGGATTTGAAGAACGATCTGACCTGAATAAGGTCTTTCATGGTGTTTAGGGTGAACCACATTCCGTGGTAGGTGTACCCCTGAAGCATCTTCTTGTCTGCCAATCTTTGCATGGTGGTGAATTCGAAGTCGCCCTTTTCTGGAAAATATTTTTCCACCACTCCCTTCTTGAATACGTAATGACCAGCGTTAACGTAGAAGTCCATGGTTGACCTATGCTGAAATCTGATGACGTTTATTCCGTTTTGAAGGGTCACCATGCCGAAGGGCAGAACGGGTTTGGCTAGTAGAATTCCTGCTCCTTTCCCTGCGTAGTCGTAGAGTATGTTGGGGTCGAAGAACACTATGTCGTCCACGTTCATTACGTAGGCTATGTCTCCTTGAATATGGTTGAAGGCTTTTCTGGTGGCTCCCCCCGTTCCTAGAATGTTCTTTTCTAGAGAGTACGTGACAGGTCGTTTTGTGAGGTCTTTTCTGTTCGACGCTATGATTATGTTTTCGAAGCCGTGGTTTCGAAGCCAGCCTATTTGGTGGTCTATTAGGGTTTGTTTGTTTATTTTTAGTAGAGGCTTTGGCACCCACGTGGCTGGTTTCAGTCTCCACCCTTCTCCTCCGGCTAGGATAATCGCTTCTTTCATTACTGTTTCACCCGGTGTTGTGTTTAGAGTGGATTTACTTAAAGATATTTGTTTAGAGCTCTAAAGACTTAAATCTCTTATAGTTAGAACACGCCTTCTACACACGTAACATCTTAAAGGTGAAATTAAAATGACCGAGAAAGCCACTGTTGAAGAACTTTTAGAGAAAGCCAAAAGGCCGGCTAAGCTAGCCATGGCTTATCATCCTTTCTACGAAGGAAAAGTTCAGGTTATGCCTAAATGTGCTATACGGGGCCCCTACGACTTCGCCATATGGTACACTCCGGGCGTAGCAGCCCCATGCAGAGCCATAAAAGAAAACCCTGAACTAGTCTTTCAATACACAAACCGCTGGAACTACGTGGCTGTGGTAAGCGACGGAACCAGAGTCCTAGGCCTAGGAGACATAGGTCCAGAAGCAGGCTTACCCGTCATGGAAGGAAAAGCGTTACTGTTCAAATATCTCGGCGGAGTAGACGCCTTCCCAATCTGCCTAGCCACCAAGAACCCAGACGAGATCATAACAGCCTGCAAATGGCTGGAGCCAACCTTCGGAGGCATAAACCTAGAAGACATAGCCAAACCAAAATGCTTCCACATCTTGGACAAAGCCAGAGAACAACTAAAAATCCCAGTCTGGCACGACGACCAACAAGGAACAGCCACGGTCATACTAGCCGGCTTAACAAACGCCCTAAAACTCGTAAACAAAAAAATGAGTGAAGCCAAGATAACCATGATAGGCGTAGGCTCAGCCAACACAAGAACAGCCATAGTCCTCATGAGAGCCGGCGCAAAACCCGGCAACATCATAATGGTCGACAGCAAAGGGATACTGCACCCAAACAGAAAAGACATAGAAGCAGAGAAGGAGGAAAACCCATGGAAATGGGACTTCTGCCTAAAAACAAACGCCGAACAAAAAACAGGAGACGCAGCTGAAGCCTTAAAAGGCGCTGACGCCTGCATAGCCGCCTCCCGGCCTGGACCAGGCACCATCAAAAAAGAGTGGATAGCCAAGATGGCGACAGACTCCATAGTTTTCGCCTGCGCGAATCCAATCCCAGAAATATGGCCCTGGGAAGCAAAGGAAGCAGGAGCCAAAATTGTAGCAACCGGACGCTCAGACTTCGAAAACCAGATAAACAACTCCCTAGGCTTCCCAGCCATCTTCAGAGGGGTCCTAGACGTAAAAGCGAAAACCGTCACAGACGACATGTGCATAGCAGCAGGAAAGGAACTAGCAAAATTCGCGGAAGAAAGGGGAATCCACGAAGGAGACATAGTTCCAAGAATGGACGAATGGGAAGTCTTCCCCCGAGAAGCAGTAGCCTGCGCCCTCCAATCCATAAAAGAAGGCGTCGCAAGAGTCAAACTGAGTAGGCAAGAGCTATGGGACCGAGCAGTTTCCATCATCAAAAACGTCAGAGAATCCACCAGCCTACTAATGAAAGAAGGCCTCATCCCGCCACCCCCAGAGGAGGTATAGAGAGACTAAAACTTCATTGCCCTTGTTTAAGGAAAACGCTAAGCCTCTTCAGAGCGTTAATCCTTTCCTTACTACCCACTTTAGCCTGTTTTACAGCACTTTCAAGAATCCCGATTGTTTCGTCATAAGTGGTTCTGTCAACTGGAAAAGGAACACCATCCTTTCCTCCCACGCAAAAACTATACCTCACGGGGTCCCTCCAGCTTGGTTTTTCGCCGTAGATTAGTTCAGAAATTAGGGCGAGAGCACGAACTGTAGCTGGCCCGATTCCTCTGATGCCTAGCAGTTCTTCATAGTTTTTGGGCCGAAAATCGTATGCCTTCTTTACGGCTTTCCAGTTGAGGTTGCGGGGCAACGAGAGAACATCGGTTACGTACTCCTTCCAAGAGATTTGGGGAATCCATTCTTGGAGAGACTTTTGGTAGTCTGGGCGGATGGATTTGAGCATTTTCATCACTTTTCTAGGCTCTTCCTTGGCGATGTCTGTGGAAGTTTTTTGGCATCCTTCGCTTTCCTTTGCGGTCATGTTTAGGGCAACCTCTCTCTTCAAGTCTCCGACTATGGCGTCGTGGGGCTCAACCACGAAATCCTTGACGTTTTCTGAGAGCCAGTGATACCTTCTCGCCGTTCTGTCTTTCAGGTTCATACCCTGCTGAACCACCGCCCACTTTCCATTTTCAGTTACGAAAAAGGCGTGATGGTAAAGAGGATAACCAGCTTGGATGGCTGTGTTATCAACCTTGGCGCTCATGCGACTCGCGTACCGCAGACGATCAATCTTGTCTGTGGAGAAGCCAAATTTCTCTCCTAAATAGCTGATTTCTACGGGCGCTTGCAAGGAAGCCTTCCCTTTTCCACCGCAAACAGCCAACCCTTGCTCTTCCGGGTCTATAGCGCTCTTCAAAACTCCTGTCACGACCGTAGTCACGCCGGAGGAGTGCCAATCGTATCCCAAGACACAGCCCAACGCCTGAAACCAGAAGGGATCCGAGATTCTTCGTAGGAACTCCTCCTGACCATATTCGTCAACGATGACGGTAACCATCTCCCTGGCGAGTTTTATCATTCGAAAAACAAGCCATCTCGGCGCCTTCCCGTAGTGTAAAGGAAGCTTGGCAACGCCTGTTCTCTTCAAGGCTTCCATCCCTATTTTTATGGGTAATATGGTAGAAGAAGCGTTTAAACATGCCTTTGGTCAAAACTATTGGTTAAGTCTTTGGCAAACGGCCGTCACGGTCAATTTCCTTTTGTCGAATTCTTGTGGTTGATATGGAAACGCTGTCCTCTGCCAGAACCATTTCAATAACGATAATCTTTAAGGGCTTCAGCCCCTTGGCCCTTCTTTTTTCGTTGATTTCGTAAGCGCGTGCCTCCGTCTCCCGACTCACCACAAGTCCGTCGAGGCTTTTGCTTGACACGGTGACACCGTATGGGTCATGCAAGGGAAGGATTTCCGCCCGATCTAACACACCCTGCCTTCTTAAAAAACTCTTCAAATCATTTAGTCGCTTTTCATAGGTTGCGACTTTGTGCGGTTTTCCCCACTTTTTCACGAGATCATCCGAGGACACACCGACAAGAACGTGATTTCCAACTTCAAAAGCCTTTTTGAGTAAGGCTTGGTGACCCTTATGGAATTCGTCGAAGGTTCCGCCGACAGCTACGGTTTCAAGTTTCTTCATGGTCCTATCTCATCTTTAGTCGATTTGCTTCTAAGCCTTTAACCAAGTGAGTTAGCAAGTTGTTTAAAGGCGTTTTGACGCCCTTCCTTTTTCCAAGGTTTGAAATGGCTCCATTTATGAAATCAATCTCGGTTCTTTTTCCCTTCTCGACGTCTTGGAGCATAGAATTTTTGTTTTGGGCAGTCATCTCTGCAGTTTTAATCATCAACGAAACAGGGTCGCCCTCCAATTTGGCATCAATTTTTTTGGCAACATTTGTTCCTTCAATAACGCTTTCAGTCATGAGTTCTTTAAGTTCAGGAACCATTATCAGTTCTCCGTTTTTCATTCCAGTTAAAGCTCCAAACGGATTTATGCCCGCGTTTATCAAAATTTTTGTCCACACCGTGCCCTCTATGTTGTTTGTCACTCTGGTGGGTAAGCCGGCTTTCGAGAACGCTTCAGCAATTTTTTGAGTTCTTTCAGTGATTTTCCTGTTTAATTCACCAATTATGGTTTCGCCCTTGCCCGTATGCATAACCAAGCCGGGTTCTTTAAGTAAGACTCCATTGATTGTTACTCCCCGCAATACTCTGTCTCTTCCAATTATATCTGACGCAATTTCCTCCATGCCCAGCCCATTTTGGAGACACAGTAGAACCGAGTTGTTCCCCATGAGTGTTTGGGCTTCTTTAACTGCTTGCCTCGTGTCATACGCTTTTACCGTTAAAAGAATTAAGTCGAAAGTCTCTTTCAGATGGGATGGCTTTGTTACGGCTTTGACCTTTACAACATGTTTGCCAGAGGCGCCCTCAATTGTTAAGCCATTTTGTTTGATTGCTTCTACGTGGCTTTCCCTAGCTATCAAGGCAACATCGTTTCTGCCTTCTGCGAGGAGCCCTCCAAAAAGGCTTCCTATGGCTCCGGCGCCCATCACGGCAATTTTCAATCAGGTCACCCAATGACTTTCTCCCACTTTTTTAATCGCAAAACCTTAGACAGCGTGCTTCCTTGCTTGATTTCTCCCCTTATTCTGTTCTCTTTCTCAAGCACGTCCAAAGCTCTGTTTGCGATTTCTACAGCCATTTCTTTCGGAACAACCACGATTCCATTGTCGTCTCCTATTATCCAATCGTCAGGTCGAACTTTCACGCCTCCGCACTTGATTTCTATGTTGATTTCGCCGAACCCCTTCGGGTCGCCGGCTGTTGGGTTTATTTTTTTTGCAAAGGCTGGAAATTTTAAGGCTCTAATTTCATCAACGTCCCTGATGGCTCCGTCTATCACCACCCCGTTAACCCTTTTTTGTACACAACTCCATGTAGCTAGCTCTCCCCAAACGGCTTTGTCGCCGCCAGCAGCATCAATCACTATGATGTTTCCTGGCTTAGCTACGTCTATTGCCTCCACAGGTTTCGCCCAGTCGCCGGGATAAGTTCGAACGGTTATTGCCTTTCCAACAGCCTTCACCCCGCTAACCACGGGCATGATTCCTACCATTTCCCCCTTTCTTTGCAAAGCGTCGGATATGTTAGGCGTCGACACTTTCATGAAGACTTCGTACAGTTCCTCTTCGTGATACTTCTTGTACAGCTTCGTAACTATCGGTTTACGGGTCAGCATAGCCTCCTTGATTATTCTGGTTGCTTCTTCGGCGTTTTCAGCCTTAGTTATTGCTCCGCCCACGATTACGATGCTGGCTCCGGCTTCTACAGACTTTGCTGCGGTTTCGCTGTTGATGCCGCCAGCAACTGCCACGGGAACATGAACGACTTCAACAACCTGTTTCAGGATTTCTAACGGGTCCATTCCCCGCATTTGTTGATCTATTCCCACGTGGACACAGATGTAGTCTACACCGAGCTTTTCCAAATCCACGGATCGACCTATCATGTCATCGATGTTCAATAGGTCCACCATGATTTTTGCTCCATAACGTTTGCCTGCCTCAACAGCCTCGAGAATGGTGCTGTTGTCAGCGGCGCCCAGTAGGATGACTACGTCTGCGCCAGCTTTGGCGGCTATTTCCACTTCGAAAGCTCCTGTGTCCATGGTTTTCATGTCGGCTAAGATTGTGTGTTCTGGAAAAGTTTTTTTTGCTATTCGGACAGCATCTATGCCCTCGCTTTTTATGAGGGGTGTTCCAATTTCTATCCAGTCGACTCCGCCCTTTATTGCTTCTTTCGCGATTTTTAGGACTCTATGCATGTTTGCAAAATCTAAGGCGACTTGGAGTATTGGCTTTTCAGATGTCACTTAAGTACCTCCTCTTTTTATCCGCCTAATTTCTTCATGGTTTTTCCTAAATCTTCAATGAAGCTTTCGATATGTGAAGGTTTAACGTGTGGCATAACTACAATTCTGATGTAGCCAGGGAAGAGGGAGACGGCCCATCTACGTTTCCTCAATTCTTTAGCTATTAACCGAACATCTGTGGTGTCTGATTTTATTCCAACCACATTTGTGGTGGGTTGAGTTACGATGTCTATTCCATCAATCTGCTGAATTCCTTCAACAAGCTTCCATGTTAGCTTAAGGCAGCGTTCAACCACAGCTTTATAGCCCTCTCTTCCAAGATGCCTTAACAACGCCCAAATAGCTATCGACGAAGCGCCTGGCCGCGTTCCCATAACCGTGGTCTGTTCTGTATCTCCCCCAGCCATGTAGGAAACTCTCATGCTGATGGCTTCCGTCATGGACGCGTCCTTGAACAAGATTCCTCCGGCAGGAATGGTAGCTAGACCCATCTTATGAGGATCAATGGTGATGGAACAAACGCCAGGTAACCTAAAATCAAAGTCTGGAGCATTGAATCCCAACTCTTTAAGGAATGGAAGCACAAAGCCTCCGAATGCCGCGTCCACATGAAGATAGATGTTGTGGGCTAAGGCGATTTCTGAAAGTTCATGTATGGGGTCAACAATTCCTAAGCCTGTGGTACCCGCTACTCCCACGATTGCAACCGTTTTTGGTGTGATTGCCTCTTCAGCGGCTTTTACATCCATCTGGAAGCGACGGTTAAGATTTACCTTAATCAACTTTAGGTTCAGCAGGTCGGATGCCTTGTCAAAGGAGCAATGGGCAGAAACCGGAACAATAACTTCACCGCGCTCCTTCTTGGCAAGATTTCGAGCCGCCCACAAGGCGAGAATGTTTGCTTCGGTTCCACCAGAAACGATGCGTCCGGAGGCGTTAGGATTCGAAAGCAACGAGCCCAGCATACGTATCACTTCCCGCTCCAGTTCTGCGGATGCTGGGAAAAGACCTGGATCACCTAGGTTCTTTTCAAGGTACTGCAGGTAAACTTGTTTGGAGAGGCTGTGGGGTTTTGTGCACATGGAGCCTAGAATTTTGCCGGATGAATAAGTGAGGTCGCGCTGGAGTTTCGCCTCAAGCTCTTTGAGGATCACGCTTTGGGGTAAGCCCTTCTCAGGCATCTCGTTCATTCTGCGCAGTGTCATCTGCAACGTCATGTGTCTCACCTTTCCAAATGCTGATAGACTTCAATCACTTCAGGAATATACACGCCCTCTCTAGCAAGCTCCGAAAGGCGTTGGTTAATTATTTTAATTGCTTCGGCCAGAACTTTCCGATTGTCAAAATTGGAAACAAGTTTTTGGAGTTTCTCAAGCCCTTCATTTTTTAGGATGCTCGCTTCCTTAACGAGGATGGGCAAGGTCCTAACCACGTTGTCAACTATTGTGATTGAAGCCCATTGAGCGGTTCGTGAAAGGGGATTCAAATCGATTGCGATGACTGTTTTACCCATTTTTCGCAGGGCTTGGGTTCTGTCTCCATCTTCGAGGAGAACCAAAACCACGTCTGCCACTAAAATGCCTCTAGGGTCCACTCGCCTGCGCTCGCTGTAAACTTCAGGTATCTGCGCAGAAGAAGCCTCGCCTACGCCCAATAATTCATTGGCCCCAAGAGTCTCCAATAACCGCTTGATCGCTAGTTCCCTCTCCAACGATCGATGAAATAGGTTAACCTCGATTTTTGAGCCAGTGACATTCGCTAGGTTTACGATGTCCTCGGCTGCGAGGGCGGCGGCATTCCCATTGACGGAGATCACTGGCTGTTTAGCAAGAAGCATAGCTGCGGCCGCAGTTTTGATGGCTTTAAGGACATTTTCTGTGGTTTTTTCGCCGAGTAGGTAATCGAAGGCTTCTCCTCTGCCGTGGGCTATGAGGCCGGCCAGGGCAACAACGCCTGATTTTTGGTGTTTAATCAGCTTTTCTCGATTTATTAAGGATTCAGCCCTTGGATGTTGAGGCGATATTTTAGTTTCTTCCGTCACAGAAGCCTAGCCCCTTCGTGGTCAATTTCAGCGACGATTGTGCTATCTTCGGACAGAGCGTGTCTACAGAAAATTTCGAGGAGCTCCTTAACGGTGTCTCTTCTAACTAGGGAGAATAGGCATTCTCCGAATATTGTCATGCTACAGGTTAGGCTTCTACTATCTGCCTCTTCCAAAACCTTTCTTGTTCTTTTAGAAATTAGCCCGACGCCTTCCGCGAAGCTACGCGAAAAGTTCATGAAATTAGCGGGTTTAGGCCGTGCGATCAGTTCGTCTACGAGTTTTCCGCCAAGATCGTTTATCTGCTGACGAAGCCTTTCATCAGTCAAAGCTTTCTTAGTTGACATTGGGCCGAACTTTAGGCATGCCACAACATAGTCATCGTCGATTGGTATGCGTTTTACTTCCCCTACACCAGGTGCACCGGGTTTCTCCCTTATCTCTAGTCCTCCAAAAGTTTCCGCAATGACCGTGCCCAGTCCAGTTCTACATCTTACCTCAGCGATGTGGGCAACCTGGGCAGCCTCGACACGGGATAAGCCGAGTCTTAAGGCTTCGTTAAGGGCTAAGGCTAGGCTTAATGCGCCAGCTCCACTTGAGCCGAAACCAGATCCTATGGGAACGTTAATGTTGTGATCCACTAGAATTCTATAATTTCCTCCGGCAACCGGGAGCAAGGTGTTTATAACGCATTCCGATACCTTGGCCGGTTCCACTCCGTTGCCGTTTATCCTAATTTCAAAAGACGTTTTCGGAGACCTTTCGATGCGTACTTTGGTTACGACTCCACGTGTTATTGAGACTCCAGCCCCCCGAGACCCTTTTAGCAGCGGGTCCTCCGCTTCATCACATATTTGGAAAAGTCCAGTTATGTGTCCCGGGGAAAACGCTGTAAACTCCTTCATACCATAGCCTCGGACCCTTTCTAGGATGTGCGACGCTTGTGGACAAATAAGAATTTCGTATGGTTTGTTTAAACACGTTTAAACTTAACTGAACCATACAAATTTCCTCATTTCCGCTTTCTGAAGACCTTGCCGACGTTGTTGTATTCACCGGTGACATACCCGAAGCCGGCTCTGCTGTTTCCAAAGGCGCGGTTTCTACGTTGATAGTATACCCTTACCCCCCTAGGGGGTCTATCTACAGAGAGAAGCAGACAAGCCAACTGTATATGCTTATATGAGACCCTCCCCATGGTCTAACTTCTGAGGGAAGGCGATGAAAAGAGCGGAGATCCTCGACACCACCGAAAGCATACTAGAAAAGGCAGGCTTCCAACTATCCAGAAGATGCACATCAAGACCAAGCTGCTTCGACTTCGCAGTCCAAAAGGAGGAAAAACCCGCCTTCATAAAGGTCTACGCCAACATCGGAAACGTCTTCGCCAAAGACGCCTCAGAACTCCAAACAATCTCCGAATGCCTCTCAGCCACACCTCTCATCATCGGCGAAAAAACCCGCCGAAAACCCCTAGAGGACGACACCGTCTATTCAAGGTATAACATTTACGCCATCACCCCCAAAACACTAGAAGACGTAGTTTTACGTGGAATGCATCCTCTGGTAGAGGCTGGACCAGGAGGCTACTACATTAAACTTGACGGAAACCTAATCAGAGAAAGAAGGCAAGAACTGGGGCTGTCAGTTGGAAAGATGGCAGAAATGATGGGAATCTCCAGAAGAACCCTTTACGGTTACGAAAGGGGAATGGCTAAAGCCTCTGTGTCTGCGGCCTACAAGATTGAGTGGGTTTTGGGAATTCCGGTCGTGCAATTCATAGACATGTTTCAATCAACTCCCCAAGGCGCAGGCTTCTTCGCCAAAGCCAAACGCATAATTGTCAAGTATCGCTTTCTACAAACGGTTTTGAGGAAGTTTGCTCAATTCGACTTTAGAGCAACCCATACAGATAGAGCACCCTTCGACTTTATAGCTCAGTGTTCCGAGAAAGGGTTAAAAATAATCGGCGGAGTTGCGGATAAAAAAGAACGGAACGTTGATCAGAGAACAGAGGAAATCATAAGCGTTGGCAAAGTCATAAACGCTCAGCCAGTCTTCATAACCGACGGCGAAAAAATTCCAAACAACAACATCCCATTAATCCATCGTGAAGATCTAATAAAGATGCGTGGCCCAGAAGACCTCATCGCACAACTCTAACGCGTTTAAACAAGCCTCGTTTGTTCCGTCTCCGCCTTCGCTTTCAGCCTTTTCGCTGGCTTCCACGACCTGCGCACAAAATCTGGGTAAGACCCAAACTTCCTGATCCAACCTTCCAAAAATTTGATGGTGTTGGGATCAGTCGCGTAACCGCAACCGGTATTCCCGTGTTTCTCTCGCAACTCAGAAATCACCCTGTCACGTTCTACCTTGGCTAGGATGGAAGCCGCAGAAACTATTGGATACTTCGCGTCTGCTTTGTGTTCCGATACTATCTGAACCTTGAAGGAAAGTTTTTCCGCAATATGCTGCTTGAATCGGTCAGCTAACACGTCTGAGGCGTCCACGTAAGCCACATCAGGCTTAAGAACCGTTATCACCTTAGCCATTGTCTGAGCCTCAAGCCGATTCAGCCTGTGGAGCTTTCTTCCAGTTTCAACCACCTTATCAATTTCAGCTGGGGACAACATTACAACATGATATTTGAGAACCAACCTTTTGACTTCTATAGCAAGCTGTTCTCGCCTGCGAGGTGAAAGGCGTTTAGAATCTTTCACGCCCAAGTCCACGAGCTTAGGCAAATCCTTGTCATCGAGCAAAACGCCCGCGATGGCGAGGGGACCAATAATTGACCCGCGACCAGCGTCATCAACCCCAGCTACTTGCATGCTAAAGACCTTCACCAATCATTAACAATGTATTAAGGTAATTTTTGTAAGAACTGGACGACTCTATCAATAATAAGGTTGTGGAGTTGCCTCCTGTTTTCGTAGGTCACCTCAAGAATCTCCGCGTCTTCCCTTGTTTTGATGGCGTCAATGAAAGGTTCTCTCGCCCTAAGATGGATGGTTCCCAAAATGGGCTTGCTGCTTTCTATCGCTTGGGCAACCGCCTCTCTGAAGGCTGGTGAAAAAAGCTCCATGGGTCCTATTTCGTCTACAATAATTATATCTGCGTTCCTCACGGCGTTAAGAATGGAACTTGCGCCTATGGCGTTAAGATCGGTCAAGTTAACCCTGTACTTGCTGACTTGAGGTCCAGTCGGTTGGTTCACGTGGGCCAACCATCCTCTCTGTCCGGTGGAAAAATCCATGATTTCGAAGCCCACGCGGACTCCTCCTTCACGAACCTCGCGGCTGATCATGCCGCCGATCTTGTATCCTCTGTTTTTCAGATCGTCCGCTGCCCGGAGCAGAACGCTCGTCTTGCCGACGCTGGGCCGTCCAGTTACGAACATGAGTCGTTTCAAGGTAGACACCACATCATTTAGGATTTTTGTAACCGTCTACGCTTTAGCAATTTACCATTCATAGTTTTGAATACTTATGATAATAAGAGTCTTTGGTTATACAGCTTTTACCCTCAAACGATTTTCTATTCGTGGCTACGCTTTTTAAGAAATACAACTCTGAATTGAGGCGCCGTTAAATATTGCCACAGAGTAATTTTAAGGAGAATCGAAATTTGGGGATGCTGGGTTTGAACTTTAGCTTTCCCACAGAAATTGCGGAAGAGGGGAAGGTCAGCGTTGTAGTGCCTAAGCTTTCGGCTTATGTGAAGGAGGCTTGGGAGTATGCCCCTTCTAAGGCGCCGGTATTCTACAACCCTGTCATGGAACTGAACAGAGATCTGGCTGTTTTGGCATTGCAAACGTACCAAAAAATGTTAGGAAGGGAGATTTCTGTTTGCGAGCCTTTAACTGGCTGTGGCATTCGGGGCTTAAGGTTCGCGGTGGAGGTCGATGGAGTTAGAAAGGTTTTCGTGAACGACATTAACCCTGAGGCAGCTAAGCTTGCCAGGTTTAATGTTGAGCGCAACGCGTTGGCAAAGCGCGTCTTAGTTGCGAACGAAGACGCGAACCTCTTCTTGAGCCGGTATGCGGCGCCTCGGAAGAGATTTGACTATATCGATGTTGACCCTTTCGGCCCTCCTGTTCCCTATCTTGACGCTACTATACGGGCTCTACGTAACGGAGGCTTGCTGGCTCTAACCGCCACAGACATGGCTCCATTGTGCGGAGTTCACCCCAAAGCCTGCGTCCGGAAGTACGGTGGAAAGCCACTGCGAACCGAGTATTGCCACGAACTCGCTGTTCGACTTTTAGTCGGATGCTTAACCATGATGGCGGCAAAACACGAGATTGGAATCAAAGTCATTTTCAGCCACAGCACAGACCATTATATTCGAGTGTACGCGGTTGCCCGCTACGGCGCAAGACTAGCCGACAACAGCCTTCGGATGATGGGATACGTTCTCCACTGCTTTTCATGTTTCCACAGGGAAACATCTGAAGGGATAGTTTCTCCCTTGAAAACTGAGTGCAGTGAATGCGGGTCTAAGTTAAATGTCGCCGGTCCCCTGTGGCTCAGTAAAATATCGGATAAAGACTTTTGTTCCTCCATGAAAAGGGAGGCTGAAGGAAGGAGATTGAAGCAGGGGAGAAGGATTCTCAGGTTGCTGTCTTTGGTTCAGGGAGAGACTGAAGCTTCTGTTACATACTACGTGGTTGACAAAATCTGTGACAAGCTGAATTTGCCTGTTCCGGCCTTAGTCGAAGTGGTGGACAACATAAGAAAGGCAGGTTTTCAAGCTACCCAGACCCACTTTAACAGTAGGGGCTTTAAAACAAACGCCCCTATTTCTGTGCTTAAAGCCCATATTCGCCGGTTAGCGCGGAGATGATGTCCGCCGTTATTTCCGCTTTCGGAAGAAGAGCTTGCCATCCTTCTCGCAGACGTATTCAAAGCCTACCTCAAGGAGCTTCTCGATTTCCTGTGGGTCTTCGGCTACCTTGACGATGAATTCTTGGCTGAGCTCTCCATAGATGGCTTCTCGATGTCTATGTAGATCATTGTGCTTCTCAGCGTTTTGTGGCCCAGCAATTGCTTAACCTTCAGAATGTCGCGGACCTCATGATAGTAGCTTGTAGCTTTCCAGTGGCGGAGCGTTGTGAACGTTATCTTCAGGAGCCTTGGATTATCGAATTTTCTGGCTATGCGCTTGCGTTGAAGATGGAAATTGTTGTACATCACTTTCATGCTGCTGCTGAATATCCTCTCGCTCACCTTTGGAAGCATTTCAAAGCGTGCCATGAGTTCTCTGGATATCGACAGGATTCTGGGATTGTGGCCTTTTACCGGATGGTTTATGGTGAGCGTCCTGGATTGCACGTTTATGTCGGTCCATGGCGCCATCAGGGAGAAACTTAAACATATAGACTTGCGTGTTGTTGTGAGCGCGCGCCAGAAAAAGGTAACAACAACACCTGTGCCTCTCGGCAAGGATCTCTTAACGCATGAACAAGCCTTGAAGATTTTAGCTGGCGCCCTTGAGGCTCTTCGTAAACGTTGCAGTAGGCTTTTTAGGTAGGGACCCCTTGCAGGCTTAGATAGACCCCCCTATTTATACTCCCCAAGAGTACTGTTATCTATTTGGTAACGTAAGTGGTAACAATGACCAAGAAACAAGTCGGCTGGCGCCTGAGCAGACTGCTTGTAAACCAGTTCCAAAAACTATGTGAGCAAGAGAACCTCCGGCCAAGTGAAGCAGTGGAAGAGTTTATGCGGCGTTGTCTTGACGTGGGAAACGTGGAAGCTGCTTTAACCATGATCTTCAGCCAAGAGCCTAAAGCGCTTCTCGCCAGAGAACTCAAGGCGAAATCCCTCATAGCAAGCATCCAGGGTAGCATCAAGGCCGATTGTTGGGTGTGGGAAACCGACTACGCCGATTATCGAGAGCTACTTTCATTGCTGCCCAGCCTCAAGGACCCGAAACTAATCAAGCAAATTGAGAAACTGTCTAAGCAGGTCAACAAGGTCCTTCAAACAGGGTAACGATGAAGTCTATCTTTTATTTTCGGAAAAGGCCCTTTTTCAACATAGCTGTGTTATTAGGCTCCAAATATGCTATGAAAAAGTAACAGTTTTGAGTACCCAAATTGTAGCCCCGGCGTTGCTTACTGCGGGGCATCATTCTATAATGTACATCGCATCAGCGCAATACGGGTTCAAATCTAGGTCACGTGACATCTCCAGACTTCAGGTGTATGTCACTTGCGTGGTCGAGCATGAACTCGATGATTTCTCTGAGACATGTGAAGCCATACTTGTCCTTGGCTTCTTCGCAGATCTTGTTCAGCCATTCTATGCGCTGCTGCTCCAGATCAAGCGTCTCGCGTGATATCTTGCGCTCCAGGTCACTCATCTTCTTATTCCCCAATCGGATACAACGTGACCTCCGCGGTGTAACCGTTTAAACTCTCTTCTTCACCCTCCAGGAACTCTTCAGCATTCACCTTCGGAACCGTCAGCCGGCCGTCTCTGCTCATGCGAGCATAAAACTTTTCACTATGGTAGCCAACCCTCAGATCCACCTTGAATATTTCGCCAGGCTCCAGTTTGAACCGCCATCTGATCAAGACTGGAATCTGTATGCGTCTGTTCTTCTGAATGACGGCTTTAAAGCTCACATATTCTGTTAGCGGCATGTCGTTCCTCACCTTTACCCATTTTTCTCTATCTATCCTGATCAAATAGTATCGTGAGTTAAGCAATATTTAAACGCTGTTCTTAAAAAGAAGCTTGAAACGGGCTTATTAAAAAGGTAGGGGAGGGGGGTAGGTCGTATTGGCTCGTTTTTCAAAAAATAAAATGATTCCAGAGTACATGTACGTCGCAAAAACTGTTCAAAAACAAGCTTTAAAAACAGAAAAAAAGGGGAATTTGCGGGGGATGTCACCACGTTATGGGCGTTAGAACAGAAGCTTCTGCAAATGTGGTAAAAGAAGTCGTAACCAAACTCGCGACCTAGGTCGCGATAAGTTTTTGGCGTGGAATGAGCAATAAGTAAGTCTTTCGTTCAATAGTCAGGACGGATGTGATCGCTGTGATCGGCGAACTGGCAGCCTTAGCCGCCGCATTTTGCTGGACTATATCGCCAATCTTGTACAAGGTGGCGTTATCGGATGCGAAGCCGATTCCAGCTAACATTTCACGAAGCATATCGACGACCATCTTTCTCTTCGCATGCCTGGGAGCATCAGGGAAACTGTGGGATTTAGCGACTTTGCAAATGGATGCACTGCTTTTGGCTTGTCTCAGCGGAGTTATTGGTTTATTTTTAGGCGACACCATGTACATGGTGAGTCTAAGTTTGGTTGGCGTTTCTAGGGCGGTGCCCATTAGCTGCGTATATCCGCTGTTTACCATGCTCTTCGCAACTTTGTTTTTCAATGAGCAGGTTACGCTATTTCTGTTGATGGGTGCTATGCTCATAGTCGTGGGCATCTGGCTGGTCAGTCAAGAGGGAAATAAGTCAAACAACGTGACGAGAAGGATCTTGCTCAAGGGAGTCTCTATTGCCTTAGCTACAGCGATAGTATGGGGCGTGAGCATAACCTTAATGAAAAACGCGCTAACTCTTTCTGAGTTAGCTTCTGCCGACGCGGCGTTCGTTGTGAACACGGCTAGGATGTCGGCGACCACTTTGCTGTTTTTGGCCTTCTCTCCACTCATAGATCGACGATTCCAATTCATGAAACTGAAAAGAAAAACGTGGATTATCCTCGCTTTAGCTGGAATTATAGCGTTAGGTTTGGGTTGGGTTTTGCTCGCCGTAAGCTTTTCCCACATCGAAACTTCTCGTGCGGTTCCGATTTCTTCCGTGTCTCCACTTTTTGCAACGTCAATAGGAGCCTTTTTTCTGAAGGAAAAGGTCACTTTGAGAATTTTCGTCGGGTCGGTTTTGATAGTTTTAGGAACTTCAGTACTGTTTGTTGTGTAAAACGTCTGGTTGACGATGAATGACAAGGACGGGATGTCTAGGTAACTTTTTCTAGGTACTTCAGAGAATATGGTTTTAGGACTACTCCTCCTTTTATGCTGGAAACGAATGTTCTGATTTCCACTAGAGTTTCTGACCATTCCGTCCTGAGTTTCGTTACCAATCCTAAGAAATCCGTATAATCCTTGTGGATAGATATCATCATTATATCCATGCCCATTCCGTTGCCATCACAGGCAAAAACGATGTTGGGTTGTTCCATCATCCATTTTTCAAGAGCCTCCCTTCGTTCCTCTTCTGATTTCACGCTTCCTCTCGTGCTTACAAACGTTACCGCCATCAACTCGTATCCGAGTTCGGTTAGGTTTGGCGTAACCGTATACTCAACGATGGCTTTCTCTTCCAGTTTCTTCCTCATTCTAGTTACTGTGGGTTGTGAAACTCCCAGAATCTTTGCAATGTTTCTATCGCTGTTTTTGGAGTTCTTTATCAGTTCGAATAAGAGGCGTTTCATTTTTTCTTTCATAGGCATATCCCATAAACAGAATTAATTCAAGTCCTTTATTAATTCTTTATGTTCTTCCGGATTCTGAATACTGATTTGGATTTCATAATGTTTTTGTTTATTCAAAATGGTGATTTCTGCTCGATTTTCCCGTTTCCATATATTTTTGGTGTTCACTTACGTTTCCTAAAGTAGAGGAGCCCGTCTTTTTCGCATACGTATTCAAAGCCTGCTTCGAGCAGCTTTGTGATCTCTTCAGGCTTGCTGGCTACTCTAACCGTGAACTCATCAGTTGTTTCTTTGAATATGGCTTCTGCAAGCTGAACGTACAGGAGTGTCGTTTCGATTTTTCTGTGCCCCAGAAACTCTTTAACATAGAGAATGTCCGCCACTTCATAAACAGTTTTATGTCTAAAACGGAACATATTGTTTTCCACGTTAACCCGGCGCGGTCATTGACTATAAATGGTCTTTCGCCGTGGAGATGAGACTAAGTCTCAAACAGAAAAAGGGGGGAAGGTTAAGTGTCGTCGCTTCATTGTTTCGCCTAACCTGTGGCGTTGTCGTAGGCGTTGATTGTAATTGTTGGATTGTATGTCCCGAACTCTGGCGTCCAAACGCTGAAGCTAAAATACCAAACTGCATATTGCGTCGCTGGATTCGGGTTCATGAGGTATGATTCGATTGGAAATTTATAGATTTGCTCGCCTGATAAAGTGGTAAAGGTTTCTTTGTCTCCTCGCTTAATCGAAACGGCGAATGTTGAGCCATCCGGGTAATCCTTTATAGCGAAACTAACGTAGAAACTCACATGATCTGTGTTGTTGATAAAATAGAATGTGTCTGTCGGTGGAAGTTCCGAACCGCCCGGGAAATATTTGGTTGTTTGCCAAGCGAACTGCGTGAGATTAATCTCCGTTAAAAGCGTCGCGCCGTCTGTGTCCAGAACTTCCATTGACACGGTAGGCCTCACTATCAGGGTCGTTGTTACATCGTGTGTAATCAAGAGAGCAGCGTACGTTGCGCTTACTGAGATCACCGCGGTCAAAATCATGGCTAACGCAATCTTTTTGTTTTTCAATTTTCTCACTCTTTCACGTATACGCGGAAATCACTGCTATTGGAACAAAAAGCATATAATTTTTTTGTAAAAAGGGGAGTTTGCGGGGGACATCACCACTTTTAGCTGAAATGGTGAGTTTGAATAAAGGTAGAAACGACATGCATATACACAATTTCAAGGAGGTCACGGATTACTTCCACGGAGACGACTTCCTCCACGTCTTTGAGTGTGAGTGTGGTTTCACCATTGCTGAGAAGAAGAGACTTGTTAAGACTGGTTCTGGTCAAAAGAAAATGACGGTATACACTGTTATGAGAAAAAGAGAAAAGAAAGAATAACCATTGTTTTGTTTCTTTTCCCTCCCACTTCCCATCTACAATTCTTCAAGTAGAAATATGACGAGACGTTACAGCGCTTCCTTCACGAGTTCCGCGATGTCCCTCACAACAATCTTGTCTTCCGCATCTAAAACTTTCACCGCATCTTCTAAAGCTGTTAAACAGAACGGGCAGGCTGTGGCTATGACCTCAACTTCGAGTTCAAGGGCTTCTTTAGTCCTGTTCACGCAGGGTCGCTTTTCAGGGGTTGCGTCCTCTGTCCAGATTCTTCCGGCTCCTCCACCGCAGCAGAAGCTGTTCTCCTTTGTTCTCTTCATTTCGATAAATTCTAAACCTTCTATTGTTTCCAGAATCTGCCTAGGAGCATCATATATTCTATTGCGTTTGCCCAAGAAACAGGGATCGTGATAAGTAACTCTTTTCTTGATGGCTTTAGAAAGTTTGAGTTTTCCATGCTCAAGGGCTTCGGCGACAAATTGCGTATAGTGTTGAACGTCAAGTTTGGCATCCGTATACGGCTTATCATTCTTGAAAGTATTGTAGCAGTGGGGTGACAATGTTACAACCTTGTTTACACCGAACTTTTCGAACATAGATAGGTTATGTTCTGCAAGCACTTCAAACAAGCCTTTTTCGCCAAGTCTAAGTATGTGATCTCCACAGCACCACTCTTCATTCCCCAATATCGCGAAGTCAACGCCAATTTCCTTGAATACTGATGCCATAGACTTAGCAATCTCTTGATTCCTTGGATCATAGGCTGGTGAGCAACCTACGAAGTATAAAATGTCAGCTTTTCCAACCGCTGGGAGCTCTTTAATCTCCAAATCCTTAGCCCATTCTGTTCTCTTGCTTGGAGACGTACGCATCGGATTATGATATCTAGACGTGCTAGTCAGCACATCCTTCACGGTCCTCGGGATGAGCCCCGCAGTTTCCACCATGAGACTACGCCCATCGACTACCGAAGCTGAACTATCAACATCTTTCGGGCAACACAGCGTACAAGAATGACACGAAGTGCATAGCCATACATTGTCAGACATTGCCTTCAACCGCTCATTTAAACCGTCATCACGCGAATCGGTTATAAACCGATAGTTAGTGGCTAAAGTTGAAGGCCCAAGAAATCTTTCATCTATTGCAGCTGGGCAGGCTGAGTAGCATAGGGAGCATTTCGTGCAGAGCGTTAGGTCCCAGTACTTCTTGAGGTCGGTTGGCGTTTGAATGAATTCTTGAGGCTTCTTAAGCTCTTCTTCGGTTCTTATCAGAAATGATTTAACTTTTTTGTAGGTGTCAAAGAATGGCTGGATGTCAACAACTAAATCCTTTATGACTGGCATGTTGGAGAGGGGCTCTATAACTAGGGAATCAGATTCAAGGTGTAGCACCTGCGTATAACAGGCTAACATGGGTTTTCCGTTAACTATGATCCCGCAGCTTCCACACTGCCCCATTCTGCACGAGTGTCTAAATGTAAGCGTCCCATCAAGATTGTCTTTGATGTAGAGAAGGGCGTCAAGTATGGTCATCCCAGTACGGACAGGCACCTTATAAGTAGACATGTAACGCCTGTTACGTTCAGGATCGAAACGCTGTACCTTAAATTCGACAAATTTCTCTAACTGAAAAACCATAATAAACCCTCTAATAGGCCCTCACGATAGGAGGCCACTTAGTTATCGTAACTGGAATGTACTCAAGCCTTGGCCCATCCCTCGTGCAATATGTTAGAGTATGTTTTAGCCAGTTCTCATCGTCCCGCTTCGGATAATCAAGCCTGTAATGAGCCCCCCTTGACTCTGTTCTGGCAAGGGCGCTGGCCACTGTAACCTCGGCTAGGTCCAACGTGAAGTCAAGTTGTAAGGCTGCTATGAGTCCGGTGTTAAAGGGTCTACCCTTGTCTTCAATCCTTATGTTCTTGAATCTCTTCTTAAGCTGCCTTATTTCTTTCAAGGCACCCTTGAGCTCATTGCCCCTTCTGAATACCCAGACTTTCTCATTCATAATGCGCCTCATTTCATCTCTAATAGCAGGAACTCTTTCGTCGCCCTCATTGCCCAAGGTCTCATCAAAGACTCTTCTCCCCTCTGCCAAGACCCTGTCGCGAGGAAGTTCTCGGAGGCTACTTGATAAGGCATGCTTGGCGGCTTCTTCGCCAGCAACAGAGCCGAAGGCTAGACAATCAGAAGTCGAGTTCGTGCCAAGTCTATTTGCTCCATGCACATTCAGACATGAGCATTCGCCAACAGCGTAAAGTCCTGAAGTTGGCGTCTCTGTCTTTATGTTAGCGTGGATTCCTCCCATGGAGTAGTGGGCAGCTGGCTTGATAGGTATGGGTTCCTCGACGGGATCCACTCCACCAAGCTTGATTGCAACGTCGCGTATGAGAGGCAGCCTTTCGTTTATCTTGTCCTCACCTAAATGGGTAAGGTCTAAAGCTATGTAGGGACCATACGGACCCTCTAACCCGCGTCCCTCCTGGATCTCTGTTGTCTCCGCTCTAGCGACTATGTCTCGTGGAGCTAACTCCATCTTCTCAGGCGCATAGCGTTTCATGAAACGTTCGCCTTTAGCGTTAATCAAGTATCCCCCTTCACCACGGGCACCCCCGGTTATCAGTACCCCTGGCGGGACAAGGCCTGTGGGATGAAATTGGACAAATTCCATATCCTTTAGAGGTACGCCGGCTCGATAGGCTATGGCCATTCCGTCACCAGTAGCTGTGTGCGAAAATGTTGTGAATTCGTATATGCGCGCGTAGCCGCCGGTCGCCATTATGATCGCTTTGGCGCGCAACGCATGCATTTCACCCGTCTTCAATTCTATAGCCGTTAAACCTTTGGCGATGTTGTCTTCGACGATGAGGGAGGTAACGAACCATTCATTGTAGAATGTTATGTTCTCCTGTGCAGTGACTTTTCCGTGTAGTGTATGCATTTCATGGAACCCTGTCATGTCGGCTGCGAAGCAGGCCCTTGGGAAACTATGCCCACCAAAGGGGCGTTGGTTTATTTTTCCGTCTGGAACCCTACTCCAAGAGCATCCCCAATGCTCTAATGTGATGATTTCCTTTGGCGTTTTTCTTACAAAAAACTCCACAACATCTTGATCAGCTAGGAAGTCTGAGCCTTTAACTGTATCCCAAGCGTGTAGATCGTAGGAGTCTCCTTCTCTTAGTACGGCAGCGGTTCCGCCTTGTGCGCAGACGGAGTGGGAGCGTATGGCTTGGACTTTTGAAATGACAGCTACATCGATTTTATTGCTGACCTCAGCAGCGGCAATGGCAGCTCTGAGACCCGCTATACCACCCCCAACTATAAGTATGTCATGAGTTAGTGTTTCCATCCATTTCCACCTGCTCCTATTATGAGGACACCGTTTCTATGGTTTCGTATAACAACTTTAACTCCCAAACCAATTTCTAGTTTCTAAGGACTTCCTTTTTACTTTCATTCACTTGATGTTGAAGTCTGCTTATACACCAAGTTTTTGATAAATCTTCTGTCTGCCTTCCTCCACTTTCTTCCGTACATCTTCGAAGAGGTTGTTTCCATAGGCGTCAATGGCCACAGTCAATGGTCCAAAATCTTCAACTTCCAAAACCCACAGAGCCTCAGGCATCCCTAGGTCATACCACTCAACACTCTTCACACTCTTTATCGCCTTCGCCGCCAGAACCGCGGCTCCTCCGGTGAAGGCTCCGTAGACTGCCCCGTACTGTTTCATGGCTTCGGTGGTTTTTTTGCCCATGCCCCCCTTCCCTATCACAACCCTAACCTTGAAATCCTTGATGAACTCGTCTTCAAACAAATCCATACGAGTACTCGTGGTCGGACCAGCCGCCACCACCATCCATTTGTCATCCTCCTTCTTCACAATGGGTCCGCAGTGAAAAACCGCCAGTCCTTGCAGGTTGACGGGCAGCTTTTTTCCTTCTTTATGGAATCCTAGTGCCCTTCTGTGAGCTGCGTCGCGGGCTGTGATCATGGTTCCTGTTACGTAGATGACGTCGTTCACCTTCAGTTTTCGTATATCTTCCTCTGAAATCGGAGTCTTGAGCTTGTACGTTGCCATTTTTCACACCACCTTATGCGACAAGTATTCAACCTTTCCGTCGGAACTAATACGAGCTGAAGCCCTCCTCGCAGCCCAGCATTGAAAGGCCACCGCAACAGGATAGGAAGCAGGGTGCCTGTGGGCGTACTCAACCTTTACACCCAGCACCGTGAATTTGCCTCCCAGACCCATAGGTCCAATCCCAGTCGAGTTCGCAGCCTCATAGAGCTCCCTCTCAAGTTTTGCTAGGTCTGGATTTGGGGTAGGCTCATCTAAGGGTCTCAGCAAAGCAGCCTTTGCCAGTTTCATGACGATGTCAGCGCCTCCACG
>JREQ01002387.1_pt1 | contig 62997 bp, 67 predicted proteins | sample 210151 | NCBI WGS metagenome assembly JREQ01 (sample SAMN03019617, study PRJNA260268) | marine sediment metagenome | biome: Marine; feature: Sediment; material: Clay; isolation source: clay from marine sediments 31 meters below sea floor depth collected from... | place: New Zealand: Canterbury... | reverse complement strand
AACCCGGAATCGCATTTAAGCTCATATAAACAATATGTACAATATAGTTTAACGCAGAAGGTGCATTCACGATGAAGAAAGGGAGACTGCGGCGACCACGATTAAGCGTGAACCGCGCTTCATGGAGCCTTGCAAAGAAACTGCGTGACCAAGCTGAAGAGTTTGGGGTTGTTGTCAAAGAAACGAAGTCAGGCGCAACTCTGATTGACGCCGGAATCGAGGCGAAAGGAGGACTCCTTGCGGGTAGAATAATAACAGAAATCTGTCTGGGCGGCTATGGCAAGGCAGAGATTTTCTACAAACAATACGACGATCTTGAACTTCCTTCAATCTTCCTGTACACGGATCACCCCACCATAGCGACATTGGGGTCCCAGTTCGCTGGTTGGCAGATCAAAGTCGGCAAATACACGGCCATAACATCCGGTCCAGCGCGTGCGTTGGCTCTAAAGCCCAGAGAACTCTACGAAAAGATACAATATAAGGACGCGTCGGATGTTGCCGTGCTCGTGCTTGAAACAGCCAAGGAACCGTCTGAGGACGTGGTAACATACATTTCTGATGAATGTAAAGTCGCGCCAGACCGCCTATGCTTGATTCTGGTGCCAACTTCAACTATAACCGGGTCCACACAAATTTCAGGAAGGATCGTGGAAACAGGGATGCACAAATTGATGAATCTGGGTTTTGACCCGAAAATGATTACGAACGCGTGTGGATACGCGCCCATAGCACCGGTGCACCCCAAGTTTGCTCAAGCTATGGGAAGAACAAATGATGCAATAATGTACGCTGGCGTTGCCTACTACACCACAAGCTACGACGACGATGAAAAACTTAGAGAACTAGTGGATAGAGCACCATCTTCAGCGTCCAAAAGCTACGGGAAACCATTCATTGAAATCTTCAAAGAAGCTGGTCACGATTTCTATAAAATCGACTCCGGTTTATTCGCTCCAGCAGTATTGATGGTCAATAATACTAAAACGGGTAACACGTTCAAAGCCGGAAAAATCGACGTGAAAATATTTAAGCAGTCAATAGGGCTCCAAGCTTAACCCCCCACCCGCTAATGTCACGTAAGCTCTTTCGAAGAGAAGATTTATATTCAGAATAATGTAAAAGAAAAAGCTTCTTTGCAAAAGACCTAAAGGATGTGCAGATCATGAATGATAAGCTTGCAAATCCTGCGCCACTCGGGTTGATGGGTTTTGGAATGACAACGGTGTTGCTAAACCTGCATAACGCTGGTTTGATTGACGCCTCGAGTATGGGAATGATATTTTCCATGGGAATTTTCTATGGAGGAATGGCGCAGATTTTTGCTGGAATGTGGGAAATGAAGAGGGGTAACACGTTTGGTGCTACTGCTTTTAGTTCATTCGGTTTATTTTGGATTTCACTTGTTGCTCTCAAAGTTTTTCCAGTTTTAGGATGGGTTGAAGAGCCCTCGGGAAGCGTCATGGCTGTGTACTTGGCGATGTGGGGCATATTTACAGCGCTCATGACCATCTCTACGTTCAAAGCAAACAGAGCACCACAGGTCGTGTTTATAACTTTGACTATACTGTTCTTCTTGCTGGCTATAGGCGACGCTCTAGCCAACGACATCATAAAGACGGTTGCAGGTTACGAAGGAATCTTCTGTGGATTAAGCGCTATGTATTTAGCAACTGCTGATGTCGTGAATGAGACGTACGGAAAGACAGTATTTCCTACGTAAGATACCTAAGTTTCAAGTTCTTTTGCCAGTAAATTTATATTAGTAAAAAAATGTTACTAAGTCTCTACAAATTCAGGTGATGTAAATGCCGAAGCCGATTAAATGGGTTAAAGAAGACCCAGAGAAAAAAAATGTGTTCTGGCCGTCAGAAGAATTGAAGGAGAAAGCTTGGGTTAGCGACGAGTCAATTTATGAGGAGGCAACTAAAGATCCAGCGGCATTTTGGGCAAAACTTGCTCGTGAGGGAATTGACTGGTACAAGGAATGGGAAGAAAATTACAAGTGGGATCCTCCTTACTTCAAATGGTTCATTAATGGAAAATTAAACGCCTGCTACAATGCTTTGGACAGGCATATGACTACTTGGAGGAGAAACAAAGCGGCGATAATATGGGAGCCAGAGCCTATAAACGAGAGGAATAGAGTGCTGACCTACCATGACCTGTACCGTGAAGTCAACAAGTTCGCTAACGTCCTGAAAGGTCTTGGCGTAAAGAAGGGAGACAGAGTCGGCATTTACTTGCCAATGATTCCAGAAATCCAGATAGCGATGCTTGCGTGCGCTCGCATTGGAGCAGCGCACAGCGTTGTATTCTCTGCTTTCAGCGCCCAGTCGCTTAAAGAGAGGATGATAGACGCCGAAGCCAAGGTCCTTGTCACTGCCGACGGCTATTACAGAAGAGGGAAGGCAATAAATCTTAAAGCTAATGCAGACGAGGCGGTGAAAGGAACCGCCATAAAAGATGTTGTAGTCGTCAAAAGAACGGGGCTCGACGTGAATATGGTTAAAGGCAGAGATCACTGGTGGCATGAGCTAATTGAAGGCGCGGGCAACTACTGTGAACCAGAGATAATGGACAGCGAGAGCATGCTGTTCCTCTTGTATACGAGTGGTACTACAGGAAAGCCGAAAGGAATCGTACACCATACTGGTGGATATATAACACAAGCCTACTGGACAACGAGGTGGGACTTTGATCTTCACGATGAAGACTTGTTCTGGTGCACCGCTGATATCGGTTGGATCACTGGACACACCTACTGCTGTTATGGCCCACTCTCGCTTGGTGCGACTATGATACTCTATGAAGGTGCTCCAAATTATCCTGAGCCAGACAGATGGTGGGCAATAGTAGAGAAGTACGGCGTAACAGTCTTTTACACTGCTCCAACCGCTATAAGGATGTTCATGAGATGGGGAGAAAAATGGCCCAAAAAGCATGACCTGAGCAGCCTTCGCATACTTGGCACCGTAGGCGAACCCATCAACGAGGAAGCTTGGCTATGGTATTTCAAGCACATCGGCGGCGGAAGGTGTCCCGTAGTTGACACTTGGTGGCAAACCGAGACTGGAGGAACCCTGATCAACGCGTTGCCAGGCATCGGTCCATTTATCCCAACGGTCGCAGGCAGAAGTTTCCCCGGCACTGTACACGACATTCTCGATGAAACTGGAAATCCAGTGTCCATCGGCGAAGGAGGCTACTTAGTGCAGAAAACCCCCTTTGCACCAGGTATGCTCAGAGGAGTTTTCAAGCAACCCGAAAGATACAAGAAGGAATACTTCAGCACGTACGGCGACGAAGCCTATTATACAAGCGATGGAGCAAGAAGATGGGACGAGATGGGTAACATTCGCCTAACCGGCAGAGTGGATGATGTAATGAAGGTTTCAGGTCATAGACTCTCCACAGCAGAAGTAGAAAACGCGTTGACCAGTCACGAGGCGGTAGTAGAATGCGCCGTAGTGGCAGGCCCACACGAGATCAAGGGTGAAGTTCCAGTTGCCTTTGCAACGCTCAAGAAAGGAGTGAAACCATCAGATGAACTCATTAAGGACCTGATAAAGCAGGTTGATAAGATGATAGGACCCACGGCCAGACCGGACAAGATCATACTTACGGATGCCCTCCCAAAGACAAGAAGCGGGAAGATCATGCGGAGAGTCTTAAAAGCTATGGTAAGAAACGAAGATATAGGAGACACCACAACACTCATGAACCCAGAGTCCGTTGAAAGCCTTAAAGAAAAAGTTGGCTACAAGGGACGAAGCTAAATCTATTTTCTACTTTTTCCTTTTAGCTCCCTCTTAACTATCATCTATCCATAAGAGGAAATAGAATACATCAGCTCAGTTTAGAATTCGTCACGAAATCTTATGACTCTGATTTAGTGGGAGCATTCAGCTCTCTTAAAGGGCTTGGGCCAAGTTTTTTAAGTTCCTCGGTAAAATCTTCTATCATTTCAGCAAACCTTTTCCCCTCTGCTGCCGACACAAAATCGAATTTAACTCTCCGCGAATCTATTCCGAACTCAGATATCAGTTTCTTGAGTAAATGCATCCTTCTTTCAGCCTTAAAATTTCCTGACATGTAGTGGCAATCTCCAAAGTGGCAGGCAAGTATGGCAACTCCATCTACACCCTGCCTTAAGGCTTCCAGAACAAAAACAGGATTAACCCTACCTGAACACATAACACGAATTATCCTTATTGTCGGTGGATACTGCATTCTGCTTGTGCCCGCCAAATCTGCTCCTGCATAAGCGCACCAATTGCAGCAAAAGGCTAGAATGTATGGTTTAAATTCTTTCTCCATTTAATCTCCCCTAGGAATTGCCTCTCTAATCTGGCTTAGTATCTGCATATCTGTAAAATGATTTGTTGCAATAGCTCCGGTAGGACATGCTGCAGCGCATGAACCACACCCTTTACATGACACTTCTTCTACTTTCGCCGTTTTCTCCTCTATGCTTATGGCTTCATATGGACAAACGACCTCGCATATCCCGCAACCGCTGCAGAGATCCACATTAACTACAGCAAAGTAGGGTTCTATTGTAAAGACTCCTTGACTCATAAGGGTAGAAGCACTAGAAGCTGCTGCTTTTGCTTGTGCTACAACATCGGGGATGTCCTTTGGTCCTTGAGTTGCTCCACAAATGAACACTCCGTCGACGACTGTGTCAACTGGTCTAAGCTTAGGATGAGCCTCTAAGAAGAAATTGTCTGGGCTTTTTGAAAGTTTTATTAGTTTTTGAAGATTGTCAGATCCTTCACTTGGAACCATACCTACTGATAAGACCACCATATCAACTTCAAGTTCAATTTTTGTCCCCAAAAGCGTATCTTCAGCCATTATCGTCAGATTTTGGGTCTTACGGTCTTCTATTACTTCAGCTGCTCTTCCACGAATAAATCGAATTCCATATTCTCTTCCTGCTATCTCATAAAATTCTTCATACCCCTTACCAAAGGCCCGTATATCAGTATAAAGAACGTAAACGTCCGCGTTAGGCATCTTCTCTTTAATTTGTCTTGCTTGCTTTAACGCGTACATGCAGCATACTCTTGAACAGTAGGGATTCTTCTTCACATCTCTTGATCCCACGCATTGAATATAAGCTATACTCTGTGGTTTTTTACGATCTGAAGGTCTTATAATGTCTCCGTAGGTTGGACCGCCTGCGCTGAGAATCCTTTCCATTTCAAGAGCTGTGAGAACATTAGGGTAGAAACCGTACCCGTATTCTTCGTTCTGGGTGGCATCATAAATGTCATATCCGCTGGCAACAATAATGGTTCCCACTTCAATCTCAACTTCTTCAGGTTTTTGGTCGAAGTCGATGGCGTCAAGTCCTTCTTCATGGCAAGCCTCAATGCACTTATCACATTCAAAGCAGGAATCCATGTCAATCGTGTATATTTGGGGCACTGCCTGTGGAAATGGTATATAGATCGCCTTTCGTGGGCTTAATCCTTCGTCAAACTCGTTGGGCACTTCTATGGGACAAACTTCTATGCATTTTCCACAACCATTGCATTTATCTTCAATTACGTATCTCGGCTTCTTAACAACCGTAACTTTGAAGTTTCCAACGTATCCTTCAACATCCTTTACCTCAGAGTACGTCAATAAGTGGATGTTTTCCAGTCTGGATACATCGACCATTTTAGGTGTTAAGATGCATGAAGAACAATCCATGGTTGGAAAGGTTTTATCGAGTTGCGCCATTTTTCCACCGATTGTAGGAGACTTTTCAACTAGATATACTTCGAAGTTGGAGTCAGCGAGGTCTAGAGCTGCTGAAATGCCAGCTATTCCTCCTCCTATGATTAAGACTTTCCTTTTCACTGGAACTTCTTTTGGTTCCAGTTCCCTTAGTTTTTCTGCTCGGGCTACAGCCATGCGGAGAAGGTCTTTAGCTATGTTGAGAGCTTCCTCTGGTGTTCGCATATGAACCCATGTATCTTGTTCCCGAATGTTCACCATTTCAAAAAGATAAGGATTAAGCCCTGCCTCTTCGTTGACCTTTCTAAAAGTGGGCTCATGCATTCGTGGACTGCACGCAGCTACAATCACCCTATTTAGTTTAAGTTTTCCAATATCATCCTTAATCATCTCCTGTCCTGGTATGGAACAAAAATAGTCGTAGACCTTGGCCGTAACAACATTCGGCAACTTCTCGCAGTATTGGCGTAACTCTTCAACGTTTATAACGCCGGCAATATTCGTGCCACAGTGGCAAATGTAGACTCCTATTCTAGGCTTCTCTTCGGGATTATTCATTCTACCACCTTTTTCTGGTCACAGTTGCAAATACGTTCGCCTCAATCACTGGAACCCTCTCCTCTTTCTCGATTACCATTTGAAGAGCGTCCAAGGGACATAAAGAGACACATTCGCCGCAGAGAATGCATTTTTCTGTATCGAAGTCGATGGATGGGCGTGTTAAAGCTTTTATTCCTTTAAATTCAGCTGGGAGATATTCAATAGCTTCTTTCGGGCATTGGTCCGCGCAGATGCCGCATCCGATGCATTTATCTCGATTTAACTCCAGTCCATACCATCTAACCAACAGTTTTCTCTCTAAGGTTAAACGGTTATCTTCTTCTCGTTTAGTGATTTGTCCGCGCCTTATCACTTGATAAGCCATTCATCTCACCTAAATTTCTGCCTTTACAGCTACCGGAGTTGATCTAGTGAGGTAATGCTTATCAATCGGGTAATTTTCTAAACGAACTGAATACCAGTCTTCAAATTTTTCCTTAAAGTTTGATTCTCTCTCGAAGAGGTCTTTTGACACGTCGATTTTAACCCAATAAGTTTTTCCTGGATGCGATTCTACAACTTCACCGTTTTTAACAACGATTACGCCATCCTTTATCGTATATGCCGCTTTGCGGAAGGCTTTTCTTACGTTTTTGTAGTCTTTGGAAATATCCAGTTTTGATGGATCTATTTGGTAGATGGCGATATCCGCATCAGCTCCAACTCCTAAATGCCCCTTATTTTTTAGTCCCAGCACCTTTGCTGTATTAGCCCTCGTAACTATAGCCAACTCGTAAAGGCTATATTCTCGATCCATGCCCTCAAGAGCGCATCGCCGTCTTGCCCGTCCATTAACACGTTTCAGTGTTGCCGATCTTGCCTTCCGACTTAAAAGCCAAGTCATTATTCTTGGATATTCGGTGAATGGTCCTCCGTTTGGATGATCTGTTGTTAGACAAGTCTTCCACGGGTCTTTCAGCTGAAGGGCAAACTCGAGACCAATAGCCCATTGAACTGCGTTTACGTAACTTTTTCGTCTATACCTATAAGGAACAATCCCTGATCCCGTTTCCATTTCCACATCGTGGTTAACCCATTTGTTCCCAGATATTCCATGGAGGGTGTACTGCCACGGTCCATCCGCAGTCATCGTTGTAGTGTCTGTGAAAATTACTTGACCCATATCTGTGGTAATGTGATCATGTTTGTTCACATAATCAGCTAACTCTGCAGCTTCTGAAGAAAGACTTGTCCAGTCTCTGCCACCGAACGCATTGAATTGAATATGAACTAAATGCATTGCAGGTTTGCCGTTCGATGCCAAATCTTCTACGCATTTCAGTGTTTCAAGTGTTATCTCGTAGTTTCCAGGCACTCCAAGGGAATTAGCATGCAGATGAATTGGGGATGGTAAGTTGAGTAGATTATTTACCTTACATAGCCCACGAATAATTTCTCTAGGGGTTATGTCAAAAGTGGAAATCTGATCATCGATGTTTTCAACATTTTTGCCCCATGCCCAAGTTTCATTTCCTCCGGGATTAACAAGCTTAATAACGTAGCCTTTGAGTGAGTTTAACATCCAAGCAACATAAGCAGCGCACTTTTCAATTTCACCATTCTTTAAATATTCCATAACAAACCAGTTACTTCCGAACAGCGGGAAACATGCTTTATCTACGATCGGCGTGTCTGCAAGTTCCTCGTGAGTATGCCTCGTTTCCAGAGGCGGTGTTGCGGGTTCCATCACGGTTGTGTAGCCCATTCTGGCGTATCGGTAGCCTGTAGTGAACGTTGAGGGTACCGAGTGGCCCACCCCCGATCTGGTTACGCCCGTCTTCACTTCCACATCTTTCATGTGGTCCTCAGGTCGGAGCAATCTGGCCTTATTCACTTTGGGACCACATATATGTGCGTGTATATCAACTGCACCAGGCATGGCGATCATACCTGACGCGTCGATTACCATTGCTTTATTCGGATTAACAGATTCAACTATCTTGCCATCTCTCACTGCGATGTTCATTTTTTCTCCGTCAATTCCATTGGTGGGGTCATAAACGTACGCGTTTTTGACGAGTAACTCCATTGTTTTATCCCTTCAACCTTCTTACGTGCTCAAGTATTCTTCGAAGTATCTCTTCATCTGACAGACAGTTTGGTGGTGGATCAACAACCTTTTTCAGCGGCAACGGCACGTCATCCATTCGATAAGCCGTCCCTCCACATTCGACGCCAACAATTGCCGATGGGATAACTACGTCTGCTATCTTAGTGGTAGCGGTTTCGTGGGGGTCTATAACTATCAGAGGGCTACCCTTAAGAGTTTCAACTGCTTCTTTTGGAAAGTTATTGGCAGGATCCGAAGATACGATAAGAGCCGCATCACTTTCTCCTCTAGATAATATATCGATTACAGACGTTACTCCTGGGTTATACCTTGGATACCCGTAACTGAAGTCAACGGCGAATGGATAACCAGTTTGCCATAGAGAAACAGTGTCCGCTCCTGCAACATTGAAATGTCCTCTCATCGGCATCATAACGAACTTTGTCCGCGCGTTTAAGTCTCTGACAAGGGAAATAGCTGCGTCGATGTTATGATTTTTTCCTTCGCTCATAGTTAATCCTAAACCATAGAAAAGTACTCCAAACTCACAATTTATCATGATATCTGCTATCTCCTCGATGTCTTCGGCGGAGATGCCAGCGACAACATCTTGTTCGATTTCGTCTTCACGAATAGCCATTCGTAACGCTGAGAGGAGCTCGTAATCCTTGTTTGGTTCAACTTGAAGGAAATAATCAGCTACCCTCGCAGTATACGTCTTCCTTACGTCAACCACAATCAAAACACGGTCATCACGGGTTTTACGAAATCTTCCCTTTGCTCCTATGGTATATCTGGACATGTGCCTGAGGTGCGACTGTAATGGATTGCAGCCCCAATACACAACAAGGTCTGCCCGATTTTTTATTTGACCTAGCGTACAGCTTGGATGGCCAACCTCATGAAAAGCTTCAATTGTTGGTCCATGGCATACCGTTGAGGTGTTATCTATCACGCCGCCCAATTCTTCTGCTAGTTCAATTCCAACACGTTGAGCTTCACAGTTAGTTGAACTCCAACCGTACGAAATTGGATATGTGGCGTTAACTAGTAATTCAGCTGCCTTCTGGATAGCTTCCTCCAAGCTAGTTTCAACCAACTCTCCATTTTTCCGTACTAACGGAGAATAAATACGCTCTCGCCAATAGTTCAGGTATTTTGCCAAACTAAAAATGCACGCATTCTTAGCATTTACAATTTTATTTTCTTTAATGATAACGTCTAAATCATCACATAAGCATCCGCAAAATGGGCAAACCACACTTGTAACAGTCGCCGACTTTTTCCCCTCCCTAGTTTAGATTATTTCTTTATCAATTCACTAAGTTCTACTACTTTCTCGCCGGGAATAGCCTCCACATTCGCTGATATGCCTTTAAATGATGGCATACCGGTTCCATGGGTTTCTGGGTCAACTATTGTGTTAATCCATGGACCATATGGTATAAAGACCATGCCTGAAGGAATTTCTTGCAGCGACTCTACAGCTCTTGCAACAACGGCACCGAAATCTGTCGAAATTCGGATGATGTCTCCGGGCTTTACCCCTAGTTCTTCCATATCTTTTGAGTTCATTTCACACGTGGTAACGCTGTTGTAATATCTTTTCGAGTATTTACCAAGCTCTATACCCAATCCTTGGCCCAAGCTTCGTCCGGTTATAAGGACGGTTTTCATTTTCTGTTTTTCTCCATTAAGAGAGATTTCATAGCACATCTCTCCTTCTTAAAGGTAACGCGCAGCTTTACTCGATGAACTTTTCGTAGAATTTCAGATGTGGATTTTTTCCTACAGATATGAAAAGCTTCCCGTTTCCGTTTTCATTCAGGTCACCTGTAAACCGATAGAAAGGCTGTTCAATTTTCATCTCACCCACTTTCACTTTCTTCCGTTTTTCATCAAAAGTGAAGCTCGGTAAAACCGAGGGGATGTGTCCAAGCAAAGCTATTTTTCCCCCAGTCATTTGTGCTCCAAGTCTTCCTCCACAATCTCCACTAATAAGAACGGTTCCTCCCTGCATATGAACGCCCGCAAATTGTCCAGCATTTTTTTCTACGTGTATTAGTCCATCTCGCATCCAAGCTCCAATTTCGTAGCCAGCACTACCATGAACTATAATGGAGCCGCCGCCCATTCCATGAGGGCTTCCTCTATAAGATGCTCCAATTTGGTTTCCAGCATTTCCATGAACTTCTATTAAACCACCCTTCATGCAAGCTCCGGTCCATGAACCTGCATTTCCATGAACTATTATGGAGCCACCTGCCATTTCTTCACCGGTGTATAAGCCAGCATCTCCTTCAAACCTAATCAACCCATCCGTCATTCCTTTTCCGATTCCTTGAAAGCTCTGTACATCTCCGTTGATAATAATAGTTTGATTTTCAGGGGTTTCGCTGACTTCTCCACTGATTTTAAAAAACTCTTTAAGTTTCTTTTTCTTGTTACCCACTGATAGCTCAAGCTCTTCAATTTCATCAATTCTCTTTCCGGTGAAGATGTTTGGAGTTATTTGGCTACCGTCTACTGGATTTCTCACCTTAATTTTGGCTGTTAACAGAATCTCTTTCATTTTTATCACTCGTGCTATGAAGTAACATCTCCTACAAATGTAAGAAATGGATATACTCGTTCATTTCCCTTATATTTATTATGTTTAAGAGGTGTCAGAGGACGTTAAAGCCGAAGTGTGCATTTGCTACTGTGAAGAAACCATAAGCGACACAATAGATGTGGAAAAATAGGGGAATCCACCCGATTTAAGGGCGGTAAAACTGTAGCGGGATGGACAGCTCGCAGTGCATGTATCGCATTGGACGCAACGGTTTATCTTCCCTTTCCGCTTTGGCTGCGGTTTCGAAAAACCATGCCAGTTCGCCCAGTCGCATGACGTTTTTGAGGTTTAGCCATGAATAAGCCTCCACGATCCATGTGTACCGAAACAGTTATCGTTTGAAGCGCTACAGCGTAATTGGGCGAGATGAGGCTTCTTGAGCGGGAAGGAACCTATTGTTCGCATTGAAAACATCGTTGCTTCGGGAACACTTGATCAAACCATAGATTTGGAATCCATAGTCAAGGCCTTTCCACACGTTGAATACAGGCCAAAGGTGTTTCCGGGACTCGTTTTTAGGTTAAAGAGGCCGAAAACTGCTACCCTGATCTTTACTACAGGTAAGATGGTTTGTACTGGAGCGAAATCGGAGAGAGAGGCAAAGAGGGCTCTCAACAAGGTGGCAAGGGAATTAAGGGCCAAAGGGATACCAGTCTTCGGCAAACCATCGGTCCAGATTCAAAACATCGTAGCATCCATAAGCCTAGGAGGCGATGTTGACCTCGAGGGCGCGGTCTACAACCTCAAGAGAATTATGTACGAGCCTGAACAGTTTCCAGGCGCAATTTACAGAATGGACAGCCCTAAAGTGGTGTTTCTCATATTCTCCACCGGCAAGCTTGTTTGCGTAGGCGCTAAAAAAGAGACGGATGTCTATGAAGCCGTAGAAAGGCTTGAGAAAATACTGGAAGAAAAAAACCTCATCCACTATTCCTAGCTGAGTCGTACGTGAAAGGCGCATCGTGAACTGGAAGAAAGCACGTAAGGCTAATGTTATTTGACTTGACGAAGATGTAAGTTACTGCTGTTTGTCTTTCAATTTCTCCTCTATCGTCTTCAGCTTTCCGTGCTCCAGAATGCGGATGCGCGTTTCTAATTTAACGTTCATACCTAGCCGTCTGAAAAGCCAGAGTAATTGCTCGCCACTGATCGAGCCTTTCAGTTCCCCCGTGGAAACCATATGAGCTAAATGCTCTTCGACTTGACGAGTAGCCTCAGGATACTGACGTTCGGCGGCGTTCAAAACCTCCCAAGCCCGGCCGATTAAGACCCGACTTAAAACCTTCTTGGGATCTTCTGTTTTCCTCCCTTTTTTGGCCTCGCTTGCCATCCAGCGTTTCTTCATCTCGAGCAGTCTTCGGCGCTTCCACTGTTCTAATTCTTCTGGCAAACGCATCCACCATCGTTAACTAAGAACAGTTTCTCCCTTTTCGTGTTTTCGCAAAAACAAATCGAGCATCGCACAAGCTGCCGGTTGGAGTGTACATTTGCCACTGAGGAAGAAACATAAGCGATACGGTAGACATGGCAAAGATGAAGGAGGCTTCTGCCAAATTTAAGGCATGTAACAGCTTTCCTTATTCCAACCAGACAGTTACCTTCACTTCCGTTCCATCCTTGAGTCTAAGCGCTTCCCGTAGATGGATTGGAGCCAGTATTTCCAAGAGGTTAGGTGGATAATCCGGGACATCGGGTACCACTATTGCTCCCCACACCTTTTCCACCACCAGAGCCTTAAAACACCGTCCACCATAGAAGCCTTCTTTGGGTTCAATCTTGATGCCTTCTGCCTTCCTCAGATTCTCGGTGTCCGTTCTAGACGTTAGTTGCAGGTTCAAAGTTCCTGGGTAGGGATTAAACCCGAGCTTCTCCTTGAACTGCTTCTTGGCCCACGGAAGGTTGACGAAGAGGCTTCCTGTTCCTCCCCCGCTGAAAACCCTCCCTTTCAAGGTTATCTTCTTCACCTCGAACCCCCTTTTTCCTTACGTATCTTGGAAGGAATCACATGTAACAGATGTACACAGGCGCGAACATCTTATGTAAAAGAGCATGGATATTCATTGAACTTTGCGTATAGTAAGAAAGCTAGCCATGAAATTTTTGAAGCCGCCATTTCCAGTTAATGCGCCCATGAACGCGCTCATGAACGGTATTTCTATCCAAGCTTTGATTAAGATGGTAATTAGTAAGGGGATGCTAAGCCAGCCCAAGAAAAACGGCACAAGATTGAGGAAGAAGACGACCGTAAACAAGCATTCCGGGACGAATCCGACCAGTACTATGGGAATTGTGAACAGAGATGGGCGAGACTTCTGATTTACATTGAAAAACTTGTAGAGAGCTCCTGTAGTGAATCCTGTTAATGATTTTCCGATAGGTAGCCCGATTAAGCCAAGCCATGAAAGCCCGCTCATAGGACCAAAGTAGATGCCCGGAACAACTCCACCTAGTAGCCCAGTCAGAAAACCTACAAATGGTCCGCCGTAAATAGCCGCGATGAACGTAGCGATATGGGAGAGGTCAAGTCCAACCTGTCCAATTTTAGTTAACCCTATTGAAAAAGCTGATAAAGCATTGCCTAATGCAACCATTATTGCTATGAAGGCTATTGCTCTCGAACTCGATTCAAAACTCTTCAACATCATAAAGCTCACCATACATTTTGTGACTGAGCAGATTTTATTTCTAGTTTTATAACTTATTTAAGAGTACCTACTCAAAGATGCGTGAACCACGATGGGCACTCCCTAGGAATAGGAGATAAATAAAAGTGGCGAACTAATTGTGGAGATTGACGGAAGGGATCAAATGTCTCTAAACCTTCTCGATATAATCAAGGATCGGCGCAGCGTCAAAGAGTACTCATCCAAAGAGGTTTCGAAAGAACTTCTTTTCCGAATTTTGGAAGCGGGTAGATGGGCTCCTTCTGCTCACAACGCGCAGCCATGGCGTTTCATAGTGATCAGAGATTCTGCCCTGAAACAGAAGCTCGCTGAGGACATGGCGGGTCGCTGGAACGAAGATATGAGCAAAAACGGGGTTCCGAAGGAACATCGCGAAAGCCTTATCAATGCTTCCGTCGAGCGGTTTGGAAATGCGCCTGTTGTCATCGTCGCGTGTTTGACCATGGAGGGCATGGACGAATATCCAGACGACCGCCGAAAGAAAATTGAGTACGTTATGGCGGTTCAAAGCGTTGCAGCCGCTATTGAGAACGTGCTTTTGGTTGCTCATGGCGAGGGACTAGGTTCATGCTGGTTCTGCGCTCCACTTTTCTGTCAAGACATTGTCAGGAAAACTTTGAGAATCCCCAAGCATGTTGATCCCCAAGCGTTGATAACCTTGGGATACCCAGCCAACAAGCCGAATCCTCCGCCCAGAAAACCCTTAGAAGACATTGTACATGAAGACTGTTGGGGGCACCCAATATGATTACGGCGCTTGCAGGGGGCGTTGGCGCTGCTAGATTTCTTCAGGGGCTGGTGAAGGTTGTTCCTGAAGAGAAGATAACGGTTATTGTTAACACGGGCGACGACATCGAACTTTATGGTTTGCATATTTCCCCAGACCTCGACATAGTTATGTACACCTTGGCGGGCATCGTTGATAAAGAAAAGGGCTGGGGTATTCGAGGAGACACCTTCCACTGCCTCGACATGCTAAGGAGATGTGGACACGAAACATGGTTTAATCTGGGCGACAAAGACTTCGCCACCCACATCTACAGAACCCACCTCTTGAAAAGTGGACTCTCCCTTTCCGAGGCCACAAAAACACTTTGCCAAAATTTGGGGCTGAAAGTAAAGATTTTACCCATGACCGACGACAAGTTCGAAACAAAAATTGTGACACCAAGAGGCACAATGCACTTTCAAGAGTACCTCGTGAAAAGGAAGGCCCAAGATGAGGTGATCGATGTCCTGTTTGAAGGAGCGAAAGAAGCGAAGCCAGCTCCCGGAGTCGTCGATTCAATCTTGAACGCAGAAGCCGTTATCATCTGCCCCAGCAACCCAATCGTTAGCATAGGCACCATCCTCTCCTTGAAAGGCATCAAAAAAGCTGTGGAAGAAACCGAAGCGAACGTGGCAGCAATAAGTCCCATAGTCGGCGGTTCCCCGATCAAGGGACCCGCAGATAAATTAATGCGGGGTCTAGGACTAGACGTTTCTGCTCACGCTGTTGCTGATCTATATCGAGACTTCCTTGACGCCTTTGTCATTGACCAAGTGGATCGAACGGAAAAGGAACGGATTGAGAGACTTGGGCTGCGTGTGGTTGTAACAGATAGTATTATGAGGAGTTTGGAGGATAAGGTTCGATTAGCCAGAGTTACTTTAGGGTCAGTTGGAGTGAGATGACCAGAAAGCGAATAGCAGTTTTCGTGATAATCCCGGTTAAAAGATTGGATAATGCGAAGAGTAGACTATCCCCCCTCTTAACTGACGGTGAAAGAAAGCAGTTTTGCCTTAAAATGCTAGAAGACATCCTAAGAACTGTGAAATCCACAAAACGTATCAATCAAACAGTTGTGGTCAGCAATGATCTAGAGGTGTTTCATGTTGCGAAAAACTTTGAAGCAGCGTATCTTAGGGAGAGAAAAACTGGCTTGAATGAGGCTGTTTCCGAGGCCATCGACTGGTGCATTGACAGGGGGGCCACATCCGTCCTCGTTCTTCCCGCCGACATTCCATCAGTCACGCCCACGGATTTGAACAAAATGCTCGTCTTGAGGGAAAAAGCTTCGATGGTTATTTCTCCATCGAGAAGCGGAAAGGGAACCAACGCCTTGTTACTTACTCCGCCTAACGCCTGTCCAACGTTCTACGGACCACGAAGCTTTCAAAGGCACCTAGAGGAAGCCTCAAGGCGAAGGATAAGTTTCCGCAGATTTAGGTCCCAGAGGATAGCCTTGGACATCGACACGGTTGAGGACCTTACAGATTTCATTTCAACAAACGCAAAGGAGACCTCTGCCTACAAATTGCTAGATAAAATAGGGATTCCCAAGAAGCTTGTTCACGCAAAATAAGTGAAATTGGCCTTCTTAGAAATTACGATCAAATCTTTTGTTTGCCTAAGACGGTTCTGAAGGTTCCATGTTTTGGACACTCAAAAAGGCCTATGTGGAGTTGGAGTCTCTTACCTTTTTTGTCTGGACGCCCAGCCATCTTCCAGGTCTTTTTCGGCTCGGCAACCTCTATTCCACACTTAGGGCATTTGGCGCTATCTCCGCCTACCATGAAATACATTCGACCCCTCACAACCTTCATTTTTACTTTTCCTTTCCTTACCAGATCATAAAGGAGTGCGGTGAAGTCTGCTATGGCGAAGGTTGACATCTTGGCAATTTCAGGAGTGCTGAAATCGGTGTGAAGGTGCACTCCTCCCATTATTTCTTGGGACGTGAAGGCCCCTTCTTTACGTTCCTTCAGAAAGGAAATTATGTCGTCTTCCACTTTACTGTGGAATTCTCCACCTTCAAATTTTTCTTTACCTATAGGCATGAAGACTCCTCCTCATTAACTAATTCTTGCCATCGGCCGCCGAGCGCCTTGCAGTAGTATCTGGCATCAGCTTTGTCAAAACCTCTTTTGTCTGCGAGATATTTTATGCAGTCCTCTAATTCTGTCACATTTTTGGTTCCATGTTGTTTGGTATGGGGGTTCGTTGTTTTCAGACTGATTGAATACCTCTTTACCTCGCTGGTTTTCTCTTGGACATAGACTCCCTTTAGTTGATTCATGTATAGTGCTTTTTCCAACGCGCAGTGAATGCCTACGATTATTCCAAGGACCAACAGCGTGAATCCACCAAGCTCTAAGGATAATCCTAGGAGGCCGGATATGTGAGGTGAAAGTTTGTATGGAAAGAAAAGGAACCAATCAGGATTCTCTGCTGTTACCACGATTTCGATGATTCCTCCTACAAAGAAAATCGCACCAGCCATGAACATCAAATACGCAAGAGTTTCGTTATGCCTGGATTCTTCGACCTTTTCATGCAAGTAATCCATGCCAGAAACTCTATAATTCTGCTTGTTTCCCAACTTCTTATCCCTATCCTTTGAACAAGATGTCTGGTATGTCCAAGTGTCCTCCTAGTATACATGATTAAGACATTGTATTAAGTCTTACGACACGTTACATAAAACCCTTACATGCGTCGCACACCCACACCCTCCTTTTTGGCTTCAAATGCTTGCAGGAAAGTTTAATTATTGGCACTCTTAGCCGTTAAGGTGCCTCAATTTTCAATGCAGTTACCATAATGATTTTTAAGAAGTCTTTAAAATTAGAAAGTTGAAATTATGTTAGGGAAAAAGAGGAGATTGCGGAGGGAATCCCCACATATAGAATTTAATTTGAATCGTTAAAAGAAGAGTGGAGCAGGGGTTATGTCCGAGACGCTTGAGATACCGCTTAAAGATCTCAGAAAATGGTTGGAACAAGAAACGGTTCCTATAGTTGAACCCCTCAAGGCCAAGGGAAGGAGTTTACTTGATGATGTTAGGGATAAACTCGATGATGTCTTGGAAGCTTGTGACAAGTTATTGGAAGATGCTGAAAGGAAAATTGCGAAAGGTAGCCGTAAAACGTACCGTCGAGCTAAGGTACTGGCCAAACTGGCTAGAAGCTTTTCGGAAATGATAGACAAGGTTACTATTCCTGATGAAGTTTCGCGTGAAAACCTCCATGTTCTATGCGAAGATTTAGGAAAAACTCTTGCCACGATTGGGCGGGAGAGGTGGAAATGGTTTCCCGTAATTTCGCCATACTTCATAATGGACCGCAGGAGATTTGACATTGCCTTAAAAAGGGCTATGGATTCGCTCAAGGAATTGCGCTCCTTTTCATCAAACGAATACGCAAAGAAGGCCAAGACCGTGGAAGACGCTTTTTCTATGATTGAAAAGCTTCTTCAAACATTAGGCGAGTTAGATGAAGCTAAAAAACGCATGAAAAAAACGGAATTGAGAAAACGGTCTCTTGAGAAAAAGATAGCAGAAAATCAACAAAAAATCACGTTAATCCAAAGCAAAAGTGAGGTAGTTGAGCTCGCCCAGATAAACCAAAAAATCGAGGAGTTAGAGAAGGAGGTAAAGCACAATTTACGCTACCTTCAAAAGCCTTTCATCAAATTCCAAAGCCTGGCTCGCGGCCGAAGTTACAGTCTTCCCCTCGACGAAGCAAAGAAGCTTAGTGAGTATTTGAGTAACCCCTTCGAGGCCTTCGCAACCGAACCTGAAGGATACCCTACCCTTAAAAGGATTCTTCAAAGGATGGAAGACGCGATGACTCAGAGGAAACTGAAACTTAAGAGCAGTCGCTTGAGAAAGGCTAAAAATCAAATAGACAGCGTTCTCAACAAGGACTCCTTAGCTCCTTTGCATCAGAACTGCAAAGAAACCTTCTCTAAAAAGCAACAGCTTTCAACATCAGGGATAATAACTAAGACTAGAAGCGAGCTGACGCAACTCCAACAAGGTTTGAAAGACCTGCAGAAACGGAAGGAACTCGTTGACTCAAGAAGCGCCGTTTTGAAGGAAAAAATCGAAACAACGCTCAAAAAGGTCGAGAAACAGAAAAAAGAGTTGGGAAAAGCTGTTTTGAAACTGACAGATAAGAACGTTCAAGTTGTACTGTGAGCCAATTTAGGTCAGGAGGAAGAACCAACCGCTCCCCGTTTTCTTTTCGAGAGTCTAACTAACAGATCAAACGCTCCCTTTTCCTCTTCGACAGGTCTTGTTTTGAGGAACCCCTCCCTAACAGCACCATCAAACAGTTCTTCACCTCTTTTGGTGCGTATGACAATGAAGTTCCAGTTGCTTAGTCCCAAGCCGCCGACCGAGATGTCTGCGAGTTCAGCGGAGAAGTCGGTGCATGTTGTGCAGCTCTTGCGGGTATATTGTTTTGCTTCTTTCAAAGGAATAACGTGCGTTTCACCCGATTTCGTAGTGACTAAAACCTTCGCTTTGATGTTTATCTTTCCAATATCGTTTAAGTCTATTCCGAGCTTCCCTTGGATATGCTTCTCCATCAATCCTTCGTAGGTGAAGCTTTCGGTGCACAATAATCCTATGGCGAATTGCAGTGGGTTAACGTATTCGAAGAGCAGCTTCTCAATTTTTCTTAAGGCATAGATTTGGCAAGGCGTGCCTACGAAGGCCAGACGCTTTTTGTCCTGACTGATTCCCTCTTGGAAAGCGAGGAGATTCGGCGAGTAGGAATATCTTGTTCCAGCACACTCCAAAACCTCTTGTGGAGTCGTCACCAGCCTTGGAACAGGATAGAACGGCCTTTCCTGACTTACTCCTGATACGGCGGCTCCATCAATTATCCCCCTTTCTAAGGCATAAGTAAACAGAGCCGTAACCACTCCTCCATCTTGGGAGGTTTGAAGGACGTTCTCATCATTGGCTTGCGCGATGACTATGCGTCGGTAAATGCCAAATTCTTCTTCAGGCTTCCTTTGCCTTCCAAAAATAGATTCTTCTAGGGCAGGAAACGTGTACTCGTATTGGGGACACACAATCACGCAGATGCCGCAGTTTCTACACTTTTCAACCAGTTTTGGCTTTCCTTCCACATAATCTAGGCAGCCAACGGGACAAACGGCGACACAAGCGGAACAACCTATGCATTTTTCGGCGCGAACAACTTTTACCAAGATTTCTCCAAAACTCAGCAGTTTCGGAGGTTCCATCATCTTTCCCCCATTTTGTGAGTTAATGTAGTAATTCACTGGACAATAAAAACTTATAGTATGAATTTTTATGTATGGACCTACTTTTTGCTTCCTAATTTCTTGCGATCGTTCTTCTTAGCCTTTAAACAAAGTCTATTTAAAGAAGCAACAATTTACGTACCATCCAAACACTGGTGACGAAGGTGCCCTTCAGCGTCAAAGACCCCTCTAATCTAATGGATGCGGCTATGAAGACGAGCCCCAACGAATTTCTTAAGCTGGTTGAGAATACCATTCAGTTGTTGGCTGAGGAAAACAGCCGAGTTGGAAGCCTACGCGTAACCGGCAAGCTCGTTAGGGCACCACCAATGGGCGAAGCGATTATCGTCGGAGATATACATGGAGACGTAAAAAGTCTCATCTACATTTTGAAGAACAGTGACTTCATGAAGAAAGCTGGTGGAGGTGAGGACATCTTACTGATTTTCCTTGGGGACTACGGGGATCGAGGCCTTCACTCCTCTGAGGTCTACTACGTTGTCTTAAAGCTTAAGGAGCTGTTTCCCGAGCGTGTTGTGTTGATGAGGGGAAATCACGAGGGACCCGACGACCTCCTTGCCTATCCACACGATCTGCCAACCCACCTGAACATGAGGTTCGCTGAAAGAGGACCAAACGTTTATTCGAAGCTACGCGAGCTTTTCAACTACTTATACACCGCTGTACTCGTAGACAAAAGGTACATTCTGCTTCACGGCGGAGCCCCAAGCCAAGCCTCCACAACAGACGACGTTGCATACGCCCATGAGAAACATCCAAGCGAGCGCCACCTCGAAGAAATCCTATGGAGCGATCCCCTAGATGGCATAAAGGGAACCTATCCCTCGCCAAGAGGAGCTGGGAGGCTCTTCGGCGAAAACATTACGGATAAGCTTCTAGAGTTGTTTAACGTCAAAGCCCTGATTCGGGGACACGAACCAAGCGGAGATGGTTTCAAAACAAACCACGGCGGAAAAGTCCTAACGATATTCTCGAGGAGGGGACCGCCCTATTACAACGACTACGGAGCCTACTTACACCTAAACATTTGCCAAAAAGTGGAAAATGCAAAACAACTCTTGCAAGGCATCCGCAAGTTTTAGACCTGACCCTTCTTAAAGCAGAAAACAATTAGTGAGACCATACCTTATCTTCAATCTCGATGAAGCTGACGTTAAGAGGGATATTGTTTGAAAATGGGGATCATCACAAGGAACGAGAACTCGTGGGGTTCAACTCAACTGCGAGAGGCTATGGAAAGAAAAAACATAACACCCGTATGCTTTGACTTTCGTCAACTCGTTGCTCGAGTTAAATACAAACCTGATGCATCCGTAGGGGAAACCGACGTTCTTCAAGATCTAAGCGCCTTGATCACGCGTCCTATTGGACGAGGCTCCCTAGAAGAAATCATTTTCAGAATGGACCTTCTTCACCGACTTGAACGTTTAGGGATGCTTATCATAAACCCGCCGTTGTCCATTGAGCGTTCAGTAGACAAATATTATGCCCTTGCCCTCTTGGCGGAGCATGGACTGCCAGTTCCGCGCACCGCCGTAACCGAAAGCCATGAGGAAGCCTTGAAATGCTTCCACGAGTTGGGTGGAGATGTTGTCATAAAACCCCTGTTTGGGTCAAGAGGAGTAGGATCCACCAGAATCACTGATCCAGAAGTAGCCGCAAGAGCGTTCAGAACCATTTCCTTCTACCACGGCGTCCTATACCTCCAAGAGTTTATCCCCCACGGATTTTCTGACATCCGCGCGTTCGTTGTGGGCAACCGCGTCATAGCTTCCATGCATCGTATAGCAGAAAACTGGAAAACTAACGTAAGCCTAGGCGCGAAACCGATACCCCTAAAGCTTGATGAGGAACTAGAGAATCTCGCCGTGAAGGCAGCGAAGGTTATCGGTTGTAAAGTGGCAGGTGTAGACATCTTGGAAGGACCCGAGGGACCGTTAATCGTTGAACTGAACAGCCAGCCCGGATGGAGAGGACTGCAATCGGTCACTAACATAAACATCGCTGACGAAATCATTGAATACGTTCTCTCAGAATTGAAGGCTTAGGAGAGTTGGAAATGCGGGAGATTCAAGTTTCACGAATAGACATTTCCGCCCAAAAGCTTGAGCAGAAGAAGGACTTTGTGGCGGAGGAGACACCCCTCCACATATTCCTAAACCAAACACACTACGTAACCATCCTCTGCTCTCCCAGTCAGTTGAAGGAACTAGCGATCGGACATCTCCTCTCAGAAGGGGTCTTAAAATCAACAAAGGAAATTAGGGAAATACGCATGGAAAAGGGGGGGAAATGTCGAGTGAGATTAAAGCCTGACATCGACGCTGAAAAGCGAATTTCAATCTCGCAGCCCTTCACCCGTTTGATCGTCTCAGCCTGCGGCTCCCCAGACTATTGGCCCCTCTCAAAACTCATCGACAGGCTCAGTCTTGCCAAGGTGAACCTAGGTTTAACCGTTGAAGCGAGAATCATTTCGGAGTCCGTAAAGCGGCTAAACACGCTGGCTGAAACTTTTAGGAAGACCGGTGGCGTTCACGTAGCAGCCCTATACTCCGCAAAGGGCGAATTACTGACCTTCTCAGAGGATGTAGGACGCCACAACGCTGTGGACAAGGTTATAGGCGCCGGAGCGTCAAAGAAATTGGACTTTGAAAAATCTTTTCTAGCCTTGAGCGGGCGACTCACCGGCGACATAGTTTTGAAGTCGGCTCGAACGAGGATTCCTATAGTCGCTTCTATGACAGCAGCCATTAACTCTGGCGTGAAGGCTGCCCAACGCACAGGAATAACGCTCATTGGTTTCGTCAGAGGCAAGAGAATGAACGTTTACACGTACCCAGAGCGGATAGTTTACACCTCCCAAAATCCCGCACCGACAGGCTTATTCTAAAATAGACCGGGCGGCTTCCCTTGAAAAATTCGGCAGTGATTCTGGCTGGCGGCCCCTCCAAGCGTTTTGGTCAGAAAAAGGGTTTAATCGAGCTGGCTGGCAAACCTCTCATTCTTCACGTGCTTGATATGGCATCTAAAATAGTCGAAGAAACGGTGGTAGTTGTTAGCTCAGAAACTCAAAAGGAGACTTTTGAACGTTTGCTGAGTCATAGGGCAAGCCTAGTCGTTGATAAGCATAAAGCACAAAGCCCCCTCGTCGGGGCTTCAGCAGGTTTCGAAGGCGCACAAGGCGAATATTCTTTGTTGTTGCCGTGTGACACCCCTTTTGTTTCAAGCCAAGTAATGCGGTTTCTTCTGGACTTATGCGTTAACAAGAGTGCTGTTATTCCCAGATGGCCAAACGGGTATATCGAGCCTCTTCAAGCAGCCTACCACACAAAATCGGCTTTGACCGCGGCGAAAAACGCGCTGGGAGAGGGAAAGCTGGACTTACAGTCTATGATTGCCCGTTTGAGGGGTGTGCGGTACGTTTCGACAATGGTTCTTCGGCAAATGGACACCAAATTGTTGACCTTTTTTAATATCAACACGTTTGGGGATTTGAAAAGGGCGGAATCTTTGCTGAAATAGTTCTGCCAGCCATAACCTTCCGGTATTTTTTAAGGTAACTTATATGTATTTCAATTAAAGTGTTAAATTCCAAAGCAAAAATTTTCTAGAACACAAAATTTTTATAAAATTTGTTCTAATGCTAAGCTATTTTGAGAGATTCTTTCGCTATTTTTCGATTTTTTATAAATTTAGATGTTGAAATAAGCAAAAATTATTTCTAGAATGACAACGATTGCTTATATAATCTATAGGGAAATGTAAATGCTATCATGTTTTATGATACCTAGAGTGTAACAAATAAGGGGTACTGCATGACCATGATTAAGGTAATTGGTGTGAGGGGCTTACCCATTATAAAAGAAGGAGACGACCTCGCCGAGATGATTTGCGAGGCAGCGGAGAAGCAGGGAACACGCATCCAAGAAGGCGACATAATTGTGATCACGCATATCATTGTTTCTCGGGCTGAAGGAAACGTCGTAAACCTCGACAGCGTGGCTCCATCAGATTTCGCCAAAGCCTTTGCTCAACAATTCGACAAGGACCCAAAACTTATTGAGGTTATCCTTCGAGAGTCTAGGAGCATTGTGCGCATGGGCGATGGAAAAATCATTACAGAAACAAAGCATGGGCTTGTTTGCGCCAACTCCGGCGTTGACCAGTCTAACGTTCATGGAGAGAGAAACGTGGCGCTCTTGCCCAACAACCCGGATCGTTCGGCACAGGAGATCCAGCGGAAGATAAGGAGGCTGACGGGGAAGGACGTGGCAGTCATTATCTCTGACACTCATGGGCGCCCCTTCCGGGAGGGGGAAATCAATATTGCCGTAGGGGTTGCTGGAATCAATCCCATTCGAGATCGGAGAAGAGAAAAAGACTTGTTTGGATACGTTTTGAGGGTTAAGAAAACCGCGATCGCAGATGAGTTGTCCTCGGCTGCTGAACTGGTCATTGGACAAGCGGATGAAGGGATTCCCGTGGCGATAATAAGAGGGTACCAGTATCCAAAGTCTGAAAGGGCTAAGGCAACAGACCTAATAAGACCAAGAGAGAAAGATTTGTTCCTCTGACATTTCAATAATTCAAAAACTGGGGGCAAGTCAGCTAACATGGCGTTTGAAAGAAACTTCTTAGTCTCTGTTCTGAAATTGACGAAGGGCGGACCAGTTGCGAAGGAGCTTGTCGCCAAAGACGCTGGAATTCCTACTCAAACCGCTGATCAATTGTTGAAAAAGTTTTGTGAAGCTGGGCTCATTCAATGGAGGCGCAAGACGATCGAAGCTTCTTCGAACCAACGGGTCAAAATCGCCATTCACGCCATTAAGTCTGGAGCAGACTTTGAACGAGTGTGCAGAGTTCTTGAATGGATTGAATTTGAAAACCTTGCGGCCGCGGCCTTCGAAGCCAACAACTTCGATGTTAAAAGGCGCTTCCGTTTCAAGTGGGATCAGAGAAGGTGGGAAATCGACGTTCTTGGCTGCAAAGAACCCCTCATTGCCTGTGTTGACTGCAAGCATTGGAGCCACGGTTGGCGAAAATCTGCGATAATTAAGGCTGTTGAGGCGCAGGCATTGAGAACCAAGGTTTTGGCGGAGGCTCTTCCCCGCCTGCAAGGAGTAATTGGGCTGGTTCACTGGAGGCAGGCAACCCTTATTCCACTAGTCTTGTCTATGGTTCCGGGTCCACTGAAATTTTACAACAACGTGCCCATCGTTCCAATTCTGCAGCTTCAGAACTTCTTGAACGAGTTGCCAGCCCACGTAACATCGCTAACGCATTTCTTTGCATGCTTCTAAGCTATGTTATCCAATGATTTCAACACGCGTGCCCAGAGCTTGCCCTGGCACGCCCTTTCTGAAACACGCTCTCACAAGCCCCTTTTTCCCATGCAAGGCCACGATTTTTCCTCTGATTTTGCGCTCTTCGGCTGGCCAGGCAACCTTTCTGCCTACGAGTCGTGCAGCCTCTCTTGACGACTTAATGTTGGAAAAACGGAGGATGCATTCCTTAGAGCGCTGAGTCTTTGGACCCGTTCGATAGCTAACAATGAAGCCGGTAAGAGATTCGGACATATTTTCCAAACCCTAGTCGAATTGCATTACTCAGTAATCTTAATGACTGCCAAATCAATTTTGCTCTAATCGCCTACACTGAGTGTATTGCACTAACAACAGACTTTTTTACGGCCTTCATAGCTGGGTATAAACTAGACAAAGAGAGGAGGCTTAGAGCCAAGAGTAACCACCCCGCAACAGAAACGAGAGTATATTGAGAGACAACAGGCTCAGGAATCAAAAATGCAAATGTGACAAATAGCCCAACAGAAATTCCGATTGCCCCACTAATAAAAGTGACGAGTAGGGCCTGCGTAAAAATTATTTTCATGATACTTCTGGGTTTGGCGCCCAAGGCTCTCATGATGCCAAATTCACGTTGCTGACCCGCAATAGAGAGCATCAGGTAGCTGAGAAGACAGAGGGTGGCTGTTGCCAACGAGAAGAGAGGCAAAAACATGACAAAAGACCAAATGTGATTAAGAAAATTCACATGTTTACCTAGAATTTCGTTGAGTTCCACGAGTTCCAAATTCTTCCCTGATAATTCGTTTTCTATTTCGACGAGAACCTGTGAACGCTCAGAAGGGTCAATCTTGAGGAAAAGAAGATTGTAGCCAGGTTGCCCAAGCACCGTGGATAAAGCGTTAAGAGGCATGTACACCACCTTTCCATTGTTGAGGGGATCCAAACACACTCCAACTATGTCAAAAATTTCCTCAAAGACTTTGATCGATTGATTTTGAGGATCATCAAACATTTCCAAAGCCAACGAGTCGCCGATAACTGTGGATTTTTGATCAGATTTGCCAAAGACTCTTCCCATAATTAGCCACTCATTTATGACCGACTCGGGTTCTACACCTAAAATTAAAGCCTCATCAGATCGACTGTCACCTATGATAACGTGCTGGAGTGGATCATTGGGGTCAGGAATAATTCCAGGGATTTCTAGAACAGAAGCCTCTAAAACGATACGAGGATCAACTTTGCGAACTCCAGAAATACTACTCAATTTAAGCACCAAAGATTCCGAAATATTGAAATCTGGATCAAGATAGTCAATTGACTCTATTTCTTTGGCCTCAAAAAACTGTGAGAGAAGGTTCACGTAGCGTCCGGTGATGTTGGGGTGGCCCACAAGAACGACGTCTCTGCCAATAGCCCGTTCAACGTAGTTTGTAGTGGTTTGGTTGGCAATCATTCCCCCAGCAATCGTTACAGTTGTCAAAGTCAACACCACAGCAAGACAAATTATCGCCTGACGAGTCGCAGACTTCCTGCGAACCAAACTTCTATACGCCACCTTGAACGTGAAACCCAGTTTTGAAGGAACCGTTCTTCCCAGTTCAAGGGTTGTTCCAAGCGAATAAAGAGGAGACAAGGCTTCTGCTGGCTTCACTTTAGCCGCTTTTATTATGGGCAGAGCTCCGAAAATGTGAGAAACAAGAATGAGGACGAGGAAAACGAGGAGAACAGCCCATAGGCTAAGGGCCTGTGAAACGGAAAAGCCCAAAACGTTCAATAAATTGATGGAAATGTAATAGGCTCCAATTCCAAAAATTGTTCCAGCTATGCAACTTAGGAAGACAAGTATTGAGAGTTCTGTGATGAAATAACCAAGAATAGAGTCGCTCAAACAACCAGATGCCTTCATCACTCCAATGTCTCGCACCCGTTCAGACATCGTCAAATAGACGAGAAAAGATGTTATGAAGGCTCCTGCTAAGATGTTTAGAAGGCCAACTACGAGAATGAAGCGTGAGAACACGTTAGAAAATCCGCCGGTTAGTCTTCCTCCTACGGTAATGGAGGCGACTTCAAAGCCTAAGTTGCTTCCAAAAATGACGAGAAAAAGTGTTGCGGAGGTGCAAATTGTTAAACCGAGGATAGTTAGGCCTGTTTGAAATTTTCTTCGTGTTAAATCCTTTATGGGGAACGAGATTTCACTCATTTATATCCATTATCCTCCCATCATGTAGACGCAAGGTACGGTTTGCCAGCTCCAAAATTCTTTCATCATGGGTTGCAACGATGACGGTTTTTCCTTTCACCTTCATTTTCTCCAGTATACGAACAATTTCAAGACCAGTTTCCACATCCAAGTTTCCTGTGGGTTCATCTGCAAGGAGAAGAGGTGGATCGTTGGCTAAGGCCCGAGCAAAGGCAACTCGCTGCTGCTCGCCTCCGCTGAGTTGGGCGGGAAAGTGATTGGCTCGATGCTCTAAACCAACCAACTTCAGCAAGTTTTCTGAACGCTTTTCAATACGCTCTCTGGGCCAGCCTGCCAATTCCACCGCAAAGGCGACGTTTTCGATGGCGGTGAGGGTTGAAATGAGGTTGTAGGATTGAAAAACAAATCCAACATAGGCACAGCGGAAAGTTGCCAAAAAATCTTCATCGTAAGTTCCAAGATCATGCCCGAAAACGACAACTTTCCCACTCGTTGGTTTGTCAAGACCTCCAATAAGGTTTAGGAGAGTCGTTTTTCCGGCGCCTGAAGGTCCGTAAATGGAAACAAACTCGCCCTTCTCAACCTCCAGATCTAGGTTTTTTAGGGCTTCGATTGTAAGGTTGCCGATCTGGTATTGCTTGCACAGAGATGAGGCGAGAACCACCTTTTCCTTCATTTTCTCTCGCCCCTTTTTAAATCAAAATTTCCTTTATCCCTCTTCAAGATGCGCTCTCGCTCAGCTAGCTTGTCCCCTTCCCAGTCTTTCCAGTTCATCTCCCGGAATATCCATCGCCTACCAAAGTGGGCGGCCAAAACAGCGTGTTTATATTGAGGGGGGAGGGGAATCAACTGGTCGAGGAAACTGAACAGCTTTTTGATTTGTTTCTTTGGGAAATAGGCGTAGTAACTCGCAGTTTTCACTTCGAAGGCATAAACGTGCTTGTCGCGTCTGGCTATGACGTCAGGCAAGGGATTGCGGCTTGGGTTGCTGACTGGCACCCGAACAGCCTTATACCCATGCTTTTCAAGTTTCTTAACCAAAGCGGTTTCGCTGTAAAATCCTCTTCTGCGCCGCCTTTGAATATCGCTCTTGACGCGAGTTCTATCCATTTTATTTTCACTAGATATTGTCAAGTTTAGATATTTATTTTCGTTAGAAGAGGCTGGTTTCTGTTACTTCAGCCATGTCAAGTGTTTACGAATGGGTGTAGGAGATTAGGGAGGTATAGTGTATGGTGTTATAAAACGATATTAACTTGCGTAAAAGGTACTTTTTACGCAATAGGTGTCAACATTGCCGAAGTATAAGTATGGAAAGGTGACAGCGCCCATAGACTTTCAAACCTTCAAATATGCTATGGAGAATGGAAGGTTTGTTAAAGGTAAGATGTTGAGCCACAAGTCTTTCATAGCTTTTCTATATTGGTTTGGAGTGAGGAAAGCTGAGGCTCTTGAGAGGAAGAAAGAAGATTTCCTGATCAAAGACGGTTTACTGATCGTTGACGCTAAACCGAAGAAAGGCGGCGAAAGGGAACCCTTAGAAATTTCCGTTGACTATCCATACGTAGGCCTCATTATAAAAAATGTTAAGCAAACCAGACGTAGCCCTACAAACAAGGAAGGGCGAGTCTGGAATTTCTCACCTCGCACAGCCATCAACATCGTGAAACGCGCCATGGGAGACCGCTACTACCCTCATTTCTTCCGACTAAACCGAGCGACAAGGTTTCTGGAAGATCCGACAACAACGCTGCCGGAGATGAAGGCCTGGTTCGGCTGGAAAGCAGCGAAAACGGTAGACCCCTACATCGGACACAGCAGGAGGCATATTCACAGACAAAGAGAGAGACTTAAGAGAGAACTAGAATGAGCCTCGGCGGGGAAACTCGTTGATGCTTTTGTATCCAAACAGCGTTCTAGCCCTTCTCTTCAGAGCTGTGGTTAACGTCGGTGACGATTCTAAATGAAATATTACAATGTTCACTGACATCACCAGATTTTACAATTCATACATTAAAAGTCGGGAAAAATAACTAGTTTTGCCTACGTTATTAACGCAGAAACCTCAACCCTCAACGTTAAAGGCTAAAATAGGCTTCTTTCAGAACTGTAAATTCGTCGTCTCTGAGCGTAAATCGATTGGAAGGTGTGGTGCTTTAGGCGAAGTGGATACAGAAGCATCAACGAGTTTCCCTTAATTTCCCTTAAAGTTGGACAAGACAGACATCAGTCTTCTTTCTTCAGCCATCTCGCGATTAATTCAGCTTTCGATTTCCTTTCTTGCCTAGGCGGTTTAGGAATTTTTCGAAGCGGGTAGCCTCCAATAGCTTGGTGTGCTATTTCAGCTAAATGATCGGCTTCTCCAGGTTCAAATCTGTCCCAGCCTTTCCAGTGGCGATAGCGTTCAGCTGAAGCCCATTCAGGGGTAAAGCGTTCAACCATTTCGGGTGGAAAACAAACGGCGACCAGATTCAGCCTGCGGTGTAGGCTCAATGGGCAGGTGAAAACTCGCTGCAGATCCATTTCGTTTTCGACTTTCAGCTCAGCGGCTTGGAACCTTTCGGCAATTTCCATGTATCGTGAACGAAGCTTGCCGTTGACGTATTCAACGATGGAGTAGGCGGCGTCGAGGGGGTTGATCCTTAGAAGCAGTTCGGTTGAGAAGGCTCTGTGATGTATGTGGACGTGGGCTCCGTTTCCTGACCACTTTATGAAAGCCTATTTTGAAACTCCTTCGTCGCTTAGAAAATCAACGATCTCCCTTGCAGTCGCTGTTGTTGCCTCCCACTTTTCGACGACGTTGTCTATGTCCCATGTTGGAAGGCAGAAGGCGATGTTGTCCATGTTTCTCACGTGTTCTGGACGGGTTATTTCCCTGTAAACGCTGGCAGAGGCGTAAAAGGTTCTGGGCCTCAGCTTTCTAAAACGTTTTAAAAGAAACGGGATGTCTTCCGCCCCGCTTATGGTTAGGGGAACCTTGCGTTTTGCAGTTCTTTTGTACCGCAGCAGGTATGGCCGCCCACTTGTGTCACAGAGCTCGCAATGCAATGCGATCCACCGATCTTTGCTGAATCTGGCTATCTCTTTCTGGACGTCTCGGCGGTTATAGTGAGTAATAACCGCGCTTTCATAGTTCGACGAGTTTGCCATAGCCTTTCTCCATTTTCCAAAAGATCAATCATAATGTTTTTTACTCCTAACGAATGTAAGTCTTTAATTAAAGGAGAAAGATGAGAATGAAAATCTTTAACGAAACCTTCACGTTCTCCACGAGGGGAGAAATCAATTTCATAGACCTCACCAGTAAGGTCCAGGATGTTGTGAGTAGGTCAGGAATCAGGAATGGGTTGGCTCACGTTTTTGCTCCCCACGCTACAGGCGTCATAGTTTTAACCGAGCACGAACCAAGCCTCGACAACGATATTAGGGACCTCCTTGAAAAATTGATTCCAAAGCGCGCCTCCTATCAGCATCCAGTTAACGCCCATTCCCACCTTAGATCAATGCTTCTGTGTCCAGACAGAACCTTGCCCGTGATCGATGGACGAGTTGTTATGGGTACGTGGCAGTCCCTAGTCTTCATCGAAACCGACGTTCACCCTAGACGAAGAACAGTGATTATACAAGCAATTGGCGAGTAAACACCAACGCTCCTATCTTTGCGTGACCGCGCTTCGCCCAGCAATGGTGATTCACGTAGCGCAGGGGTTCAATTTTGAGGACGAAGTAGAGGTACGATTGTTGTTCGTTTCATCTGTAATGTCGCCGGAAGAATCCGACATATGACAAAGTGTTTCTATAACATTCCCAAATTCATTATTTGCTTTATTTAACTAAAATATATTGGAATTCGGTTGATTTCGCTCACATTCTCCGACAAATAACTCATTCATCGATGTGAATAGAGATGGATCAGACAGGTCTCTAAAAGTGAAACCACGAAATAAACCATTTTCGGCTTTTTCAATTGCCTCAGTGCATGTACATCAAGAACATTTCTATAATTATATAAGATTCGAAATCATTCGCTTCCCTTTCTGTGTTGCGACTTACTTTTGGGCTTCTTTAGCTTTTATTATTGCATAATCGTAAGCAGTTTCACTGGCAACGCCCCAGTCATCCATGTACGACTTTACGTTCCTTGTCCATCCTTCCGTTGCATTGTATATTGTGTCGATGTCGGTGCGGTTCATGTAATATCCCGCCCTTGTAAAGTTGTTCCACGCTGAAGGATAGTGGAGGCTGGTTTCGTTTGCCTTTTTAATTTCTTTCCAGGCAGTCTTTATGCTAGGTTCTTGCTCGTGGCGTTCTGTAATCCAAGCTTTATAGTAGTCTTTGACTATGTCTTTGCCGATTTCTTCAAAGGTTTTGTTGTAGTTGGAAACGCTTGGAAAGTTTGAGGCGAAGGGGTTGATTCTTGGTGGAATAACCGTGGCATCTTTGTGTACGGGTAGGCGATATCGTCCAATGATGTTTTGCGCTCGTTGGGTTAGGATATAGTCTATGAAGGCCTTCGCTTCGTTAAGGTAGTCGCCCCTCTTGATGATGGCGACGGGATCAGGTTGCAGAACTGTGGCGTTGAGGTATGTGAAGTTCACGTTGGGAATGCCAACCGCCATTCTGTCGTAGGCGTAGAAGTCTGGAACAATTGTTATGGGCAGGTAGCCGGATGCAACTTTCAGGACGCTGGTGGTTTCAGCGTTGTCGTAATCTTTGACGAAAGCGGCTAGTCTAACCAAATATTTCCAGCCTTCGGTCCAGTTTTTACTTTGGATCATTAGCATGATGAAGGGTTGGGTGAATTCTGATTCAGTTGGATCGACCATGGTCAGGTTTCCTTCGTATTCTTCTTTAAGGAGGTCCGCCCAGGTTTGGGGTTTCAGTGGGCTGGTTTCGTTGTACATTACTCCTAGGGCGTGCAGGCTCGCCGCGTACCAGCGGGTATGGGTTTGGTTTGGATCCATTAGGGGGCATGAATGAACCGTTGTGTTTATCTCGTTTTTTCGTGTGGAATTGTAGGGAAGCAGGCTGTCAGACGCTTTTTCGAAGAGGGATAGGGGTCCTCCCCACCAGATTTCGGCTTCAGGCTCTTTGTGGGGGTTTGTCACCGTCTCGTAAGCTGATTGCGCATCGATAGGCGTCAACGTTACTTCTATTGGGCGTCCATACCATTCCTTGAAATCATCCGCTACCTCATTTACCATCGATTCTGGATGGGTGTAGAGGATGCGGAGACGTTTCGGGTGGGGTATAACGTAATAATAGTATCCAGTGGCGGCGATACTCACAGCAAAAATGGCAACTATAGCGATCGTAATCCAAGCAAATCTTGAAAGTTTCAACCCTTTTAATTTCAAGAGTCGAGGAACCTCCTTTAGTGCAACCATTTACAGAGAAGTTGGGTTAATAATTTATCGGTGCACTTTCTTCACTTGCGCTTCAGGAAGATTTTATGGAGGCTGTTGGACCCGCACCAATTGAACCCTGCACCCTCTCGTACTTTCTATGTTGGATAGTATATATAGGGGGTCTAGATAGGGGTCTATCTACAGAGAACCATCTGCAACCCAATTGCGTTTTCAGAAAAAATGTTGATTTCAACATACCTTTATCAAAGAATTTCGGTTGGCGACAGCACTAGGCGCTCTGAGTTGACGTCAACCTCCACAATTTTGCAATTCTCGAACACCCTAGAATCGCCTAGCACGTCTTTAACTATCACTTTGCTTCCGTCCACCTTTGCGTAAATGGCATCTTTAAACACAATCTTCTCCTCAAGCAACACACTAAACTCGCACATTTTCATACCTTCGAGGCGCCTTCCCGTCCTTACGAGACAGTTAACCTCATATAAGGCTTATTCAACGTTAAGGGTTCTCGTTATGCCCCTTACCACCAGAGTCTGAAAAAGATTTTAGCTTATCGTAAGCTTCCTTTGGGTCTCTAGAACCGGCAGCAAGTTTTTCGAAGGGACAGATGTCAGTCTCGTCGTAGTTGAGAATGTTTGGAACACGATTTTCGAACTGGTAGAAAATACCGTTGCCTTCAAGCACCTTAATTCCTCCTTCACTTATCGTGACCGCAAAAACAGACGCCACCTTGGAATGGGCGCAGAGCATGGCTGCTGCTGCCCCCACGATCTTGTCTGCCACCGAAGATGCAACTAACCCCTTGCCAAACTTTTCAATGGCCAGCAGAAAACCGCCTACACCTTGAGATTTAGTCTCGAAAATAACCCTGCCTTCTTTCACTATGACGAGTGTGAGGTTTCCCTCTTTCAGCCTCAGCCTGGCAAGTCTTAGGTCTCGCATTTGCTCATCTTTGAATAATAGAAACGCAACTTCAGAAAAACGTTTACCCTCTTCCTACTATGAATAGCTCTTCCTCTGGCATAGAAATAACAAGCTGAGCGAGTTCCCGAAGTTCCTCGCTGGAAACTTTTTCAGACTGCAACTTGTTTTTCAATTTGTTAAACGCAACGGGATTAACCGCAACGCTTATGCGTCGTCTGTTTTGGAGTTCGAATTTCGCCGCAATTCCAGAGGAGTTCTTCACCCTCAGTTTTTTGTTCCCAATCGTGCACTTGGTTGCCACTTGGATCCCGTCTATAACACAGGAAAACGGAAGAGAGTACTTCAACATCACAGTCACGCGCAACTTATTTGCGTTCTCTTTTGCTCCCAGTTCCCTAACACCGACGAGGCCCATCCTAACGCCTAACACAAGGAAGGGACCGAGGTGCCCGTGAAAGTCTGCAGCCTTCTTTAGGAGGGACATTAATTCCGTGTCCATGCTTTGCTTCGACATCGTCATGTTTCCTTTCACCTGCAAGTTATTATAGACGGGTTGGCGTCACTCTCCTGGCTATAAGCGCTCTGACGACCGTAAGCCCGATAACGCCTCCAATAAAACCCCCTAAGGCGTGCAACCCAGCGAATAAAGCCAGCCCGCCCATAGAAGTTACAGCTTTAGGGTTCATAAAGAAGAGTCCTATGATGAGACCAGCGACCGCGGTGGAGGATATGGAGATGAATAATAAACTGATCGCGCTTGGTATTGGTCTCTCTAGACAGTTTCGGTATCCAATAAGCCTCGCAAGAGCGTCAAAGACTACACTAGCAGCCATGAAGCCGAAGAAGTGAGTGGCCTCAGGCCTAAGCGTCAAGGTTAAGATGGTGGCGATGACCCCTGTTAGTGTAACTGTCCCCAATCTTCTAGTCCACCACAAAGCTAGGATCAGCAAGGCGACGCCAATCATATCACACAGAAAAGGCATGTGGGTTAGCCTCCAAAAAATCGGTGCAATAGTTATGCCGAGCACAGCCCATAGGGCGGCGCACATAGTTATAGCGGTGATGTCTCTGGTGCTAAAGTAGGTCATTAGTAACACCTTTTGTGTAAAAAGTGTTACTAACATCGATAAAAGCTTTATTCTCTCTCTCTCAAACACACAAACACACAAACGTATTTCTCCGGTATCCCTATAGTCTCTCAATTTAGAATTTTGGAAGAAACATCGATACATCCACAGAAGTCTTTAAATTCTTTGTCAATAGTGTCTTTGTTTGGTTATTCCTATGGTTAGATGGTTAGGAATCATTCGTGCAGTAATTCGCGTAGTAATTCCAGTTTTGGTACTGTTCTCTCCTATTTACATTTCTCTGATTTATGTAGGTTATCTATTTCTCTTCGGTTATAGTATTACAACAGATCATCTACTAGCAATTATCATTCTCTTTCAAACCTATATAATACTAATTCAAGTCGAGATAGCATTGAGGCAAACAGCAGTTTTTCAGACGGAATATAACCCTACATTTAAGGTCAAAATTGATGATTATATTAAAATTGTGTCTCTCGAAAACGTAGGAGACTATCCCGCTTACAATGTGATGATTGCACTTCTAGATATGACTACTAAGAAACGTATTGATGAACCTATGAGATTAAACTCTAAAGCTTCAATGACGTTAGCTCCTGAAGAATCTATGAACATACTTTCAATGGATTCACAAGAATATCGAAATATGAAGATAAGAATGGAGATTTGTTACAACAATGTGCTGGATGAATCTAGAGACATCACCTTTGTCAAATTTCCTAAAACTAATGACTTCATGTTAATTCATGCACCTACAAATATAAGACGAGGAATACTACTTAAATCTCTGGAAGATTTGAAATTAATATATCTATTATTGAGATACTGGAGACATAAGTAATATCGTATCATCGAAAGTCATTAAAACAAAAAAATAAAAGCTTTATGATTACAAAATACGATTTAACTGGGGAAAAATATGGCCAAGATTGTTCGTGTTGGCGTCACTTTTCCGCCAGACTTGCTGAAGAAATTAGATGAGGCAGTGGACAGGATGGGTTACGACAATAGGTCAAAGGCTATCCAGGATTCTGTGAGGTCTTTCCTTACAGAATACAAGTTGCTTCAGGAGCAGAAGGGAACAAGAGCAGGCGTTTTAGTGATGATTTACGACCATGAAGTTAGGGGCTTAGAGGACGACCTAATTGAAACCCAGCACAAATACAGCCACGTGATCTGCTCCTCTATGCATGTCCATCTGACTGAGCGAGAATGCCTCGAGGCTATAGCAGTTAATGGCGACGCCGATGAAATCAGGAAATTAGCCCAAGAGTTAACAACAAAGAAGGGTGTGAAACAGGTTAGGTCAGCCATTGTTTCTCCATGAGAAAAGAATCATATTACTGGGTTATCGAAACCATCCTTTCCAAGGCTCTTCGAGCCTTTTTCGCCACGGATTTAGGAACCGTTACGGGATATCTCTCCTCTTTGAGCGCCAAGTAGACTCTTTCCACCGTGTTTAATTTCATGTTTGGGCAGATGGCTCCATCATAGGCTGGTATGAACTCTTTTCCCGGATTTTCCTTCTTCAGGCGGTGGATGATTCCAACTTCTGTTCCGATTATGTATTTCTTTGCAGAAGACTCTCCCACATACCTACAAATCTGGGAGGTGCTTCCAACAAAGTCGGCTGTGGATTGAACGTTTGGAGTACATTCCGGATGCGCAGCGACAACGGCGTCTGGGTGCTTCTCCTTCAAAAGTAGAATATCTTCCTTTAGAAAGAGCACGTGGGTTGGACAGAAACCGCTCCTAGGAATTGCAATAACTTTCTTCCCAGTTTTTTGCTGAACATTCCACGCAAGGTTTTTGTCTGGGCCAAAAAGCACAGTATCTGCGTTTAGAACGTTCATAACCTTCGCGGCGTTCGCTGAAGTGCAGCAGATGTCGCATTCAGCCTTTGCCTCTGCTAGCGTGTTGACGTAGAGCATAACAGGCGCCTTGGGATATTTCTTCTTCCAAAGTCTAACTTCCTCTGCGGGAAGCATACTGGCCATTGGACACCTCGCGCCTGGGCTTGGGATAAAAACCTTTTTGCCAGGGTTTAAGATGGCGGCTGATTCAACCATGAAATCAACAGCTGAAAACACTATTATCCTCGCCTCTTTTTCTTCCATTGCCCTTCTACATAACTGTATGCTGTCACCTACGTAGTCGGCTACGTCCTGAATCTCCCCTCTCTGGTAGTTATGGGCTAAAATAAGCGCCCTTTTCTCCTTCTTCAACCTCAATATGTCGTCGACAAGTGTCATAGTTTTTCCTCACGTTGATGGTTGCCATCTTTATGATTGGAAGAGTTCCTAAGCACACGGAAACATATATCTTTGCCGTTTTAAAAGTAAAAAGGCAAGGCGGCGCGCGCACATAGATGGACAAAAGGCTTAGGAGCTTGCCCTATGGTAGAAGATGAGGAGCTGGAAAAGATAAGACAAAGGAAACTGAGGCAACTATTGAAAAAAACCAGCGAAACCGAGAGGAAAGAGAAATCGGCTAAGAATAAACCTGTCGAGGTAACCGATGCAACCTTCAAAGAAATGATCCATGAACATCCCCTAGTGGTGGTTGACTGTTGGGCACCTTGGTGCGGTCCATGCCACATGATTGCCCCGGTCATAGAGGAAATGGCGCGAGACTACGCTGGAAAAATTTTGTTTGGGAAACTGAACGTGGATGAGAACCAGGAAGTTGCCATGCAGTACCAGATAATGAGCATCCCCACGCTGTTAGTGTTCAAAAACGGGAAACTCATAGAGAGGATAATTGGCGCGATGCCTAGACAAATGTTAGAACCAAAGATAACGCGGTATCTCTAGATCAGCACTTCCGAAATCTCGGAATCTTTGGGAAGGTGATTGCCGGATGGAGATAAAGGGAGTTATCGACCTCAGTTTAGCGGATTGGGACGGAAAAGTATCCTCTGTCCTCTTCCTCCCATGCTGCAACTTTCGTTGCCCTTTCTGCCAGAACCCTGCCCTTGTTCTCCATCCCGAAAAGGAAAAAACCATTCCCTTTGAACGAGTGGAGGATTATCTGAAGAAGCAAAGAAACTGGCTCGACGGAGTGTGCATCACAGGTGGGGAGCCGACGCTTCACGGCGACTTGCCAGACCTCTGTTCAAAATTGAAGGAAATGGGCTTCCTAGTTAAGGTAGACACGAATGGAACCAACCCGACGATGGTGAAAGAGCTAATCGAAAATGGACTCGTTGACTACATAGCCTTAGATATTAAGGCTCCGCTGACTGTGGAAAAATATTCTAAGGCAATCGGCGTCAACGCTGAGAAGCTTCTTGGGAGAGTGAAAGAAACTGCAAGAATGTTAATGGAGTCCAAGATGGACTACGAGTTCAGAACCACAGTAGTTCCCACGCTCCACGAAAAGAAGGATATAGAAGAAGTATGCCGCGGTATAAAGGGTTGCAAAAAATATGTTTTACAGAAGTTCGACGTCAGTTTGGGAAAGAAAACGCTAGACCCGGAGTTTAGCAAGTTGAAGCCTTTCACGAACGAGGAAATGAGCATGTTCCTAGCTGTGGCGGAAAGGTTTCTTTCTAACGTAAAATTGAGATAGATCTTTGGCTTATGGAAAATTCACTGTGTTAAGAAAATATGACTATTAGTAGACTCTCAAAAGCATTAAATAACACTTAGGTTAGTATGAGAAATTATGGTCATAAAATTTGGGAGTGCAATATTCAATCCCAGGCATGCCTCAGCTGTTGAAGAAGCCGGCTTTGACTCGATTTGGGTGCCCGATCACTTCGCCCCTTTTTCACACGAGGCTGGGCTGAAGAATCCTGCAACTTCTGCGAGTTGGACGGCCCTGCCGATTTTGCCACTGATTCTCAGCAACACGACTAGATGCGCAGTTGGCACAAACGTGTTGTGTCCCACCTTCAGATATCATCCAGCGATCATAGCTCAATATTTCGCACAACTGGATTACCTATTTCCAGGCAGGACTATCATGGGGGTTGGTACAGGCGAAGCGGTTAACGAGACACCAATAGTGGGACGCTTTCCGCCTTACCAAGAGAGGATGGAAAGACTGGAGGAAGCCGTCGAAGTTATGAGAAAACTTTGGACCAGTGAAGACTACTTCGACTATCAAGGGAGATATTATAAATTGAAAAACGTGTTTCTCTACGCAAAACCGAAGGAGAAAATACCAATAGTAATATCAGCTTTTGGTGAAAAATCTGCAGAATTGGCCGGAAAGATTGGAGATGGAATAATCATTTTCTGGGCGAGACCGCAACAAAAGAGAAATCTAATTTTAAAAAGATTTGTTGAAGCAGCAACAAATGCAGGTAAAGATCCGGAGACCATGATTAAAGTCGCGTATTTTCAAGGGGGAATAGCTTCCGATCCCTTACCAATTGTTAGATTCGCTAAATCCAGTTGGTCTTGGGCCAGGCTAAGTTCTATCCATGAGCCGGACCCTCGAAAGGTGGACGAAAAGGCTAAGACTTTGTCTGATGAGGAGGTCCTTGAACACCTCACGCTTGTCCCCAAGGTGGACGACTTAATAAAGTGTTTCGACTCAGCCTTAAAGGCGGGAATAAATCACCTAATCATGTCGGACTTTACTCGCGCCTTTGTAGCCTACAACCTGGCTCCGCCGGAAGCTGCAGATTGGCCGAAAAAGGTTCTTCCGTACCTCAGAGAGAAATACGAATAGGACAGGTCTCTCATTTCCATCTTTCTTCCGAGATATCAGCAATCCCGTTGCGGTTCTCGGGGGGATGTGACCGCAACTTGTGGCGAGAATGTTGGGAGTATTTAAAGAAAAAACTAGGGGGTCTACATCAGAGCAGTTTCATGAAAAAATAAATGATTTGAAAATTGAGGAAACTTTATTTTTATTTCTCTATTCCCGCTGTTTTTCTGATGAATTTGCCTACTTTCTCGATTTGATGCTCCTCAAGTTTCTTTATCAAGGCGTTTAATTTTTTCTCGCCAGTTTCTCTCTCCTTAATCCATTCTTTAGCAAATTTGCCGCTTTGAACGTCCTTCACCGCCTTTCTCATGTTCTCCTTGACGCGTTCGTCTATGACTTTTGGTCCAACCGTTAAACCACCGTAGTTGGCGGTTCTCGAAACTGCCTTAAGCATTCCCGTGAACCCCCTTTCATAAATTAGGTCCATTATCAGCTTCGCCTCGTTGCAAGCCTCAAAGTAGGCGAGTTCTGGCTGATATCCCGCTTCCACAAGGACTTCAAAACCGTTTTTGATGAGTTCGATTAATCCACCAATGAGAACTGTTTGCTCTCCGACAAGGTCGCTTTCCGTTTCTCCCCGGAACGTAGTTTCTAGCACCCCAGCCTTGGTGCATCCAAGGCTTTTAGCCATGGCCAAGACAGTTTCCTTCGCCCGACCCGAATAATCTTGATAGACCGCGACGAGAGCTGGCACACCGAAGCCGTTTAGGTACATGTCCCTAAGCTTAAACCCCGGACTCTTCGGAGCAACCATGATAACGTCAACCTCCGGTGGCGGAACAATCTGCTTGAAGCGGATGTTAAAACCATGGGCGAAGCCAAGACTTTTTCCAGCAGCCATGTGCGGTGCTACGTGATCTCTATAAACGGCTGGTTGCGCCAAATCCGGAATCAGCATATGGACAATGTCGCCTTTCTCTGCTGCTTCTGAAATGGGGTAAACCTCGAAGCCATCTTTTTTGGCTTTGTTCCATGAGGCCCCGCCTGGTCTTAAACCAAGTATAACGTTCAAACCTGAGTCCCTCATGGTTTGGGCCTGGGCGTATCCCTGACTGCCGTACCCGATCACTGCTATGGTTTTGTCCTTCAGCGGGTCTAGGCTCACATCTGCGTCGTAATATACTTTCACCATTCATGAGCCACCTGTTATTCACTCAATTTTAACAGATTTAACTCCTCTGGAGAGGGCGGTTATGCCGGTTCTCGCAACCTCCCTTACACCAAAAGGCTTCATCAGACCAAGGAAGGCATCTATTTTATCTGAGTCTCCAGTGATTTCCACCATCAAAGACTCGGAAGAAACGTCGACCACGCGTGCCCTAAAAATATCGGCGTAATTTATAACATCTGACCGGGCTTTGGTGTCTAATGCGCGTACTTTGATGAGGGCCAGTTCCCTTGAAACGATACTGGCTGGGTTCAGTCTGCTTACCTTAATCACGTCAATTAGCTTATTCATCTGCTTAACAACCTGCTCGATGGTCCTTTCGTCTCCTTTAACGGTTATGGTCATTCTCGCCAGATCGCTTTGCTCTGTTGGACCCACAGAAATGCTTTCTATGTTGAATCCCCTGCGTCTGAACATGTTTGCAACGGTGTAGAGTACGCCGGGTTTGTGCTCAACGATGGCTGATATTATGTGATTTTGTTCTTCTGTCATATTCATTACCCTGTGGTCGTATCTTTGAGACCCTTGCCAGGTGGGACCATTGGAAACACGTTTTCCTCAGAAGAGATTGGAACATCAATAACGGTGGTAACCTCGCTCTTCAAGGCTTTTTTAACAGCCTTCAAAAACTCTTTGAGCGAACCCACGCGAACGCCTTCTGCGCCATAAGCCTCAGCCAGCTTAACAAAGTCGGGGACACTCCCCAATTCTACAGCGGCATACCTCCTATCGTAGAAGAGTCTCTGCCACTGAGCAACCATCCCAAGCATTGAGTTGTTCATAATTATCACTGTCACCGGAATTTTCTCCGTAACTGAGCAGCCGAGTTCTTGTTCGGTCATTCTGAAGCTTCCGTCACCCGCTATGTCTACAACCGGACATCTGGGGCAGGCAACTTTGGCTCCGATGGCTGCCGGGAAGCCGAAGCCCATGGTTCCAAGTCCGCCTGAGCTGATGAAGGTCCTTGGTTTACGTGTTTTGAAGTAGAGGGCTGCCCACATCTGGTTTTGTCCAACTTCGGTGGTCACGATGGCGTTATCTGGCAGTATTTTTCCAAGCTCAGCTATTAGCAGCTGAGGTTTCAAGTCACAATCGCCGAGGTCTATCCTGTCTTGAAGTTGCTCCTTGAGCTCCTGAACCCTATCAAACCACGGGGACTTCTCCTTCTTCTTCAACTGATGGACCAACAATTGGTAAATCACCCTCAGGGTCTCCTTTGCGTCGGCTACAATGGGTATCTCAACCTCCACGTTTTTTCCAATTTCCGCCGTGTCTATGTCAATGTGGATGATTTTTGCGTCGGGACAGAAATCATCCAGAGTTCCAGTAGTTCTATCTGAGAACCTTGTTCCCACCGCCAAAAGAGCATCAGCCTCTAAAATCAGCTTATTTGCCACGCGAGTCCCGTGCATGCCAACGTCTCCCAAGGACAAGGGATGGTTTTCAGGGAAACATCCTTTCCCCATGAGAGTTGTTGCTACAGGCATCATTAAAAGCTCGGCCAGCGCCAAGAGTTCAGGGGAGGCGTTTGAAATTATTACTCCTCCACCCGCCAAGACCATTGGACGCTCTGCTTCAAGAAGGAGTTTAACTGCCTTTTTAACTTGGATTGGATGGGGCTCTGTTTTGGGTTTGTAGCCTCGAACCTCGAGATTGTCTGGAAACTCCATTTCAGAGTTTTCCGTCTGTACATTTTTTGGGAGGTCTATCAAAACTGGTCCAGGTCTACCCTTTGTGGCTAAGTGGAAGGCCAACTTTACTGTTTTTGGAATTTCAGAAGCTTTTTTCACTTGATAATTGTATTTTGTGATAGGAGTGGTTATCCCGATTATGTCTGCTTCTTGAAACGCGTCTCTACCTATCATATACGCTGAATTGGGGGAAAACGTGTTGACCTGACCAGTGAAGGCAACGACGGGTGAAGAGTCTAAGTAGGCGTTTGCTATACCTGTAACCAAGTTTGTCGCTCCAGGACCCGACGTTGCCATGCAGACTCCTGGCCGTCCGCTTGCGCGGGCGTAGCCGTCGGCTGCATGGGCTGCGCATTGTTCGTGTCGAACAAGGATGTGTCTTATCTCAGAGTCGTATAGAACATCATGTATGGGAAGAAGGGCTCCTCCAGATATACCGAAAATGACTTCCACTTCTTGCCGTTTCAACGCTTCCACAAAGGCTTGGGCACCTGTCATTTTAACCATTTTAGGATTCCTCCTTTGAGTGTAGTTTATTGTAGTCGGTCATCAACACGTTCATGCCGCTGAGCATTGCTTCAACACTCGCTATCACTATGTCCTCGTTAACTCCTATGGCCGTAGCCATTCTATCTCCTTTACGTAGACTGACAGCTACCTCAGTAACAGCGTCGGTGCCACCAGTTATGGCTTTTACAGAATACTTCTCCAGCTGTATTGGTTCAACGGCTAAGACAGCCTTCTTAACAGCCTTCATCGCCGCGTCCACCGGACCTACTCCGGTAGCCGCTTCGACGAGCATTTTGCCGTTAAGGTTTAGTTGCACTGATGCCGTTGGAGTAACATTTTCTCCGGTGACGACAGTTAGTCCCTCAAGTTTTAGTGGATGGATTTTAGGTAAACCCATGACTGCCTCTGCAATTGCCTGTAGATCAGCGTCTGTAACCTTTTTGCCTTTATCCCCTAACATTTTCACTCGCAGGAAAACCTCTTTAAGCTGCTCATCGTTTGGATACAGCCCCATTTCATTTAAAGAAGCTTTTATCCCGCGGGACCCAGCGTGTTTGCCTGATACCAGCCGCCTAGTTCTCCCAACCAGTTCAGGGGAAATAGGCTCGTAGGTTAGGGGATTTGCTAATACGCCGTGGGTGTGCATACCCGACTCGTGAACGAAGGCGTTTTCTCCCACAATTGCCTTGTTTGGCTGAACAGAGACTCCTGTTAATCGAGCCACCAGCCTTGACGTTTCGTACAGAAGCTCGGTTTTTACCGACACGTCCGCCTTGTAAACAGCCTTCAAGGCTACAACTATTTCCTCAAGGGATGCGTTTCCAGCCCTCTCGCCCAACCCGTTCATGGTCGCGTGAACTTGATCAGCCCCGGATTTAAGAGCAGTTATGGAGTTTGCCACAGCCAGTCCAAAGTCGTCGTGGCAGTGGGCGCTCATGGGAACCTTGGCAAACGTTTTCCTCAAATCTGAGAAGAGCTCACTGGTTTTTTCAGGTGTTAAAATCCCAACGGTGTCGCACGGGCAGATTCTGTCCGCACCCGCGGAAACGCCCGCGGCAAACATCTTGGTGAGAAAGTTGAAGTCACTTCTTGTGGCGTCTTCAGCTGAAAGTTCAACGGTGAGTCCATGATCCTTAGCGTATTGGGTGCAGTCCTCTGTAAGCCTCAAGACTTCTTCTTTACGCTTTTTTAACTTGTGTTGAAGATGTAGATTTGATGTGGGGATGCACAGATGTACTCCCTTAGCGTCGCTCTTTAGCACAGCGTCTATGTCTCCTTTTACCCCTCTGGCGAAACTGTAGACCTCCGCCTTAAGCCCCTCTTTGGCGATGAGTTTTATTGCCTTTGTTTCTCCATTAGAAGCCGCGGCGAAACCAGCCTCGATGATGTCTACTCCAAGTTTGTCTAGGCTTTTGGCTATCCTTAGTTTGTTTTCAGGGGTTAAGGAAACTCCCGGGGTTTGTTCGCCGTCTCTGAGGGTGGTGTCAAAAATTCTTACTTTTTCGGGGAAGCTATACGATAAAACGATCCCCCATTTCACTTCTCTCGGATACCCATCGATACCCCATTTTCCATTCCTCGTTCCACAACAACAGCAAAGCCTATGATATAAAAGCTTTTCTGTGTCTTTCTTATGTATCTAAACTCTAGTTTAATGAATTTTCGTTTAGAGGGTTGAAGTTTGAGAAGCGACACCATAAAGCGAGGAGTTGAGAGGGCTCCTCACAGAGCCTTACTGAAAGCTCTTGGAGTCACGAATAAAGACCTAGACAAACCGTTCATCGCCGTGGTAAACAGTTTCACAACGGTGGTTCCAGGCCACGCTCACCTAAACCAAGTCGCGGACGCTGTTAAAACCGGAGTTGCATCTGCCGGCGGGATGCCCTTTGAATTTAACACAATCGCCATCTGCGACGGATTAGCCATGGGTCACGAAGGAATGCGGTATTCTTTGCCGTCCCGGGAGATAATTGCCGATTCGGTTGAACTTATGGTTCAAGCTCATAGATTCGATGGGATGGTTTTAGTTACGAACTGTGACAAGATAACGCCTGGCATGTTGATGGCTGCGGCTAGGCTTAATGTTCCCTCGGTGGTTGTTACGGGCGGTCCTATGCTTTCAGGCACTTACAAAGGAAGGAAGGTTGGTACGGCCTCGATGTTTGAGGCTGTTGGGGAAGTTGCAGCCGGCAAAATGAGTAGAGAGGAGTTGAAGATGCTTGAAGACGTCGCTTGCCCTGGCTGCGGGTCCTGCAACGGCATGTTTACAGCCAACACCATGGCTTGCGTGACTGAAGCCTTAGGTATGTCCATGCCGGGCTGTGCCACTCCCTTAGCCGTTAGTGCATCTAGGCTGAGAATCGCCAAGGAGAGTGGAGAAAGGGTTGTTGAATTAATGCGGGAAGATTTGAAGCCATTGGACATAATGACTCCGGAAGCCTTTGAAAACGCCATTCTGATTGACATGGCTCTGGGCGGCTCAACTAACACTGTGCTGCATCTTTCAGCCATCGCCGGAGAGGCTGAAGTTCCCTTGTCTCTAAGCCTTTTCGACGAGTTGAGTAGGAGGGTTCCTCACCTGTGTAACATGGTTCCCAGCGGACCCTATGCGATGGAGGATTTGGATGCAGCAGGCGGAATCCCAGCCGTCATGAAAGAATTAAGCCCTTTTCTTCACTTAGACGCCGTGACGGTTACAGGAAAAACCGTTGGAGAAAACATCGAAGAGGCTGTGGTCCTCGACGCGAACGTAATCCGCCCCCTAACTAGTCCAGTTCACCGGGAAGGAGGCATAGCCGTATTAAGGGGAAACCTAGCGCCGAAGGGCGCTGTGGTGAAAGTTGCGGCCATCTCGCCCAAGATGCTTGTTCATAGAGGTCCGGCTAGGGTTTTCGATTCCGAAGAGGATGCTATGAAGGCCCTATTAAACAGGGAAATCGGGGAAGGCGACGTTGTTGTTATTCGTTACGAGGGGCCGAAAGGTGGACCAGGCATGCGGGAGATGCTTTCTCCAACAGCCACCATAGCTGGAATGGGCCTAAGTGAATCTGTTGCCCTGGTCACCGACGGCAGGTTTTCAGGAGCCACGAGAGGCCCGTGCATAGGACATGTTTCTCCTGAGGCGGCTGAAGGTGGACCCATAGCACTGTTAAGAAATGGAGACACCATTGAAATAGATGTTCCGAAGAGGAAACTAGACGTGGAGTTAAGCGATGAAGAGTTGAGGAATCGTCTAAGGTTGTGGAAACCTAGGGAACCAAGGGTTGGAAGAAGCTATCTTGCACGTTATTCCCGGCTTGTTCAGCCTGCTCACGTGGGAGCCGTTCTAGGGAAAGCTTAGCGAGTTGGTAAAGCTAAAATTATTAGCTTAAATCTTGTAAGGGTATTAGACAACAAAAGTGTGGTGAGGATCGGTATGGTTACGGCTGGGAAGGTTTTCAAGCTTGTTGAAACTACGCCGCTGCCGGACCTAGCGTCTAAGCTTGGAGGATACAGGAGAGACGAAGCCCACGAGGAGGGAGACTACAAGTTTACTTTGATCACTGAGATTGTTCATCTTATGTCACGTGAGAACGCGTTGACTGGCGTCTACTCCCATGATTACGTAACCCACGTGTTTCACAGGGGGAAGACAGTTCCCCTTCCCCGAACCATCGAAGCAATGTTCCGTTTCGCCCAACACAAAGACCGAACCTTCTTGACAGTGGTTGAAAAGAAGAGGCTTGCCAATTTTATTGCCAACCGCCTCAGTGAAACAATTTATGAAAGGGCTGGGCACATTACAGAAGCGCGGATACCTCCGGAAACCCTTCAAGAATTCCACAAGAAGAATCCTGAGGACACTAAGATTACGTTTTTCGACAACGTGGACATTCCCAATGTGAACAAGCTTTCTTTGTACGGACCTGACCTTGTTGGCACCAGTCTTTTTGAGGATTATAGTAAGCACGGTGACCTTTGGTATATTGTGGCTAGGTCCAAGAAGCATGGGTACGTTGTTGGGGTGACGCGGGACGTTTCTGTCACGATATTTAACATAGTTGACAAGAACAAGTATTTGGAGTACGTTGAGAAAGAAATCTATCCCCTAATAATCTGAAACGTCCGAACAAAGTTGGTCGCTTTCCCATTTTCATTCTACTTAAATGTGAACTCGCAGTGTTCGTCTTCCTTCCCAACACACTTTTCTTCAGTAACTGTTACGGATTTCTCAAAAAGTTCTGAAAGGAAACCCGACAAGAAACCTCTTAAAAAGTTGCAGCGAGGCTGACTGGTTTCTCGGCTTTTCTTAGCTTTGTGTGCCACCGTTTCAAAAGCGTCTTCAACTATAATTTTTCCTGACCCATTTACAAACTCAACGTCCCGAAAAGACAGCTTCCCCCAATTCTCTTCCTTTTTCACTTCGGAAAGAATACGAAGAGCTTCCTCCTTTGTCCCAAATTTTTTCTTCATTCTGTTATACCATTGCGTACCACACCTAACTGCCGCCGTAAACAGAATCACAGAAGCTGCTGAAGGAGAAAAAATCAGTTCCAAAGCAGATACCATATCATTGAAGATCACAAACTCAAAGGAGAAACTTTTCTTTGCCAATTTGACAAACTCCCCTCCCCTCTGACAAATCACTTATTTCCTTTAGCTTAGCACTATTATATATAATTGATGTAGAATGAGCAACATAAAAACTAATATTCGATTCCCCTTCTCGGCCGTGCACCCTTAGTATATGGATGCTTAACCTCCCTCATCTCCGTGACAAGATCAGCCAACTCAACAACCTCTGAAGGAGCATCACGGCCAGTCAACACCAACTCAACATGCTCAGGCTTTTTTCTGATCAGATCAGTCACTTCGTCGACCCCTACCAATTTCAGGTGTAGGGCAACATTGATTTCATCCAAGATAACGACATCATATTCGCCACCGCTAACAACTTCACGAGCCAACTTGAAGGCTTCTTTGGCCAGCTTAACATCCTCCTCGGTTGGAGGAAACTTTGTGACGAAATTGCCTCGACCAAAAGCTTCCAATTTAAAATTGGGAAGGCGCTTCACAACGTAGAGCTCTCCATAGTCGAAGCCTCCTTTTATGAACTGAATCACATAAACCTTTAGACCTCTACCGATAGCGCGCAAAGCAAGCCCAAAAGCCGCAGAAGTCTTGCCCTTACCGTTTCCAGTGTAAACCTGAGTTAGCCCCTTTTCTAACCTTTGTCCCACTATGAAATTCTCCTCTCAAACAGTGGCTAGCATGTCTTAAACCTTTCAACCTCTTCGCCAACAACGTATCCGCAGCGGAATAGGGATCGCCAAACACATGACCCCATCACTTCACGATTTTCCGAGGGCTTTTTCAATCTCCTCAATAGCGGTCTTATCTTCTATAGTGGAAATATCTCCGAGCGGCTGATCGGTTATTAAGGCTTTAATCAGCCGTCTCATGATTTTTCCGCTTCTTGTTTTCGGAATCTTGTTAACGAAGAAGATGTAATCTACAATCGCTATGGGCCCCAATTTTTCCCTCACAACTTGATTGAGCTCCTTTTTTAACTCGTCGATACCCATGCGTTCTCCCTTTAAAATCACGAATGCGCACGCCACCTCTCCTTTCAAGGGGTCTGGTTTTCCTACCACCGCCGCCTCGGCTACAGCAGGATGAGACAGCAAAGCGCTTTCGATTTCTATAGTTCCAATTCTATGAGCAGCTATTTTGATTATCTCGTCCACCCTTCCCAGAAACCATATGTATCCGTCTTCATCCTTCATCGCCGCATCACCCGTGTAATAACATCCCAGTATCCTGTTCCAATACTCCTCCACGTATCTCTCCTTGTTTCTCCAGAGGGTGGGCGTCAACCCTGGGAACGGTTTTCTACAAACAAAATTGCCCTTCACACCAACAGGCAGAGAATTTCCTTCATCATCCACGATGCCTCCATCAACACCCGGCAGGCAGATAGTTGCAGAGCCGGGTTTGATGGGAAGCATGCTTATGCCGTAGGGGTTGCCCACCATGGGTCCGCTTGTTTCTGTCTGCCACATATGGTCGATTACCGGTATTCGATTGTCAAAGACTGTTTCTTGCAGCCACTTCCAAGCAGGAGGGTTCAAGACCTCTCCGGCGCAGACTATTAGTCTTATAGAGCTTAGGTCATGTTTTTTTGACCATTTCTCCCCGTATTTCATTAACGCTCGTACGGCGGTCGGCGCCATCCACAGCTGCGTCACTCGGTTCCTTTCGATAATTTTCCACCATACGTCAGGCGTTGGATAGTCCGGCACCCCTTCATACATGATGGTGGAGCAGCCGAAGAGAAGTGGAGCGTAAACCACATAGCTGTGACCTACCATCCAGCCTATGTCGGAGGTTGACCACCATACGTCGGTGGGTTTCATGTCGTAAACCCATTTACCCATAGCATAAATGTAAACCTGATAACTTCCATGCGGCTGGACTGTGCCCTTTGGCTTCGCCGTGGTTCCAGACGTATAAAGTATAAAGGCAAGTTCGTTAGCTCCCATTGGAACTGCCTCCGCGTTTATTCCCTTCCCTAGGTCGAGCACATCTTCCCAGTATAGGTCTCTTTTCGGCGACGTTGGAGGCTCTTCTTCACCTCTGCTTAGCACAACAACCTTCTCAACCACTTTCGCTTTTTTCAGCGCTTGGTCTACAATATTCTTCAGTTTGATGACCTTGCCTTTTCTGTAGCCTACATCGGCGGTCAGAACGATTTTTGAGCCAGCATCCATGATTCTGTCTGCCAAGGCGTCGTATCCGAAACCTCCGAAAACAACAGAGTGTATGGCTCCTATTCTTGTGGTGGCCAACATAGCAACCGCGGCTTCGGGAATCATAGGCATGTAAATGGTTACTCTGTCGCCTTTCTCCACACCCAGCGCTTTTAATCCAGCTGCAAATCTTTCAACTTCGAAAAGCAGTTGGTTATACGTTAAAACTCGGGTTTGCTTTTCTTCGCCAGTTTCCCATATAATGGCTGCCTTGTTTCCTTCTTCCCTCTTCACGTGATAATCAACGCAGTTATAAGAAATGTTTGTTTCGCCGCCTTTAAACCATTCAAAAAATGGATAGTTCCACTCAAACACCTTGTCCCAACGCTTGAACCAGTGTAGCTCTTCAGCAACTTCCCCCCAAAATTCTTCTGGGTCCTCCAGCGCTCGATTCAACATCCATCTAAGGTGTGGAGGATACGGTATTCCTTGCGACTTTTTCACGCGAACTCCCCTCTTTGGATGTCATTATACGCTATTAAATAAATTTTTACTGTTTGGCTGTCTAAGCCAGGCTTCGCAACGGCAACTCTGATCCTCCTCTCAGAACTCATTTCAGTCAACCTCTTAAATTACTATTAATTCTCGGTATTCCAAGAAGATGCTTCGAAGCACTTGATCATTTCTTCCAGCGTGGATTCTACGTAACATCCATTTTCGGCCTCCAGTAAGTTACTAGCTATCTCTGTTTTCACACAAACTTTTAATGCAATGTTCTGAGAAAGATTAGGTTTCTACTTGAATTGGTGATAAAGAAATGGAAAGAAAGGTTGCTATTGTTGGAGGAGGAATATCCAGATTCGACCTGCCGAGACGTGAGCTCCAGGAAGAAATGGTTGCAGAAGCCGTGAAAGATATACTGAATGATTTACCCAGCTTAGATTTAAACGACATAGATGCAGCATTTTACTCCTACTTCAGTGACCACCTCGAGCAACAACTGTGCATGCACTGGATAATCCATGATTACATAGGCTTGTGTAGTAAGCCCGCATACAGGGTTGAGTCAGGTGGAGCCACTCCCATAGACGCCATCATAAACGCATACGCTTACATAAGGGCTGGATTATTTGATGAAGTCCTTGTTTGCGGCTGGGAGAAAATGTCTGAGCTTGATACGCCTAAAGTTAACGAATTCATAGCTATGGCTTCTGACACTGACTGGGACTACCCGGTGGGAGGATACTACACTGGTTATTACGCGGTGTTGGAAACTCGACACATGAACTTATACGGAGAAACCGAAGAGGATTTGGCGAGACTTGCCGTAAAAAATCATAACAACGCAACGTATAACCCCTATTCTCAGTGGAAGAGCCAGCACGGCACCGGGAAGATAACCATTGACGACGTGTTCAAATCCAGACTAATCGCTTGGCCTTACAGAGTGCATAACTGTGCCATGATAAGCGACGGCGCTTCTGCTCTGCTTCTAGCGTCTGAAGAAAAGGTCAAGGAGCTTACTGACACGCCTGTGTGGATTACTGGTGTCGGCTTGGGGACAGACACTATGAGACCTGGTGACAGAATCGACAATCCAGCGTGGGTGGGCCTGTATCCAGAAGATGAAAAAGCATGGCCTAAGACTGAGGCGCGTCCCATGTCACCGTATCCCGAGATGGCTAACTTTGGATCATTCAGAGTAGCCGCAGACATGGCCTATAAGATGGCAAAAATCGATAATCCGCCCAAACAGCTTGACATCGCAGAAATATTCAACCCTTACGATGGAGTTGAATTATGCGCCTACGAAGACCTACGCTTCTGCAAGAGAGGGGAAGGCAAAACTCTGGTTAGGGAAGGCGTAACCGAGTTCGGAGGAGACCTCCCATGCCAAGTCAGCGGAGCGCTAACAGCCCAAGGCCACGCTGTTGGATCCACATCAATCGCCCAAACCATAGACATGTTCTGGCAGTTGCGCGGGGAAATAGGGAAAAAATGGGGAGCACCGGGAAGGCAGATCAGTGGGGCACAGAGAGGGCTGATACAGGGCCACGGTGGCACAGGATGCCAAGCTGGAGTAATAATAATTGAGAGGTGAATGAAGAATGTCAAAGGCGCCAAGTGAAAAAGTGTTAAAAGAGAGGAAGTACCCGCCGGATTGGGATTCATGGTCGTTAAAAGGCGACTGGACCATAATCGGCCATAAAATAATCGAAGGAGTAAGGGGACCAAGGCTTGATAAGCTAACACCTCAACAATATATGATCGCCCAAAGACCCCACAGCACCGTATACCACCATAGCTTTGGCCTGATCTCTAGATTCTTCCAAGGACTGGTTGAGAAGAAGCTGTACGGAACACGATGCCCAAAATGTGGGCTCGTATACTGCCCTCCAAGGGCTCACTGTTGGAGACGCGAATGCAGATTGCAGGAGACGAAATGGATTGAACTTCCCTTGCGCGGAACAGTGGTTACATACAGTATCATGGCCTTTGCAGCGACACCCTTCCTTAAACAGTTGCCCTTCATCTTGACATACGTAAGAGTGGACGGAACAAACGCATCGATACCAATGAGGCTAACAGGCGTAAAACCTGAAGAAGTAAACGTAGGCCTTAAAGTAAAATTAAACTTCGTTGATGACCCAAAAGGGGACCTCATGGACATTTACGCAACGCCAGCGGAAAAGCCTGTGGCTCCCAAAAGAACGCCGGAAGAACTCAAGCGTTTGGAAGAAGATATGGAAACCGTGAGAAAATGGCTGAAAAGGAGATTTCCTGAATAGCCTCCCCTTTTTAGCCTTCGACCACTCGTTTTTCGGCTGTTTCATAGTCTTTTGCTATCTAACGTAATGCATAAATCTTTTCTAAGTCAACTCAACAAGGAGGACTTGATATGGAAGACCTACTGAAGCTTATTAAGGAAAGAAGGAGCATTCGGAATTTCACGTCCCAGAAGGTCCCTATACAGGAAATCTATGAGCTATTGGAGGCTGCTAGATGGGCTCCATCCGGCGGCAACGTCCAACCCTTGCGATACGTCATAGTCACAGGCATGGAGGCCGTCGAAGCCATAAAGATGATTTCTCCGGGATTATTTGGTGAACCATCCGCTATGATCGTTATGTGCTTTGACAAGGATAAAATCCTTCCAACTTCTCAAGTCCACTTCATAGATTTGGGAACTGCCCTCCAGAACATCCTCTTAATGGCTTACTCCAAAGGTCTCAGCTGTTGTCCCATCGCATCTTTCGACGCGGAAGCGGTGGCTGAATTGTTATCCCTTCCGAACAAAATCAAACCGGTTCTCCTTCTAATATTGGGTTATCCGGATGAACATCCGTCTCCTCCGCCGAGGCTACCATTAAATGAACTTATAGTAGGGAGGATCTGAAGATGGCTATGAAAGAAAAATCGGGTGAGGAATACCTCTTTGAGATAGAAGCCTTCCTCATTAGCAGCGCCAAGGGGTGCCTATGGGAGCCAAGGCTCTACGGACCTCTAAGACTTTTAACAGCCTTTTCCAAGATAGCGTTGTTACCCGACTACGTGCCAGGACTTAAGCGAGACGAATTCCTTCTTAACCTGAAAAAAGAAATAGACGAGAAAATTGACCTAGTGATGACCGACCCTGAGAAATTCAAAGAGTCCATCATGGACATCAGCATCAAATTCGCTAAAGAGATAAAGAAACGAAAATTAAAGTAGGGAAAAAACGGTCTTAGACAAAAACTCTATCGTTCAACCAACCTCTTCCTTTATGCGCGCGCAGTTATAGCTGCTAACCTTCTCAAGGCCTCCTCCACACGTTGGATATACTGTAACGTCTTCTCTGAACCCTGAAACGTTTCCATTGTTTCCTGACACTGGCTCAAAGCCTTCTCACATACACTCCAGCGGATTCTCTCCAAACACTCACCAGAATTTCGCTTTGATAAGGGACTTAAAAGACCAGCGATGCAACAAACAAGAAGAGCCTACACAGACTACAGTGAAAGTAATGCTCGCGCAAGAAGCCTAAAGAGAGATTGCCCCGCGGCAACGTGCGTATCAGACAGAAAAGCGGTTTCTCTTTAGTTTCCAGTACTTAATGTAGTTTGCCATAGCCTTTGCAGCTCTTTCAGGAGTCCTGTAAACAGCCACTCCGTTCTGCTCCAAATCGGATTTCTCTTCGATAGGAAGGATGCTTGGGGAGACAAGAGCTGCAATCACGGGTTTACCTGTAGCCCTAGTTATTTCTATTAGTTCCTTTGCGGGAAGACGTATTTCTGGCTGGAAAGAAGGTGTGTAAACCGCTATCAACCCATCAACGTCACTGTCCTCAAGCAGTATTCTACCCACAACACCGTAAAGTTCAGGGAGAACGTAGGCAACACCAAGTAAATCACATGGATTTTGCACAGTTATGTTAACAGGCATGGCCTCCAGAACACGCTTTTTTGTCTCCTCGGACAAAACGGACAACCTAATACCATAACGCTCCAACACCTCGGTAATCACCAAGCTTGGCCCGGCGGTGTGGGTTACAAGAGCAATTTTTTCACCCTTAGCCAGTGGAAGAACAGATATAGCCTTCGCGGCGTCGACGAGTTCAGAGGGTTCAATCACCTCGAGTATTCCTGCCTGAGCGAAAGCAGCTCTGTATAATTCATAAGATCCGGCTAGGGAACCCGTGTGCGAGAAGGCGGCACGGGCTGCAACTTCTGTTTTTCCCACCTTGTATATCAGTATGGCCTTTTCTTCAGCCACTTCTTTTGCAACATGCACAAGTTTACGAGCGTCTTCCACACCTTCAAGGAATATGCATATCACTTTGGTAGTTGGGTCCTCTTTCAGATAAAGAAGTACGTCAGTTACTTCTACGTTGGCCCTATTCCCAACACCCACAAACTTGCTGAAACCCAATTCCGACTCAAGCAGGTATGACACTAAAGTGGTTCCCATCCCGCCAGACTGACTTACAATTGAGATGTCGCCCTTGGGTAGTTTGCCCATTGGTCCAAAACTGGCATTCAGATTTGAGTAAGAATTCATTAATCCTATGGTGTTTGGTCCGATAATTTTGATTCCCGCCTCGTTACATGTTCGTGCTATTTCCTTCTCCATTTGGGCACCTTGCTCATTCAGCTCCTTAAAGCCAGAAGCGAAAATTATCACACCTTTAACTCCCTTTTTTGCGCATTCCTTAACCGCGTCCAATACTCCAAAAGACGGTATAGATACCACAGCCAAATCTATCTCGTCTGGAATGCCTAGAATACTTGGATACGCTTTGTGTTCACCTACGGTTTCGGCGTTCGGGTTTATGGGGTAGATTTTGCCTTGGTATTCTGCCTCCAGAAGAGCCTTCAAACTCTGATACCCAAGCTTAACCGGGTTTCTTGATGCGCCTATAATTGCTATGGATTTTGGGGAAAAAATGGGTTCAAATTCCTTTGAGACGCTAGTCAATGTGCTCAAATCCTAAGTCGGTACACTTTTAATCTTGACTTTTATTGTTCAGTGTTTTAAACTCTACGTTGCAGAAATCTTCTAGAAGCTCAAAATCAGGGTATAAACAGACAAGAAGATAGTATAAATATTCGTTTAAACAATATTAGGAACTCTCTCCCGAATAACTCACATTGATTGGAGGATACGCTCTTGGTTCGCAAACCGTTAGTTTCAATAGTTTCGGCGGGTTTGTCTAATTTTGGAAGACGCGAGGGTGTTTACGGTAGAGAATTATTCTCAGAGGCTGTGAAGGAAGCGTTTGAAAGATGTCCTAACTTAGATCCTGAACGGGACATAGAAGCGCTTTTTGTCGGCCACATGGGTGAATCCTACGAGCACCAAGGACACACCGGGCCGACCCTATGCGACTGGGCTGGTCTGTTGCCAAAGCCTGCGATGAGACTAGAGTCTGCGTGCGCTTCTTCTGGAGCCGCCATAAGAACCGGAATTTTCGCCATTCTTTCCGGCATGCACAAAGTCGTGATGGTTGGGGGAGTGGAAAAAATGACCCATCGAACCACGTCGGAAGTAACCGAGTTTTTGGCCATGGCCTCAGACTTCCCTTTTGAACAGTGGCACGGGATAACGTTTCCAGGATTGTACGCCCTCATGGCTACGGCCCACATGCACAAGTACGGCACAACTGAGGAACAGATGGCCATGGTCGCCGTGAAAAATCATCACAACGGAGCCTTGAACCCAAAAGCGCACATGCAGAAGGAAGTGACGCTGGAAAAGGCTTTGTCCTCCAGAGTGGTCGCTTGGCCCCTAAAATTGTACGACTGCTCCCTCATAACCGACGGAGCTAGCTGCCTGATTCTAACCCGACCAGAACTTGCCAGAAGATTCACGGACACACCCGTCCACATTATAGGCTCGGGGCAGGCCAGCGACGCCATAGGTCTCTATGAAAGAGAAGAGCTCACAACCTTAAGAGCAGGGAAGCTTGCGGGGAAAGAATCCTACAAAATGGCTGGGGTTAAGCCCCAAGATTTAGACGTAGCTGAGGTCCACGACTGCTTCACCATCGCCGAAATCATAGCCTACGAAGACCTTGGATTTTGTAAGCTTGGAAAGGGCGGAAGCTTGGTGGAAGAGGGTGTAACCACCCTTGAAGGGAAGATTCCAGTCAACACCAGCGGAGGTTTAAAGTCGAAGGGTCATCCTGTTGGGGCCACTGGAACAGCTCAAGCCTACGAAATATATCTGCAACTAACGGGGCAGGCTGGGAGAAGGCAGGTTAGCGGAGCTGAAATAGGCTTGACTCATAATGTGGGTGGGTCTGGAGCCACCGCGACCGTGCACATTTACAGGAGGGGATAGACTTGGCGGAAACTAGGCCTTTCACCATAGAAAGCTTCTACAAGTTTGTGAGCGAAGAAAAGCTGATGGCCGCCAAATGCAGCAAGTGTGGAACTATACTTCTTCCGCCTAGACCCATGTGCACCAAGTGTTTTTCCACGGATTTCGAATGGGTTAAACTCAGCGGAAGAGGGAAACTGCTCAGCTACACGGTGATTCACGTTTCGCCTCCTCAATTTGAATCTATGGCGCCTTACATTGTGGGCATAGTGAAGCTAGAAGAGGGTCTTCATCTTCCAGGCATGATTCTTGGTGTCGAGCCTGAAAAAATTAGGGTTGGCATGAGCTTAACTGTTGACTTTGACACGTCCCTGCCTTCTGAGTGGCCTGTGTGGCCCAGATATTTCTTTAGGCCGCCTTAAAGTGCTCATTGCTTAAACTAGGGTTAACTGTTCGTCTAGGGTGAAGCATCCGTCGCTTAGGAGGTGTAGTTCCATTTTAGTCGCCTATTCTCTCTCATTTTTCTGTATTCTTATCAGTTCTTTTGGTTCTGCTATAACTTTTCCACATTTCTAACATTTAGAAACTTGTAGAGGCTCATACGTAGGTGCATGTATAGACTTATATCTCGGATTCGAAACATAGTAGATGCAAAAGTTGGAGAGATTGTGAGATGTGTGAATCAAAGAAAGAAAAATACGAGTGCTGTGGTCAGACCTTTAACACAAAGGAAGAATTGGAAGCACACAAAGAAAAAATGCACAAGAAATCTCGTTGCGCCTAGCTTGACCAATCCAACCTCAATTGCCTATTAAGTTGTTCCACTAGGGTTGGTATATCCGCGGATGACGAAGCCAAGTAGTTGGCGCCAGCGCTGATGAGTGCCTCGGGGGAGGAGATTCCGGTTGTTACACCCACGGCGATGACATTGAGTTTCCGGGCGCATTTCATGTCTCTGGCGCTGTCTCCCACGACTATAGCTTCCTCTGGCCTAATATTTAGGGCTTTTAACGCGGCTTCTAGGTGGGCGGGGTCTGGCTTGACTGCTGAAACAGATTCGCGGGTAATTACTGCCTCAAAGAAATGCGCGATATGGAAGCGTTTTAGAATGTGGCTCGTTGATTTTTCTCCGTTTGTGGTGAAAATGGCCATCTTTAATTTCATTTCCCTTAAAGTCTTCAGCGTCTTTAAGACGTTGGGCAGGAGGCTGGTTTTGTGGGCAGCCTCTGACTCGTAGCGTTCCACTATTGAGATCACTTTTTTCTTGAGCTCTAGGAATTCCTTTTCTTCTTTTCCGCTGTTTTTCATGTGTTTCTTTGCCTTTTTTAGCATGTCGAATACGCCTTTTTTTATTGAGAGGAGGGAGTTTGGGAGGCCTTGTTTGGTGAGGAGCCTTATGATTTCAGCCCTCGCGGCCATATAGTCGATGTTGAAGTATGCGAGGGTTCCGTCGAGGTCGAAGATTACAGCCTTAATCGTCAATGTGGACCCAGCCAACTTTGATTCTAGATTAGAGCGATGGCTTCATAAAATTGTTTATGGTTTAGCGATGGAAAATTAATTGAGTGTGGAGATTGTTACATTAGGATGTGGCTCGCATGGGTTTTGAGGAATATGTAGGAAATCCTCTTTGGCCTCTTCTCGTAGAGACCGTTCATGCTATGGTTATGTATCCTCATCACAAGGCTTACACGAGGGACGTCGTTCTCCACGAAGAACCCGACGTGACCGCACGGGACTTGGCGGCAAAACTGGGCATACCGCTGGGGGAGGCTTTAGTTATTCTCTACGAGCTTGGAAAACAGAAATCTGAAGGATTAGCAGAGGGTGAAAGTGAGAAAGCTAGCGAAGCTTGAAATTTTGTCGAATTAACGAAGGCTCAAGTTATATTCTTGAAGGAAATAATAAGATTCGAGCAGAAATTTTAAATGCGTTTGACTTACTAACAGTGATGCGAAGGGAAAGGAGTATTTCAGGGATTACATGGATTCATTTGGAGTTATTCCGTACCATTCTTTGAGTTCTCCCTTCGGAGCGCCGAGGAGGGGCGCAATGAAACAAATACCCAAAATAAAGGAGAGTGAAAGAACAAAAATGCAGATTAAGAAACTGTGGGCGTGCATCTTAGCGACCATGTTTATTGTAGGGCTTGTCATTGTCGTAATTCCAGTGGCCTCTTCTTCCGACGGGTGGTCCACGCCCGTTGAGAGAGACGTAAAAGCCTATCCCGATTTAGTAGAGTACGTTTGGGAAAAGGTCCCGCTCGAACCGCCCCATGGCCTTTACGACAAAATAGGTTTGCACAGGTTGGTGAAAACAGGCATTGAACCACGAGGAGTCGTGTTCGTCCTACCCGGGACATGGAGTAGTGGTGAACAACTGATTTCAAATCCATCTACGGACCCGTGGACTGCGTACGAAAACTACAGCCTATCTCTCTATCTGGCCAACAGGGGTTTCGACGTTTACGCTATGGACTACAGGACACACTTCGTGCCGATATATCTGACTCCTGACCAACTCTCGTTCATGGTTGAATGGGGTTGGGACCAGTGGATAAGTGACATAAAGGAAGCCGTGGATCTAGCCAAAGAAGTGTCTGGAGCCCAGAGAATCTACATGGCGGGTGAGAGCTTCGGCGGAAGCGCAGCGATGAACTATGCGTCAATGTATTGGGAAGAGGACCTAAAGGGAATAATACTATTGGACGGTGGAACTGGGGCGAAATACCCGGAGCGTGTAACAAATACGTTTAACTTACCAGCCGCGATAGCTTACATGATGGCAACTGAGACCTGGTCCATGGAAGTAGGCGCTCCGGCAACAGGATCATTATTCGTATACAAATATGCTGATGCATATCCCGACGCCCCTGCAGAATATCCAGAAGGGGTTCCTCTTGAACCTACGATTAATCCCATGACCGGACTACCCTGGACTAACATCACCGAATGGGCTGCATATATGCTTTACATGGCATGGGGCCCCGGTGCGGTTACTAACATCTATGAGGGCTACGGAGATCCCAGAGTAATGATTCACATAGACGCTACGTTTGACAGATACTGGCCTACAAGGTTAAGTCTCGAAAGCGCAGCCATAATGGATTGGGACAGCTGCCCATACATAACCGATTTCGACGATCTCTATTGTGAAGTAGATGTCCCGCTGCTCGGTTTCACCAGTGAATTATTCGGACTCGCCTATTGGGGACCCTTCAGACATGGAATTGCCAATCCCGACTTCACTGGAAACTATCTATGGGGATACGGTCACTTGGATGTCTATTCTGGTGAATATGCTGAGATAGAAGTTTACGCGCCTACCTATGAGTGGTTGATTAGTCATAGAATGCTTGTGGGATATGGTGGAATACGCATTGGCGGCAAATGGACCTGTGGAGAAGCAACGATCTACATTAATGCAACCGTCATAGACTTTAAAGTAGATGGCGTACGCGTGCCCTGGAACATTAAAGATCACTATGCTAACGAGGACATAGAATTCTATAAAGGTAAAGGCGAACTAGGCCGGATCAGAATACTCATCTACAAGAAATACGCTGCGGCTACAGGACCCAAAGCTTTCTTCCTAGGCCAACGAGTTTAACCACAAAAAACAACACACCTCCATACCCCCTCTTTTTCTTTTCTGTTAATCATCTCTTAAACAAACAACTAAAGAACCAGCTAAAGGTACGTAGAGTTCTGTTAATTCAGACTAGGTGAACTGACGAAGCTTTGAAGGTGAGGAAGACCGTGGAGCCAACGTTTAGTCGCATCTCAACGAAGGATCGCTTCGTAATCTGAACAACGAATTCCTTTCCCGCATCAACCTTCAGCTTCACCACCGGCCCAAAGTCCGCGATTTCAACTATCTTACCCTTAAACACGTTTCTAGCACTCGAAGCCATCGCTTTCTTCGACAAGATTATGTCCTCTGGCCTAACGAAAACCGTGACTTTCCCAGACTTCCTCAGCGCCGCTTCTATCCGTATTCCCTCGTCAACCTTTATGACCGAAGTTCCTTCCCGAAGAATTCTCGAGGTGCCGGAGAAAACGTTCTCTAGCCTAGCAAAGCTTGCCAAGCTTTCTGATGGACCTCTAAAGATTTCTCTGGGCGCGCCGACCTGAGCTATCTTGCCTCCAAGGAGCAGAGCAACCCTCGTGGTCAGGGTTTCCGCCTGAAAAACGTTGTGAGTAGCCATAACTATGGTGGTGTCATACTCGCGGTTGACGCGAGAGATGGTTTCTTCAATGATGGAAACGTTCTTGGGGTCAAGATTCGCCGTTGGTTCATCTAGGAGCAGGAGGTCGGTGTTCAATGCGAGGGCTCTGGCAAGAGAAACCCTCTGTTGTTCTCCACCGGAAAGCTTTTTTGCAGAACGTTTCTCGTATCCTCTAAGCTTTACCAGACCTAGGGCTTCTTTGACTTTTTCGTCAATTTCCTTCCTTGAGTAGCCCCTTAACTTAAGTCCGTAGGCAACGTTCTTGTAGACCGTTGTGTTGAAAAGGGCTGTTTTCTGAAAAACCATAGTGGTTCTCCTCCTAGCCCGGCTTCTGTTTTTGTCGTTGATTTCCTCGCCTTCGAAGAAAACCTCTCCGCTGGTTGGTTCGTCGATGGAAGCCATTATCCTAAGCATGGTTGTTTTTCCAGAGCCGTTCGGACCAAGAACGGTGAAAACTTCTTTTTCTCCAACCCCTAAGCTGACGTTGTCTATGGCTGTTATTTCTCTGTAGCGTTTTGTGACGCCTTTGAGTTCAATCAGCGTTTTCATTTTATTCGTCTCTGAAGCAGATTTGTAAGGATGGTGATCGTAAAAACTATTGCCAAGAGTACGATCATCAGCTGAATGCTGTACTCTATATTTACTCTATAAACTTCCAGCGCGATGACCGTTGTCAACACCTGCGTGGACCCCCGAATGTTTCCGCCAACAGCAAGGGCAACCCCCAACTCAGCTACGGCTCTGTTGAAACTCGCTATGATGGCCAACACAACTCCTCCCATTGATTCTCTCAAAACCGCAACAGAAGCCTCAACATCAGAAGCCCCCAAAGTCTTCGCCAAATCCTTTATCTCCGGGTCCACAGATTCCACGGCGCTGGTGGTTAGGCTAACTATTATTGGAGTTATGAGAATTGCTTGACCTATCATTATGGCTTGGGGAGTAAACAGAACATGGAGAAAGCCTAAGGATCCAGACCTTGAAAGGAGAAGGTAGAGAATTAGTCCCAAGGCTACGGTTGGCATCCCAAGCAACGCGTTGAAAACTCCTTTCACAAGCTCTTTTCCAGGAAAGGTCTTCATGCCAATGGCCATGCCTAATGGAAGGCTCCAAAGGGCTGAAAGCAGCGTTGCTGTTCCAGATATGTGCAGGGACCTGATGGTTACTTGGAATATTGGATTTTGAAATAATTCCCACAACATTTTGAACCCCACCTACCCGTAGAGTTCGGGATGGTCGTCCCAGTATTCAGGGGGACACTCGTGCCCGTCAAAGAAGGCGTAATTTTTTATCCATTTAACTATGGTTGGGTCTGTGTTCTGTTTTAGGAGGTTTACCGCCGGATAGAAGAGGCTCTGTCCGTACACGTCTTTGCCAAAGTTGGCGATTATTTCCTGTCCTTCTTCGGATACGAGGAATTTTATGAAAGTGATGGCTCCCTCAAAGTTGGCGTGAGGATGCCTAGTTTTGTTGATAACAATAGCGCTATAGACGTTGAGCAACTCCTCTCCTTCGGTTACCAGCGCCTTTAGAGAAACTATTCCATTCCTGTAGTATTTGAGGTAGGTTCCCACGTCTGCAAGGGTGTAGGCATCAAAATTGTTGGCCACTTGCAACGTTCTTCCCATTCCGCCGCCAGCTTCCATATACCAACTTTCATCTCGCAGTGTGGACCAGTCAAAACCAGCAGCGGTCCACAAAGCTTTCTCTTTAACATGAGTCCCAGACTCGTCTCCCCTTGAAACCCATTTTGCGTCTTTGTTTCTTCCGGTTTCCACAATGTTAGACAAGGCTTCAATAGGAGGCAATCCTCGAATGTTTGCAGGGTCCGCTTCTGGTCCAGCTATTGCAAAGAAGTTGTAGGCTGCGATTTTTCTGCAGACTCCGTATCCATCTTCCAAAAACGTCGATTCCTTCGATGGTGAATGCACCAGGATTATGTCAGCGTCTCCTCTCTTGGCGTGCAGTAGGGCTATGCCGGTTCCAACGGACATGAAGTATAGGTCTATGGGGTATTTCGCCTCAAAATGGTCCTCAATGATGTCGAGGAGTTCGGTGTCGTAGAGGCTGGTTGTAGTGGAAACCACAAGTTTCTCCTTTGAAGCAGCGTTAATGTACAATGTGGTTCCGGCAACTGAAACAACCGCGACGAGGACGAGGGCAACTGCCCAGATTACAATATTCCTCGGCATTCCGAAGACCTCGTTATGTTTGGGCGTATATATCGACGAAATATCCTTATATGCATAACGGTACAGTATCTAGCGAAGCCTATGCTCACCCACAACAAGCATAAGCCATTGTGCAAAGTCTGGCTTGAATACAAAGGAAGACCCCTCCTCGGAAAAGGTGGAGCACAAATCCTAGAAGCCATAAAAGAAGCGAAGTCCATCTCCAAAGCAGCCAAAGAACTTGGAATGTCATACCGATACGTATGGAACTACCTAGCAAAAATCGAAAAAACCATGCAGGAGCCCGTGGTGCAAACCTACAGAGGTGGAAGGAAGGGTGGAGGAGGAG
>JREQ01001422.1_pt1 | contig 64969 bp, 68 predicted proteins | sample 210151 | NCBI WGS metagenome assembly JREQ01 (sample SAMN03019617, study PRJNA260268) | marine sediment metagenome | biome: Marine; feature: Sediment; material: Clay; isolation source: clay from marine sediments 31 meters below sea floor depth collected from... | place: New Zealand: Canterbury... | reverse complement strand
AGCACGGGGCGCGTCGGTTTGAAACACGTGCTACAAGCATTCGCTTCCGGAGCCGACGGCGTCATATTGCTTGAGGCCCACGGCGGCGTGTTCACAGAGGAAGCCTTAAGGGAACATGTTATCCAAATGAAAAAAGAGCTAAGGGCGTATGGCGTCAAACCCCTCCGCTTAATTTCTTTCTCTACAACGCTTCCAGAATACAACAAGGTACAAAACACCTTCGAAACATTCGACGCTAGAATTTCAAAGATCGGCCCTCTGTCAGAGGAAACTCGAGCGAAAATCAGAGAAAAACTGCAATTATAATTGATTCCGGTGGGCAACATTCATAAAAGTTTATGCGAATCATCGTGTGGTGATAGCTAAATTGGCTAGGGAACACTGGGACCTGATCATCATAGGCGCTGGTCCAGCGGGCCTAACGGCTGGTCTCTACGGCGCCCGCAGTGGACTTAAAACTCTGGTTCTGGACGAGAAAATGCCCGGTGGGGCAGTCGCTGACACTCCGTTGGTTGAAAATTACCTAGGCTTTGAAGCCGTTAGTGGCCGCGACTTAGCTGACAAAATGGCTGAACATTGCAGAAAAGTTGGGGCAAAGATCAATGAATTGGAAAAGGTTGCTGAACTCGACCTTAGGGGTGAAAAGAAAATTGTTAAGACGACTAGAGCGGTTTACACAGCCTCGGCAGTGATCATCGCCTCTGGAAGTCGCTACAGAACTCTCGGAGTGCCTGGTGAGACCGAATTTCGAGGCAGGGGAGTTAGTTACTGCACCTTGTGCGACGGAGCCTTCTTTAAGGGAGGGAACGTGCTCGTGGTGGGCGGTGGAAATTCAGCCGTAGTCTCTGCCAGATACCTCGCAAATATAGCGTCCCGTGTGAAGCTGGCTCACCGAAGGGATCAACTAAGGGCAGAAGAAGCGCTTGTAAAGGACTTGATTGCGCAAGGGGTGGAAATTATGTGGAACACAGAGCTCAAAGAAGTAAAGGGAGATACCAAAGTAAAGGGGGTTGTCTTGGTAAACAACAGAACAGGCGAAACCAGAGAAATAAATGTAGACGGCGTATTCGTTCAGGTCGGCGAGGCGCCAAACAGCCAGATCGCCAAGGAGGCGGGAATAGAAGTGGATAAGGCTGGCTACATCGTCGTGGATAACCGTCAGAGAACAAACCTTAGCGGAGTTTATGCTGCTGGCGATGTAACTAACGGTCCTGTGAAACAGATTGGAACGGCTGTTGGACAAGCCATAATTGCGGCCAGTGAAGCGTTCGGCTATATTAAAAGACCATACTACTACAAAGCATGATTCCTACGTTTGTGAGGGGACTGAGAGAAAGATTTAAGTTTCAAATTAAGAAGTGATTCTGCTCTGCTATACACGGGAACGTGAAATAAAAGGTAACGGCTATGTACAAGGTACTCAAAAAGGTGGAATTGGCTCCGAAAATCAAACTGTTTGAAGTCAACGCTCCAGAAGTTGCCAGAAAAGCCAAGCCGGGTCAGTTTGTGATAATTAGGATAGATGAGAAAGGGGAGAGATTTCCTTTAACACTTGCAGAATGGGAGCCAAAGAAAGGAACGATAACCCTCATTTTTCTAGAGGTCGGAGTGTCAACCAGAAAGCTTGGTGCACTTAGAATTGGAGATGAAATACTCGATGTAGTTGGTCCCTTAGGGAATCCAAGCGACATAAAACATTATGGTTCAGTAGCTGTTGTTTGCGGGGGCGTTGGCACGGCAGCGGCTTACCCTATAGCCAAAGCACTAAAAGAAGCAAGCAATCAAGTGGTTTCTATAATCGGAGCTAGAACCGAGGAACTGCTTATTCTGGAGGACGAAATGAGAAACCTCAGTGATGAACTGTACATTTCTACCGACGATGGTTCAAGAGGACATAAGGGTTTCGTTAGCGACGTATTAAGAATGCTTATTGAAAAAGGGTATCGCTTTGATATAGTATACGCGATAGGTCCTCCCTTGATGATGAGGGCAACGGCGAATGTAACAAAGTCCCATTCCATGAAGACGATTGTGAGTTTGAATCCAATAATGGTAGATGGAATGGGAATGTGTGGAGCCTGCAGAGTAACCGTAGGCGGAGAAACCAAGTTTGCCTGCCTCGACGGACCGGAATTTGATGGACACCTCGTCAACTTTGATGAACTTATCAAACGACTAAGGGTGTATCTATCTGAGGAAAAGCAAGCGGCAGAGTTATACGAAAAATTGAGGTGAATCAAACGTGGCTAAGGCAGAGAAACAAAGGAAATGGCACAGCATTCCGATGCCGAAACAGAAACCCGAGGACCGCATTCATAACTTCAACGAAGTGGCTTTAGGTTATAGCGTGGAGCAAGCCGTGGTCGAAGCTGAAAGATGCATACAGTGTCCTAAGCCCCAGTGCATACAAGGCTGCCCCGTGGAAGTAGACATACCCGTATTCATCAAAGAGATCAGAGAAAAAAACTTCGATGAAGCTATCAGAATAGTAAAGGAAAAGAATAGCCTACCAGCAATTTGTGGTCGGGTTTGCCCACAAGAAACCCAATGTCAAAAGTTTTGCGTACTTGGCAAGAAAGGAAAACCCATGGCTATTGGAAGGTTAGAGAGATTCGTCGCTGACTACGAACTTCAGAAAGGAGTAACGGTTCCGCCCAAATCAAAGTCGTCCACACATGGAAAAGTGGCAGTTATCGGGTCTGGACCAGCTGGACTCACAGCAGCGGCAGATTTAGCAAAACTAGGACACGAAGTTGTCATATTCGAAGCGCTTCACGCCCCCGGCGGCGTACTTATGTACGGAATCCCAGAATTTAGGCTACCCAAAAAAATAGTGCAAGCCGAAGTTGATTACGTCAAAAAGCTTGGCATTGACGTTAAAACTGACCACATGATTGGGAAGCTATACACGATAGATGAATTGTTTGAACGCGGATTCGACGCCGTCTTTATCGGAACTGGGGCAGGGCTTCCCCGCTTCATGAGCATACCCGGAGAGAACCTGGGTGGAATATACTCAGCCAACGAATTCCTGATCCGGGTGAACTTAATGAAAGCCTACATGTTTCCGGAATACGACACCCCAATTAGGGTAGGCAAGAAGGTTGCAGTGATAGGCGGCGGCAACGTTACCATGGACTCTGCGAGATGTTCTTTAAGGCTGGGAGCGGAAGAAGTATGGATAGTTTATCGAAGATCTAGGAAGGAAATGCCGGCTAGACTAGAAGAAATAGAAAACGCAGAGGAGGAAGGAATAAAAATTAGGTTTCTCACCGTTCCTGTCAGGTTTCTAGGCGACAAACACGACTGGGTGAAAGGAATGGAATGCATAAAGATGCGGCTTGGAGAACCAGATGAATCAGGGCGAAGAAGGCCTGTTCCCATAGAAGGTTCCGAGTTTGTCATGGATGTGGACACGGTGGTGATAGCTATAGGGCAAACTCCAAATCCAATTATTCAACGGACCACTAAGGGCCTCAAGATCACCAAACGGGGCACCATAGTTGTGAAGGAGAAAACTGGAAAAACTAGTAAAAAAGGAGTCTACGCAGGTGGAGACGTAGTCAGCGGCGCAGCCACAGTCATCAGCGCCATGGGAGCGGGAAAGACAGCAGCACGCAGTATTCATAGGTACATAATGAGAAAGAAAAAAGCGCAACAACGTAAGAAATTATAATTTCATAAGATCAAGAAAAATCACATTCATGTTAGTGCGCGATCTCAAAAATATATAAACACAACAGGAAATTGCTAAAACCTTAAGAAGGTAACCTCCACAACTTTGCACAATCATAATACGCCAAAAGTTCAACCGAGTTGAGACTTATGGTCAATTATAAAAACAAGGAAAACGACATCGAAGTCGACCTGAAGAACTGGCTTTCAAACGCTCAAAAAGTAGTTATCGCAGGTATAGGAAACCCGCTTCGAAAAGATGATTTTGTGGGAGTTGAAATCGTAAGAAATTTACAGAACAAAGTCTCCCCATCCGTCTACTTAATAGAATGTGAAACCGTTCCAGAAAGTTTCATAGAACCAATAATCGAATTCAAACCCACCCACGTACTAATCATCGACGCTGCCATGTTAAACCTAAACCCTGGCTCCTCGAAACTCATCGAACCCGGTCAAATGGTGAAGCAAACCGCTATATCAACCCACGCCCTACCTCTCCAAATATTCTGTGAATACCTTGCAAAAACAACAGGCGCCGAGATTGCCTTGCTCGTGATACAGCCAAAAGACGCTAGCTTTGGAGAAGGTCTCACGACAGAACTAAGGAAAACCGCAGTAAAATTGACTAATCTTCTGTCAAGGATTCTTCCGTAGAATCCTGTAGATTTTACTTCATACCTGTTCCAAGTTGGAACTAGTCAAAATTTGAGCTGACTTAAACCATAAACAACGGTTAAGAACGATCGTTTGAAAACAAAAGGGGGAATGAAGCTTTGAATCCGCTTTAACCCGTTACAGTTTTCATGGCTTCTTGGAACAGCTTCTTTACGACGGTTATCCTCGCCTTTTGAGCGAGAAGGTCACGAGTTACGAAGTCCAGCGCTTCTTCTGGACACCATTCCACGCACTTGGGCTCGCCGTCGCACAGATCACACACGAACACCACTCTCGTTTCTGGATGTAGCATGATGGCTCCGTAGTCACACGCTTCGATGCACCAGCCGCATCCGTTGCACTTCTCCTCGTCAACCAAGATGACGCCACTTTCCTCAGACTGTTCCAAAGCGTCTCTTGGACACGCGGCCACGCATGGAGGGTCTTCGCATAGCCTACATGTCACTGACAAGTTGATGAGGGGGTGCAAGCGCACGACGCGTATCCGAGACTTGGTGGGGTTGAAGGTCTTTTCCTTCTCAAACGAGCACACATACTCGCAAACGGCACAGCCGACGCATTTTTCGGGGTCAGCGGAAACAAACTTTCTTGCAGGCGCTACCGCCAATCTTATTTCCTCCTTTTGGTTTCCATTTTTTTCGGTGCCTCAATCTTTGGCTTTACTATGTACACGAGGTCTTTAAGTCTGATTTCCTTGAGCTTTTCTATTGTTGGTATTCCTTCCTTCGTCCATCCGCGAACTTCGTAGTAGTCATCTAAGAGGAAGTCGAGTTCCTTCTGACTGACGTAGCTTCCTTTCGCAACTCCTTCGTCAGGTATTGGTGTGCTCATTACTTTTGCTGGCAGATGGTCGTCTTTCCTTGTGAAACCCTCTCGAACGTTGAAGAGTCTCCCCACATTATTTATTCTCTCACCGGTTATCCTAAGCTCTTCTGGAGTCATCTCGATACCCGTGACCAACGTGTAATATTTTGCGAGATCTGGAAATGCTTCGTAGTATGTGCCCCTGGAAAATTTGCACACGATGAGTGAGTCGATTATTGTGTACAAGTCCTCAATATCCTTGACGATCTTTCCTCTTCCCTTTTCAACCTTGAAACGGTTCACTGTTCCTTTCACATCGGGGGCGTAGGCTCCGTGTCGATTGTGATCCGCCCCACGGAATGAAACAGCGTAGCCTAAGGCTGCTGTTTTCAGGCTCCTGATGTCGTAACCGGTCATTTCAACCCCCTTAATGTGGTTTGCATATTTTTCCGCGCCCTTACCGATTTTCTCCGCGGCTATCTTGACTCCTTCCGCTAGTATGTTTCCTAACCCCTCCCGAGTGCCCATTTTCTTTAACGTTTCTAGTAGGGCTTCGTGGTTGCCGAATCGGAGTTCTAAACCGTCGGTATCATCCTTGGTGAGGACTCCGTGCTCGTAGCAGTCCATGGCGAAGCCGACGATGACTCCTGCTGATATGCCGTCCATCCCATAATAGTTGCAGAGGCTCATTGCCTTAATAATTGCGTCTAGGCGGTCGACGCCGCAGTTTATTCCAAGCGCCCAAAGTGGTTCGTATTCCATTCGCGTGGTCGTCCCTTTGTACGGTCCCTCAGGGACCACTACTATGTGCTCACAACGCATGGCGCACGATGAGCAACCGATGATTTTCGCGACGTAACGTTCATTCAAGCGTTCTCCGCTAACTTTTTCAGCGCCCTCGAAGGTGGCTTGGGTGAAGTTTCTAGTGGGCAAGGCTGCTAAGGCGTTGAGAACTAGAACGTTCTCCGGGGTTCCCAGCGTTCTGTATTTTCTTGTTGCTGGGCCCTTCATCCTCTCGTGAAGCATCTTTACAAACTCATTGAACTCGTCGGGGTTGGCCACCGGTACATCCTTTGTGCCGCGCACTGCAATGGCCTTCATGTTCTTGGAGCCCATCACGGTACCCATTCCAGTTCTTCCCGCGGCTCTAGTTCGATCATTGATGACGCAAGCGATCCTTACCAACTTCTCTCCAGCCGGACCTATCGCTGCTACACGAATGTAATAGTCTCCCAACTCCTCTCTAATAGCGTCCTCCGTTTCCAGAGGGGACTTGCCCCAAAGGTGTTTAGCATCCATTAGTTGAATAGCGTCATCATCGATCCATACGTACACCGGTTTCTCCGACTTACCCTTGAAAATGACCGCGTCGTAGCCAGCGCGTTTCAGCTCAGCGCCAAAGAAGCCGTGAGACTTAGATTCACCCACCCCACCTGACTGAGGTGATTTTGCAACGAATGCGTGCCCGTTTCCCGCGGTGGGCGCCATGGTACCGCTGAGAGGGCCAGTTGTTAGAATAAGTGGGTTTTCAGGACTGAAAGGGTCGATGCCGGACTTGATATGGTCGAGTAGCAGGCGCATTCCAAGTCCGATGCCTCCAATGTATTTCTTAGCCGTTTCTTCGCTCAAAGGCTCGGTTTCGGTCTTTCCGGATGATAGGTCTACGTGCAGTATTCGTCCAGCATAGCCAAACAACGCATACTCCTCCAACAATTACGATTAACGGTTTGGGGGAAAGATACGAATAGAATGGATGAATATTAAACTTATTGTCTTCAAGGTTCAAATCTAGACTTTTGCCTCCACATTTCCCCTTATTTTTGGTTTTTGGGGCAGTCTTCTTGGCACGTACCACATTTTAACACAGAAAGCTCATATTAAAGAGAACACTGTTACCATTGCAGTTATCATGGCTGTGTTTCGCCCATGCGCGCAACCAATAAATATTATTTTTCCTCAAAATTATGTGAAAGAAATCGATGCGTTAAAGACAAGTAAGGCTATGTTGGTGTGGAAGGTTGAAGGTTAGGGTTCAGTACTTGGGTTACATTAGGAACATGTTAAGAAAGGGAGAAGACGAGTTTGAGCTTGGTGAAGGCGCTTTTCTTTCTGATTTATTGAATAAACTGGCTGGAATCTACGGCGAGGCCTTTAGAAGGGAAGTTTTTGAGCCAGGCTTGAGGGATGTTAAAACTGGGTTTGTTGTTACTGTTAACGGGGTTTTGATGGGTCAACTTCGCGGTGTTAACACGAGGCTGAATGATGGGGATAGCGTTATTTTGATGACTCTTATGAGCGGGGGTTAGTGTCTCCTCTTCTAGCGTGTCTTGAATTTTTCTCTTTTAGCGTAACTGTTACTGTTTTCCAAGCCTATGTGATCAGACCTCTAGGCGTATTTCCATCTTGGTGAGGCTGTTGCACCCTCCCTTCTTAACCTCCACAATGTCTTCTATTCTCACTCCGCCTACTTCTGGATCGTAGAGTCCGGGTTCAACCGTGACGATGCAGTGTTCCTTCAGAGTAAACTTGTAAAGTTCGTTCAGACCCGGGCCTTCGTGTAGGTCTAGGCCTACTCCGTGACCTAGGCTGTGGGTGAAGCCTCTCTTTATCTGTTTTCTTCCTCTTGTGGTTTCGTAGCCAGCCTTCTCCAATACGTCGCAGCACAGGTTGTATACGTCGCTTCCTAGGGCGCCTGCCTTGAGAGCGTCTATCGAAGCGTTCTTGGCTTCAACTACTGCCTCAAACATTTTCTTCAACTTTTCTGGAGCCCTTCCCTTCACGATTGTCCTCGTCATGTCGGTCCAGTAACGATTTTGGATGCTTCTAGGATAAACGTCTAGGATAATAGGCTGATTTGCCTTGAGTTTGTCTCTTGGATCACCGAAGTAGTGGGGGTCCGCCCCTTTGGGACCGCATGCGACTATGATTTCCTCCTCTGTTACGCATCCATGGTCTAGAAACTTGTGTCCAAAAAACGACTTTACTTTGCCAACTGTTAGAGTTTCCTTCCGTCCGTCTTTCTTAACGAAGAGCGTTCCCTTCGTGTCCGCCTCTGCGTTGGCTATCAAATCAATGGCCTCGGCCATGACTTCTTCTGCTATGGCCTGAACGGCTCTAATTTCATCTATCTCATCGGCGTCTTTGGTCTCCCTAGCTTTCTCGATGACGTCGAACATTGGCTTGATGGTTAGGCCCTCTTCCCTGAGTACATCAGTAGCCATCGCTGGGAAGTTGGGGGGTACATAAATTCTCGTATTCGTGCCAAGCTCCTTCTTGGTCACGGTTGCGATGAACTTCATGTTGCCAAGGCGCGGCTCTTCCGCCGCTTTCACCACCTCAAGGAAATTGTAGTCAGCGTAGGACCTCACGTCTTTGACGATTGATTCCCTTTGCGCCCTAGGGTACTCCATTTGATTTATGACAATCACTGGATCGCTGTCGACTTTTTTGAAGAAGATGAAGGGGTCTGGAGCCAGAAAATTGGTGAGGTAGTACATGTTGGCGTTTCTGAAACTCTCTGAGTAGAGGAGTAAGGCCTCTGCTCCCTTCTCGGCGAGGATGTCGTCAAGGTCTCCCCTCAAACCAGTCACCTCTCCCAGCACATAAGATTAAGCAAGGTTTAGGTAAATCCTTTGCCTAAAAACAACTCAAAATGAAGTCATTATGGTGAGCACGAGGCGCGATTTGCATATCCAAAATATCCATATGGATATCTCATATCATATCCACATCAATATCCAAAAAACTTTTAAGATAGCTCAGTAATTTTCCTTTGGAGAGATGTCAATTGGGAAAATTAGGTAGTTACAGTTACCCTATGTATACGTTAGAGAAAATACTGGAGCGAGTCAAAAGAGCCCACACCGCTCTCAAAGAAGGAATCAGCGTTGATGGTCTTGCTGAGGCACTTGGAATGACAGCTAAAGGTGGAGCCTTTATTGACGTAGTAGCTGCCCTGAGAATGTATGGCTTAGTTTCTGGTACGGGTACTTTAAAGACCACAGAACTAGCTGAAAGGCTTGTTCATCCAATTTTTGGTGAGGAAGATGAGAGAAGAGCCAAAGAAGAAGCTTGGCTGAACGTTGATCTAATTCGAAGAATGCATGAAAGGTTTAAAGGCAAAATCCCAAAAAGAATGGAGGAGTTCTCAGCCATCTTAAGAGAAATTACTGGCGCAGATCGCGCATCACTAGAGAAGAAAGGAAAGAGAGCTTTGTACCTCTATAAGCGAGCCCTACCTAGTCTTTCATTAATAGAAGAAGCCGCAGAACTGCCTGCAACCTTCAAAGTGCCAGAGAAGAAGGGAGAGATAGAACCTGCTATTCCTTTACCAGCTGATTTAATGGAGTTCAAGTACGGAAGCATCTATTTGAGAATTCCAGCGTCAATCGCTGGAAAAATAATCCCAATCGTAATCGCATACGTAGAGAGCAAAAAAGCTGCAGAGGAAAGTAACTAAGCAATCTAAGTTGATCAGAGAGATCAGAGGGCCGGTGGCTTGGTAGGCAAAAGCGCTTACCAGCTCGGAGTCTTTGGTTCGCTGGTAAGAGTACGCGGGATCGAAGCCCGCCCGGCCCACTTCATCATCCTACTAATTCGTAGAATCACTCTTATAGTTTTCTTCACAAAATCAAAAATGACGTAGGGAGTAGTGAAATGAAAGTCACTTTTTTACTACCAGAGAACTTCAAATGGGAATGTCAACAGTGTGGCAAATGTTGCATTGATATTTATGATACGTCTTACATGGCTATGTATGATTCTGATAGAGGTTATGTTCCCTCTGACTTTCCATCTAACTTAGTTTGCATGACAGTCTTCGAAATTAGGAAACTAGCTAAACAACTGAATATGCATCCTTTTGATTTTTCTTGGCCAATTCTCATGCTGTATGACGACGAGAAACAACATATTGCGGACATATATTTTACTTTCAAATCTTTCCATCCCATGTATCACTGTATCTTTTTCGATCAGAAAAACAAAAAATGCAAGATACATCCAATAATACCATTAGACTGTAGAATTTATCCTTTCCAAGATCGCGGAGACTTATCAGTTGGTGATGAAATCGCCATCTCCGTTGATATGGCTTGTTCTGGAATTGGCAAAGGAGATTATATAGACCTTAAAAGATTGAACAATTTAATCTTGCAAAGAGAACTCCTCAAAAGAAAATCCAAAAGATACTGGATGAAGAAAAAGATACCATTTCCCAAAAAATTATTCAATTCTATCAGAATTAGAGGAACTACACCCTCACCAAAGGAAGCAATCAATACATTAAACCTACACAAATACGTCTGAAAATCATTAAATCTTCAAAACTATGATGGGCCCGGCCGGATTTGAACCAGCGACCACCAGGTTATGAGCCTGGCGCTCTAACCGTGCTGAGCTACGGGCCCTTTTTTAGCTCCAACATTACCCATGCCTTCTTTGTGATTTAAGGATTTTCCGTTCCCAACACCACGCCTAGCCGTTGACTCCAGCCAGCTTGTGTACTACACTATATCTGTTTTCCAGCTGATGAAAAATGTTTATTAAATATTGCGATATTAGATATTTTGTGGTTTCTATGCCTTCAACGTGCCAACAAGTCGAATGCCCCACTAAAAATTGCATCAACTGTAAACACGCCGTCTCCTTATCCAAGAACGTTTATTGCGGCAAACTAAAAGGAGTTAGAGACCACAGCGAAAATTGTCCACACTTTGAGTTGGAGCCACTAGAATACAAACTCTACAGAAGAATGTGATCCATCCTTTTCCCATCAAACTTTTACGCCACCTCTAAAACCGTAAGTTAAAATATGTAAACAAGCAAAAGGTCTCTGAAAAGAAAGGCTTGTTTGTTGAGTGCGAAAGACTGGTAAATAGAGGATTGAAAATGGACTACAAGGAATTGCTGAAGCGTGCTCGGTTACAGCTTCCTTCAGAAGTTCCCGAGCATAAGCGATTTGAAATTCCAAAGCCTCGCAGCTTCGTCACCGGTATGCGAACAATCCTTGCCAACTTCAAAGAAGTCTGTGACGCCCTTAACCGAGAACCACGCCATATGCTAAAGTTCCTTTCCGGAGAGATGGCGACAGCTGCAACCATGCAAAGGACTAGGGCGATCTTCCAAGGAAAGTTTGGCAGGGACACCTTCGAGCGGCTGATCGAAAGATACGTCAAGGAATTTGTCGTATGCCCCGTCTGCAAGCGACCGGATACGAAAATTGTAAAAGAGAGACGTTTCTTATTTTTAATATGTGAAGCGTGCGGCGCAAAATCATCCATAAGACCTGTGTAAAGTGCTAAACGTTGGAAGTCTACGCGAATGTACAGAAGTGGGGTCGTTGCGTGCTCCTTGCAACCTGTGACGCAGAACTGTTAGGGAAGATTTTGAGGGATGGAAAGATCGTCTTTGAGGTGCGGGAGGATTTCTACAAAGGGCTGAAAATGACCGTGGACGAAGTCATTGACCTCATGAGACAGTCCACGATTGTGAACATGGTTGGGCACTGCGTTGTCGGGAAAGCCATAGAAAAAGGACTGATTCACCCAGACGCGGTTTTGAAAATTTCCGGGGTCCCCCACGCACAGATCGTCAAAATGTAAAGAACACATATTTATGCGCGCGCGTGGTGCCAGAAATCGGTCGCACATCCAAGAAGCCCACATCTTTTAAAGAGTGGAAAACGTCATAATGTTAGGACTCATCTATGCCTAAGCGAAGCAAAGCAGTAAGAAAGAAGCTTGAACATCGACTTCGTATAGTGGAAAAAAGAGATAAAATGCTGATTAAAGACTTCTCTTCCGAGCGAGCGGTGATGGAAGAAGTTTTTGACCGCTCCACCCTCATGACCATCTACAACCTTCTAAACAAACGAACAATCGACGAGATTTATGGAGTTGTAAAAGCCGGAAAGGAAGCTCGAATCTACTGGGGAAGAGACCCAGACGGAAAAGAACTCGCGATCAAAATCTACCTCACCACTTCAGCCGAGTTCAAGAAGGGCATGCTCCCCTATATCGAGGGCGACCCACGATTCGCCCATGTTCGGCGAGACACGCGATCCTTGGTCTACGCTTGGGCTCAGAAAGAGTTCAAAAACTTGCAGCGGGCATACGAAGTTGGAGTTAAGGTTCCCAAACCAATCGCCGTAGACAACAACGTGCTGATCATGGAGTTTATTGGGAAAAATGGAGTTAGTGCGCCGCTCATGAAGGAAGTTCCTCCAAAGAACCCTGAGAAAGTTTACAGGCAGTTGCTAACCCGTCTGAGGAGGCTCTATCGAAAAGCAAGGTTGGTGCACGCGGACCTAAGTGAATATAACGTCATGATGTGGAAGGGTCAGCCCGTGCTCTTTGATGTCTCACAAGCTGTACTCCTTGAGCATCCCATGGCCAATCAATTCCTCCGAAGGGACTTAGAAAACCTGCATCGATATTTCAAGAAGCTAGACGTGGACATATTGTCGGTAGAGGAAATGTACAAGAGGGTTACAAGTGGAAAGAGCTAGCGCCTTCGTCAAAGTTCCGAAAGAGCGTATAGGTGCCCTCATAGGTCCTGACGGCCGCGTGAAAACAAGCATCGAGAAGAGACTCTCGGTGGGACTCCAGATAAACAGCCAAAGTGGTGACGTCAAGATAACGCTAACGCCCACAGCCCAAGACCCAACGGTTCTCTTCAGAGCCAAGGAGGTAGTCATAGCCGTCGGCAGAGGCTTTTCGCCTGAGCATGCGTTTAGGTTGCTTGAAGACGATGAGGCTGTATTAGGGGTTATTGACCTTCGGGAGACCGTGGGAAGGTCTCAGTCTGAAATGAAGAGGCTAAAAGGGAGAATCATAGGAAAGGAAGGAAAAACTAGGAGGATTATTGAGGAATTAACTGAGACTAACGTCTCCGTATACGGACACACGATCTCCGTTATTGGAACCATGGATCAAGCTGGAGTGGCGAAAGAGGCGATTCGGATGCTTATCAGGGGAAGCCTACATGGCACAGTTTACCGATTTCTGCACAGAAAAAGGAGAGAACTCAAGAAAAAGAAGATGGAACTGTGGGAGACCCGTACAGAAGGCTAGGAGCCTAGAGGCAGAGATACCCAGCATGTAACATTAACTGAAAATTTTTCAAAATTTAAAGCAACATTGAAATATGTGCCATAGTGAAATAAGAATGAAAGTGTTATGTTGCCATTTATTGTACAATCGTTTTCTAACGGTTTCTCCAATAGAAATCACTGTGAAGGCAACGGAAAAACAGAACAAAGCCTTCCGTCATATCATTTAGCGTTGAAAGAGGCGACCAGGCTTGGTGACCTTTGAGGAGATAAGTCCTGCAGACTTCTTTTACCGTAACCGAGACATAGCAGGCTTCACCAACCCGGCTAGGGCGATTTTCTCCTCTGTAAGAGAACTTGTTGAAAACGCCCTCGACGCCTCTGACCTGTCAGGCATTCCTCCAGAAATTTACATTCGACTCTCCAACGAAGACTCGGAGGAAACAAAACTCGGAGTTGGTGTCTACAGGTTAAGAGTCGTAGACAACGGATCCGGAATCCCTGCCCGCCACATACCATCAGCCTTCGGTCAGGTTCTCTTCGGCTCGAAGTATAAGCTTAGGCAAGCCCGGGGAACGTTCGGACTTGGAGGAACAATGGCGATTCTCTATGGACAAATCACCACACATAAACCAGTAGAAGTCAAATCAAGCACGGGTACACCTAAAACATACGAGTATAAGCTGGCAATAGACATCCAAAGAAACCGTCCCATCATTCTAGATCGCAAAATCCGCAGAAACAAGGAGCGATGGCGTGGAACCATCGTTGAATTTTGTCTGGAAGGGGACTATTTCCGAGCTATGCCTAAAATCTCAGAGTACTTGAAACAGACAGCCGTGGTGACACCCTACGCAAACATCAAATTCGTCGACCCCAAAGGACGCCTTTACGTATTCACTCGAGCCACTACGAAAGTTCCTCCCGCGCCAGAAGAAACGTTGCCGCACCCCTATGGAGTGGACGTTGAAATCATTCAACGCCTTATACGAGTAACGGAGTGCAAAAATATGCTGGACTTCATGCAAAAGCACTTCCATAGGGTTGGAAAGAATATTTCTCTCAGTTTTCTAGAGTTCGCGGGATTTATCAAATCAGTGGACCCTAAGAGGCTGAAGCATGAAGATGCCATCAAACTTGTGCAGACGATGAAATCAGTGAAGAAATTCTCTGAATCCTTTGGCGACGTCAACGTCGAAAAAATTGAACGCTTCATAAAGACCACGCAGTCTCGAAACATGTTGGATTTCATGAAAACACACTTTCCAAAAGTTGACAGGCCCATCATTCTCCGTCTATTGCAAGCCGCTGGATTTATAAGAACAAAAGACCCGAGGAAGCTGAAGCCCGAGGAAATTGTGAGACTTGTGCAGATGATGAAGAAATTTAATGGTTTCCTCCCTCCAGATGCCAGTTGCCTGTCCCCATTGGGTGGAGAATTGCTGGAGGCTGGGATTTTAAAAGAGTTGAAGCCTGAATTCATCGCGGTTTCCCAACGCAAGCCCTCCACCTATTCTGGACATCCATTCGTCGTTGAAACAGCAATAGCCTATGGCGGGAACATACCGAAGAAAGAAGATATCATAGTTTATCGATTTGCCAACAGGATTCCGTTACTGTATGACGAAGCCAGCGACGTTTCTGTGAGGGTCATAAAGTCCATGAACTGGCGGAGATACAAGGTTACGCCTGACATGCCCATCGCCATCTTGGTCCACGTGTGCAGTACAAAGGTTCCTTACAAGACCGTTGGCAAGGAGTTCATAGCTGATAGACCGGAGGTGAAGGGGGAAATCCTAAACGGCATCCGCGAGGTAGCTCGCCAACTACAACGATTTTTGACAAAACGAGAATATGTTGAAAAGGAAAGGAGGAGGTTGACTGCTTTTTCCAAGTATTTGCCCAAGATTGCGAAATTTTCCACGGATTTGGCTAGGAAGAAAGAGGAGCCAGATATCGAATCATTGTTAAGGAGTGTGAAAAAACTTGAAGAAGATTGAAAGCTTGGCGAAGGAGAGAAGGAGAGAGGTTCTAAAAACCTTAAGAAGGTTTGGTGCAAGGCTTTATGGTCAAATGAATAACGGTGATTTTCCATGGATTAAGATGCCAAGTCGATCCACCGATAACATCTTTTACAGCCCTGAACTGCGCCAGTACATTCTAGGCGACAAAAAAGTGCGTAGAAGCGCTCGAAACATACGTCACATCAGACCCTTCACCCAGCTGGTTTGGACAGGTTACTTCGCCAGCGAACTTGCACGACAGCGAAAAACTTCAACTCTACGGGATGTCTATTACTCGGCGCAAGCCTATGACATACCCTTCAAAAATCAGCCGGAATCCAACAGCATCATAACAGACCTTGAGACTATTACGGGTTTCTCTAGAGAGGACTTCAACGTTTTCCCTGAGGAACGTTCAGCCATCTTCGGTGACCTCACCATCGAATACACGGTTCCCGGCTATGAGGGGAAACAGTTGAATCTGATGTCGCATCCTGACGGAGTCATGATAGGTCCTGCACTTACCTCCGCCGAGTTCGTTAAAACAAGAGCAGATAAGGTTATAGCCATAGAGAAGGGCGGCTTGTTCACCAGATTTATCGAGGAGAGGGTTCACAAGAAATTCAACGCCCTCCTTGTCCTAACGTCGGGTCAAGCGCCCCGCGCCACTAGACACTTCATTCACAGGCTGAACGAGGAGTTAGACCTTCCAGTTTTCATCTTCACCGACGGCGATCCATGGGGCATGCACATCGCTATGGTCATCATTTCGGGTTCAGCGAACGCGGCCCACCTTAGAGAGCTAACGACTCCTGACGCCAAGTGGAGCGGTGTTTGGGCCACAGACATTGTGGATTATGAGTTGCCCAGCGACGCTTTAACTGAGGTGGATATTAAGCGCCTCCACGAGTTGGAGAGGGACCCACGGTACAAGGGAGAACTTTGGCAGAGGGAAGTCAAGAAGTTTTTGAGCATAAAGAAGAAGGCGGAGCAGGAGGCCTTTAGCAGGTATGGCTTAACATACATAGTTGACGAGTATTTGCCAGCGAAACTGAAAGAGACGGACTGATCTGTACTGGCGTCGTCACGCCGCTTGCTAAGCTTTGGTTGATGAATAACTTAAAATAAACCTAAGGAATGTAAAAGTAGCCTTAGAGGTGCCGACATGAGCGAGGAGAAACCCATAGGGTTAACAATCGCTGAGAAGTTCTTCGGGTTGCTAGTCCTCCTGATAGGAGCGATAACCGTTTACGTTACATACAACAACCCACCCGGAGACATAGTTGCCCCCTTTTCCAGCATCTTCATAGCCGGCGGCCTCGTGTTAATAGCAATAGGCATCTTCCTAGTACTGGCGAAAACTGAATAAAACAGTGAACCCTACCTTACATAAAACTCAGAAACTTCGCTCCCATGGGAATCCTATTTGGATTCAAATAAAATCGTATGTTAAAATCAGTATTTTTGAAAACGCGATTGCGCGGTGACTTAAAGTCGCATCTGATTCTCTCTGTAGATAGACCTCTAAGGGGTAAGGGTATATATACTATCAACGCCCCCCCCAATGGGTGCTAAGTGGCTGTGGTCTGGCATGTGGAAGTGGTTATGAGAAGATGAGAAGCAGTAAGACAGCTGTACAGTATGGATACAGCTTAACAGTATAGATATAGCAAAGGGTAAAACCGACTTCTTTTTTTACCCTTCGCAAACCTTGAGAACAGAGATAAGGTTTAAGAAAGAGTGTAGGGTGAGAAACGTAAAGTATATCCCTCTTGGGAAAAGGATATACTATGGGAGAGTGTATTCTTCTTAGTAAAAGGAGATTGACTTGAATGGTGAAAATTCCATTCAAGAGAAAGAAGAAAAAGAATCCATTCGAGGCTTCAATGCTTCTTGACAAGCCAGAAGTCAAAATGGTCGAAGCCAGATATAACGAAAAACCTTTCCTCGTCGCTTTCGGCATGGCAAAACAACGAGATGTTAAAGGAGCTGGTAGGCTAGGAACGGAGGGAGTGAAAGGAGAATACCAGTCTCAAAAAGATTTGGACTGGCGAATTCTGTATAATATGAACGCTCTTCCAAGCGGTTTCATGACCGAAGAAAACCTCAAAAACTGGATGGCTGGAACAGTTGCAGTCACATCTGGAAGTATTGATGTTTTCAATCCAAGCACTGAATTTATAGAATCAGAAGAAGATAAGTTGCGAGAAGCGAAAGGTGCAGACACTTCTGACTACCTTCTGAATGAGTTCTTCAAGCAGACATATAGAAATAAGAGAAATTACTATCAACATAGAAACTGGGCGACGCGGTGCAGGTGGCTCTCTGTACATCGACCCTATACCCCCTACATATACATCCAACATTCTCGATGCAGTCTTGGCACATACCAGGCGCAGTCTATTTGGAGCCTAATAGCAACTCTATGTTGAAAACGACCTTTTTTCAGAAAAATGGCTTGCGCTAAAATAAAGATAGCCTAGGCGAGCGATTCAAAAGTTGCACCATAAGGATTTCAGCCTACAACAGAAAGAAGATGGCGCCGCCGGATTCGCCAGACGAGACGTATAGTCAACGTCTTCGGACTCGGACCGTCGACCCACGGGTTAACAGCCCGTTGCTCTACCTAACTGAGCTACGGCGGCTCGATCGACAGCTTCAGCGGCGCCGTTTAATCTGAGAATCCCTAGCGATATTTAAAGTTTAATCGACTCAAAGCCCGCGCCGCATGCAATCTTATTAAGAAGAGAAAACTTATTCTTCCCTGAGTCCAACAAATAAAATGTCTAGAAGAGGTTAGAAGGTTGACGGACCTAGAGGAAAGGGTGCGAAACGAAGTAGAGAAGGTGGTTGACCCGGAAACAGGGTTAACCTTTGGCCAAATGAAAATGATCACCAGCGTGAAAGAAAAAGAACCCGGAGTAGTGAAGGTCGACTTTGTGCCTTCAAGTCCCTTCTGCCCAATCGCATTCAAACTCGCCATGGACATCAGAAAAGCGGCGGAGAAAGTGAAGGGAACCAAAAGGGCTCTAGTTTACTGCCATGGTCACAACATGGAAGAAGAAATCAACAAAATGGTCAACAAGCTGTAACCTAACCAAAGACTTCCTCCTAAGCAGATTAGCACAACAGCCAACAACGGAGAAACGCTAAATGAAAATCAGGGTGAAGTTCTTCACAACCCTTCGAGAAGTAACCGGTAAGAAAGAAGAAGAGGTGGAATCCTCAACCATCATCACCGTTAAGGAACTGTTAACTCAGCTTTCAAAAAAATACGGCATAGAATTCACGGACTACATTTACGACGAGAAGGGAGACGTGCGAACATACATCCAGATCCTCATAAACGGCAGAGGTATCGACGTATTTCAGGGATTAGAAACGAAGTTAAAAGAGGGAGACGTAATCGCGATTTTCCCTCCGGTAGGCGGAGGCTAAAACTTCACATAATTTCGGCTTCTAAATACGTTGGAAAGACCCTAGCCACCCGAACCTTCAAAATTTTTCCAAGCAAGAATTCTCCAGTGTTTATGACCACCGGTTTATAAGCAAAGTTCCTCCCAATCCACGAATCCCCCCTCCCCTTCTCGTCAACGAGTATCTTTCCTTCCCAGTTTTTCCAAGCCTCATTTTTCTCCAGCGAGATTCTCCTCGACAATTCCGCCATCCTTTTGCTCCTCCCTTTAACCTCTTGAGGGGGAAGCCGCTTCATTTTCTCCGCGGGTGTATGCGGCCTTGGGAAAAACTTCGAAATGTTAACGATGTCAGGCTTAACCTCTTTGATGAGTTCCATTGTCCGCTCAAAAGCGGCATGGCTTTCGCCGGGAAAGCCGCAGATAACGTCCGTTGCAACGGTTATTTTCGGAATCTCCCTTCTGAAGGAGTAGACGATCCTTTTGAATTCTTCCACGGTGTAGAAACGGTTCATAAGCCTTAAGACTTCGTTGTCCCCGCTTTGAACAGGTAAATGCAAAAACTTGAAAATCTTCTCATCTTTATAGGCTTCGATTAAATCATCCAGTATTTCCAGCGCTTGGTTCGGGGTCATCATTCCAACCCGAACAAAAAATTCTTCCTCGATTTCACAGATTCGCCTCAACAGGTCCGCAAGATTGGTTGCGATATCCTTCCCGTAACAAGCCGTGTCTTGGGAGGTAAGCCATATCTCATTAGCGCCAGAAGCTAGGTCATGTTTCACCCTTTCAACTATTTCGTTGATTTGATGGCTTCTTAAACGTCCCCTGGCAAAGAGAACACAGCAGTAAGAACACGCCCCTAAACAACCGTAATTGATGGGTATAATCCCCGTGACACTGTTTATCGGAACTTTGGGAAGGCTAAGACTTGGCTTAGAATCCTTCCCCAAAAGAATAACTTTTTCTCCACAGTCTACCCTGCGCACAGCCTCGACGATTCTGGAACCTGGCGCTGGACCCACCACGCCATCAAACTCAACCTGAGCCCTCAATCTTTCAAAGTTTATCAGAGGCAAACAACCAGTTACAATGAGTCGCTTGTCCCTCGGAGCCTTTCTCAAAATGTCTATCATTCGGTTTTCCGTAGGACCCTTCACCGCACACGTGTTATAAATTAAGATGTCTGCACTTTGAGCCTCTCCAACAACCTCGTAACCAGCCCTTGACAGGCAACCTGCAATGACTTCTCCGTCCGCGAGATTCGTGGGACAACCAAAGCTCTTGACGTAAACTCGCCTAGACTTTTCTTTCATCAAGTTTCCGCCCAGTTGTTCAAAGCCCGCCACCAAACCTTGGAAACTCTACACCAAGTAATAGGTTTTAATTCTACAAGAAAAACATAAAGATTCTGAAAAACTATTCTTTTACACAAATCAGCATTACCCCAGCAAGGGCTAATAGTAACTTTTATAAGTTTTAAACTCTTCATATTTAAAACATATTTATAACTTAACACATACCAATATAAGTCAGAACATGGTTTCCGTTATTTTTGCACATGGTTGTTTTGCAGGAGGGATGCGAATGAGACTAATTACACTCTATCTGCCAGAGCCGTACATTAAGGCCTTAGACCGATTGGTGAACGAGAAATACTATCCGAATAGGGCTGAGGCCATTCGAGTGGCGGTTCGAGATCTTCTAAGCGTAGAGGCTTGGGGAAGGAAGGCAAATGGCTAGACAGGTTAGCAAGGTGTTACAGGTTAAACGTCCTGAGGTGATTCCTGAAGTGGCTCCCGAAGTATCTCCTAAAGCGGCTTTCGAGACTGTAGCGCTGAACCTCTTCGATATAGACCCTTACACAGAAACGGAAAACCCCTTAAACATCGACTTAGACCTAGACCAAATTGAAGATTCCGAAGAAGAATAGCTCTTTCCATCATATCCTTCTTTTCAGGCCAAGCGCCCCTCTCTGAAGCCTCATCCTCCATGGTATCGGCTTCCCTAACGGAAGGGTGTCTCCCCTTTTAATTGCTTGAACGATTTCATCAACATCTGGGTCAGCTTTAACGATTGTGTAGGCGGCTCCAATTTCCGGGGCATAGTGGGAGTCGCTTCCGGCGGTCTGTGGAAGGTTGAGGCGAGTGGCGAGTTTTCGGCTTAGATATGTGAAAAGCTGGAAGGGAATAGACGATGAGTTGATCACTTCAATAGCATCGTATGAAGTTACTTGTCGGCTCAGCGTCGATTTATAAACAGAAGTGGGGTGCGCAGCTACAGCTATTCCGCCAGCTTCGTGGATTCTTTGCACTGTTTCAGAAAGACCCAGTTTTGGAGGAATGGGGGTGGTTATGTTCAGGGCGAGGACATGCCCGCCTAGGGCACTTATTTCGATCCCTGGAATGACGATGAGTTTGCTCTTTTTGACAAGCTTAAGTGCTCCAAGGAGGGTGTCGTGGTCGGTGATGGCAACTCCATCTAACCCTCTTTTCTTAGAGTAAGTGACCACCTCTTTGAGAGTTGTCACGGCGTCGTAGGAATAACACGTGTGAACGTGAAGGTCTATTTTGAGACCCAAGCTCTTCACTTTATCTTATCCATTTCACGTGTCTAGCTTCGACGACCCTTGGATGGCTACTTTTTGCAGATCAGATCTCGCGTTCTCTAGCATTATTTGCAGTTCCTCTTCTGTGGCCTTTATTTTTTGGAACAATGGTTTCGCCTTGTTTATTTTGTGGCCCGTTGGAAGGTCTTTTTCCGTTTCGTCCCAAGCTTGTTCATGAACGTTACCCGGTAGGTTGAGGAGTCGCCAGAGCTTTTCGGCTGTGAACGGAACGAAGGGTTCGAGGGTTATGGCGAGGATTTTGACTATTTGAACGCCCACGTAGAGGGTGTTGGCTGCCGATTGTGGGTTGGTTTTTATTGTTTTCCACGGCTCCTTCTCGTTGAGGTACCTGTTTCCAAGGTGGCTGAGACTTACGACGTGTCGTAAGGCCTCTTGTAGCTTAAATTTTTCCAAGTTTTGTGCAATTTTCTCTACCGTTTTTCTTGCTGACTGGAGGGCGCGTTCATCTTGTCCGTCGAGTTTGCTTGGCTTCGGCACTATGCTGTTGAAGTGTTGATTGATGAAGGTTAGGGTTCTGTGGATGAAGTTGCCCAAGGTGTCGTTGAGGTCGGAGTTCACCCTTTCTATGAAGGTTTTCCACGCGAAGTTTGTGTCTTTTGTTTCGGGTCGCATGGACATGAGCACATACCTCCAGTAGTCGGCTGGGAAGAGTTGCAGCGCTTCGTCGATCCAGACGCCTATCCTTCGGCTCTTAGAAAATGCTTGACCTTCAAACATCAGGAACTCTATGGAGTCGACGTTCCATGGTAGGTTGTAGTCTTCTTGGGTGGCAAGGAGTAATGCCGGGAGGATGAGGGTGTGGAAGGGGATGTTGTCCTTTCCTATGAAGTATAATGTCTTTGCGTCTTTGTTGAACCAGTATTCCTTCCACTTTTCTTCCTGCCCCAGTTTCTTGAAGTATTCTACAGTGGCTGACAGGTACCCTAAGACAGCCTCAACCCACACGTAGATGGTTTTGTCCTCAGCTCCTGGGAAGGGTGCTGGAATTCCCCACTTGTTGTCCCTAGTGACGGGTCTGGGTTTAAATCCTTCTTTGAGAAGGTTTAAGCTAAAGTTTCGAGCGTTTTCAGGTAGTCGCTCGTTGTTTTTAATGTATTCATGGAGTTGATCGGTGAATTTCGGCATGTCGAAGTACCAGTGCTTGCTCCTTTTTATGACAGGTGTGGATCGACATATGGTGCAGTAGGGCTGGATAAGCTTGGCGGGTTCTAGAAGGCGTCTGCACGCCTCGCACTGGTCCCCACGTGCTTGCTCGTAGCCGCAGTGAGGGCAGGTTCCCTCCACGAATCTGTCGGGCAAGAATCTGCTACACTTGGGGCAGAAGGGAAGCTCGGTTTCCTGGGTAAAGATGTACCCGTTATCATATATTTTCATCAAAAGTTCTTGCACAAACTTCTTGTGCAACGGGTTTTCTGTGCGGGTGTAGTTACTAAAGGATATGCCCCACCTTTCAAATAGGTCCACGACTTTCTTATGGTTTTGATCCGTCAGTTGTTTAGGCGGGATTCCCAGTCTTACGGCTTCAACTTCGATAGGTGTTCCGTGCTCGTCGGACCCCGTCACGTAAACAACATCGTCTCCCTTTAGTCGATAGTACCGGGCGACAACATCCGCTGAGAGAATGGAACTCACAATGTTGCCCAGGTGAGGCACATAGTTGATGTAGGGCCACGCAGAGGTGACCAGAACCTTAGCGAGTGCAATACACCTCCAAACTTCGCTTGACGCGTATAATCTTCTCTACATCTCTAATACTTAAGCACAACGGAGTCTAAGAGTATGTATAAAACTGATGTGGATGCTGTAATCTTCTCTTATCGAAGAAAAGAGGATCATTTGAAGTTGGGAGTCGGTGGATTCGACTTGTTAACTTCAGATTCTACTAGGCTTTGGCTTTCGGCGGAGGCGGAGGTGCTACCACTCTAGGTGCTCGTGCCCTGCGCGTCGAGAGAAAAATCGCTATGGCCAGTATAATTGTGCAAATTACGAGGGCTACCGTCAGAGACGTCATCCACACATCCATATCGGTGATCACGATATGCTCAGGTGGATTAGCAACGCTAATGAGTACCGGATTATTCGGACCTTCCTCATCGAGCTCATCTGTCCAAACAGCTACTTTGATTCCAGTCGTGCCAAGGGTGATTGCTTTTCCATCCTTCGGCACTTCGAACGTGGATTCCTTGTTAACCACGCCGCCTTCCCTTTCGATGGCTGTTTTTACCTCGATAGTGTCATTACCTTCCCAGTGGTCTTTCACGTAGGCGTGCCAAGGATATTCGATGGTAATATTGTGGACGTAAACTTCGCTCGGGTTATCATTTCGGATCGTAATGTATAACGTCCCAGAATCGCCCGGCGCGTACTGCAACTTGTCTACCCACGCATACACACGAAACTCCTTTGAGGTAACTTGCGCCTTGGTCGGTGAAACGAATAGAATCGCTGAAAGCAGTGTCATAGTCAACATTACAATAATTTTCCTTTTCAATGTACCACCTACTCACAGAGTTCCATGCTTAGTCTATTTAAAACTTACCTCATAAAGAACTCATTCATGTGACCACATTTCCCGATGACAACCAATAATAATTGTCGAATTTCCCAACTGTCACAACGTTCCGGAAAGCTATTCAACTTAATGGATCAATTTATTGTGGAGGGGACGTCCTGTTGGTTAACGCGAAGGCAGACGTGCGCAGACCTAATCGTTTGATCGTCTTCGATGTAGAAGGGGTTTTAGTGCCAAAGAGACGTTACCTACTTTTTGAGACGGCGAGAAAGGTGGGTCTTTGGGGGTTCGTTAAGATCATCGTTGTGGGTGTTCTCTATGAAATCGGGTTACTTTCCCTTGAATCCGCGCTCAGAAAAATTTTCATGGTCCTCCGAGGACTCACTGTAGACGATCTCTTCCAACTCTATAAAGAAATTCCTTTAATGCCCGGCGCGGAGGAAGTTTTTGAAAAATTGAACAAGATTGGGTACAAGACAGCTTTCGTAAGCTCGGGTCTCCCAAAGCTTTTGGTCGAATACCTGGCTGCTAGGCTAGGCGTGGACTACGCGTTCGGTTTAGAACTTGAGGTAGCTAACGGTTACCTGACAGGTGAAATTGGAGGCGATGTTCTAAAGCCGGATGGCAAGGCAATCGTTTTGAAGGAAATTCTCGAAAAAGAAGGTTTATCTCCCCAAGACTGCGCTGTGGTCGCTGACGACCTAAACAACCTTCCCATGTTCGCCCTCAGCACGTTAAGAATAGGTTACAATCCCGATTTCCTTTTGAGCGCTAAATCCGACTTCGTCGTTAGGGGCGACCTCTCAGAAATCTTACCAATTTTAACAGAAAATGCGTTGCAGGTTCCCAATTACCCCCTCTCAAGAAGTGAGATTATTCGCCAAACAATCCACATAGGTAGCTTTTTGGTGCCATTCATTTGCATCTACCTTTTAGAAAGCTATCTAGTATCTTTGTTAATACTTCTCACAACTTCATTATACATTGCTTCAGAGGTCTCCAGACTCCGAGGAACTAACTTCCCCGTATTCTCCACAATAACTTGGAAAGCTGCCAACAAACCGGAATATTACGAGTTTGCAACAGCCCCTATTTCCTTCGCTCTGGGCATAACGCTTTCCCTCATCCTTTTTCCTGCACCTTATGGTTACGCGTCTATCGCAATACTTACACTAGGCGACGGTTTCGCCACCATTTTTGGAAGGAAATTTGGAAACGTTGTTTTTCCTTTCAACAAAGGAAAGAATGTGGAGGGCTCATTTTTCGGTTTCCTATTCGCCACTGTTGGAGCCATGCTCTTTGTTAATCCTGTGAAAGCGTTGGTGGGCGCAGCTGTGGGGATGCTCGTAGAATGCATCCCCTTACCCATCAGCGATAATCTAACCATACCTCTAGCGTCTGGACTGGTGCTGACGTTAATTCTATGATGATGAACAAAAACTCTGACTCGTAGCTTTCTCCTCGACAAAAACGTGACCAGAAAGGTTTTTGTAATGGGGAGACGTGTGCGATAAAATTAAAAGATTGTAAGGCATCATATGGATATTGACACGTGAAAATTGATGACGCGAAGCCAGACTAATTTAGGAGAGTTTTCCCCGGCTTGACGGAACCAGAGAAAATTGAGTACAGACCCATCTCTGTCAGAGAAGCGCTCACCGAAATGAAGGACCTCTCTGAAATAATGATTGATTTAGCATACTCCGCGGTTCTTTTCCACAGCCGCGAGCTTGCAGAAGAGGTTTTAGAACTTGAAAAACGCGTAGACTACCTCGCTTATATCTTGGACATGAACGCCATGCTGGCAGCCAGAGACGCGGAAGACGCAGAGTCCCTCATTGGAGTAGCCACGGTGGCTGCTGCTACCGACAAAATCTCGGACGCTGCTGCAGACATAGCAACCATTGTGCTTAAAGAAATCGGCATTCACCCCATCGTTCGAGAAGCCTTTGAGAAGGTTGAGGAACGGTTAGCACGCGCCAAAGTTAAACCTGACTCAGTTTTTATTAATAAAAGAGTTGGAGATTTGGAATTAGCCGCTAAGATAGGGGTTGACATAATTGCGATCCGCCGAGGGAAGGAATGGATCGTCGATCCCAGCGGAGACGAAACAATAGTTGAAGGCGATGTCCTCATCGCGAGGGGAGCCCCTTTAGGCGTCGAAGAACTGAAAGGCCTCGCTGAAGGAAAAATCAAAGAGATGGAGTAGGAGGACCAAGACATGGCAAAAGCTAAGGGACCTTTTAAAGAAGTTGTAAGCAAACTCGTGTCTCTAAAAGACACTTCAGAACTCATGATAGACCTTGCGTACTCCTCACTTCTCCTCAACAGCCGAGAACTAGCAGAGGAAGTGCAGGCGCTTGAAGAATACATGGACAACCTGCACACAGAATTCGAACTCCTCGTTTTGTCCAGCGGCTTCAGGCCAGAAGAATCCAAAGACTTTCTAGGTTTGATTAGGTTGGGGGTGGTCACAGAAGAAATAGCGGACGCAGCCATGGAAATTGCCGATGTTGTACTAAGAGGATTAGAACCCCACCCCATCCTAAGACTTGTAATAGAAGAGGCTGAAGAAACGGTGGCCCGGGTGCGCGTTTCAAAGACGTCGTCATTGGTAGGGAAAAAACTCCGAGATGCTCAAATTCCAGAAGAGACAGGGATGTGGGTGTTGGTCATCAGAAGAGGTAAAGAATGGTTGCGTCCGCGCCCTGAGACAGTAATCAAAGCGGGCGACATCTTGATCGCGTCAGGCTATGCGGAGGGAGAAGAAGATTTTAAGGAGTTGGCTTCTGGTGTCCGCGCGCCCGCTGCTGAGGAATCTTAAGGGCATCTGCCGTTAGACGATAACGGTTAGCGCTATAAGAAGAGAGATTGTTGTTATGCTGTCTGCCAACGAGCTTTCAATGGGAATTACAAAGTTATCTGGATCCCAACCCCTTCTGTAGGTAGAAACGGCCACAGCGTATGCGATAATAACCATAGCGGAGACGGCTAAGATGTTCGTAGTTAAGAGCTGCGCCGCGAATTCTAGTAACTTACTTAATGTGGTCGTTCCGCTCGTAAAGGATGATATTATGGAGTAGAGCGTAAACATTACTATCGATGCTACCCATGACCCCCCTATTTCGTTTAGATGTTGCCTAATGGAGGAAAAAGATGGCTTAATTACCCCCAAAGCGAGTTTTGTAGTGGCGGTTGAGCCTACTATAGAGCCCACGCCTCCTGTAGTAGTAATTAACGCAGGATAAACGACGTATATCGCTGTTCCATCCCCTATTTTACTGAGAAAAGACCCTGTAACGTTAACGATGAAGGCTACAAATACTAGAGTAAGAAGAAATTCTTTAATCATTTTAACAAATTTTTCTTCTCTGACGTTTTTGACTAAAAGGTAGACTACAACGGAAAGGAAAATGAGGTCCAGTATGCCAATCAAGTAGTATCCAAAGGGATTTAACGTAAAGAAGATTTTCAGACTGAAGATGTAACATGCGGTGTTAATGATGTCAGACACCGTAGATGTTATCGGATACACAATAACATCGGGATCCAACCCATGTCTAAAAGAAAGAACAGAAAACGCCATTGTTATCGGAGAGATAAACACGACTGACAGGGCCATGGTTGCAATAATCACGGCCAGTAATCTAATGAAATCTAGGACCGTAGCTTTCCAGAGAAACACGCCGAATATGGAAGTCCCTATGCCTACAGTAATGCCACATATGAGTGCTAACGTGATGACCGCCTGCAGAAGGAGATGGAAATCCTTCGTGTTTTTGGTGTAGCTGGCTCTAACCGTTCCTAGGTGTAGGCCAGTGCTTAGGTGACCGCTGAAAAGACCGCCTATGGCTCCTCTGACGCTTAGGATGCCTGGGAACAGAATAAGTGTCCACGGAGCCTCTTTAATTGAGAATACGTCAAAATATAGAACAAGCAGGGCTCCAGTTAGCAATCCACCTATGTCAAATGAAAATGACAGCAGGGACTGGCCTAGGCTTGTCCTCAATCCCGTTGCCGAGGTAGGCTTCGCTATGTTGGTCACCGTCATCGCAGTCACTTCCTTCCATCCGGTTTGGCCTCCATTCTTCTGATACTACGCACTCGGCACGGATTCGGAGCGCATGTACGGCTATGCTGGCTCCTTGATCCATTTCTGGATCGGTAGGCTTCCGTAACGCTAACACTGCTTTCTATAGCTCCTTGTGCACAAAACTTTGTAAACAACAGCCCTTAAAGGCTTTTTGTCATAGCTTCACTTGATAACTAAAAGTGGCGCGGGGTGCGGGATTTGAACCGCAAATTGAATCTGCCTCTTAGTGCCAAAGTTTACAACTTTCTACTTTCTAACGGTGTTGCTTGTCTTCGGGACGTTTATGAGGCTTTGGGCGAGAAGCCTAGTCGTGTTGATGACTGTTTGAGACGTTTGTGGATGAAGGGATTTATCCTTAGAACTCGTGAACCGATTTTTGAGTTTGAGAAAGTCTTAGCCAACTAGATTTTCCGAAACACGCATTATGATACGTAAAATGTTTCTGTTTTGTCTTTTGCTTTTTTCGTCGATTCGCTTGGTGTTTCGGGCTCTTCTATTGTCAAGTCCTTTTGGGCACGCGAAGTTATATCGCAGTCATACTCTATGAAGGGTTGTGTTAGTTTAGCAAGATTCCTATTCATTTCTTTCAGTTCTTCAAGAGAAAAACTTGCCATGACTTCGGGATTTTCAACCCATTCAATCCAACCTGATACGCTGCGTTGAAGCGCATACAGAATGAAACTAATCGTTTTCACCATATCTAAACGATCTTTTCCGTTAATGTCTTGAATATTCTTTATTTGATCTAAGATTCCTTTGCATTCTTGAACCCAATTTCCGCTCATAGAATCAACTCCAATGTGCGACAACAATTGACTATCTGACCTAAAAACCTTCCCAAAAGACGAAATCACTGAAGAGGAATTTGAGAAGCTCTAAAGATAAGAATCCAAATAATCTTATGTTTCTAAGTTTCTACTTTATAATTATGTTAAGATTTTATAAACTTCTGAAATTTTCTTTTGCCTAGAAAGTTACAAAGTTAGAAAGTTGTGGTAATGACATTCGAAGCTTATTCTCCCATAATCTGTAAGATTAGGTTTCTAGCTCGGCTGCGAACGTCTAACTCCATGAAAATAATTTGTTGCCAAGTTCCCAAAGTTAATCTTCCATTAGCAAACGGCACGGTCAGACTAGGTCCTATTAGAGAAGCCCTCACGTGTGAGTGCCCGTTACCATCATGCCATCTTTTCTCATGTTCATAAACCAAATTTTTCGGCGCTATACGCTCAAGCATATTTGGAAGGTCTTTCAACAGTCCTGATTCATACTCTATTGTTGTTAACGCTCCTGTGGATCCTGACACGAAAACCGTTACAATCCCATTCTTTAATCTAGTTTCAACCACAGCTTCAGCAACTTCATTTGTAATATCTAAAATGTCACCTTCTCCTCTAGTGTGAATTGAAAGTTGCTTTGTTTTTACAGTCAACTCTAAAACCTCCTAGAAACCAACGATTGTAATTCACTGTTGCTACCTATTTAAATGCGCGCGTGCATTTTACTTTGTTTAGAAACTTATAAAGTTAGAAAGTCGTGGCAATGGCATGAACTTGCAGAAGACTGCCCAAGGAATAGTCTTAGACGTGTACGTTAAGCCGAACTCAAAGCAATTCCAGATTAAGACAGAAGATGATGAACTCGTAGTGTTTTGTCGTGAAACTCCGGTAAAGGGTAGGGTTAACAGAGAGTTGATAAAGGAACTTTCAAGACTTTTCAAGAGAAGAGTAGAAATTGTCTCTGGGTCTAGTTCAAGACAAAAGAAAATTTTGATCAGGGACATTGAAGCGAAGGAAGTTAAACAAATCTTAGATGTTGCTATGTCTTCAAAAGTTCGCTAGTTCTTGCGCGCGCAGTTTATTGAAAGTTTAATTCGAAGGTGATTGGGACTTTTTCTCCCCATGATTGTCTCAGTGGGCATATTTTTTGTGCTATTTGGAAACAGGATTTGGCCTTTTTCCGTTCCCATTCAGTATCTTTCTCTAATCTAACTATTATATTGAAATGTATGTTCGTGAAAAACAATTTTTCCAGTCCTTCTGCATTCATCTTTAAAATCGATTTAGTTTCAAGATTTTTAAGTATTAAGTTTGAGTTCTTTGCGATCAATAGAAACAATGTGTTCATGCATGATGCAAGTGAAGCCGCGAAGATTTCCTCTGGTACGAAATATCCTTCTTTTCCCCCAAACTCTGGTGGAGGACTGATTGTAGTAACATATTTGTTTTTTATCATTATATCTGATTCTGTTTCACTTTTCCACTTACTAGTACCCTCAAAAATAAATTGCGGCATAACATAATGTTTCCCCTCTAATTATTTTAAATTTTTGTTTTTGTAGAAATCCCACATCACTTTCAGATTTCCCGTGGGTATTTTGTTTGTTGGGTGTAATTTCGCGCGCGCAAGAGGTTGCAAAAATCGAAAACTCTGAAATTCGGAGAGATTTTCAAGAAAACTCTGCAAAAAACAAGTATTCTGTGGGACGAAGGGTGGCGCGGGGTGCGGGATTTGAACCCGCGCGGCCCAAAGGACCACAGGCTTAGCAGGCTTAGGCTAACAGGTCTGCCCCTTTGGCAGGCTTTAACCTTCTACCAGACTAGGGCAACCCCGCTCTTTGAATATTTTTGGAGGCGAGTATCCTAAAAAAGTTCCTATCCATGAAGGACTCACCATATTTATAAAACATCTAACATCATAATTTGAGTGTTGGGCCGGTCGTCTAGCGTGGTAGGACATCGCACAGACCTAAAACAGCCCTTACGAGGCTGAGGTCGCAGGTTCAAGTCCTGCCCGGCCCACCACCCATTTTCGCTTAACCTTTATATTGAACCTCTGAAACTGTTAGAAGGGTTGATGCTAAAAAGTTCGATAGCTAATTTATGACTGGAGACGCCGGGAACACATGAAAAGAGGGGGAAGCGGTTCCGTCATGCGTGTAGTAGAAAAACTTGCCGAATCAAAATTCAGTGGCATCGCAATTCAAAAATTAGAACAATTCGCAGCCAAGATGGGAGTAGACGAAAAAGATTTCTTTCAACTTTACGTAAAGACAAAGAACAGCGCCTCTAGAGAGAAATTCGCATCTACCCCTTACAGCGAGAGAATACTGCTGCTACCCCAGTGTCTACGCTCCAGAGAATGCCCCGCCGAATTGGGAGAATACGGCTACGAATGCCAAGAATGCGGAAAATGCAACCTAAAAGAGCTAATCCACATAGCAAAAACACTAGGATACAAAGGCACATTCATCTTACCCGGCGGCAGCATAGCCAAAAAAATCCTCCTAAAAGTGAAACCAAAAGCTTGTCTCGGCGTTGCTTGTTTCAAGGAACTCGTCCTCGGAAGCTTTGCCTGCGAGAAATTCGGAATCATAGCCCAAGGTGTTGCCCTGCTTCGAGACGGATGTGTTGATACCCTTGTAGACTGGAAAACACTAAACGACGCTCTACACCTCAGCTTGATGTGAGTCGACGGTTAGATAAAGGGTCTATCAATAAGTTGCTGAATTTTCCTTGGACAAAACGGGGCAAGGACAGCGTCGGGAAGGAGATGCCCAAGCTTTGGTATGAGCCCTGTAGCGTCCGTTCCCAACTTGCACAGAACAGCTTGCTCAAGCAGCCCTAAGGGTTCAATTTTGACCACATCGCGAAAGTGTCTTGACACCCTTATCGCCCGTTCAACATCAGAGAAAGGCGCACCTAGAACCAACAATCGATCGAGACGAGAACGAATCCAGTACGTAATTTGGGAAAGCTGCGCTTCCGACAGCTCGGCTTCAACCAACTTCTTTTGAGCGTCAACACTGCCTGCTATCTTGACCTTGAGGGGCAAATTATTATAGAGGCAAAAAAGCTCAATCAAACGCTGAAGCGGAAGCTTTATCCCGTCAGCAAGCTGAGACTGCAGCGTCTGCAACGGAACAACAGCATCATAAGTTTCTGGAGAGAAAACGCCTACATCCACACAGAGCTCGTTTTTGCTTTTCCCAGAAAAAACAGCCCTACCCCGTATGACAGAAAACTTTTTCAACTTATCCACAGAAATCGGAGCCAACCCTATTTCTCGGTCAATAAAATGCAACGCGGCGGTTTCGTCTTCGCCAGAGACTTCTGTTTGGATCCATCCTCGACTCGTTTTGCCCACAACCCTCAACCTAACTTTAAGTCCCTTGCACAAAGACGAAAGTGCTGGTTCAAAAGCCTCGGGAGAAAAGGGACCATACACCTTTTCAAGCAGTACGACTGTAGGCATCGAAATCCCCGATCAAAGATGAAAACTCTTCGTGCAGCTTTTTAACCCTCTTAACCGAAGGATGCGCCTCGTCCAGCTCCCTCGAAAGTTTTTTGATGGTTCGCTCAATTCGCACCCTTCTTAGTCCCTCAATCAGCTTGTCGGCGTACGTTACAATTTTCTCTTCAAGGGTTTGCGGAAGATAACTTTTAACAGGCCAACCCAGTCTCTTGGCTTCATCAATGGTTATGCCACCGCCAGCGTGACGCTCAATGATGGACACGACGGATTCCGGCAAACTTAACGATCTGGCGATTTCCGCGCCCACGACCACATGGTCAACGCCATGGGTTTTTGAGCGTCCAATATCGTGGAGAAGGGCGCCGACTTGAACAAGCTTGACATCGACGTTTAACCCCTTCTTTTCACAGGCTTTCGCAATTTGTACCGCAAGCGCCGAGACGGCTTTGCAATGCGCTATAACCTTGCTGGAACATCCACTCTGAGAAAGAAGTCTCAGTGCCATCCGAGTAGATGGCAGTCGCTCACTCACCTAATTCCTTCCTTAACTGCTCAACCTTTTTGGCTAGGGCACCAACGATTTTACCGTTGTCAAAGTGCATTAGCGGTTTGTTGCACATGGGGCAACGGAAAACGAGTTCCATAGCCTCTTCGAAGGGAATTCGCTTACACCCCAGTGTGTAGCAGTAGTAGAAGTCGTGGTTTTTCTCGTACGTTAGCCTAGTTTCCAGTTTTTCGAGAACGCGACGCTTTTGATTCAGGATGAAACCTTCAAGCTGATCGGGCTGAAGTCTCCAGTGGAAAATGAACCAACCTGTGTTTTGGTCGCGAGACCTTCTCAGAGCCACGAGAGAGTGGTCATAAAGCTTATAGAGAATCTTACGAACGGAGTTTAGTCGTATTCCAGTTTGAGTGGCGATCTGATCATCAGTGGTTTCACCAATTTCTTTGAGAACCTCGATGATTCTAACGGCTTCCTCGTTGCCGAAGGCTTCAGCAACTTTTACTAAGGTTTCATCGTCCACGAGGGATAGCATTGAAACGCCTCTACTCATCTCTCATATATATTAATAATATGGTGAAAACTTAAATTTCTTTAGTAAATCAAGCTACAACGACTAAGCTCTGGTCACTTTCTTTCCTCTTATCTGAGGAATTATCTTTATTTTCGCGCCCTCAAATTCCTTTGATAGTTCTTGACCTTCGAAAAGGCGATCGAGAAAAACAGCCAAGCTTGAACATTCTGAATGGGGCTGATTCCCGACGGCGACGTTATAGTCAGAAACTGCTTTGGAGAAGAATTCTGATGGAACCTTGCGGCTGCCTACTATCACCAGCAAGTCTTTTCCCGTAGCTTTAATCCTTTTTAGGATATCGCTTGTTTGAGTGTTTTCTCCATAGGCTGTGAGATGAACCACTAAACCATTTTTTGCCCTCCACTCTTTGACAACCTGTCTCCAAGGCACCCCCATTTCAAACTTGAACAAGCCACCCCACTGTTTCGTCACCTTATCAACGGTTGCCTTAACCTTTTCATCCATGACATCTGCCAAGATGAAACCGGAGGCGCCAAGTGCACGGGCGGTTAGAGCAACATGAGAAGTGAGCCTCTTGTCTCTGTCTCGATGTCCCCATCTTAAAACAACAACCTTCGGCAATTCTGTCTCAGCCTCTGCTAGTTTTCTAGCCAAAAGTTATCGCTAAATTAAGCGTTAAAGGTTCCGCCAAGTTGTTTCACACGTCCCCTTACCCTTTCTGCAAACCATGGAATTGATTCAAAAATGACGTTCATGCTGTCGCCTTCGTATTTCACGTCACGTACATCAGCGCGACCGAAAAGCCATGAAATGAAGGACATTGATTCGTCTGTTATTGGAAGAGAAAACGACCCCTGAACGTAGCTCTCAAGGCGACTTATCATCTCCTGTTTAAGCAGATTCGTATTGGTTCCATGCCGGGCGGAGATGAAAACAGGGTTCGGCGTGACATCCTTCAAAACCTCAGCCTTACGCTGTATTTCATCGGCTTGCAGCAAATCGATCTTGTTGAAAGCGGTTACGATGGGTATTCCAGCCGCGCCTATCTTTTGAATGGTATCTAGACAGCAAGAAAGTTTTCTTTCAATATCCTCGTCAGACTCGCTTGCATCAACAACGAGGAGAATCAAATCGGAGAAGATTGTTTCTTCAAGGGTGGAGTGAAACGCCTGTATGAGAGTTAGGGGCAGACGATCGATAAAACCAACAGTATCCGTAAGCAACACCCTCCTCTTAGAAAGAACAACAGCCCTAGTTGTCGTAGAAAGAGTAGTGAACAACCCCGAATCTACAGGAACAGTTTCTTCGGCGAGGACGTTAAACAATGAGCTTTTGCCCGCGTTTGTGTATCCAGCCAAGGAAACTGAAGAAAATGCCAGTTCGAGCCTGCGGGCGCGATGCAAGCGTCGCTTTCTCTGCTTCTTCCTCAGTTTTTCCTGTACCAAACGGAATCGCCTTTTCACAGTCTCGTAGTAAAGGTCCACCTCATACCTTCCCAGCCCCCTGAAACCCGGCTGCTCTTCCATCCTCGCCAATCTCACCCTCTCCTTTGCGCGGGACAGCTCGTATCGCAGTCTGGCTAGTTGAATCTGGAGATTTGCTTCTGAAGTTGAAGCTCTCCGAGCAAAGATTTCGAGGATGAGTTGAAAACGGTCAATCGCCTCCACGCCGGTTGCCTTAGCCAGATTGTAGGCTTGAACGGGCGTCAGTTCGTTGTCAAATATCGTTTTCTCGACACCGTTTTCGGTAACCAGCTCAGCCAGTTCCTTTACTTTTCCTCTTCCAATCTGGTAACGTGGATCCGCGTTTCTGACTTGTTCAAGTGAGCCCACAACCGTGTACCCTACTGACTCGGCTAGGCTTTGGAGTTCATCTAGGCTGGAACGTTCGGATGAGAGTCTTCGTTGAACTATGACGACTTTCGTTCTCCAGTTTCCTCCGTTTTCCTTTTCTTTAGGCGAGCTACATCCCCTAAAGTGACTTCGCGGGGATGAGATAAAGCCACTGATGGAACTTTAGGTTCTGAGGGTGGAACAAGCAGCTTTACCCTAAGCGCGTGTTGCAGCTTTTCTGCAAGTCTATGATCTGGAGTCATTTTGCCGCTTTCAATTTTCCGGAGAACAGAAACCTTTTCCCCGATTTTCCTGCCCAAATCTTCATGGTTTAGTTCCATTCCCTCTCTCGCTCGTCTTATGCGTAGGCTAAAGTCTTCCACCAGCTCTAAGGCTTCAGCGAGCGCGGGAGGCTGCTTTTTTCTAGAGACAAAAATTTTGGGCAAAGGCTTCGCGGTTCTTTTCACGCGGCGTTGTGGTCTTTCTTCCCAATAAGCAGAGCCCAGTCTAACACAGTTACCGCAGACAACCATTTTAGCCCCTTCAATTACCGTCTTATAGGGTTTACCTACGATCTGATGTCCGCAGACCTCGCAACGCAAGAAGGGCATCACCTAAACTATTTTATCATCAACTGTTCCTTATACTTGTCGAATTTAATGGGGTAAACATGAGTGATAAACCTAACGATCTTCAGAAGATCAGGAGCGTAGCGGACTACCAGTTCGGAAAGGGTGTGGGGGAAAAGCTTTTCCCAAGTGAGGTTAAGATCGCCCACTCAAAGAGAACTGGAAGAATCCGGCACGTTTATTTAGAAGGGGAGAGATTAGCTACTTTGCGACCCACCAACGGCCTTTTTTCGCTAACCATTGCAGGAGCCAAGCGAATAATGAAGCGCGTAAAGCCTCAACGATTGTGGGTTAGAGTTCGGGAAGAAGCCGAACCCTTTGTTGTCAAGGGGAGGAGCGTCTTTGCCAAGCATGTGACCGATGCTGACGAGGAGATACGGCCTCAAGAGGAAGTGATCGTTATGAATGAAAGAGGCGAGGTTCTGGCTGTGGGAAGAGCCATGCTTTCTGGGAAAGAAATGAAGGCGTTTGAGAGGGGAGTTGCGGTTCGGGTGCGGAGGGGAGTGGCGGAAGAAAGTTAAGAAGGACACGCTAACATTAGTGTAGAGGGAGGAGAAATAGAATTGCGGAGGAGAGTAAGTCCGAGGGAAGCAAAGAGGATGATGCAACGCATGGGCATGAGCATGGGAGAAGTGCCAGATGTTCAAGAAGTCATCCTCAGAACGGCCACAAAAGAAATAATCATTGAGAATCCTGAAGTTGCGGTCCTTGACCTCCAAGGACAAAAAATATTCCAAGTGACCGGAGAAAGAATAACCGAAAAAAAGATTGAAAGAGAGGTAGCTATCCCGGAGGAGGACGTGAGACTCGTTGCTGACCAGACTGGAAAAAGCGAGGAAGAAGCGAGGAGGGCGCTTGAAGAAGCTGATGGTGATCTCGCCAAGGCGATACTTCTTCTTCAGACAGGAGGCTAGAAGATAGGGAATTGACTTGTCTAGTTAGCCATTCTGCTAGTATTGGATGCCCCTTGTTGTTGGTATTTCTTTCGGGTGTTTTATGTCCTTCACTTCGTTGACGAATTCTGCTCTTTCTATGAGTTCTTTTGGAGCGTATCTTCCAGTTAAAACGACGTCAGTTTTCTTCGGAATCTTGTTCAAGAATTCTAATACCTCTCCGGGTTCCAAAAGTTTGCAGTGGAGAGCTAGGTTTATTTCATCTAAAATCAGTAGGTGAGGTTTCTTCTCTCTTACAACTTTCTTGGCAAACTCTAAGCCTTCCTTTGCCAGTTTCTTGTCTTCTTCGCCTAGGTTGCCTAGTCCGATCCACCCTTTTCTGCCGAATTGGTAAATTTCATAGTAGGGCTGAAGTTTTTTCCTTATTTTGTATTCTCCTGTGTTTTTCCACCATTTCATGAACTGAATTATGACGACTTTGTGGCCGTGGCCCACAGACCTTAGGGCCAGGCCTAGAGCGTTTGTTGTTTTTCCTCCCCCTGTTCCGGTATATAAATAAATGTATCCCAAGTCCTTTATCCCCGTATTCAAGATTAAAACTTCTATGGCGTGGCTTCTGCTAAAATATTTTGAGTTTCCACTTGTTTATCCCAGTCGGCAGCATGTTCTTGTGTTTGTCCATTATGCATAACGATAATATGTGTGTTCCAATTACTCATTATTCGATTTTTACATAATGTTTTTATATGACCATGCTAATACATGACATGCATATGTCTAAAAGAAGACATATTGTATATGTGCACAACTGAAAAACTATAGAACAAGAATACAAGAGGAATGCAAAATGATGGGTGAACTCGCGCTTGCTACATGGCTTTGTCTTGTTGCGTACATTGTCTGGTTTTTGGCTTTGGCGAAAGACTATGCACCCCTCACCGGCATAGAAACCACGTTTATTTGGAAGCTACACAAAAGACAAACTCACTGTTCTTCCACGAAATTCGAAAAGGTCAGACATAAGAACAAGGTAGTGGGATTCAGATGTGCTTGCGGCTACGAATACCTGTCAAAACGTCTTATCACGCAACACGACCTACGAGCACGAATATTAAACATATTAAGAAAGAATGCGCGTACGCACACCTCTCAAGAAGAACCGGTTTATTTGGAAAGGTCTGAGTAGTACATAGGCATGATTTGCGCGTGACCTTTAACGACTTCTGGCATCTACCGCAACAAACCTAGCGTGTTCTTTCACTATTTCTAGCCCATACGTATTGACGCAAAGTTAGAATTGTTTGAGTACATCTTGTTTTTCCATGATGTAGCCGCAGTAGTGGCACCTTAGGCGCAGGGGCTCTTCGCTTTCCACGTAAAATGTGGGTTGCACAGGCTCCTTGCTGTTTGATATGCACGCGGGATTGGCGCACTTCACTATTCCACGTATGATGTTTGGTAGTTTAACCCGTTGCTTCTCCACAACCTTGTAGTTTCGAATAATGTTGATGGTGGCATGGGGAGCCAACAAAGCTATTTTATCCACTTCTTCTGATTTCAGTTCTCTTCCCTCAATTTTGACCATGTCTTTCACGTCTAGTTTTTTGCTGGGAACGTTTATGGCGACTGTTACAACTCCATCGACACGACCGGTGATTCCCAAGATTTTTATCACGTCCAAGGCGTGGCCGCCTGTGATGTGGTCTATCACGGTTCCGTTTTTGATTTTGGAGACGCGTAAGGTTTTTCTGGACACGTTAATTCGCCTCTGTATTAGGTGTTACTGAGTAAAGAGTTTATTTATGACTTGTTAAACTTTGTCTGGTGTCTAAATTGGAATTTAAGGGACGAGACATCATATCGGTCAAGGATTTTACACGCGAGGAAATTGATTACCTCTTGAAAATTGCTGGTGCGATGGAGCCCATCGCCAAAAGCGGTTCAGACATGCTTCACGGCAAAACCTTGGCAACCCTCTTCTTTGAGCCCAGCACCCGAACCCGCCTAAGCTTCGAGGCTGCCATGCACAAGCTTGGAGGAACAGCCATTGGTTTCGCCGAGCCTGAGATCGCTTCGATAAAGAAGGGGGAGAACCTCGCTGACACAGTCAGGGTTGTTGAGAACTATGCTGATGTCATTGCGCTTAGACATCCACTGGAGGGGGCGGCTCGACTCGCAGCCGAATTCGCCCAAGTACCAGTCATCAACGCCGGTTCCGGAGCAGAAGAACATCCGACGCAGGCGCTTCTGGATTTGTACACGATTCTGAAGGAGAAGAAGCGGATCGATGGGCTCAACATAGCTTTGGTGGGTGACCTGCGTTACGGGCGTACGGTTCATTCTTTGGCTTATGCCCTATCGCTCTACGACGTGAAGCTGTATTTGGTTTCGCCGGAGCTTCTTCGGATGCGTAGGGAGGTTTTAGACGCCATAAAGGAAAAGATCAGCGTAGTGGAAGAAACCGGAATCGAAGAGGTTTTGCCTGAAACGGATGTGCTCTACGTGACGAGGATTCAGGAGGAGCGATTTCCTGACCCAGCTGAATACGTCAAGGTTAAGGGAACCTACAAAATTGGTGTCGATGTGCTGAAGGATGCGAAGGAGGACATGATTATTATGCATCCGTTGCCAAGGGTTGACGAAATAGATGATGAGGTGGATGAAACGCCGCATGCTAGGTATTTCCAGCAGGTTTGGAATGGCATCGTCATGAGAATGACCCTCCTAGCCCTCATCCTAGGAGCAACAGAATAATCTGACTATTTTCCTCTCTAAAACTAACTAATACGAACTATGCCTAAGGTACATTCTTCACATTCATTATGTCGTGTTCAACGCTTACCGTGGTTAGGATGGTTGTGGACCTTTCTTTTGGTATTATGGCGTCTTCGTCTTCGAGATAGAGTTCAATAGCCTCTTTGAGGTTGTTGAGAGCTTCCTTAACGCTTTTTCCTTGGCTTGCGACATCCACATCTGGACACCAAGCGACGTACATGTCTTCCTCACTCCAAATGATTGTGGAAAAAGTCAACTTTTCGACCATGCAAGACGCCTTTAAATTATGATTGCTATCAAGGATAGGATGGTTGGCGCACATAAGGCTTTCTAAATGAAACATTTAATGGAAAAATTACATTTTGGTTCTGTGTCTGTCTATAAGTTCCTTCTTTTTCGCTTCGTTCCATCCGCTCACTGCTTGGTAGTAGCCTGTTACCCTCGACCACCATTCCACCTGCGAAGACCCACAATGGGGACACTGCTCGTAGATGGGCGACGTAACTCTTCCGCAGTTGCCGCAGACCGTTAAGTCCTTTGTATAAGCGTAGTAGCCCACATTCGTCCGCGTGGCAATTCTCTTAGTCAACTTGTAAAGGGCTTCATGGTCCGGAGAGTTGTCTCCAAGCCAGACGTGAAACATGTTTCCACCGTTCAAAAGGGGGAAGAACTTCTGCTCTATATCCATCCTATCAAGCAAACCGACTTTGGCTCCAACGTAAACGTGAGTTCCGTTACTGTAATAGACAGGAACATCCTTCGCCCCATCTGAAAGCAGAGACCTAGCTTTGCCCACATCTCCCTTCACAAGTTTCTCAGCTTGGCTCCTGTAATCGTTTGTTAGAAGATCAGCTATGGCAAATCTCTGAGCCGTTGATTCAGCCGGCGTCCTAGCCAAAGCCAGCTTGAGGCCACTCCTCTCCTCCAGCACCTCCTTGTACTTCTGCATTTCAAGAATCAGTTTAACAAGAATCTTAACAGCCTCCGGATGCTCGTGAAGCTGGTAGCCGGTGTGCCACTGAGCCATCTCGTTTCCGCCCACAAGACCTATCGTAAAGGCTAGTTCACTGAAATCCACGGCTGGAGTTCCCTTCTCACCAGTTTTTGGGTCCAGGGGACGTTGAGTGGCGAAAGGTATTCGATTGTGCTTTGTTACGAGATTCATCCATTTCTTTTTAGTCTTGAACACTTCAACGGCTAAGTCCATCTGTCTGCGGCATTCTTCGAAGAGTTTCTCGTCGTCTCCTTTGGCTCTGTAAGCCATTCTTGGAAGGTTTAGACTTACAACCTGCCAGCTTCCCATGGTGAAGTGTTTTCCGTTATTGAAGTAGAGCTTATCTTCGAAGTCTGGGCTATCTTCAGGTGTTTCGACGAAGCAGTAAGCACAACATTGGTAACACGAAACTCCCTTGCCGTAACCTCTGTACGCTGGCATCAGGTTGTCGAAGTAGGGTATTCCAAATTTGGCTACAACCTTATGAACGTCAAGCCAAAACTCGTCATACTCAGGCTTGAAAAATTCAGGGCTCATGCTGTTTTCTAGTTTCGGGAAATTGAAGGGCTTCCCCCAATAGTCGCCTTCATAGGCTATATCGTAGAGCGCCCTAAACATAAGACGAACTTCATCCTCGTATTCGCCGTAGAGGTCTGGTCCAACCCGCCCCCTAGCCACTATGGGAACCTTCCTCCAGAGCTCTGGAACCCCCGGCTGTATCTGAATGTTGCTGAAGACGAGTTGGCCGCCCCTAGCCACGTAAGCCTGAGTATACTCAAAGAACATCATCTGCATGAGCTGCTTAACCTTCTTGTGGTCTAATCCCCTCATGTAGGGGGCGAGGAAAACCAAGAAATTGTAGAAGCCCTCACCTCCCGCAAAGTTCGTCTGAGCGGAAGCCAAAATCTTAGCGGTGTGAAGAATCGCGACCTCAGGATGCTTAGCTGGACCCGCAATGCTGGTTCTCGTGCCGATTCCGTCTGGCATTAGGCCGTAGTAGAAGAAGTAGCGAAGGTCCCAATCCTGGCAGAAAGGCCTCGTTCCAAAATACTCAAGGTCATGTATGTGCAGATCTCCTGCCAAGTGAGCGTCGGCTATCTTCGGAGGCATCAACAGCAGGTACTCTTCTCCAGAAACCCAATCCGCCTTCCTCTTGTGAGCGGTTTCGGGATTTGGCTGAAGATTCGCGTTTTCATTTGCTTTATAGCCTCGCCCCATATCCATTAGGTAGGCGTCATAAACCGGCGCTCCAACCCTAGTCAAAATGTTCCTATAAAGGGCGTACGCAGGCTTCTCCTTCGACTTGTCGAGTAAGATGTTGTTCACTAACTCCCTTACGAGTGGACCGCTCACGAATTTAAGCCTCAAGTCAAAGATTTTCTTTTCAACATCAACGGCTATTTCCTCAGCCTCCTCCTCGCTTATAGGCCTCACCTCATAGAATTCCTTTGCGAGTTTTGTCTCAGTTAAGAGTTGTTTCACGACGGCACTCCGATCCCAAGGAACTATGAAGCCGTCGCTTCTCCTAACCATTGGTCGAATTTCTTGAATCAATTCAGCCTTGTCCATTTACCTACCCTTCAGAATTTCTAAGAGCTTAGCGTCAGTCAGTCCGTCGCCATCGAAGATCTGGTCCTCTGTGTAAACAGTTCCTTTAACCTCCAGGGCTGGCGCCGACAAAACCACAACGTTTCTCATAACCAAATCAGCCATAACGTCCACATCCTCCAGGTTTCTTTCCTCAAAATCTGTGTTTCTGTCTCTTAACCACCTTTTCAGCAAAGCGCATTTGGGACACCCACTAGATGCATAAACTACTATCTCTCCAGCTTGCAGAGAACGCTTAAGCGAACTGACCGAATCTCCTGAAAAACCCATGAAAACCTCCTCATCAGGATTTGGACGACACTTATAGAAGACTCTTCTATTTTTAGATTTTTGGGACAAATTGTAGACAAAACTGTATAAAAATTTAGACTCAAATTAACACGTACGGTACTCGCTTACTTAGGGCGGAACGCTGAGCCGGATACCAGAAGGACGAAGGCAAATATTTCGCTGATACACGACTGAAGCAATACAACATATTAACCGATCCGCATGACGGACACCTTGACAATATCCCATAAAAAGTCTTTTGACAACTTGCACAATAAGCGAGATGCCGATTGAAGGCGTAAAGTCCCACCGCATACGTGCCCACGATTTCTTTGGTGGCAGACAAAAGCTCGTTGGGTTTCTGTTCCGAATCGGCGAGATGTATGATGGCGAGGTGGCCTCCCGGAGTTAGTTTATGAAACCTTTCCTCAATGCCTAGGCGCTCCTTCCAAGAAACGTCGGCTTCTAAGGGTAGGGCGACTAGGTCCGTGTAAAAAGGCTGTTCTCTAGTGCCCCGCGCACGAACCTTTGCCCACCCACACTTTTCTAAATCCAATTCCGCCAGCCTTTTCGCGGCGTCGGCGTCAGGCACCATGGCTAGGGATGCCCGAGTTTCAGGCTTCTTTGCGTACCTCTTGACGTTTTGGGAAAGGTATTTTACTATCTTCTCAGCGAAACCCAAAGTCTTGTCATCCTCATGTAGAGCCTCTCCGAAAAATGATTCAATTGTTTCGTTCAATCCTACGAAGCTGACGAGGCGAGAGGCGTTTTCAAGCCTGAAATAACGGTCGCCGTCGGCTTTTTGTGCGAGGAAGGGGAGAAGCTGCTCCCTTGCGCGTTGTTTGATTGTGCGATATTTTATTTCTAAGGCGCGTAACGCCATCTCCAGCTGCTCGTCTAAGAGCTGGAAAAAGCGGGTTTCCCTTCCTTCTGCCTCGTATGACAAACTTGGCAAATTTATTATCACGTTGTCGACGTTTCCCGTTTGCAGGGTATCTAACTCCCAGTCTCCCTTCCAGTCAGCGGCAAATCTGCATCCTGTCGCGGTGTAGGAAACGTGCCCTTGTCCTTTGTGACAAAGGTTTGCGAAGTATGGGAGGCCTTTCTCAGCTGCAAGTCTGTGGGACTTGAAAAGGAGGGCTTCGCATTCCCTGTTTTTGAGTACTTCTGGCCGTATCTTTATGATTAGGCTAGGGTTGAAGATTGGTTTATGCTTGTCGTCTTCAAACATCGCTTCTAGGAGGAGGGATGCGATGAGGCGGCTTTCCTCAACGAAATCTTCGTAACAGCCCATTTTTCTTCCGCTGGGTCCAATGGCTTCTTTTTCTTTTAGAAAGTCGGGAACAACAAATTCTAAACCCAGTGAGGCTTCTACGGGAAACCCTTCATTTGAAAGGGACTGATTTAGATCGAAGACAAAGAGGCGTAGGCCTTCTCTAATTCTCTCTTCCGGAAGGCCGTGGGCAAAGGGTGCCAGAAAAATGTTGAAAAAGTCTAGTGCCTGTTCTCCGGATATTTCTGTTGCAGCGATTTTGAGAACGTTGGAGGCTGTTAAAAGGGCGGACTCGAGGCTTTTGGGTGGAAGGTAGGAGGGACCCGTGGAGTCTATTCTTCCAAGGCTTAGTCCATGTTGAAGAAAGAAGCGAAGGTCGTGCATGAACTCGTTTGGTTTCAAGATCCAGCAGCCAAGGTTGTTGATGTGGAGGTTTCCGGAGAGGTGGGCGTCGGCGATGTCCCTTGGAAGCACGTTGAGGAGGGTGTATTCTTCAATCACGGCGTCGCCTGCTGCCTTGTGAACGACTTCTACGCCTAGGGACCTGGCGCCTATAGACCTTATTAGCTGGGTGACGTCGAAAACTGGGAGTCCCAAGCGTGTAAGTTTGTGGCGATATTCTTCAAGTCTCTTTTCAATTAGAATGGCGTTGACGATTTCCCGTATTAGAGGGGCTGTGAGGTATTTTGTTTTGAATTCTGATAGGCGGTTTTCCGTTTCTCTGGCTATTTTATGGGCTAGGTCTACGGGAACGTTCGCCTCTTTGACGAGGGCCTCAACGATTTTGTTTCTGTCAAATTCTTCTATGGCTAGGCGTGAGGTTCGAACAAGCATTTTTCTTCTTTTGAAGAAGCGTTCTTCGATGTCTTCTGTGAAGCCTATGATCGTTCGGCCTAGGTCGGTGAGGCGGTACTCCTTTGTTTCAACGTCGGGTTCTATGAGGTCTGCTTTGAGGAGGTATTTTAGGTGGTAGGCGAATCTTCCCGCGTCTCGGCTGGGGTTTAGTTTCATGATTTTCATGATTTCTGTGTAGGATAGGGATCCTTTTTCGAGGAGTAAATTTAGGATCTTCAGTCTTAGGGAGGATGAAACAGCCTTGAGGGTTCTTAGGCCTCTCCTTCGTCGTCGAGGCATGTTTGGTTCACCATGCTTAGCCTATTATAGAGTGGTTTAGTTTAAAAAATTAAAGTAGAGTTTAGAACATGTCTCTCTATTTGGAGCCTAATAACAGAAGAATGTTGAAAACAAATTTTTCTCAGAAAAACTGCTTGCGCTGTAAAGGGAGAATAGGGAGATCTGCGAGGAAGAGAACGCTTATGTAAAGCTTGTTCTATGTGATGTTTGAGAGGGGCCGTCGGCTAGCATGGTCTAGGCTCTGAGCCTCGGGCGCTCGGGACGGGAGTTCGAATCTCTCCGGCCCCACCAAAAGCTAGCAGTTATTCACGTAAGTCAAGAAGTTGGATGGATACTTTGTGCCTTCAACGAATAGTGTAGCACGCCGCTTGATTTGAGCGTTGAATATGGGATGTACATTCTTCGATAATTCTTCTTACTACACCATGTTGCAACAGGCATATCTATCCCATTGAAAAAATTTGCAATTCCATCGAAGAGTCCAGGTATCTTGGATTGTCCGAATTGTATTGCGTGGTGATCTATCCATCCGTCGCCGTCGATGGCTCCTGCGACGTAAGCTGGTGATAATCTTTCTTTGGGAGGTTTCTTGCTTAAAGTATTAAAAAGTGATTTGCTGCTGGCTTTTACTCGTAAGCAGTTTCCTTCTGTTATCATTGTTGGACTTGGCCCTATAGCTTTAAGAATTTGCATGCACTTTCTCGCAATAGGTAAATCATGCTCTTTGCTCAAGCTTATTTTCACGATGTAATGTTTTCCGTACTTGTCTTGGCTAATGGTTTTACTTCCATCTGCAGAAAATAAACCTTGGAGCCAATGCCAGTCTTCCTGAGGTACCGCCTCCAAATCTATGGGTTTTATACGAGGCCTTTGACGTTTGTAGTAACTTATGGTGGATTTTGCGATTTTTATTCCCCAACGCTTTCTAACCTTCTCCTGAATTTTTGTGTAAGACGATTTTTCTGCCTTAATGAACACGATAACCTCTTTTGGAAGTCTTTTGCGTGTATGCGGCATTTTTTGGCTCCTTTTTATGTCTTTTACGGAGCCTCGTTAATATATATTTATGGTTACCCGGTGACTTTGCTGATATTTAAGCCATAATCTTTGGCTTTCTGCGCTAGATTTCCATCGATTCTTATAGTGACATTTTTCTTCATCTTTCATCACACTTAAATTAAGTGCATACACATAATGCGCGCGCGGTGGTATGCAGATTATGGACGAAAGAGGTGGCCAATTTCCCTGTAACTGGGTTTAAAAATGAGGCCCTTACTCTCAGCAGTCTTCTTGATAAGTTCCGTACCCATATCAAACAGTCTTCTTAAGTAGAAATCGGTGGTGTCTTCATAGACTTGTAGATATTGAGCCCTTTCTTCATCATTCGCCAAGGTGGCGAGTATGTCAGCTTTCTTGATGAGTTGACAGGCAATGTTCTTGATGAAGAAGAACAGTTTATCTCTTAGTGAAACTATGTAGATTAGATCCTCTTTATTCTCGACGGGGATGACAAAACTGTTCAACAGGTTACCAAATGCTTGTGCATATTGGAAGGAGAGAAAAATTACTCTTTGCTGAGGGTCCTTTATCTTGGTTCCTATCTGTTCTTCAACCCTTATGTTGGGCAAGTTCTGAAAAACAACTTTAATCATTCTTTCCGTGTCTTCTTCGTTGAAGTGCTTGGAATACTCTTTAAATTGTTGGGAAATCTGATTGTGAATATGAAATTTCTTGATCATGTGCCAACCATAGTTGCTGAGAAGTAATTTGTCCAGCTTCATTTGAGATGCATACAGCGAAAAGAGCTTCAAGAACGTGTCAGTATCAGATTTGAGAACCATCTTCGCCTTGTACGCCAAAGCTTCCACATTGCATAAGTCATACAATCGTTCCTTAACTTTGCTGACTGCAGCTCGTGACACACCAGCTCTTTCAGCCAACTCTTTTTTGTTAATGGGCTCAGGGAACATGTTCATCAAGACTTCAATATATCTCATGATAGGTTCTAGGCTATTGATTTGATTCAAATTGATTTGCTTGTTCATGCGGAAATCTATAAAGTGAATGATATTTAAAGGTTTACTCAAGTTGCATGATCAATCGATTTTAATTAATTTACTTTAGTTAACTAAGTTGTTCCGATGGTTTGCAGGTTAACGGACGCTGGAAAAAGGTAGAAAAAGGAACTTTCTGACTGCATGGGTTCAAAATGGGTATATTTATAAGATGTAATCAAGATTTGATCGTGATGTGTCAAGAGGGGCTGAAATTGAGGGTGTTATTCAAAGAAATGAAGGGAGGTGAGAGGCGTGTCGTATAAACAGAAATATGCGCTCAGAAAATTCGAGTGCCCAAAATGCGGTCAAGAGATGCAAGGGTTTACCGTAAGTTACCATTACAGTAAATGCCCTGGATGTGGTACTGAGTTTCATGGTTTCGGGGCTAAAGCCACTCATGACTTTCAATGGATACTAGGGCTGATCGGTGTCGTAGGACTCATCATTGTACTTGCAAGTATTGCAGGCAACAACTAACGAGCTTGCCATGTGGAACTCTATTACCTTGAATCTCAGAAAAAAATTATCGGACTTTTGTCATACTCCTGAATTATACATCTTGATGTAGAGGAAGTTTCGACAGAACATGTGCCATGACGTGCTGTGTCAACTAGAACTTTCCATCTAACCTTCTGAAGGAGTCTGGGCTTTATCTGATCTCTCAGTCCTCTGGATATTGTGAGTATATCTGTTTCAAGTCTGTTGAGCCCCTTGCCGTAGTGTGTACCATGATGTGGCGCCTCAATGAAAAAGTAGGATTGATCGTTGAATTGAAGATATTTGTCTAGAACTTTATTGCTAATATCGCCTGTGAACAAGAACAAGTTGTTCCTCGCCACCAACGAGGCCGCATTTGTTACTTCCCTGAAAATTTTCTCGATCTCTTTCAATTGTATATGTAGCTTGGACTTTTGTTCCGACAAATACGTTGACCTATTTGATGATTCTCGCACGAAGGTCTCCTCCACATATTCGGCGCCTTCAGAAAAAGCTAAGCTAAAATCTCTATATATCCGCTCAAAACGCTGCTGGTCACGTTCACTTAAATTCTGTCTAGCTCGAGAGATCGACGCTTTAAGTCGTTTGATTTTGCTACGATGAATTCTGTCCACAACGCTGTAGTCTGGCCATTCCGTTTTCCAAGTGGAGTTGAGTGTGGAGAAGACTTTTCCCCGAATCAAAGGGTTGGGGCTTCTAGTCACTCTGAGAATCTCAGGTATCAAAGGATAGTAATCATAACGTAACAAAGTGAAAAAAGCCAAAGCTTTTAGAATGGCCGATCCTGCATTGGTTTGAGGGGGCAAAGCTGGCATATAGACGTTTTCGAAATAATGCCTTGGCAAGTGACTAAGCAGGTTGTAGTGATCCCAATGATAGTGTGTGATTATTAAATCTTTGCTGATCGTTTGACTTAGTCCATCTTCGATAATGCGTGTTTCTCTTTGGTGTTTGAACACACTTTGTGCGCCATAATCAACCACCAGTCCTCGCTCGTTTTGAAAAATCCCGATGCAATTTCCGTGTCCTACATTCGTAACAATAATTTGCATCTTGAGGTGTACTCCGTTATCAATCATTTTTGTTATTTGTTCGTTAAAGTTTTGCTATGTGCCAAGCTCGGGACCCCGGTTCGAATCCGGGCGGCCCCACTACACTCTGTTTACACTATTTGCTTCCTTGCTTCTGCGATTAGGTCTGTAAGAGCAGCGAAGGCCTTGCTGACATCTTCCATGGCCAACACTATTATGGTGTCAGTGAAGCAGCTCATGGTTTCTTCTATGTTGACATGACGCCTTGAAACCGTATTGTAGAAAGCCAGCACGCATCCGGGCGTAACTATTATTTCGTCTGGGCTGCGAATGATAATGGTTGCCAAATTCTGTCTTTTATCCACGACATCCCTTTCTTGAAACATGGAGTAAATTTCATCGAACAATTTTTGGTCGAACACCAACGTAATTGCAGACATGCCCTCTATGACTTGGAAAAATTCTTCTGGGAAATCAGCTAGGGTTTTTCTAATTTTTTCTAGATTTCTTTTCGTTTTCTCAACAGAAACTTTAGCCACATCGGTTCTGATGTTTATGACGCTCCCTGCAACAACTTTCGTTATCCTACCTCGCAATGGCTTGTAGCCCGCTTTCGCTCGTTTAACAGAGGTTACTAGGCTTTCAAGTTTGACATGTCGACCCAGGATTTCTTCCACCTTTGGCTTCAGCATCCTCGCTATGGCGCTGTAGTTGCCGTAGTCCCTCTGCAACGCGTCTTGTAGTGAGAGGTCACCGTCTATTAGGTTCTGTACGATTTTGGAGATTGAGTTGACCATTTTTGGTCACTTCTGCCCAATTTTTTATTAAATTGACCAAAATGTATATAAGACTTTCCCCGCACTAACATCGCTAAGCTGGAAGAAAAATGAAAGACACGATCCTGTTAGCATACTCTGGCGGGCTAGATACATCTGTATTGATAAAATGGATTCAACAAAAATACGATGCCGACGTGATAACACTAACACTAGACATTGGCCAACAAGATGATTTAAAAGCGATAGAGAAAAGGGCGAAAAGCCTTGGGGTCAAAAAGCACTATTCAATAGACGCCAAAGAAGAGTTTGTCACCAACCACGTTTTTTCAGCCATAAAGGCAAACGCCCTCTACGAAGGAAAGTATCCAGTGAGCACAGCGTTGGCGCGGCCACTAATTGTATCAAAAATGGTTGAGATCGCCGAGGAAGAGGGGATAACGGCTGTCGCTCATGGCTGTACTGGAAAGGGCAACGACCAGGTTCGCTTTGACATAACAGTCAAGTCGCTGGCCCCGCATCTGAAAATAATAGCTCCGGTTCGGGAATGGGGATTAACAAGGGACGAAGAAACAAAATTTGCGAGGGCTAACGGAATCCAAGTATCTCCTCTAGCCAACCCTTACAGTATAGACCAAAACCTATGGGGCAGATCAATTGAATGCGGCGTCCTAGAAGACCCTAGCCACGAACCACCAGAGGAAGTTTTTGAATGGACTGTTCCGCCTGAAAAGGCACCAGACAAACCTGAATACGTCACCATCGAATTTGAAGGCGGCATCCCGTGCGCCATAAACGGGAAGCACCTAGACCCAGTGGGCTTAATCCAGACGCTAAACAAAATTGCTGGAAAACACGGTGTCGGGCGCATCGACCACGTGGAAGATCGGCTAGTTGGAATTAAATCAAGGGAAGTTTACGAATGCCCAGCCGCCAAAGTTCTTCTTGAAACCCACAAAGACTTGGAGAAAATGGTTCTAACACGCCACGAAGTTTTGTTCAAACAGCAGATCGATGCCCAGTGGACATTCTTAGTTTACACAGGCTTATGGATGGACCCGCTGAGAGAAGACCTTGAAGCCTTTATTGACAAAACTCAGGAGCGCGTCTGCGGCGAAGTCCAAGTGAAACTGTACAAAGGTGGATTTCAAGTTGTAGGGCGTTCCTCAACCATGTCACTTTACGACCTAAACTTGGCAACCTACGACATTCAATCTACATTCGACCAATCCTACTCTAAGGGCTTCATCGAGCTTTGGGGATTACCAACAACCATGTCAAACATTCTGAAAAGGAAGGTGGAAGGGGAAAAGAAATGCTAAAGGGTCCAAAAGTAGTTTCGCCCATACCGGGGCCTAAAGCCCAGAAGATCATCGGTTTGCATCAGTTTATCATGACCACGACCATGGTTCCATATCCAATCGTTGGAAGCGAGGCCAAGGCGCTCTAGCAAAACACGTTGAGAGTGGTTAAGACGTCTAGGCTCTTGCGGGGAGGAAGAATAACTTCTGTAAGAAAAGATGTTGTGAAATTTACTTCTTCCATTAAGAGCGATCAAAGATTGTTAAAATCGGTAATCAAGATTAACGAAGCCCATGTTGCAATGATGATGGAACAAAAAATTGTCGAGTGGTCGGATGGAGTTAAGCTTCTCCAGGCTTTAAGCGAACTAAACTCAAAGATGAAATTGAAGCCCTCCCTTGAAGACGTTCATATGGCTGTTGAAGAGGAAGTCGTCAAGAAAGTTGGTTCAGAAATTGGCGGAAACCTACACATTGCCAAGAGTAGAAACGACCAGGTGGCGACAGCCATCAGGATGGAGCTACGTGAAAATCTAGTTGACCTAATGACTGCAGTGGTTGGACTGCAAGAAGCCTTAACCAAACTAGCTGATGAACACGTCAGAACAGTTGTTCCGGGTTACACGCACCTACAGCCAGCTCAACCCGTTACTTTCGCCCATTACCTCTTGTCACACGTGGACGGGCTAGAGAGAGACTTCCAGAGAATCGAAGAAGCTTACAAAAGAGTCAATTTATGTCCAATGGGTGCAGGAGCATTAGCCACTTCAAGCTTTCCAATAAACCGCGAAAGAATCGCTGAGCTGCTTGGTTTCAGCGAAGTCCTCGAGAATTCCATCGACGCTGTAAGTAGCCGAGACTTTGTCCTAGAAACCATGGCGGTTCTCACCCTAATCGCTGTGGGCATAAGTCGATTAGTCGAAGATTTGATCGTCTGGAGCTCCCCTGATTTCGGCGTAATTGAGCTTCCTGACCGCTTTTCTTCGACTAGCAGCATAATGCCGCAAAAGAAGAATCCAGATGTGCTGGAGGTTATTCGAGCAAGAATGAGCCATGCACTCGGTAACTTTGTAACGTCGGTTACTACCATGAAGGCGCTGCCATCCAGCTACAACATGGACTTCCAAGAAGTTACTCCTCGCCTTTGGGAATCCTTAGAAAATATTGCCAGCTCGTTGGACATGCTTTCCAAACTCGTCGCGAACTTGAAGGTATCCGAGAACGTTTTCAGTAAGCCCCATCTCAGCTTCTCAGCCTCAACAGAACTGGCTAACATGCTCGTTCGAAAGTATAAAGTTCCCTTCAGAACCGCCCACAGAATAGTTGGTTCGCTAATTAGGATTTTAACAGAGCACAAGTTAGCTCTTGATGACGTAACGCCAGAGCTACTGCAAAAAGTCGTCCAAGATTCGACTGGTATTTCGTTAAACATAAACACGGAAGACATACGCGAAGCCACTGACCCCTTAAAAATCGTTAAAAATCACAATGCCAGAGGAGGCCCTTCACCAATCGAAGTTAAAAGGATGCTAAAATTTCGAAAAAAATGGACGGTTCAGGCAAGGTCAAAATTGTCAGAGAAGAAACGCAAATTGAACGAGGCTGAGGACAGACTACAATCCGTAGTCCAATCTTATTCATCTTCAGACAATGCGAACATCGTAAAGTTTAAAAACTCAAGTGGATAGGTAGGATAGGGCTTTGGAGGCTCATCTTAGTCCCAACAAATGCGGAAAAGCTGTTCTAGTTTTAGAAGATGGTTCCCACTTTTTCGGTCATGGCTTTGGAGCGGCAAAGAAGGTTTCAGGTGAGATCGTATTTTCAACGTCCATGGTTGGATATCCCGAAGCCCTGACAGACCCCTCTTATAAAGGACAGATTTTAACATTAACCTACCCTCTTGTTGGTAACTATGGGGTTCCCCCCTATGATCTTGAACTAGGCATTCCACGATATTTTGAATCTGAAAGCATCAAGGTAACAGGCCTCGTTATCCACGAATTATGCCAGAAGCCCTACCACTGGGCATCCACCAAAACCCTATACGAATGGCTCAAAAACGAAAATGTTTCAGGCATATACGGAATCGACACCCGAAGACTCACGAAGAAGCTTAGAACCAAAGGAGTCATGCTCGGAATTTTGCAAGTGTGCGAAGAAGGGGAAGAGCCCAACATTGAAAAACTCTTGAAGGAAGCGGAGAAAGTTCCAGATCCAAACCTAAGAGACTTGGTTAGCGATGTAACCGTCAAAGAGCCCGTTTATCATGAAGTTGGAGGAAACAAAGTAGCTGTTTTGATTGACTGCGGAGTCAAATTAAGCATTTTGCGGAGCCTTCTGAAGCGTGGATTCAACGTTGTAAGGGTGCCCTACAATTTTTCGGCAGGAGAAATCTTAGAATATAATCCAAACTGTGTAATGATAAGTAATGGTCCCGGTGACCCGAAAAAGTGTGTGAAGACCATAGAATGCGTCCGAGAGCTGGTTGAAGAAGAAATCCCTGTAATGGGCGTATGTTTGGGAATCCAGATTTTGGCGTTGGCTGTGGGCGGAGACACCTATAAACTAAAGTATGGACACAGGTCTCAAAATCAACCAGTGCTTAATCTAGAAACAGGAAGATGCCACATCACAACCCAGAATCATGGATATGCTGTAAACTTCGACTCTCTGGAAGGAACCAGTCTAGACGCGTGGTTCATTAATGCCAATGACAAAACAGTTGAGGGAATAAAACACGAAAGTAAATCAGCCTTTGCTTTTCAATGGCATCCTGAAGCCGCGCCGGGTCCATATGACACGGAGTTTCTTTTCGACGAATTTTTGAAGCTTGCGGAGGGATAAGGGTGCCAAAATTTGAGTGGGTACGTAAGGTTTTGGTTCTTGGCAGCGGAGCCATAAAGATTGGAGAAGCCGCAGAGTTTGATTACTCTGGAAGCCAGTGCCTTAAAGCCCTAAGGGAAGAGGGTATAGAAACTGTCCTAGTAAATCCCAACATAGCGACAATCCAGACTGACCCCCGTTTAGCAGGAAAAGTGTACCTCTTACCCGTCACACCAGAATACGTCGAAAAAGTTATTGAAAGAGAAAAGCCTGACGTAATTCTCTTGGGATTCGGGGGGCAAACGGCACTAAATTGCGGAGTTCAGCTTGCAAAAAGGGGCATTCTCGAGAAATACAATGTTAAAGTTTTGGGGACACCCATCAGGGCGATAGAAGACACTGAAGACAGAGAATTCTTCAAGCAAGCAATGATTCGGACAGACATTCCGATACCTAGAAGTAAATCTGCCACCTCCCTTCAAGAAGCCATTAAGGCTGCTAAGGAAATAGAGTATCCCGTCATCGTTCGAGTGGCGTATATTCTAGGCGGTAAAGGGTCTGGTGTAGCACGCAACGAGAGTGAATTAAAGGAAATAGTTAATCGAGCCTTAGCCCAGAGCATGATATCGCAAGTGCTCATTGAAGAATACGTGGGCCACTGGAAAGAAATAGAGTTCGAAGTCATGCGAGACTACGCTAACAATTGCCTAGCCGTCTGCAGCATGGAAAACATCGACCCTATGGGAGTTCACACCGGCGACTCAATCGTCGTAGCCCCCGCCCAAACATTGAACAATCGTGAATATCACTTGCTTCGTTTGGCCTCAATAAAAGTCATACAAAGTTTAGGCATAGTTGGCGAGTGCAACATTCAGTGGGCTTTGCATCCAAAATCAGAGGACCACCGTGCTATTGAAGTGAACGCGCGGATGTCGAGAAGCTCTGCGCTTGCAAGTAAGGCGACAGGTTACCCCTTAGCTTACATAGCAACTAAACTGGCGATCGGTTACCTGCTTCCCGAACTGATCAACATAGTTACAGGAGTTACGACCGCTTGCTTTGAACCAGCCCTAGACTACGTCGTAGTTAAGTTTCCAAGATGGGACCTACAGAAATTCAGGAATGTAGACAGGCATATTGGTCCGCAGATGAAGTCCGTTGGAGAAGTTATGGCTATTGGGAGATGCCTTGAGGAAGCGCTACAGAAAGCGGTTCGCATGCTAGACGTTGGAAAAATAGGATTGGTTTGTAATTCCGAGGACGAAGACTATGAATCAACAGCGATGATAAAAGATGTCTTAGCCAACCCCACAGATGAAAGACTTTTCAAGATAGTCAAAGCCCTGAAAAAGGGCATTTCAATCGAAGAGATTTACCAACTAAGCGGCGTTGACCCCTTCTTTCTACACAAAATTGAAAACGTCGTCAACATGGAGAAAAAACTGCGCTCTATTAGTTTAAAAGATGATGCCTTAGAAACGATCAAAGAGGCAAAGCGTCTCGGATTTTCAGACGAGCAGATCGCCATTTGCCTCAAAAAAGACGAAATGACCATAAGAAAACTGAGAAAAGAAGCGAACATAGTTCCCGTGGTCAAACAAATAGACACACTAGCCGCTGAATGGCCAGCTAAAACAAATTATCTCTACCTAACATACGGCGGAGACGAGGATGACATAGATTTCCGCTCGGGTAAGAGCAAAGTTATGGTTCTTGGAGCCGGCGTTTTCAGAATAGGGTCAAGCGTGGAATTTGACTGGTGTGGAGTCAACACCATTTGGGCCCTCAAGAAGAACGGCATTGAAGAAGCCATAATGGTCAACTATAACCCTGAAACGGTTTCAACGGATTATGACATGTCCGACAAGCTCTATTTTGAAGAATTAACCCTAGAAAGAATCTTAGACATATACGATAAGGAAAATCCTCTCGGCGTCGTGGCAAGCGTCGGAGGACAGATTCCAAACAACTTGGCCTTGAAACTGGCTAACTTAGGCGTAAAACTTCTCGGTACATCGGGTGAGAGTATAGACCGTGCGGAAGATCGGTCAAAGTTTAGCGCCCTCTTGGACCAACTCGGAATTCCGCAGCCAGAATGGAGTGGATTAACAACAACAACAGATGTAAAAGAGTTCGCTGAAAAGATCGGTTACCCGGTTCTCATTCGTCCAAGCTACGTTTTGTCAGGATCTGCCATGAGAGTTGCCTACGCCGAGGACGAATTAGAGAACTATCTTAAACTGGCAACTAAAGTTTCACGGGAACATCCTGTCGTAATCTCGAAGTTTATAGAGAAAGCTAAGGAAGTTGAGGTTGACGGCGTATCCGACGGCGAAGACGTTTTGATCGGAGCGATTATTGAACACATTGAAAACGCGGGGGTTCACAGCGGTGATGCGACGATGGGTATTCCAACCCAAACATTATCTGACAGCGTGCTGAAAACCATTGAAGACTACACTTATAGAATTGTGAAAGCCCTTGAAATCAAGGGACCCTATAACATCCAATATCTCGTAAAAAACGGCGTCACTTATGTAATTGAATGTAATTTGCGTGCTTCAAGGTCCATGCCCTACGTCAGTAAGACTCAGGGAGTCAATTTGATAGAACTTGCCACCTTGGCGATGTTGAATAAAAAGTTTAGAGACGTTAGGGTTACCGAAATACCATTGTCTATCCGACATGTTGGGGTGAAGGTTCCTCAGTTCAGTTTCATGCGTTTAAGCGGAGCCGACCCGGTTCTCGGAGTTGAAATGCTAAGCACAGGCGAAGTAGCTTGTTTAGGAGAAAACTTTGCAGACGCTCTTTCAAAGGCGTTGCAGTCAGCTGATTTCAAGATTCCGCCTGCTGGTGGTTCAGTTCTGATAACAGTTGGCGGCAAGAAGTTGAAGAAGAAGATTGTGCCCTTGGGAAAGGCGCTGAGAAAAATGGGCTTTAAAATTTATGCAACAAAGCGTACTGCTGAAACCTTGCGTAATGCTGGAGTAAACAACGTTTCTGTTCTGCACAAAGTCAGAGAAGTCGGCAAGAACCCAAACATCGTTGACTACCTTCAGAAAGGAAAAATAGATTTGGTGATCAACATACCGATGCCGAATCACACGGGAAAATATTCAGAAGTCCTGAAAGACGAGTACACAATCCGAAGATTAGCCATTGAATTTAACATCCCAGTTGTAACAAACCTTGAGTTGGCTTCAGCTCTCACGAAAGTGTTGGAGCAACGCGACAGCAACAAGCTTACTGTTCGTTCTCTAAATGAGTATATGGATAGTTTGACGTGGAAGTTTTGGTGAAAATAAGGCGATAAAGGCTTGGAACAAACCAAACTTTTGTTGACGCATAGCCGTAGAAAATCTAAGTTAAACTACAGCAACATCTTTAACAAATCTGCCTTTGTCACGATGCCAACAACTTTTCCTTTCTTTGATATTAAGACAGCGGGATAAACCTGTAGAAGACTTGAAATTAACGGTAACGGGGCGTCTTCTCCAACTTGTGGAAACGCTTCATCCATAATATCCCCAACGGGCAGCGTAGACACCTCAGTCAAGTCTTTACCAGCCAAAACCTGACTTAGCATGGTTTTTTCCGAAATGCTCCCAACAGCGTGTTCTCCATCAAAGACTGGAAGTTGAGAATAGCCGTGATCCGTCATCAAACGCACAGCTTTGGACACTCTGTCGTTTTTCTGAACACCAACAACCTTAGCGTGAAGCACTTCCTCAGCACGAACTTCCGTTTTCATTTCCAAGCGTTCCAGCGCGTCGAATATGGCCTTAACCTTGGTGTAGGAAGGATCGATTTTCCTCGATTCTAGTTTCGCGATTAGGGACTGACTTACGCCAGCCAGCCCAGCTAGTTGCTTCTGAGTCAAATTCAACATTCTTCTTTTTTTAGCAACCTCTTCAAGCGAAGGCAACATGCCATAAAAATTCGCCCGACCATCTTATATTCCTTTTGGAATAAAAATTTCAGAAAGTTATTAATGTTAGAATCTGGTGCTAAGCTCCAAACACGTTTAGGAGGTATTGGCGCTCAAGAAAATAGAAGCTTCGAAGAAAAAGCGATCAGTAGCAGAGATTAATGAAAAAATAAAGAGAGGAGACGTTCAGGTTTTAACCGCTGAAGAAATGAAGAAGCTGGTGGAAAGCAGCGGCATAGAAGTCGCATATAAAGAGGTTGATGTGGTTACGACAGGAACCTTTGGAGCCATGTGCTCTTCAGGGGCCATCATAAACCTTGGACACTCAGACCCCCCGATCAAAATCCAAAGAGCCTGGATAAACGACGTTGAAGCTTGCCACCCAGGCGCGGCTGTAGACCTCTACATCGGTGCAACCGTAATGTCTGAAACGAGACCCTTCGAGTACGGTGGTGGCCACGTGATAGAAGACCTGATCAGTGGGAAAGAGGTTGAACTCAGAGCCACAGCCTATGGAACAGACTGCTATCCCAGAACCAAGCTCAGGACAACGCTCACAAAAGACGACTTGAACCAGTTTTACATGTTAAATTTCCGTAATTGCTACCAACACTATGATTGTGCAACAAATAGCCGCGACGAAATCATCTACACCTACATGGGCAAGCTTCTTCCCAGGTTTAGAAATGCAACCTTTTCCGGTTCCGGAGGTCTTAACCCCCTGATGAACGACCCAGACTACGAAACCATCGGCGTCGGTACCCGCATCTTCTTGGGTGGTGGTCAAGGCTACGTAATAGGAGAAGGCACACAACACGATCCTAAAAATCGTTTCGGCACCCTCATGGTTCGGGGAGACTGTAAGAAGATGAGTTCAGAGTTCATTCGTGGAGCATCCTTCACCAAGTACGGCACAACCCTCTACGTTGGCATAGGCATACCCATCCCCATACTGAACGACGAGTTGGCTAAAAAGACGGCTATACTGGACGAAGAAATCCTAACCGACATAGTTGACTACGGAGTTCCACGCAGAGAACGTCCGAAACTAGGAGAGGTAAGTTATAAGGAGTTGAAGTCGGGGGCAATAACCATCAGGGACAAAAAAGTTAAGGTAAGCCCACTTTCAAGCTTGAAAACCGCTAGAAAAATCGCTGAAACGCTGAAATCTTGGATTGAAAACTCTTCCTTCTACTTAACAAGCCCTGTTGAACGCATCCCAACAGACACAAAATGCAGGCCGATGAAACAAACAGAGGAAATAGCCTTCGTTAACAGCGTGATGCACCCGGCTGTCACCTGCACAGAAGACGAGGAAATAAAGACCGTTGCTAACAGAATCATAAGCCATTCAGTTAATCACATCGTTGTGGCTGATGACCAAGGAAAGCTTAAGGGAATAGTGACCTCGTGGGATGTCACCAAAGCGGTCGCTGAAGGAAAAAAGAAATTGGCTGACATAATTGTGAGGAAAGTGGTGACAACGAAACCCGATGAGTCGCTGGAAGCGGCTTCAAGGAAGATGGCTCAGCATCAAATATCCGCTTTGCCTGTAATCGACCATGACAGAAAGGTTCTGGGAATCATCACTTCTGAGGACATTTCTAAACTTCTAGGAAGGTGAGGACCTTGGTTAGAATCCTCCTTAGATTCTCAGAGAAAATAGTTGATCAACCCATAACCGCGCAAGTAATCCTTGAACATGGAACTCCCATAAGCATCGTAGCCGCCCACATCGATTCTCAGGGTGGGGAAATCCTGACAGAGGTGCCTGCGACGCACGTCGAGAAGGTGATCGATGCCTTTCGTGAGAAGGGCGTGATCGTTACGGTCCCAAAACTAATTGAGGTAGACAAGGAAAGGTGCTTTGAGTGCGGTGCTTGCCTCTCCCTCTGTCCGGTAAGCGCCATTGCATCCAAAGAAGACCTCTCAGTGGTTTTCGACGAGGAGAAATGCATTGGAAGTCCCTGCGGCCTATGCGTTGACGCATGTCCGGCTAGGGCCATCAGACTGGTTGAACAGCACAGCTCCTATTTCAATAGGCAGTAAGGCTGAAATCAATAGGGTCCATGGTTAAGGAGATTTAAGATGAAAACAGAAGGTTTATTCAAACAAGTTTTCCAGCATAAGGAAACAAACTGCACCATAATATCAGACAAAGAAGACGCCATTAAAACAGCAATATCATCAATCAAGTATCACAGAAAGAAACTTGAAAAATACGTCCTGAACCATCCAAAATTTCTCTACTCTCTTCAACCAGTTTCAGTGGAAAAGGGACCGAAAATAGCTAGATTGATGGCTGAAGCATCTAAGAGAGCCAACGTAGGACCAATGGCTGCTGTCGCAGGAGTGTTGGCTGACCTCGCCGTCGAAGACATGGTTCTCGCCGGAAGCAAAGTGGCAGTTGTCGAAAATGGAGGAGAAATCTCAGCCTTCTCAAATAGACCTATCGACACCGCCCTCCTAGCGGGCGACTCCCCGCTCTCAAGACAAATTGGTTTCAGGTTGGAGGAATTTCCAATAGGGGTTGCCACGAGTTCGGGCTTGTATAGTCACGCGTTAAGTTTTGGGGAGGCAGAGGCAGTAACGGTTTTCGCTGCGAATGCTGGATTAGCTGACGCTGTAGCCACGGCTGTCGGAAACTTCATCAGAGGCGACGATTGTCGTGGGGCAGTTGAACGGGGAATCAACGAAGCCTTAGGCATAGAGGGAGTTAAAGGAATATTCATTCTGTATAAGGGAATCGTTGGGAAGGCTGGGCAAGTTCCTCAATTAATCAAGGTGAGTACATAGGAGGAATCGTGACTCTAGGCCCTGCTTTTCTTCTTCCTGTCTTCAGCATATTTTGTTAGATAAGCAAGAATCCTTATTGCTCTTTCAGGGGTGGGGTGAACCACTATTCCGTTCTTTTCAAATTCCCTTATGGCTTCTGACTCTTCTCTGGAGGTTGGAGGAGCCGCGAGGATAACTGGCTTCTGATATCTTTTAATCCTCTCAATTAACCCCGTTACTCCCCGTGTTGACTCCCACTCCACCATCATCTCTGCAAATTCCGCAAGTTTACTTCTAATGGCTGGAGGGTATTTATCAAAAATTTTACTAGGAGAACCAACGCTTGAAATCGCAAGCACAGAATCAACATTCTCGTCTTTTAGGAGTGTTCCGATACACACGTAAGAATATTCCATTGTTCCGACCAGGTCAACAGGATTTGAATGAGACCAGCGTGGAGGCAAACGCTGGTTTAATTTTTGCATTGTCTCTTGGGTTAGTTGGGGTATTTCCAAACCCAGTTCCTCGCACATGTCAGCTGCCACAACTCCAAAGCCTCCTCCCCCGGTTACTATTCCCACCCTGTTTCCCTTTGGGAGAGGTTGACTAACAAGAGTTACAGCCGTATCGAAGAGGTCTTGAATTTTACTAACCCGTATAACACCCGCTTGCTTAAAACAGGCATCGTAAACATAGTCTGAACCGGCTAAGGCGCCTGTGTGCGCTTTTGCAGCTTTATAGCCTGTCTTAGTTCGACCTGCTTTTAAAATTACGATGGGCTTCTTCTCTGTAATTTCCTTAGCCATCTTGATAAAGCGGCGGGCTTCTTTTAATTCCTCCACGTACCCGACGATAACCTTTGTGTCCGGGTCCTCGGCCATATATTCTAGATAATCTTCAAAATGCAGGTCAGCTTCATTGCCGCTGCTGACAAACTTGCTGATTCCGAAACCCCTTTCAAACGCCAGTTTAAGCATAAACGTGCCCAAATTGCCGCTTTGAGTAATGACGGCTACAGATCCCTTTGGAACGTATGGTGTAATGTAAAGTGACATGAGACCAGTTGTAGACAGGTTTGAGAATGGGTTAACTATGCCGAAACAGTTTGGACCCACGAATCGTATTCTGCATTGCCTAGCGATTCTAACGACTTCCTCCTCTAACTTTTCGCCTTCTATGCCAGCTTCTCTGAAGCCAGCGCTGATAATTACGGCTGTTTTAACACCTTTCTCTACGCACTCTTTCATTACTGTGGGCACGATCTGGGCTGGAACCACTATAACAGCCAAATCAACCGGTTTTGGGATGTCTTTAACGCTTTTATAGCATGTTATTCCAGAAATTCTTTCTTCCTTCTTATTTACGGGATAAATGTCTCCTTTGAATCCCTTGACCAGTAAATCGTTGAAGATGCTGAAACCCCATTTAGCAGGGTTGTTGGATGCTCCAACAACCGCTACGGACTTAGGATAAAAAAGGGGTTTAAGCTGCTCGACAATGGATCCTTCCACTCCAATCATCCCTCTTTCGGCATAACTAGTTTGTAATAATTCCTACCTATTATAAAATGCATACAGTTTTAGAAAGATGCTTTTATTCAGAATTTACAGCGCGCTTTAACCTCTTTCAGGTTTTTTCGCGGGTATGGCAAGGATGGTTGCCATAACAGTAGCTACCGCACCTAAAAGGAAGGCAAGATAGTAACTACCAGTCAAGTCGAATATGTATGCGCCAAGGAATGGTCCCAAGGCTGAGCCAATAGTTGCTCCAACGCCGATGAGACCCATAATTGCACCCAAATTTCTTGTCCCAAAAAATTCCGCATCTATTGCGGGTATGAGAGGCACAATGCCTCCATATGAAAAACCGAAAAATGGAGCAAAAACGTAAAGCATCCAAACATTCTTCGCCCCCGTAAGCCAAAACATCATCACCACTTGACATACAAGACAGAATAACCACACGCGTTTTGTCCCAATCCTATCTGAGGCCACACCAACCGCTATTCTACCAAAAATGCTACCGACACCGATCAGACTTAGGATACCCGCTGCAACCATCGACGATGCTCCAACACCCCTTTCTGCATAAGGAACAATGTGAAGCATTATCATTTGTAAACACAAAGTCCAGAGGGAATTCGAGAACAAGACAAGCCAGAAGCTTCTGGTTTTCGCCGCTTCTAGGATATCCCAGCCTTCGTTTAAGTTTCCACCTTCTTTTCTATTTTTATTATGGGACGAAGCATTGTTCTTTACCGGACTAGACTTCAACATAAATGCAGCCGAAATTAGAATTATCCAGGCTATGAAGCCCACAATAAGATAAGCACTTCGCCATCCGTAGGCAGAAATGAAGTAAGTGATTACTGGCGACATAACAAGCGTTCCTATTCCTATACCTGATGTGACAATGCCGAGTGCCAAACCCCTTCTCTTAACGAACCATCTTGATGTTATAGCCAAGGGAGGTGCAAAAGCAACACCCATTCCCACGCCTATTAAAAGACTGGAGAAAACGTATAATTGCCAAAGAGCATTAATCTGACTACATAAAACCATCCCCAAACCCACTAAAAATCCATTAACTCCAACCGTTATTTTCGGGCCGTACCTGTCACTTAGTCTCCCCATAACGATGCCAGACAAACCGCCCACAATCGTAGAAAATGAAAAAGCCCCAAAAATTAACGTATCAGTCCATCCAAACTTTTCAAACTCTTCTAACAATGAAACCGAGAAAATGCCGAAGGAATACCGAATACTAAAGGAAATAAATGTTATGAGAAAAGATGCTATTACTACTATCCAACCATAGAAAAACCTTAACTCATTATCCTCATTTTTCACCATAAACTAATCTTCCGCCTTAATTTGTAAACATCAGCTTCTGTTATAATTTTCACTTCTCGAAGAAGCAGTAATTGGATAAACTCGTGATTTATAACCTTTCTATTTTCCACTCAAAATTGAAAATGTTTCCAAGATAAAGGGATTTTTGACTACCTACTTTGCGTTTCTAGTCAATGGATGGTCTTTTTTGAGCCCAAGGAGAAGCTTCCTCGAAGGCTGCTGCTACCTGAAGAACCGTCACATCGTCGAAACGACGACCTATAATTTGGAGACCGACGGGAAGACCTTCTCTGGTCCATCCGCAAGGCACCGAAGCAGCAGGTTGACCTGTTAAATTGAAGGGAAAGGTGAAGGCCATCCAGCCGAGGATTGAAACCCCTTTGCCGTCGATTACTCGTGGTCCCATGCCTTCTTCTATCTTGAAGGGCGGAACAGCTAAGGTTGGGGTGAGGAGAAGGTCGTACTTTTTGAAGAACTCGTAAACTTTTTCCCAGAATTCACTCCGCCGAAAAATAGCCTTAACGTAATCCTCAGCCGAAATGCCCTTTCCATACTCGACTAAACGGGCTAGAGGAGGGTCAATTTTGTCTCCCCACTCTTCCATTGCATCTATTAGAGCGGCAGAGGTCTCGGCTAACACCATAGTTGTGAAAATAGGTTCAGGGTCTCCACTGTCAGGATGAGTCTCCTTTAACTTCCAACCCAGGTCCTTAAAGACTTTTACGGCTTTTTCTGCAATCGCACGAACCTGGGGGTCCACCACGGCATAGCCTAAGTCGATGCTCCAAGCCGCCTTAAGTTCCTTTGGTTTACTTTCCACGGACTTTAAATAGCTAACTTTTTCGTCTGGTAGGGATAGTCGATCCGCGTCGTGGGGTCCCGCCATAACATCTAACATGAGGGCAGCGTCTCGTACCGTCCTTGTCATGGGACCATTATGAGCTAGAGTCTCCCATCCAGGAAGCTCGGGGTATCTGGGAATCCTTCCAAAGGAAGGTTTGAACCCGAAAATACCGCAGAAACTACTGGGAATACGAATTGAACCTCCTCCGTCGCTTCCCACGGCTAATGGTCCTAGTCCCGCGGCTACGGCTGCTCCAGCTCCACCACTGGACCCTCCCGACGTAAGATTCAAGTTCCAGGGGTTACGAGTGACTCCGAAGAGGAGATTGTCTGTGACTCCCTTGTAACCGAACTCAGGTGTGTTGGTCTTCCCTAAAATGATGGCTCCTGCAGCCTTTAATCTTTGGACGACGATGGCATCCCTTTCCGGAATAAAATTTTCGAAGATTTTGGAACCAAAGGTTGTTCGAATTCCCTTGGTGAAGATTAGGTCTTTGATTGAAACCGGAACTCCATGAAGAGAACCAAGATGTTTCCCTTGCTTCACTACTTTATCTGCTTCTTTAGCGGCTTGACGGGCTTCTTCTGTTAAAACAGTGCAGTAAGCGTTGATTTTTGGGTTTATTTTTTCGATTCTTTCTAGAACTGCATCGACTACTTCTATGCAGGAGATTTCCCGCTTTCTGATGGCTTCTGCCATTTCTAGGGCGGGCATGTAACAAAGTTCCTTATCCATGATTAGTCCTCCTAATAATCCATCTTTGTTCGCTATCCCCTAATTTAAGCTTAATTTATCATCATGTACAAACAAGGGCAATACATTTTCCGAGAAAATATTGTTTTCAACATTCTTCTGTTGTTAGGCTCCAAATATTGTAAAATAATGTATATTCCGTTATATGAGACTACTACCATTGATCTTTGAAGGGTGGACGGTTCGTCTTGTGGTGGGGCCGGCTAGACAAAGGCTTTCATTTAAAATTTACAAATAGCGCGCGTTATCCCTTCATTATTCCCAGCGCGAATCCAGCTGCGAAACTTCCTGAGAAGGGCAGATAAGCCATGGTAGCCGAGAAAAAACCCGCTGCCTGCGCCAGAAGACTTGATGTTGCCTCCGCAAGCTTTTCACTGTTGATGTCAATCATTCCTATGTGCACTAGATAGAAGAGGGAAAGCGAGCCCAACCCTAAAAAGAACATCAAAATTTTGACGATTTTCTTAGTAGCGTACCCGATCAAGAAGCCCCCAGCTCCACCAGTGCTCAATGGAAAGAGAATGTTAGTGAATGCATCACTCATCTTGATTCCTCGAGTCTACGCGCAAGCAGATTTGCAATGTGTAGCGGAAATCCATATTTATTATATCGTAATATTTAATAAACCTTGCTTTTTTAGGGAAGACGACAAATTTCTAGTACTTTATTTTCATTAGCGGCGCCACCCCCGCACCAAAATTAGGCTTATTTTAAGCTTATTTTTGTTGATAAACTGATTTTTGGTGGGGCCGGCCGGATTTGAACCGACGACCTTTAC
>JREQ01003442.1_pt1 | contig 69037 bp, 73 predicted proteins | sample 210151 | NCBI WGS metagenome assembly JREQ01 (sample SAMN03019617, study PRJNA260268) | marine sediment metagenome | biome: Marine; feature: Sediment; material: Clay; isolation source: clay from marine sediments 31 meters below sea floor depth collected from... | place: New Zealand: Canterbury... | reverse complement strand
CGACTTCATAGCAGCCCAAAAACGCGGCTTAACCATGTACGCGCCCTTTGACGATGAATGTCGATTTACAGAAGAGGCGGGCGAGTTCGCCGGGTTGTTCGCCAGAGACGCAGACTCCAAAGTTGTGGACGAACTTCGAAAGAGGGGACTGCTGCTGTCCGTGAAGATGGTTCGCCATGAATACCCCACTTGTTGGAGGTCCCACCACAAGCTCGTATGGCTGGCTCGTAGGGAATACTTCCTCTGGACAGACAAAATAAACGATAAGGTTGTGGAGGCAGCCGAGAAAGTCAACTACTTCTACGAAAGCCCTAAAAACCGATTTTTATCCTTCTTGAAGGAAGGAAAACCCTGGTGCATTTCTCGAGAGAGAGTCTGGGGCACACCCCTACCCGTCTGGGTTTGCGAAAAATGTGGATCCAAGGTTCTTGTAGCCAGCAAAAAAGAGTTGATTGAAAAGGCGCTGGAGCTGCCAGGTAAAGACTTTGAGCTGCATAAACCTTGGGTCGACCGTGTGGTGCTAAGATGCGAAAAATGCGGAGGAAAAATGAGACGGGAACCTTTTGTGTTGGATTGCTGGCACGACAGTGGAGCTTCGCCATACGCCAGCTTCACGGACGATGAATTCAGAAAGTTTGTTCCGGTGGACTTTTTGACAGAGGCCATAGACCAGACTAGAGGGTGGGCAAACTCTCTTTTGCTTGAGCACGTGATACTAACGGGCAACTCTGAAGCCCCTTACAAATCCTTCCTCTTCTACGGCTTTGTCTTGGATGCAAAGGGAAGAAAGATGAGTAAGAGCCTTGGAAACGTCATAGAGGTCAACCCGCTGCTTCAAGGACGCTCAGCCGACGTTTCCAGATTCTACTCTCTGTGGAAATGCTCCCCCATCGAGTCCATGAACTTCGACACCGAAGAATTGAAGGGACGCCCCTACCAGGTTCTCAGCACCCTTTACCATCTGCACCGGTTCTTCATGCAAAACGCCGAATACGACCACTTTGACCCGAGAAGGCACACGCTTCAGTGGGCCGAGGAAAACAAAAGTCTGAAAACGCCGGATCGCTGGCTCCTATCAAAGCTACAAGGAACGGTGAAGGAAGTCACCGAGAAAGCCGAGACTTGTGAGTTTCATTTCGCCCTCTCCGAACTGGAAGAGTTTGTTGTCAACGTCCTGAGCCGACAGTACGTTCCCATGATTCGAAGAGACCTGTGGAGCGACGACCCCGAAACCCTTAACCGCAGACTAGCCGTCTACGCAACCCTCTGGCACACCCTGAAAACGCTCGTTCTTCTATTTAATCCCGCAACGCCGTTTCTAAGCGAGGTCATGTATCAGAAGGTCTACAGAGAACTGGACAAATCCCTCCCTGAATCCGTGAACTTTGAAGCTTGGCCCAAACCAGACGAGGCTCTTCAAGAGTCGCCTTTAGAAAAGGAGTTTGAAACCCTGCTAAGATGTGTTCCATTGGTGTATTCCGCTCGGCAATCCGCTCGGTTGAAGCGTCGATGGCCGTTAAGGGAGGCCATGATTGTAGCACCCAAAGAGGTTCAGAAAGCCTTAAAGAATCTCGAAGAATTGTTTCTCGAGCTTGCAAATGTAAAGAAGGTTGAGTATCAGGAGGAGCTTCCAAAAGTTGACTTGAAGAGATGGATGCTGGCTTCCGACGTCGAACTACACGTCTTACTTGACACGCACCGGGACGAGGCTTTATTGGGCGAGGGCGTTATGCGCGACCTAGCCCGCAGGGTCCAAGCCCTTCGGAAAGAGTTGGGATTCATGCCGACCGACATACTGGAAGCGGTTCACGTTGCAGAACTGGACCAAGCAAGTATGAAACTGTTGGAACAGTATCTAACCGAGATGGCGGAGCTTGTTCGAGCCAAGAAGGTTTACGTTCACAGGGAACGATCCGAAGTCAAAGCAGAGTGGCACGAGCGCAGGCTCGGCGACAAAAAAATATACGTGGCTATACTTTGATGGAAGGCGCGCGCCTTCGTAACTATGCTTAAGGTTTTGGATAAATACAGTGTCGGCGTCTCGAGACAAGATTGTACCGCTAACGTCGAGTCGCGAACTAGGCTTAAACTTAAGTATATTCGTATGAGAGGAATTATTATGTTGTTTCTAACGCTTTTGGTGCCGAAGGGAAAGGGTACTGAAGCCGTTGAGTACCTTAAAAAACTCAAAGCTCCTAAGGGTGTTACCGTCCGTGATGTGTACTTCACCTTTGGGCGGTACGACGGCGTCATCATTTTTGAGGCGCCTGATGTGGAAACGGCCATGAGCTTCGTTAGGCAGGTTGGCTTTGAAACACAGTACACGACAGAAACCTTAACAGCAATTCCCCGCTAAAAGTCTAAATTGTCCCATTTCTCTCTGGCACGAAAATTGGAATATACTCCAAAAGGTATAAAATGTAGTCTGGCGTGTTGTTAAAATCTAAGGGGGATGAATACGTGTCCCAAGTTGTCGTAAAGGGTCCAAAAGACCTTCAAAAAAATGTTCTCACCAAAGGATTATGCGCGGCTTGCGGCGCCTGTACAAACATCTGTCCCTACATTGACATGGTTAAGGGGAGGGCCGTTCTCATAGAACCCTGTGGTCTCAGCGAGGGAAAGTGTTACGATTTTTGTCCCAGATCATACATTGACGTGCCTTCACTTGACAAAAGCATATTTGGCTCGTACAGAAAGGACCTTGCAATCGGTTCATACATGTCCATTCTGAAAGCTAGGGCGAAAGACAGCGAAATCAGGTCAGCTGCCCAGTACGGAGGAGTGGTTTCAGCGCTTATGACCTATGCCCTAGAAACCGGAGAAATAGATGCCGCTGTTCTGGCAAAGTCTTCTAACCGGATCAGCGCAAAACCGACGATAGCAAAGAACAAAAAGGAAGTAATAGAATGCGCGGGGTCCAAATACATAGTATGCCCCACAGTTGAACAAGCTTTAGAAGCCATAAAGCAGGGAATAGGCAAAATAGGCGTGGTCGGCACCCCTTGTCAGGTAACTGCTGTCCGAAAAATGCAGGCTTCAAATTTCGAAACTGGAGCAGACAAAGTAGGCCTCCTAATAGGATTGTTTTGCACCTGGGCGGTTTCACCCGACGCCTACAGTTACATTAAGGATTTGGTCGGTCCTGCGAACGTGGTGAAACTCGATGTGCCTCCTCCTCCAGCCAACATCTTTGTTATACAAACCGAAGCAAAGAAAATTGAGGTCCCCCTAGACAAGGTAAGAAAGTTCATTCTACCCTCCTGCAACATCTGCTTCGACATGACCAACGAGTTTGCAGACATCTCAGTTGGCACGGTAGAGGGACAAGAAGACTGGAACACCGTGATAGCCCGAACAAAGAAAGGCGAAAAGCTTCTGCAAAATGCCATAGACGCAGGAATCATCGAAACTAAGCCCTTGGAAAAGGAGAGGTTCGACCACCTGTGCGAAGCCTCCTTGACCCGAAAGAGGAGGGCGCTAACCGAAATGGAAGCCCAGAAAGTGGCTTACCTGACCATAAGAGAGGAGGATAGACTGAAAATAATCTCGTAAAATGGAGGTCTGTAACATGTCTTATGTTGAAATAGATGAACCCGGCAAAAGAGTATTGTTGATGGGAAACGAAGCCATCGCAAGAGGCGCCCTCGAAGCTGGAGTCGATTTTTGTTCGGGCTATCCTGGGAACCCCGCCTCAGAAATTTTGGAAGCCCTAGCCAGAGCCGCGAAGAAATTCAGTTTTTACGTTGAATGGTCTGTCAATGAAATTGTGGCGTTGGAAACAGCTGGCGCTGCTGCCTTTACTGGCTTAAGGGCGCTGACTGCCATGAAAAATCTGGGAGCTGATGTTTGCGCCGATTTTCTAATGACCGTTAACCTTTCTGGAACAAGGGGAGGCTTTGTCCTAGTGACCGGTGACGACCCAGCTGCCCACTCCACCACCTCGGAGCTAGACACACGAAACTACGCAAGGTTCGCGGATATCCCGCTGTTGGAGCCTGCAACCACCCAAGAAGCCAAAGATATGACCAAGTGGGCCTTCGACCTGTCCCAAGAACTGGGAGTCATATGCATGGTGCGAACCGTCACAAGGCTTTCGCACTCCCGAGGCGTAGTCACCCTTGGACCAATAAAGCGCGACAAAAGATCAGCGGAATTCAGTTCACAAGACATGTGGACGTCAGGTTCGTCTAGGATTGAGTGTATGTTCCACAGCATTCTACATGAAAAGCTGAAGAGGGCTCAAGAGAAATTTGAAGAATCAAAGTTTAACTGGTACGTAGGCAAGGAGGATGCCGACTTCATAATTATTACGTCGGGAACCGGATGGCCATACTCGCTTGAAGCAGTGAAGCTGCTGGGACTCGAAAAAGAAGTGGGAATACTGAAACTTGGAACCACGTGGCCACTCCCGGAGAAACTTGTTGCAAGCCACCTAAAACATGCAAAGGAGGTTCTGTTCGTAGAAGAAACAGATCCATTCCTAGAACAGAACGTAAAAATTTTAGCAGCAGAATTAGCCGCCGAGGGCGTAGGTCCCATAAGATTCTATGGTAAGAAGTCGAACCACATTCGGGGCGAGTTCGGCTCTGGCACTGGTGAACTAAACGTGGACATTGTGATGAGAGCTTTAACGGAAATAAAGAAAGTGGCGTATCCTCTAAGGGAAAAAGAATACTCAGAAAAAGCGCAGAAATTGCTAGGTTCCTACGTGCCTGCCAGATCCATGGGCTTCTGCGCTGGCTGCCCCCACAGAGCGTCTTTCTGGGCAGTAAAGAAGGCTGCGAAATGGGATGGAAGGGAGGCGATCGTAACGGGCGACATCGGATGCTACAGTCTCGGTATGTTGCCAACAGGATTTTCCGTGGCGAAAACTCTGCACTGCATGGGAGCGGGAATAGGAACAGCAAATGGCTTCGGAAACCTGAAAGAATTCGGCTTGGACAAACCAGTCATAGCAATCGCAGGAGACTCAACATTCTATCATGCCTGCATGCCAGCGCTGGTTAACGCCCGTTGGAACGGGTCCAACATCCTCTTCGTAGTCTTAGACAACAACACCACCGCGATGACTGGGCATCAACCCCACCCAGGCACCGGGGTTAACGCCATGGGCGATTCTTCACCAAGGATTCTGATAGAAGACATCTGCAAAGCCATCGGTGCCGAAGTGAGAGTTTGTGATCCCTTCGATCAAGACGAGGCTGTCCAAAACTTGTACGAGATGCTTCAAAACGAAGGAGTAAAAGTAATGATTTTCAGGCATGAGTGTCCGCTGGCGTTTCCACAGGAGAAGAAAGCTAGGGTCTATGTGGATCAAGATAAATGTTTGGGCGACGAATGTGGATGCGTAAGATTTTGCACCCGAGTCTTTGGTTGTCCGGGAAACATATGGGACTACGAGAAGGGTAATGCGAAGATAGACGAGGTTATATGCAACGGATGTGGGCTCTGCGCTGAACTTTGCCCAGCAGAAGCCATCATTGTTGAGGAGGTGGCGTAAATGACGTTGGAAAAAGAAGGTCTCTTAAACATAATCATAACGGGTGTTGGAGGACAGGGGAACGTTGTAGCCTCTAGAATATTCGCCTCTGCAGCGGTGCAGGATGGGTTCTATGTTTCGGTTGGAGAGACCTATGGGGCTGCTCAGCGAGGAGGAGCGGTGATGAGTCACGTCCGACTTTCCAAAGAAACACAGTATGGCCCCCTCACACCCGAAGGAATGGCGCACATAATCCTCGGCTTTGAACCAATAGAATGCCTACGCACCATCGGAAGTTTTGGCAACGAAAAAACCAAAGTAATCGTGAATCCTAGACCGGTCTACCCCATAGACGTTCTTTCAGGCGCGTCAAAATATCCAGCAGTAGAAGAAGTTCTAAAGGCCATCAAAGAACTGGTACACAGCGTACACGTGGTTGAGGCAACAGAACTTGCGAAAAAGGCAGGAGATCCGATAATGCAGAACGTTGTTATGGTGGGATGCCTAGCGGGATCAGGTTTTACTCCTGTAAAAGTTGAAACTTTAAGGGAAGTAATTAAAGAAGCCTTTGCGAAAAAACGTCCAGAAGCAAATTTGAAGGCCTTCGAATTGGGAATGAGAGAAATTAGAAGGATGAAGCCTCTTTAGAAAATCTTTCTAGGGTTCAGTATGTTGTTTGGATCGAAAGCCTTCTTTATCCTTCTCATGAGCTCTATCTTTACTTTGTCTTCCATTTCTAAAAGGAACCGCCTCTTTTCAGAACCGATGCCATGCTCGGCTGAAATGGTTCCTCCAAGCGTTTTTCCAACTCTGTAAATTTCCTTGAGAATCATGGAAAGCTTGTGGGCATCTTGCTCCAGTATAGCTAAATGGACATTTCCATCCCCAGCATGTCCAGCACCTGCGATGATCGTGGCATACTTCGCAGATATCTCATGTATCTGTTCCACAAATTTCGGTATTTCACCACGAGGAACTACAATGTCTACTAGATCTGTCGCGCCTGCATCCTTTGCGGCATAATAAGCCTTTTCTCTTAGTTCCAGCAGCTCTCGTCCAGCTCTTTCAGTAGGAGGAACGAATACATCAATGGCTCCATGTTTCATGCAGATGTCGCTGATGAACTCGGCATCTTTGAACGCTTCTTCAGCGTTCTTTCCCTCTATAACTATAAGAAGAAATGCTTCCGCTTCATCGCGTACGCGTTCACTTATGGGAACTTTTCTCCCCGTATAGTCCTCCATAGAATTAAGCCCGAGTTTTTCTAAAAATTCGATGGTTACGGGGATTACCCCAGATTTCAGTATGACGGGGACAGCTCTGATTCCAGCGTTAAGGTCTTTAAAAGGAACGAAAAGCGTTGTCGTAGCCTTAGGACGTGGGAGAAGCTTCAATATGACCTTTGTTACCAATGCTAAAGTTCCTTCGGAGCCAACGATTAATTGCGTTAGGTCGTAGCCTGTTGAAACCTTCACGTATTTTCCACCGGTTCCTATTATCTCTCCGGTGGGCAAAACGGCTTCTAATCCTAAGACAAAGTGTCTGGTTACGCCATACTTCACCGCCTTCATGCCTCCCGCATTCGTAGCGGCATTGCCTCCAACGGTAGAGCCCACTTCTCCTGGATAGATCGGATAACATAGTCCGCGTGCCTCAACAGCTTTGTAAAAATCCGCCAGAGTGACACCGGCTTCAACAACTGCCACGCAATTTTCTTCATCGATCTCCAAGATTCTGTTCATTCGTTCAAGGGAAAGGAGGATGCCGCCACAAACAGCTACGCAGCCGCCGGATAGGCCGGTTCCTCCACCTCTTGGTGTGACAGGAATCTTTTCCTCGTTGGCTAAGCTTAGTATCTTCGCCACCTCTTCTGTGCTTCCTGGTTTAACCACCACTTCTGGCAAGCAAGGCTTTACGGTAAGTGCTTCGTCACGTCCATATTCTTCCGCTATTTCATCGCCGACAAGAACGTTTTCTTTCCCAGCTATTGCTCTCAGCCTTTCTACAAGTTTGTTCATTATCATCATCTTTAGGGAAAACGCTCAAAACATCTTATATAATTATGGATGTTGTTCTTTTAACTGGGTGATAAATCATGGAAGTCGTTGTTCCTCAACTGGCGTGGTTCGGAGACGGTGAACTGAAGCTGAAATTCCCAGAAGAATGGGATGTTAGTGTCCAATTCATGAAGGGCTACAGCAAAAAATCCGTAGATGAAGAAGAAATAGTTCATGCTCTCAGGAACCCTATCGGAACAAAGCCCCTGAGCAAGCTGGCTCGGGGCAAGAAGGAAGTTGTTATAATATTCGATGATATGACTAGACCTACAAAAGTGTATGAAGTTGTGCCGCACGTTATTAACGAACTCCGCAGAGCTGGCGTTAAAGATGACAACATTAGGTTTGTATGCGCCAACGGGTCCCATGGAGTATTCGACAGAGAGGATTTCGTTAAGAAGCTTGACGAAAGCGTGGTCGAAAGATATCCCGTTTTCAACCATAATCCCTACGCCAATCTGGTATACTCGGGTCGAACCAAATACGGCACTCCTGTGGAAGTCAACGCCGAAGTCATGGCGTGCGATCTTAAGATAGCCATCGGATGCATCGTTCCCCATCCATACTTCGGGTATGGCGGAGGAGCTAAGATTGTGCTTCCAGGGGTCGCCAGCATGCGTGGCATATGTTATAATCACGGCGATTTGGGAGGCTTTTCGCCAGTGCAGGATCACAGGAAAGTTCATCCGTCCTGTGAATTAGCGTATGGAAGAGTGAACGAAGAAAACATATTAAGGCTTGATTCCGAGGAAGCAGCTGGCATAATAGGTTTAGACATGATCGTAAACGTTCTTGTGGACTTGAGAAGGAATTCAACCGACGTATTCATGGGTGATGTCATTAAGGCCCAAAGGGAAGGCGTGGAATTTGCTAAGGAACATTACCTTACACCCGTTCTACCCGAAGCAGACATAATCGTGTCAAATGCCTACTCAAAGGCCAGTGAAGCCGCCATAGCCTCATGGCCCGCACTGACGCTAAAGGAGGGAGCAGATTTTGTCCTTATAGTGAATGCGCCGACGGGTCAAGTGACGCATTACGTTCATGGAAGATGGGGAACTAAGGTGTTTGGTGACTTGTATTTGGCTCCACCGAATATACTGAATAGAGCTGGAAGGATCATATTGTTCTCGGAATACCATGAACGGCAACCATGGCTTGAGTTGGTTCCTCCTGAAAAAACTGTGAAGGTAAGAACGTGGGAGGAGGTTATAGAGGAACTGAAGAATAAACATAAGAATAAAGCCAAAGTAGCCGTTTACCCTGACGCAACTATCCAGAAACCCTTCTAAATCTAGGTTTGTACTCTGCGCTCGCCAGTTTATAACGAAAACAAAATACACAATCCGCCTATCCCTATTTTGCGCGCGCATGTGCATGAATTTTGTCCAAATTTTGAAGTAAATCAGATAGATTATGTCTTTTTTTCATATTTTTTGGTCAGTTCATCTCAGTGGCATTCAAGTATTCTTTTTATAGCGTATTTCCCATTTTTACTTATCGTGTGCGCAGGAGTTTGAACTATAGATGAGTGTAGCTATAACTAAAATGTTTGACTCGGTGACATTAACTTGGAGTCCTCTCGGCGGTAGATGTCCATTTGACTGTATCTATTGTTGGAGCATGGGTGATAAAGGACTTGTAACACGATACAAAATGAAAGAATATCAAGGACCACCACGATTGATAGAGAAGGAGTTTAAGATATTCAAAGAAGGTGAGTTTGTTTTCGTTCAAGATATGTCGGATTTGTTTGCAGAAATAGTTCCAAAAGAATATATAGAACGAATATTGGTGCATACAAAAAAGTTTCCCAAAACTACTTTCCTTCTACTAACGAAGAATCCTAAACGCTATTGCGAATTTGAAGAAAGAATACCAAGCAATTGCATTTGTGGTGTTACAGTAGAAACAAACAGGGACAAAGGATACCGCAAAATTAGTCACGCACCATTACCAACAGACCGGTTAGCGGCAATGCGTCTTCTCAAAGATGATATGAGAAAAATGATTGCTATTGAACCGATTATGGATTTTGACTTGGATTACTTTGTAAACGAAATAAAAGCAATAAGACCAAGTTTTGTTTATATAGGCTACGACAACTATAATTATGGACTCCTAGAACCGTTGTTACCCAAAACCATAGAACTAATTAAGCAGCTAGAAGAGTTTACCAAGGTTAGAACCAAAAACTATTCAGAAGCGACTTGTGAAAGCAATATGTTCTTAAAAACACTATTGCGTGGACGGGGCGTTTATGGCAGACAGTTCATTGTGAGCGCACGCTCTATACCAAAGTAAAAGCGCGCGCATCAAGGCAAACTAAGTACGTCTGGCTTGTTTGTTACGATTCCATCGACACCCATCTTGATCAAAGGCTCTATCTCGTTTAAGGTGTCAATCGCCCAAGGATAAACAGCTAGATCATGTCTGTGGGCCTCTTCCACCATTTGGGGGTCAACGTAGACATGCTTTGGAAACAAGGCGTTGGAGTTGGCGTCCAATGCTAACTGCGCTGCCTTGATGGGGCGTGACACTATGATCGCGCCAGTCCGCATGTTCGGTTCCAATTCTTTAACCCGCTTCAAAATCGGGTGGTAAAACGATGTAATGAGAGCCCGCCTGTCCAGTTCATTTTCCTTTAATATTTGAAGAACCTTTTTCTCGATTCCCAGAACCTTTATTTCCACAACAAGCTGGGCTTTCCTTCCTCTCAATAGTTCGGTAACTTCTTGCAGAGTTGGGATATGTTCCCCTAAACCTGCGTTCAGCCTCTTTAACTCTTTGAGAGTCATGTCCTTAACGTATCCCTTTCCATCGGTGGTTCTGTCCACAACCGCGTCATGTATCACCACTATGTGCCCGTCCCTGCTTGCGCGCACGTCTACTTCAACCATGTCAGCGCCTAACTCCAGCGCCCTCTTCACCGACCTCAAAGTGTTTTCAGGCTCGTAGGCGGAGGCTCCCCTGTGCGCTATGATCAAAACTTTGCCCAAACGCATCCCTTTCTTACTTTTACGAAGCAACAAGCCAATAAATATTGATGATTGGGCTAATGAATGTATCCCACGCTCGACCTGTCGAAGTCTTTCACAATTTCGACTTGAAAGCTTTCTGGAAGTGGAAATTCCTCTGTGAAGTACGTTACTTTTGGGAAGTACGTGGATATGCCTCGCTCAGCCATCACGGTGGCTGGATGGGCCTTCCCTAAGGCAAGCATGCACACTTCTTGGGTTAGCTCCTTCACATCATTCTCATCGACGTATCCAAGGGAGTGGAGATACTCGTGGAGAAGGAGATGGAAGCAGTAGGCGTTGAAGGTTGTCTTGTCCGTCCTTTGGGAGGCAATTTTGAGGGGGGCTTTATTCATAACAATGATGTTCGAGCCAACCGGATGAAACGCGCCTACGAAATAACCTCTCCTCATCCCTAAATCGGCCAAACCAAGCATGAGGCCAGCCCTATGCTTACTCAGAAACCTCTTGACAGACTGCTTCACAAGTTCAAAGACATCAGCCAAATTATTGCAACTGTCAAGTTTCTCGCCGAAATTCTCAGCAGCTTCGTAGCCCAGACTCTTAACGCTCCTAGAGTTCAGTATCTTGACAGGAAACGAACTATTAAATTTTGTGAACAAATAAACTTGATTCTCCATAGATAGGAGATTGGTTATTGTCACGAAGGAATGGGAAATGGAAAAGAGTTTAGGACATGTCAATTCTGATACCTAAGCACAGGGTTGGAAACCCTTCTGATACCCATGGAAGGTCTAAAGCGGGAAAATTGGAGGATACGGTACGCAGAGGACAAAAATTGCGATCAGGCTGAGGGCGGCTATCTTTCTGCGGGTTGTAACTTTTGAAACGTCATCCAAGGGACCTGGGTGCCGGTAGAAAGAGAAAAAGAGGGCTATTATCGCCATCGGATACCAGATTATGAACAACAGGATTATTCCAAGGTACGAAAGGATTTGGTGTGCCTTTCTTCCAACAATGCTTCGGGCAATGTGGCCGCCGTCAAACATGCCTGTAGGAACCAAATTAAGCATGGTAACGAGCATGCCAACCCAAGCGGCAAAAGTAACCGGACCCCTTATCAATAAGTGTTCACCAGGCGGAGGAGGCGATGGGTTCAGCAATATCCTGATAAAGAAATTAAATAGCAACGACGTAGGAAGCGTGACGGGAGGCACTTCTTTAACGTACTCTAAAGTACACATTGGAATTCCAATCATCATGATAATTACCGTCACTATGAACCCCATTATTGGCCCTGTGAAGCCAATATCAAACAAGGCGTCTCTATTTGGAGGGAGAGACTTTTGCTGAATAACGGCCCCGAAAGTGCCGATTGGTGGGGGACCAGGAATAAAGTAGGGGTAGGTAGCCTCAACCTCGTGTTTGTCAGCCAAGAGCTTGTGTCCCATTTCATGAGAACCCAATATCGCCATGATGGCGCCAGTAAACATCAATGCTCCTAGATCCGGTGATTGAAGAAAACCGGCAAACAGCACGGTTCCCACGGTTGCCAAGAGCAGCGCCACATTTATGAGGTTTCGGCTGGGCCTTGTAGGGGGCTTGGGTATAGCCCGCAGCACAACTTTTCCGTCTCTTCTTCTGAGGACTGGAATCAAACCAAGGGGGTTCATATGCCTAGTGAGTCTCAAAAAGGCCTCCTTCGAATCCTCCCGCGGTCTCACGAAGAAGGTTGGGACGCCGTGTTCCACGAATTCCTCCTCCACCGCAAACTCCGACTCAACCATGACGCGAACTTGTTCAAATAGGGCGATCATATCGGGTGGTTCGGTGGGATAGTCGTTTGAAGATGCGCTGTCCATAATCTTTCAATACTCAACTATGCCTCGAGGTATTAGAATCTTATGTAAACGACGGAACAAATAGCAAAGTTACACGCTATTGTGGAATAGAAAGCCGGGAAAATTAAAGGCGGAAATATTTATCGCTGGACTGCGTGGAAAAAAAAGATATATGTTCTTTCACTACATATTGTGTGGGCGAAAAAATGCCAATTTCAGGAAAACTGTATGTATGGGAAGAGAGGGCAAAGTACGTCCCGGCTGAGGCTGGTGTCTACGCCCTCTACAATCAAGATAGATTCTTGATTTATATCGGCGAAAGCGTCAACCTTCGAGAAACTCTCACTAGCTACTTAGAGACAAACTTCTCTGATGATCCTCGCAAACGTGAAACAAAATATTATAAAAGGCAGTTTACCGCAAACCGCGAAGAAAGAGTAAAGGAGCTTCTCAACGAGTACAGACAAAAACATGGAGAACTCCCAAAGTGCAACCTTCCACCGGAACCCCCTAAAAAAGAAGTTACCCGTGAATGGGGATTCTACTTCTACGAAGACATAGGCAAACCCCTCTTCGAAGCAGCCTTCAACCTAGAAGATTTATGGGAAAAAATAAGGAAAGTTCCCATCGCTTCCCTTGAGTTCCACCAAAAAAGAGGAGACTTCGCCAGATGGATTCGCGACGTTTTCAAGGAAATACAACTGGCTGAGAGAATTGAGAAGATATACAACACTGGCGAGGACCTTAGAAGAGAACTCTTGAACTCCCTACGTAGCTCAGAAACCGTGTCATGCCCTAAATGTGGAACTCAAACAAGCCCGCTTAAGACCTGGAAGATGGCTGGAAGGCCAAGCAAGACAGGCGAGAAACTTCAACTGACTATAGCCCTCTACAAATGTACTGATTGCAAGAAAACTTTTAGGAAAGTAATCAAAAAAGAGAAAATTAAACCCGCGAGCTGGAAACCACAACCATAACAGGGCTAGTCTATTCCAATCACTAGCTGATCGTGAAACAGCGCCTCCTCAAGTTCTCCTTAGGCACTAAACATTCTGTAAGTTTCTTAATTCTACGTACTCGGTTATCGTTTGATTGTTCATCACAAACCTTCTTTCTCCGTGTCTCAAGTACAAGAAGCGAATTCTATATCAGGAGTCGTATTCTGAACTAACATTTGATTCAAAATCTAATTTTTTGATTACCTCATTAGAGAATCCAATAAATATAGGCTAAGACCCACGCAATCAGGTCGCCTTGACTGTTTTCCATTCTATATCGTTATTTTTGATCGTTCTCCTATTACAAATCTATACCCCTTAGGTTTACCGGTCTGGTTCGTGGTTATCACCGAATATGGACCTATGAGACTGTCCGTGATCTTCTCATCAATTTCTATGATACAATTATCCATGATAACAGAGTTTTCAATCTCGCCTTTCTTAATTATCGTATTGTTGCCGATGCTTGTATACGGACCAATATACACGCTAGCCTCCACCACAGAGTTTTCTCCAATCGAAGCAGGACCCCTAATAATGGCCCCCTGCTTAACCACAGACCCCTCACCAATATACACTCTACCTTGAATTGAAGCCTCATTCTCCACCACACCCAAAATCTCATTCTTTAACTCATCCAAAATCAGCCTATTCGACTCCAAAATATTCTCCGGCGTCCCCGTATCCTTCCACCAACCCTTCACAAACCGATAGCCCACACTATTCCCATTATCCAACAAAAGCTGAATAGCCTCCGTGATTTCTAACTCACCCCTCCGGGAAGGCTTCAACTGATCGATCATCTGAAAAATCACTGGCTTGAAAAAGTAGATACCGCTCAAGGCGTACTCACTAGGCGGCTCTTTTGGCTTCTCTACCAACCTCACAAGCCGATTCCCAGCGTCAAACTCAGCAACGCCAAAACGGTGAGGCTCCTTCACCTTACAAAGAAGAACCATCCCATCGTAAGCAGAGCTCTCAAACTCCTCAACATATTTCTTTATGCCACCTTTAATCAAATCATCCCCAAGATGCACAACAAAGGGGCTATCGCCTACAAAATCCTTGCACAATCCCACTGCATGAGCGATCCCCTTCGGCTCACCTTGATAGATATACGTTATCTTAACTCCAAACCGACTTCCATCCCCGTAATATTCCTTCACCTTATCGGGGTAGATGTCCCCCAACACGATCGCAATATCATGGATCCCAGCCTCACGTAAACTCTCCAACGCATATTGAGAAATCGGCTTATTCGCCACCGGAATCAACTGCTTAGGACCTGTATGAGTCAAAGGCCTCAGCCGGGTCCCATGACCCCCGTGAAGTATGACACCCCTTATCAAACAAAACACCGCTAAACAATTTTAACACCATACGTTTTTATCATTTATGTAAACCTACGAAGTTAAGGCTGCCGTCCGTTCCTTCATCTTCATCAAGCCCTCATCCACCTTTAGGAATTTTACCTTCAACTTCCTCTCCGCCTTAGTCACATCTAAGCAGCATCGCTTCGCTTCTCAGCCACCATGCCATAACGATAACATTCTATCCCATAGACAACCTTTAAATAATTTTTAGTCGAAAACAGAACATCAATTAGTAGAAGAATGAAGGTTTTTTTATGGTGGATGGAGTAAAAATATACGAGTTGAAAAAACTCCCCGATGAAAGAGGATTCTTTTGCGAAATTCTACGTCAAGACTGGAAAGATATACTTGAAGAGGAATGGATAGCTCAAGCAAACCTATCATACAGCTATCCGGGAACAATACGAGCTTGGCACAGACACCTAAGAGGCCAAGTAGACTACTTCATAGTACTAAAAGGTGCCATGAAAATCTGCGCTTACGATGAAGAAAAGAAGCAACTAGACGAAATCATAGCAAGTGAACATAAGCTCCAAATCGTCAGAATACCTGGACACTACTGGCATGGAACAAAAACCATAGGCAACGAATCCTCATTAACACTATACTTCGTTACAAGATTATACAACTACAAAAAACCAGACGAAGAAAGAAGACCATGGAACGACCCAACAATAATCCCAACAGAAATAAACGGCAAGAAAGACGACCCACGCGTCGGCAAACCATGGGACTGGCTCCGCCCCCCTCACAAGTAAGGAGCAACAACCAATGAAAGTATTAGTAACAGGCGGCGCAGGCTACATAGGCTCCGTTCTCTCCAGAATCCTCCTAGAAAAAGGCTACGACGTAACATGCCTAGACAGACTCTTCTTTGGGATAGCCCCAATAAAAGAAATCGCCGACAAAATACGCCTAATCAAAGACGACGTCAGATGGTTTAAACCAGAAATCCTCAAAGGCATAGACGCCGTCTTCGACTTAGCATCCCTCTCAAACGACCCCAGCGGCGAACTAGAACCACAAAAAACACTTGAAATAAACTATATGGGAAGAGTTAGAGTAGCTAAACTCTCCAAGAAATACGGAGTCAACAAATACGTATTGGCCAGCAGCTGCAGCGTCTACGGATTTCAAGAAGGAATCTTAACAGAAGAATCCAGCCTAAACCCGCTAACAACCTACGCAAAAGCCAATATGCTAGCTGAAAAGGAAATCCTACCACTAGCAGACAGATCCTTCACCGTGACGATACTCAGACAAGCCACAGTCTACGGATACTCCCCAAGAATGAGATTCGACCTAGCAGTCAACGGAATGGTCCTAGGCTTCTACAAAAACGGAAAAATACCAATCATGAGGGACGGAAAACAATGGCGCCCCTTCATACACGTAAAAGACACCTCAAACGCCTTCATCAAAGTCCTAGAAGCAGACCCAGAACTCGTCAACAGCCAAGTCTTTAATGCAGGCAGCAACGAACAAAACATCCAAATCTTTGACCTTGCCAAACTTATAGCCGAATCCATCAATTTACCATTCAACTACGAATGGTACGGCTCACCCGACAAAAGAAGCTACAGAGTAAGCTTCAACAAAATCCAAGAAACGCTAAACTTCAAGCCACACCACACACCAAAAGAAGGAGCAAAAGAAGTATTCGACGCGCTTAAAAACGGAAGAGTATCCGGAGACGACCCACGAACAATAACCGTCAAATGGTACAAACACCTCCTAGAAATGCACACACTAATCAAAAACATTGAAATCAACGGAGCAATACTATGAAAATAACCGTCATAGGCTCAACAGGACAACTCGGCACAGACCTCATGAAAACATTAAAAAACGAACACGAAGTCATAGGCCTCACACACCAAGACATAGAAGTCACAGACTACAACAGCTGCCTGATTTTAAAGAAACATCACCCCGACGTCATCATAAACACCGCCGCATTCCACAAAACAGACCAATGCGAAGAGGAGGCCCTAAAAACATTCTCCGTGAACGCCATCGGCGCCAGAAACATAGCCATAATATCAAAAGAAATCGAAGCCATAACCATATTCATAAGCACAGACTACGTCTTTGACGGCTTTAAAAACGAGCCCTACACAGAGGATGACACACCAACCCCAATCAACACGTATGGAATCTCAAAACTAGCAGGCGAACTATACACAAAACAAAACCCAAAACACTACATTATCAGGCTTGCAAGCCTGTTTGGAGTAGCAGGAGCAAGCGGCAAAGGGGGAAACTTCGTCGAAACAATGATCACGAAAGCCAAGAAAAACGAAACAATCACAGTCGTTGACGACATGTGGATGAGCCCAACATACACAAAAGACGCAGCCACAACAATAAAAAAGATAATAGAATTAAAGCTACCATTCGGAACCTACCACGCAACAAATCAAGGCTACTGCACATGGTTCCAATTCGCCGAAGAAATCTTCAAACTTTCAGGCTTAAATCCAACCCTAACACCAATAAAGACAGAACAACTAAAAATGAAAGCCAAAAGACCAAAATTCTCAGCATTAAAAAGCGTAAAACTCCCAAAATACGGCATAAAAATGAGAGAATGGAAAGAAGCCCTTCATGAGTACTTAGTCGAAAAAGGGCACATACACGCTAACCAACCCCGCGAATAAAACAATTTTTATAACGTTGACAGCCCTTTTGATACGTACTACCACAGGTATCTGCGAAAAGAGGCACATCTAATGATCGTAAAAATGTTCACATTTGGAATGTATTTCACGAATTGTTACGTTGTGGGCTGCGAAGAGACTAAGGAGGCCATAGTCATCGATCCTGGATTTGACAGAGATGCGGAAGCCGAGGAGGTTCTAAAATTTATTGATCAGAATGGTTTGCGTGTCAAGTACATTATCAACACGCACGGTCATTCCGATCACACGGCTGGCAACGGAATTTTGAAAAAAACAACTGGCGCCCCCATCTTGATTCATGAGGACGACGCGGTAATGCTAACTGGCGTTGCCAAAACTATGTCAAGAATTTTTGGGTTTCGCGCAACATCGCCGCCAGCCGACAAGACGCTTCGCGATGGAGACGTTATTCAATTTGGGCGCATCAAGCTGGTGGTTCTCCACACGCCTGGACACAGCAGAGGCGGCATATCTCTTTTAGGCGAAGATTTTGTTTTCACCGGAGACACTCTCTTCGCTGGTTCCATAGGTAGAACCGATTTTCCCGGAGCGTCTTTTGAAGAAATTATGCACTCAATTAAAACCAAGCTAGCAACATTGCCAGACCACTTCAAGGTATATCCTGGACACGGTCCGATCTCCACAATAGGAGAGGAAAAGAGGTACAATCCTTTTTTGCAAATGTAGCAGAAGAAAACTTAAGAGAGAAACGCTATGGAGATTCAGCTGGATCAGTCAATTAGGCCCTTCAATTTGGAGCATACCCTGAGATGCGGCCAGTTGTTTCGATGGGAGAAAATGGGCGACTGGTGGTACGGCGTTGTTAGGGACAAGGTTGTCAAGATAAGGCAAATCAACGGTAGGTTGGTGTTTCAAACTTTCCCGAAGAAGGTGGATGCCGATTTTGTTGAAAATTATTTCAGGCTAGACGACGACTTACCCCATATACTTTCAAAAATAGACAAGGATGAGCATATAAGAAAGGCTATTCAGAGTTTCCGCGGACTGAGGATAGGTCGGCAAGAACCGTGGGAGTGCCTAATCTCATATATCTGCGCCACCTACAAGAACATCCCAGCCATCAAGAACATGATCTTTAACCTATCCAAACGATTTGGAAGGAAGATAACCTTCAACAGCCACCGTTTCTACACCTTTCCCAAGCCAAGGGACCTAGCTCAAGCTAGTCTGGAAGAAATTAGCGAATGTAAGCTGGGGTTTAGGGCGGTTTCAGTTCTTGGAGCATCAAAAATTATTGACCGCGGAGAGTTCAACTTGGAAGACTTGAGGAAAACGGATTACGAGAAAGCTAAACATGAATTGTTGTCGCTGCCGGGCGTGGGACAAAAGGTTGCCGACTGCGTCCTCCTCTTCTCCCTGGACAAGCTGGAAGCTTTTCCGGTGGACATTTGGATGAAGCGCATAATCCTAGACGTCTATCCAAGTTATTTTGAAGATTCCTTTGTCGAAAGAGTCTCGGGTAAAAGTTCGATTACGCCGGGCGAGTATGAGACAATCAGCTCTTTTGGGAGAAGATACTTTGGAGAATACGCGGGGTACGCGCAAGAATATTTGTTTCTGCTGTCAAGAAGTCAAGGGGAAAATGCGAACATCTAAGGCTCAACAAGGTTTTAGGGGCTTATAGATGCGCCAAATGTGGTTTAAAGGTTAAGAAGTTGCCTGCTTAGAGGAGTTCCTTCTCCTTCAACATCTGCATTACCCTCTGACCGCTGGTTGTCACAGATGATATTGCCCCTGAAAGGCGGCCCGTCGCCTCTAGGTGCTCGTGTAAGCGTACTAGTTCCTTGGCCTCCAAAATTTTTGTTCTTGATTCCTCGAAGTTCTGCAACCCTAGAACGCTATGAGCTATGTTCGCTTCACCAGCTAGAGCGTCTAAAAAAGATAGCATAAGTTTCTCAGCACCAGCGAGTTCATCACCCTCTAATTCATCGAGTTTCTGTAGAAGCTTGGTTGCAATTATCAGTTCAGACTTGATTCTTTCCACATACTGGAAGCAGATGATGGCTTTTCTTGTGTCAAACAACACTTATTTACCCTCAGCTTTGCTATGTGGCTAAAGAGGCATAAAAAGGAGGCTGAAAACGTGTTTGAATCTGAGGAGTATAATTGTGGAGTAGCCGCGGGCGCCCTTGGATAGACCTCCTAGGGGGTAAGGGTATATGTGCAGATGGCTCTCTGTAGATCGAGTTATATAGACCCCCCCCTATTTATAGTTCCAACATTGAAACGGCGGGTCGGTGCAGCCTCCAACTTAGCAGATTGGAGTTTTTCCGTAGGCTCTGGAGGTATTCCCCGTGGTCTCCCCTTTTTTCTGCAACTCGGAGTTGCACATGATTCTCTCTGTGTAGATTGACTTCTGAGAGGTAAGGCAATAAAACCGTTTCTTAGGGATAGTATCCAAGTTCTTAAGTTTGTTCTTAACGGCTTCCGAAATGAGGTCGGTTCTCTTGAATCTAAACGAGTGAGCAACTCTGCTAGGTTTAGATAGGTAAAAGAGAGCTTGCAAAGAAAAAGGGGAGGTGGTTGTTGGGTTCAAGTTTTCCTATGGGGGATACATGAGAAATGTCACTGATTCGGCGACTTCCAAGATGTCCCAGATACGGTATAGCATGGGCTTGTATGTCCAAGTCTCGTATAGCGGTAGTTGGTCGTAGGCGTGGGGGCTTGGACCGAAGATGTTGACGAATCCGCTTTGTCCAGGCGGGATCACGTTTACTGCATGCGGAGGCTTCCACCACGGGTGCCTGGGCATTTCTGCGATGTGGTTGTAGGTGCCGCGGTTCATGTAGTGCATAGTTGGCGCTGGTAAAGCTCCCATCGGGTCGAATGTCACTTTGTGAACAGGAGTTAGCCATGTGGACATCTCTGATCCAAGGCCTGCTTCCAATTCGGCAAGCGCTTCCTTCAGCACCTGGACAATAACCGTGTTTCTGTCCTCTCCATCTAGGTAGTCGTAGTAGAGAGGTAGTTTGGAGTCTGGGCCGTCAAAGACGTGAATTAGTGTGCTGGACTGCCATTCGCGCACACCCATCACGCTCGGGGGAACGTTATTAGCAAATACCTCGTCGAAGATTTTGCTGTACCAAGCTTCAAAGATTGTGAGGCCGGGATCGTCGTACGTAGCAGCGGGGTCAGGATATTTCGGATCCAACACATCGTTGTAATGGTGGTTCCAAGCTTCGAGGTAGCTTACGGCCTCGGCGGGGACTGTTGGATCCGTCTTAGCTGCTTCGATGAGGTAATGTAGGAAGTTCATTCCTGGAATGTGGTTGTATCCGGCGTCCATGTTGATTGCATTCATGTCTTCGAAGGTGAACTTCTTGCCAGCAGCCAGAAGGTCCATTATCCTTTTAATACGGTGGCCTTCGCCCCAGCCAGCGTCTGATTCCCCGTACGGCCAATTGGCTATTGGTTTGTTGTTCCAGTTGGTGAGCCAGCCCTGCTCCGGGTTGATGCACTTAGGCATCTCCGCGAATCCGGTGACACCTATCCACTCTTCTTCTACGGTACCCCACAAGGGGAATCTGTCGTCAATAGGTCTTCCATCCTTCCCTGTGGTCGGCTTTATCGGGAAGGTACCAGCATGCCAGAAGCCGATGTTTCCGTCTCTGTCTATCCAGTAGAAGTTGTGGGCCGGCTGTATGGTTTTACATGCCTCTTGGAATTCCCAAATATCTCTTGCCTGTTGAAAGAGCGACCAACCCTCTTCAGCTGCAACATCGTTCTTGTAGTAAGATGCCTTCATGGTGAATGCAAGGTTGTTGACTGGATCCAAAGCAATGACAGGCCCATGTATTGTGCGATAAACGGGGAAATCATGAGGGACACCAAAAGCGTCGTAGATCGTCTCTATTCTAACTTCCATGGGAACCCATTCACCGTCGTACAAGTATTCGGTGTGATTTGCAGGGTTTAGAACCTCAATGTAGGTGTCCATGACGTCTGAAACACCGGTGGTTGACGTCCAAGCGCCATACTCACTCACACCAATCAAAATGGTTGGAAACATCGGCATCATCATGCCAACGGCGTTGATCCCCGCACCATGCAGCCCTACCTCAAGAACTATTTGGGGGATCGAGTGTCCCATCTGTGGACCGCCCACTTGAAGGGCGTTCGGAGTTTTGGACTTCGAGGGGCTGACCATCCATGCGTTGCTTCCGAATTTTGTGGGTATGCCCAGCGACTCAAGTAGCTCTGTTTGTCCCATCTTGGCTTCTTCGTATTCTCGGTAGATGTCGCCGATATTGCTTGGGAGACCCGTCTCAGGCATGCTGCCGCAGGGTTGCCAGCATCCCGTGCCGGGTATTGTCACTTCTGCTCCAGGGTCATTCTGTGGGAAGAGGTCGTTGAAGATCAGCCATCCCTCGGGGCCGTGCATTACCTGAAGAGCTTGTAGGGCAGCCCAATAGCGAAGTTCCTCGCCGCCACAGCCACCAAATCTCCAGGCCATCATTACTACAATAGCCATGCTGTCTTCAATTGCCCAAGGCTCTGGGAGAAGTCCATACGCTAGATATTCGGTAGGCATAAGAGATGGGTCGCCATCAACAAGCAAGGCCGTCGTAGCCTCTGTAATGTATAGGTTTACACCGTCCACGAAGGCTAAAGCCATTTCCTTAAGACGTGCCTCCGGCTTGGTAGGAACCCAATTATCAAACATTTCTCCTAATTCTTCCCAGCTATATCCCATACTTCTGGTCGCATAATCGTCTTCTACAGTTGCTAAGCCAATTTCAGCAAGTCTACCGAAGGCTCCTCTCCTGTAAACATCTGCCTGCCAAAGCCTATCCTGAGCCATCGCATAGCCGCATCCAAAGCCCAAACCCTCTTTCGTATCTGAGAAAATGTGGGGAACCCCGTAATTGTCTCTTATGATCCAGACATAGCTAGTGTCTCCTGCAGCCGTCGCAGCTGGAAGGGTAAGTGAGAACCCAACAATGAACATGACAGATAGTAGGCAAGCCAACAGTTTCTTTCGCACTCTATCACTCTCCTTTCATTTGGGTACTTATTTCATTGCGCCCCTCACTCGGCGCTCCGAAGGGAACAACATAGAATCGAATGAAAGACTTTTCATTGGTCTCCTACGTACTACTGAAATACTCCTTTCCCTTCAAACTACATAAGGAAACAGAAAACATTTAAGATTTTCATACGATTTTGTTGTAAAAAGTTAAAACTAGTTAAGTGGAATTAACAAACTTGGATTAAAAGTGAACGCATAGAAAAGCTTGTATGGTGTTTTTCATACGCTGCATAAAATTACGGAAAATATCTATCCTTTAACAACCCCTATTGGAACTAACCGCACTACGCGAGTTGCAATTCCAAGCTTGTCGCTTACTTCCACCACCTTGTCCACATCCTTATAGGCCGGATCAGCCTCCTCAGCCAGAACAACCCTACTTGCAGCCCGAACAACGATTCCACGCTGTTCCATAGCATTTTTCACGTCTCCACCCCAGAATCTCCTTTTCGCAGCCGTTCGACTCATCATGCGACCTGCCCCATGAGCCGTGGAGCCGAATGAAACCTCCATGGCTTTGGGCGCGCCAACCAACAACCATGAGCCGGTGCCCATGCTTCCAGGAATAATCACAGGCTGCCCAGCAGCTCGATAGTCAGCTGGAACGTCCATGCGCCCCGGCCCAAACGAACGAGTTGCGCCCTTTCTGTGAATCCAAACTTTGGTTCGTCGTCCGTTTACTTTGTGTTCTTCAATTTTTGCGATGTTGTGGGCTACGTCGTAGACTAAGCCCAAGCCAAACTCTTCCGCTGGCCTCTTGAAAACCCGCTCGAAGCTTTCACGAACCCAGTGTGTGATCGCTTGACGATTGGCGAAGGCATAGTTGACGGCACAGGCCATGGCTTGGTAGTAGTCTTCACCCTCTTTGCTTGTGCCCGGTGCGCAGGCTAGTTCCCTATCCGGCAGAGCGATTTTATACTTGTGGACAGCTCGCTCCATAACGCGAAGATAGTCTGAGCAGATTTGGTGTCCAAATCCCCGTGAGCCACAGTGAATCATGACGGTAACCTGCCCCTCATGGTTGATGCCGAAGGTTTTGGCGACTTTAGTGTCGTAGATTTTGTTAACCTTCTGAATTTCGAGGAAGTGGTTTCCAGATCCTAGTGTGCCGCACTGGGGAAGACCACGTCCTTTTGCTCTGCTTGAAACCTTGTCTGGGTTAGCCACTTCCATACAACCCTCTTCTTCACAGTGTTTGATGTCCTCGGCCCAGCCTAGTCCCTTGTTCACGATCCATTGCACGCCTTCCGTGGTCAGTCTGTCAAGCTCATGTATGGTTAAGCGAAAGTCTTTGCGGCGGCTGCCCAATCCGCAGGGAACGTTTTTGAAGATAGCGCTAACGAGTTCGGCTAGGTTTGGTCGAATGTCTGCTTCAGATAGGTTTGTGGTTAAGAGGCGGACACCGCAGTTGATGTCGTATCCCACTCCTCCGGGACTGATAACTCCTTCTTCATAGTCTGTGGCTGCAACGCCTCCGATGGGGAATCCGTATCCTTCGTGTCCGTCTGGTAAAGTGATAGAATATTTATAAATGCCAGGTAGGTGCGCCACGTTGGTGCACTGTTCAAGGGTTCGATCCGTTTTCATCTTTTCAAGGAGATCTTCGTCGGCGAAAACTATGCCGGGCACCCTCATGCCGGACTTGTATTTTGTGGGTATCCGCCAGCTGTATTTGTCAATTCTTTCGAGTGGAACCGATACTCGGCGCCCTCGGTGTCCTTCTTTACCGCTCATCGAATCACCTTTAAAGAAAGACTTAAGGTCGAGGCATATAAACAATTTCAGAAATCGTTAAATTTTTCTGATACCTAAATGTGAGAGGAGTGCAAAAAATGGACGAGACCGACAGAGAAATAATTAAAATTCTGAAAAATGATGGGCGGGCAACCTATAGTGATATCGGGAAAAAAGTTGGTTTATCTGAGGGAGCTGTTAGAAAGAGAATCAAGGCGCTTGTTCATTCTGGTGTAATAAGGCGGTTCACCGTTAAGGTTGGCCTCACGGAAGGCGCGGAGGCAATAACCCTACTTTCAGTGAGCCCTTCTTTTCCAACATCACACGTTTCGAAGATGTTGAAGAAATTCCCTAATGTTGAAACTGTTTATGAAATTACGGGTCAATACGACATTGCCGTTATCATTTCTGGTTTGAATATTGCAGAGGTAGACGAATGCCTTGAGAAAATCCGTCGAGTAGACGGAGTTGTAAATACGAATACGATGATCATCTTACGTAGCTGGTAGTTGACAACTGGACAAAAGTTCTCGCTTGTTCGCTGCATCGTTTAGACTACGTTAAGGACTTCACTCCACATTTGTTCAGTAAATTCGTACATCACTTCTCCTCTTCGTGCATTCACGCATTTTTTATTATTATTTCTTTACGTTTGTATAGAAAACGGCTCGCAATGTTTATATTTTGTTAAGAAATATTCTATGTAAAACTATAAGAAAACATACCTTCGAGCTGCGTGCACGAAAATGAACCGCGCCTTGAAACTGCCAACTGTAAAGGCTATTGGTACGAATTTGGAGGCAAAATTAATCTTTTCGAATTTTAATAAGTCTTATTTTACAAAAAACATATATATTGGTACGTTTTGTAATTATGCCAATCTCAATTCAGTAGAGTACATGTGAAAGGATGGCTGAAGGAATTGAAAGACGAATACCTTGATGAACATGGAGAAAAGATATTAAGAAGGCTAAACAGGGAAGGAATCCTCCCCAGTCCATACAACTTCGTCGCTTACAATCCTCCCCCAATCGACGAATACATCGTACACGACAGCACCCTAAGAGAGGGAGAACAAACACCCGGCGTTTTCTTTAGTATAGAGGATAAACTGGAAATCGCGAAAAAACTAGACGAAGTTGGAGTACAACAAATAGAATCCGGATTTCCAGCGGCTTCAGAAAAACAGAGAAAGTGTATTGAAGCCCTAGTCAACATGGACTTGGATGCCCAGATATCTGCTTTTGCCAGAGCTAGACACGAAGACATAGACGTAGTCGCGGACACTGGTGCCGATGGAGTTGTGGTATCATTTTCGGTATCTCACTACCATAGAAAATATAAGTTCCATGGGATGAACCAAGAAGATTACCTGAACAAGCTAGTTGACTCGATTAGTTATGCGGATGATTATGGACTATTTGTCATATACAGCGCAGAGGATTCCACCAGAGAAAACGACTTAAGCTTCTTGAAAAAAGCCTTTAAAACAGCAGAGGAAGCTGGAGCAGACAGAGCCAGAATCGTTGACACCCTAGGATGCATAAGCCCAAGCGGAATGACCTACCTTGTAAAAGAAGTAAGAAACATTCTAAACATTCCAATTGAGGTACATTGTCACGATGATATGGGGCTAGCTTTGGCAAACTCCATCGCTGCTGTCGAAGCTGGAGCGTCAACAGTGTCAACGTGTGTAAACGGCCTTGGAGAAAGGGCCGGGATCGCTGCCACTGAAGAAATTATTCCCGCATTGCACACACTATTTGGAATGAGCCAGTTTGATATGAGCCAGCTAACCGAACTGTCGAAACTTGTTGAAAGTCTCACTGGAATAAAGATGCCTCCCAACAAACCAGTGACTGGTGAAAACGCTTGGGCCCACGGTTCAGGGATACACCAACACGGGGTTTTTATGAACCCTGTAACCTATGAGTCTTACCCACCAGAACTCGTTGGTCAAAGAAGAAAAGTGTACATAGATGAACTATGTGGAAGGCATGGTATTCGCTATATTGCGGAAAACGAGCTTGGAATGAAACTCTCTGACAACGTAGCAGAAAAAATTCTTTCAAGGATAAAGAGAGCCTTTTCACAAGAGGGCAGGCGGAGCGCTTACACGCCAAGTGAACTTAAAGAATTAATCATTGAAATCCAGGGAGTTGACGTTTTTGGGGCTAACGATAACAGAAAAGATTCTGGCAAACGCCTCTCACAAGAGTAAGGTAAATTCAGGAGACTTCACGATTGCCGACGTTGACATCGTAATGGCTCACGACTCCACAGCGCCCTTGGCAATCGAAGGATTCTATGAAATCGGGAAAAAGGTGTTTGATCCAAACAAAGTTGTGATAGTGTTCGATCATTTCTTCCCTCCACCAAACATAGATGCCGCCAGACTTCACCAAAGGGTTAGAAACTTCGTAACGGAACAAAAAATTCCAAACCTCCTCACCGACGGGGTTTGTCACCAAATTCTTGTTGAAAAATTCGTTTCCCCCGGAACCGTCGTAGTTGGAGCGGATTCACACACTTGCACTGAAGGAGCCTTAGGTGCTTTCTCAACTGGTTTAGGATCAACCGACATTGCTGGGGCGATGGCGACCGGAAAATGTTGGTTCAGAATCCCTGAAAGTTTAAGGTTTAACCTGTCTGGTTCGCCTAGAAAAGGTGTTTATGCTAAGGACGTTATCTTAAACGTTATTGGACAAGTTGGCGCTGATGGGGCTCTCTACAAGGCTGCAGAGTTCACAGGAGATTACGTGAAGAAAGCAAGCGTTTCTTCCCGACTCACCCTCTGCAACATGGCTGTGGAGATGGGCGCCAAAAACGGCATTATCGAAGCAGATGAAAAAACCAAGAAGTTTCTTGGGAGAAAAGGAAAAGTCTTCAAAAGCGATAAAGACGCCGTCTACGAGGAAGAGTATGAAATAGAAGTCGACAAGATTGATCCTCAAGTTGCGTGCCCTCCCACCGTGGATAACGTAAAATCGGTTGCTAGCGTTGAAGGTAAAGACATGGATCAAGCCTACATTGGGACTTGTACAAATGGAAGGTTAGAGGACATAGAAATAGCTGCTAGAATTTTGAAGGGAAAAAAGATCGCGGATAACGTGAGGCTTTTGGTCATTCCCGCATCCACTAAGGTTTACCTCGACGCTTTCGGCAAGGGATACATCCAAGAGATAATTGAGTCTGGAGGAATCATCTGTAATCCTGGTTGCGGTCCATGTGTTGGTAGGCACGAAGGAGTGCTTGCTGAAGGAGAAGTTTGTATTTCCACCCAAAACAGGAATTTCAGTGGAAGGATGGGCAGCCCAAAGGCAGAAATCTATTTAGCGTCTCCAGCAACCGTCGCGGCATCTGCATTAGCTGGAAAAATCGTTGATCCGAGGGAATACATTTGAGAGTATGGAAATTTGGAAACGACGTAAACACAGACCTGATAACGCCTGGAAGATACACCATCACAACAGACCCAGAAAAGCTTGGGAAAATAGCCTTCATAGAATACAGACCAGAATTTGTTAAAAATGTCAAAGCTGGAGACATAATAGTTGCGGGAGAAAACTTTGGATGCGGTTCCTCGAGAGAACACGCGCCAGTCGCAATAAAAGCCGCTGGCATCAGCGCGGTAATAGCCAAATCGTTTGCCCGCATATTTTTCAGAAACGCGATAAACATAGGCCTTCCTCTTATTGTCTGCGAAGACGCCGACGAAATCGATGATGGCGATGTGCTCGAAATAGACTTTGAGAAAGGACGAATCCACGACAAAACTAAGGATGTGGTCCTTAAGGCAAAACCGTTGCCAAAGTTCATCCAAAAAATCGTGGAGAAGGGAGGCTTAGTAAACTTTCTTCGAAGCGAGGGATACACATAGAAAAGTAGATTCCCCCTCTATTTTTCAACATTCCAAGAGCATTTCCGGTCATGGTTCATAGGAAACTACATTCTTTCTCCTTCTCCGCCGCAGAAGCGGGTGATGAACTCCAATGCCACCCGTGCGGCATTCTGTAAATTTTCTTCTCCGATGCCTGGAACCCCACACACCAATAACACAACATTTTTCGTTTTCTCGGTTATCTTCGTGCTGTCAGCGTCTCGATAGGGGTAAATGGCCACAAGCTTTTCTCCATCAGAAACAACTATCTCGCCTCCTTTAAGGAACATAGGCTTTTTCATCCCTATTCCCAGAAACTCCTCGCCTTTTTCTGCAAACCGCATGATAAGCTCACCCTTCAGCTTGTCCGCGTCGAAGGCTGCGAGGGCTATTTCGGTTTTTATGGAGGCTATGTTGTAGGCGTCGACAAGGGTGTTTATGTGGGGTATGGTCCTCCCTCCTAGAACCCTTCTGATCAAAGCCTCGGCTGCTGGCCGAATTTTAGTAGGATCTATCCCAATCCTCCAAAAGAAATCTCTGCAGGCTCTGAAAGTTAATCCGTCCTTCAGCGATTCTAGGTCATACCGTTCTCTCACGTGTTTCATTATTTCGTCCTCAAATTTCTCCAGTTCAACATTCCGCTTCTCTACTTTTACACCTTTAATCTCGCATGCTAGAACCTTTAACTCTGGAAAACGGGTTTTGAGTTGAATGTCAATTTTAACGTCCATAAGCTTGTCCCATCCCTTGTGATTGTTATTTTTATCCCACATAAATTTTCAAGAAAACAGTGGGCTTAACAGCCTCCCTACTCTTCAAAAACTTCAGTGTCTGCTAAAATCTCAGTTTCTTCGGGTGGTTTTCTTCGCGTCACTATAACCACAACAAGGAGCACACCTAATGAAACGATCACTGCGATTCCCATCAGTAACCACTCCATGGAAACAACTGAAAGAATGAATCTATTGCTATCTGCACCAGCATAATCCGCATCCCCAGACCAACCTGCCCTAATGTAGTATATACCAGCTGAAGAGGGATTCCACGTAAAGGAATATCGCCCATTAGAATCAGTTACAATCTTTATCAGGACGCTCCATGAAGAAACGCCTGAACGAATGTATATCGTGACGTTTTTTCTTGGCAGAGCAGGCGAAAGGGAACCGCCTATTGTAACGGTCCTTCCAGCGATCACGAATCTCGAAGAAACTGATAAGGATAGAGAAGAGGACGCTAAGACTCCGTAGCTTGATGAAACCTGCCCAGGCGACGATTGTTCACAGTTCTCAAGCGTAATAATGCGTGCTGAGGCCTTCCTAAGTATGTCTGGGCATTCACCCACTCTCCATCCATTCCTCCAATCATCCCCGGTGCATTCAGCTACGTAGTACCGCTTTCCTTCATAACTATAATAGTGAATAGTAGACCTCGCATCCTCGGGTTCCTGGGATAGATGGACGCCCACATTCATGTGATTTTGCGCCTCATAAAGCAATAAGACGACGTCTAATCCACCAGCCTTCATCACGGACGCCGCTATAAAGGAAAACATGTCACAATCGCCTTCATTTTCGACGATGGTTTCAACAGGGTACTTTTGGGGTGCACTCTCCACGTACGGAATTTGATGAACAATCATCAGCACGCCATTGGCAAAGTCTTCATCGTCGCTGTAGATCGTCCAGAGGTCATCGGCTATGGGTTTCAGAGGGCTAGGAGTCACGAACTTAGCGAAATCATACAAATGAAGACTATGATCTTTACTGCGATAGTAATCGTATAACGAGGAAGTTACTGAAACGGTTAACTGATAATTCGTGGAACCGTCAGGATGGTCAAGAAGCTCATATGTGTAATCATAGTTAGCCGCAAAACAACAACTAGGCAAAAACAATGCTGTTAACAGGAAAATCGTCACAACGAATCTTTTCACTAGGCAACTTGATTTAACCAATCTTCCTCATTTGATGAAATAGTAAAAGTGGATAGAAATTGATTATGAAGCAAAATTATGCATTCTAAATCAGTGGAAAACGAAAAGTTAGTTGGCATTTTTCAGTTTTATGTTCAACATTTAAGACCGAAACATGCCGGGGGTTTTAAATAGACTTGCGGCTTTCGACCACTTCATACCTCTCTTAATAACAGCGAGTCGCTAAACAGCACCGTACAGTAGGGCTCTCCCCTGTTTAACCTTCCTCACCTGATCCTGCTCTTCTAAGAACTTTAGGTGCGCTAAAGTTTCACCTACAGCTAGGAACTTTTGAAACGCTGGGAACCTATCCCAAGAGGGGAAGTTAACGTCCCAGTGGATTCTCGAAGCTATCTGATAAGCTGTTAGCTTTTGCGTTTGAAGTTCAGAGAGTATTTCTATTGCCCGCGATCTGTGATGGTCTTCTAGCTCTTTGATCCTTTTACGGTGATCTGTGAAGAGTTCTCCGTGACCCGGAAGGACAACATCCACATTAAGCTTTCCCACTTTCTCCAGGCTAGTTAGGTACTCAGCTAAAGGATTACCTTCTTCTCTCCACTGGGTAACATGAGGAGTAATAGTGGACAGAATATGATCTCCTGCAATTAGGAGTCGCCGCTCAGGCTCATAAAGACAAATATGCCCAGGCGAATGCCCAGGCGTCCACACCGTCCGAAAGCTGTATTCGCCTATGGATATTTCATCCCCGTTTTTCAGAGACCTTGATGGCTTGCATAGCTCTTCATAAATTTCTAAATATAAATGACTTGGACTTGCCATTAGCATCTGCTCCAGGATTTCTGTCGGAATCCCGGCGTCCTCGTAAAAATGCACCCAACGCTCCCAGTGACTCTCGGAAGTCACCAGTCGCGTTGCCTGAGACTCCTTTGCAGAGACCAGAAGTTTTGCTCCAGAAAGCTTTCTTAGACGCGATATTAGGCCCACATGATCTATGTGAAAGTGCGTTACTAGAATTTCTGTCAGATTTTGAGGCTGGATTCCTATCTCAGCCAGCTGGCGACGTAACTCGTTGAACGCTGCATCGTTGCACATTCCGGTATCGATGAGGAGGCACTGGTCCTTAGTTTTAACTAGGTATGAGTTCAAGTGCCTCAACGAAGGGATAGGCAGCGGAATCATCAATTTATAGAGGTTAGGGAAAATTTCTTTCGGTTTGTAGGGCTCGGCTTCAAACTTGCGCACACTATATCCCATCAGTGTTGTAGTGGAAAAGGAGAACGAGAAAGTCCCATTTAAACGCGTCGCTTAACCTTCCTTTTTTTCGCTAGGTGCGACTTGTAGTGACGAAGTAGTTCGCGCGCGTCATTTGCTGATGTATATCTTGAGAGCGGAGGATATGATCCACGGTAGAACTGCGACGGACGATATGGTCTCAGGCACAGCGACGCCAGCGCTGTAGATTCCTGCCCAATAGAATACCCATGAGGAGAGGCCTATTATGAACGCTATTACTGCTAAGGATGATTTTCTTTCCACAGCATACATAATAGATGTGGAACTCAACGAGACAAAGAAGAGGAACGACACGACGGAATGAAGAAGGCCATATACCTCGTCGAATGCGGCTACCAGCTGAAGTATAAAAGCCGAGATCACCAGGCTGTAGCTAGTCCACCTCGCATAACCCCTCAGTACCGTGACCGCGTAAATCATGAGGAGAAAACCGGTTAGCAACAAGCCGAAATTATATATTGGCGCGACCTCGCTCTTAACAGCATGCCCGAGATCGCTCAAGGCATTCCTCTCCCAACTGAACCACGGCGAGAACGCTATCGACACTCCGATAGAGACGTAGGCTACTAGGGGCCCAACCACACCAAACAGTGCATAAATTTTCTCATTCATATGATCACCTTAAACAATAAAAAGACCACCGTCACAAATATTTATGCGCGCGCATGTTACTTGACCTTTTTCAAGATATAGTCGTGTTTATCATGGGGGTGGATGCGCTCGTTAGGACATTTGTGCGCGCATTATTTGCGACTAGAAGTGTGGTAGAAACGAGCCTTACTATGTTTTAAACCTAAAGTGGCCAATGTTTCAGCCATTTTGACGGTGATCAGCAAAGGATCAATCACCGGTACCTCAAGAATCTTGGACATTTCTTCTGAAAAGCCCATCATTCCTCCGCAACCCAAAACGATCGCTTCGGCTCCGAACTCGTCTGTTGCTTTCTTAGCTTCTTTAAGCAATCGTTGCCTTACTTTCGCTTTGTCTTTTGTTAGTTTCAGAACCGGTACATCTATGCCGCTTGAATAAGTCAGTCTTTTGGTTAATCCTAGTTCCATGGCCTTTCTCTCGTAAATCGCTCCTGAATTCTTGCCTGTGGAGATTACCGCAAACTTGTTTCCAAGAAGTGAGGCTGTTGTCATTGAGGTTTCTCCGAGGCCCACTACTGGAATAGAGACGCGTTCCCGGGCAGCATGAAGTCCAGGGTCATCGAAGCAACCTATGACAACCGCATCATATCCCTTTCTTTCAGCTTCTATGACAGCCTCCACTGCGGCTGGCGCCGCCAAGGCTACGTCGTAATGGTTTTCTATAGCTTCAGGAGCCTTTTCCAAGTTTACAACATCAATCTTAGTATTCGATGAAACGTATCTGGAGGCGTTTCTTTTGGTCGGCTTGTTCCATTGTTTCGTTGAAACAGGAATCACTATTAGAATTCGCAAAGTATTTTGTTTCTCCATTTCAGTTTCAACTCCAAGAAAAGATTCTACTCTAGTTTTCATGCTTTTCCAAGTTTTTTGGCGAGCGCTGACAGTTCCGGGTGTATAAAGCGCCCCTCATTTGAGATTTGCTTTCTATCCATCCAAATTGAAGCATTTAGACAGATCCCATCTGTATGAGATTTTGCGGGTCCAGCCTTGCCTTTAAAGGATTCAGCCTGATAGCCTAATCCCCATTCGACGGATCCCCAAACCCTCTCGTCTTCAACTATATATCCACTCAGCTTGGCGCTTGGGTTACATCCATAGGAAATGTGGGCGACGTTATACATGGCCGGATCTTGGAAGTTTGCGAGCCATTTTTCGAAGATTCTTGCTTCCCGGCCTCCCTTCACTTCCTTAACTTTTCCTTTTTTTACCTCCAGAAATATGGGATTTGTTATAAGGCCTAGTTCGTCTGGGGGCCAGACTGAACCATCAAAAACTACGGTCCCGTTTATCGTCTCTTCTATGGGCGCCCAATCAACTTGACCTATCAACATGTATTCGCCGGGCTTTTCCGTCATTATACCCTCGGATATTACAGGCCTTCTCGATTCGTTTTCAAATTCCACATCCATGCCCGCTGGCGTCGTTACCCGCATTCGCCTAGCTTTCCCTGTCAACTCAGCGATTTTCTCCTGAAAGCGGATGAGGGAAGGTATGTCAACCTGACCGATGCACCTCACCATCATTTCTTTTGTCATGCCTGACAGGCAGAGATACCTTACTTTCTGCGTTTCCATGGCTTTTATCCATGGTGTCGAGTATAAAAGATATTTATTCGCAAATTCTATCATGATGTCGCAGTTTGCCATCGCAGCGCCTAACGGCTTCGGAAGATCCGGGTCTGCTGCTTCCCCTACGCCTCGAGGCGCTGGATATCGCATTATGGCTACTTTTCCGCCTACGTTATGAACCGCCTTTGAAGTCTCTTCCACGATTCTCCAATCGCTTTCGGTATCTGCGTAAATTAGGACGTTCTCTTCATGCTTCACCTTTACCATATCCCTAACCAGTATTTGGGCTGCCTTCGCTAATTCTAGATCCAAACTTAAAGTCAATCTACTCATCTCCATATTCTAGAGTCAAATAACATTTCATGTGCTTTTTAATCTTTAGAAATCGAAGGAACCTCCGCTTACGGTTTGAACAGCGCAATTCAAATCAAAAATTCTCCGTTCCTCATTATCGTTTTTCCATCAAGGATTAAGTCTGGGTGGTGAATGATGAAATCTTCGTGGAGATCCGCCACAACAGTGCCGCCCATGTGAGAATTGTCCCCTACGGCTAGGTGTACGGTTCCTCTAATCTTTTCAGCTTCTAGGACGTTGTCTGGGCGCTTAGCATAGGGATTTGTACCTACTCCTAACTCTGCAAGGTTCCTGCGTGAAATATACGGTTCCTCTTCTCTTCCTGGAGAAAGAACATTTCTAAATGTCTCTCCTACGTCTCCGCCGCCAATGACATCGGTGACTTTTCCATCTTTAAGGATCAGGGTCATATTCTCTTTTAAATCCGGGTACCATCCCTTATCAACGACCACTTTTCCCTTGGCTGTTCCTTCAACTGGGGCAATGTAGGCTTCGCCGGATGGTAGATTCCCCCAGTCACCCTTTTCTGTGAAAATACCTGTATCCAATCCTCCTTCTCTTCCTGCAATGCTGAACGTTATGTCTGTTCCTTCCTTTGATTTAACGACGGCTTCGTTTGTTGCGGTTAGTAGTTTCGCTATTTTTTTCGTTTCTTCAGCAATTTTCTCGTAGTCTGCAGCCATGGGACCACCTGTATGGAACATTTCTGGAAGAAAGTTAGGCATACTTGCGATGCGAGCCCCGGCTTTGCAGGCTTCCTCACGAGCGTTTGTGTGGGAGAGGGAGTAACTTGTGATTGCGATGACTACATCGGCCATTTTCATTTTTTCTTCAACTTCTTTTCCTGGTTCGGCGCCGTGTCTACCAACGGAAGGATAAGCATGGAACTCAACGGTGCAGTTGGGAAACTTTTCGACGGCAATTTCGCTAACGATTTTGGCGAGTAACGATCTGCGAAGTGCGTCTGTAATTTTTTTGCGGTTCATTTTTTCCCATTCTTTCTGTGTGGGAAAGTCGGTAACTATCAGAAGTTTTTCTCCGCTTTTTGCTCCCATGTTCACTCGGAACATATTGATTACCCCTTTTTCAACATCAGCTCTTTCTATCAAAATCCATCTCTCCGCATAAGTCATGGGTTTAGACGTTTTAATTTACATATATCTGTTATCGAAGAGTAACGCTTTTCTTGGTGTTGTATGAACACTTTAGCGGAGGGTTGACATTTGAAAATCCTAACCGAGGAGGATGTTGAACACCTAATCGTCGGAGCCGCAATACTGGGTACTGGTGGTGGAGGCGACCCTGAAGAGGGCTTAAAAATGTTGAAGAAGGACCTTAAGGAGGGGCGAAGACTGGCAATAGTAGGTTTGGATGAAGTGCCCAATGATGCTTTGATTGTCTGCCCGTACTTCTGTGGAAGCATAGCTCCATCAAAAAGGAAGCGTAAACCTGTGGTATTTAAAGACCCTATGACTGTAGCTTTTGAAAAGATGGAGAAACACATGGGAAAGAGGGCCTTTGCAACCGTGGCAGTCGAGTTAGGGGGAATAAACACCGCCATACCATTGCACGTAGCGTCCCTGATGAACCTTCCCCTCCTCGACGGCGACTACCTCGGAAGGTCTGCTCCCGAGTTGCTCCATTCCTCAGCCAACATCTTTGGAATTTCTTTGCTACCCTGCGTTGCGGTAAGCGAAGGTGGTGACATCGTTATAATCGAGAGATACGCGGACCTAAACGAGTACGAGGACATTGTTAGGAGTTTATCTGTGGTGGCTGGGGGCTTCGTGGCGGTTGTTGACACACCCATCGATGGAAAAGTCGCAAAGAAGGTTGTAATCAAGGACACGATATCCAAATGTATTGAAGTTGGCAAAACCGTGAAAGAAGCCAATGTAACTGGACGAGACCCCATAGCTGAGCTTGTAAAGTGTTTGAACGGTGTTCTCTTCTTCAAAGGACTGGTTAAAAATTACGAGTGGGAGGACCGGGAAGGCTTCCTTTACGGCGAGGCAACCTATGAAGGAGTAGAAAAGTGGAAGGGACACGAGCTTAAGATATGGATTAAAAACGAGAACATAATCGCTTGGAGGGATGGCGAGGTTATAGCCACGGCTCCGGACCCAATATGCGTAGTAAACGAGAAAGGGTATGCCATAACCAACGCGGAGCTGAAGGAAGGGATGAAAGCAGTCGTCATAGGAGCCAAGGCTCCGGAAGTGTGGCTTACCCCAAAAGGCATAGAGCTTTTTGGTCCAAAACACTTCGGCTTCAGCTTTGGTTATACGCCGATAAAAGGATAGAGAAACCGCTTCCGCCCTTAGACAGCTTTGTAACATGCCACAAAATGTTTGTGTTCAGCCTCAACCAGCTCGGGCTTCTTAGTTTTGCATATATCCATGGCGTGTGGACACCTTGGATGGAACCTACATCCTAAGGGTGGGTTCACGGGGCTTGGAACTTCACCCTTCAACATCATTCTTTTTTCCTTTTTGACATCTAATTCTGGAATGGGGATAGCAGATAACAAAAATTGGGTGTAGGGATGTAGGGCGTTCTTCCACATTTTGGGGGCCTCTACTCTTTCTACAATGTTGCCCACATACATTATGGAAATCTCGTCGCTGATGTATCCTACAACGCTTAGGTCGTGAGATATGAAGAGGTAAGAAAGGTTAAACTTATCTTGCAAGTCCTTGAGTAGTTCCAGAATTTGAGCCTGTACCGAGACGTCTAAGGCTGATGTGGGCTCGTCTAGTACCATGAACTTAGGGTTTAGAGTTATTGCCCTTGCTATTGCAACCCTCTGATTCTGTCCTCCACTCAACTCGTGGGGGTATCTCCATAGGTGCTCCTCCTTTAAGCCCACGAGTTTCATCAACTTTAGGGCTTCCTCGTCTATCTCCTCTCGGGACGCATGGGCAAAGGCCTTAATTCCCTCGGCTATTTGATCTCTAACGCACATTCTGGGGTCTAGGGAGGAGAATGGATCTTGGAAGACGATACGCATATGTTTTCTCAGCTTCCTTAGCTCCTTCTTTCCTAGACTTGTTATCTCCACTCCATCGAAGAAGATTTTCCCATCCGTAGGTTCAATTAGCCTGATAATGGTTTTGCCCAGCGTCGTTTTCCCACAGCCAGATTCACCGATGAGCCCGTGGGTGCTTTTAACCTCTACGTCTAGGTCTACTCCATCCACTGCCTTAACGTATCCAACTGTTCTAAACAGCCACTTCCTGAACGGGAAGTACTTCTTTAGGTTTCGCGCCTCAACTAGCGTTTTACTCAAATTTTGTATCCCCATTCTACATTAGGTAGCACGATACCAGGTGCTCCTTACCAACTTTAATTACCGGCGGGGGCTTTGTTTTGCATACGTCCATGGTGTGTGGGCATCTCGGGTGGAACCTGCATCCTGAGGGCGGTTTTAACAGGTCCGGAACCATCCCGCTTATCACGTGTAGCTTCTCACCCTTCTTGCTTGGGGTTGGTATTGACAGTAGGAGGGCTTTAGTGTAGGGGTGTAAGGGGTTGGTGAGGAGTTCCCTTAGCGGCGCGATTTCAGCCATATTCCCTGCGTACATAACGCCGACTCTGTCACACATTTCGGTGACTATTCCAAAGTCGTGTGTAATGAAAAGCACCGAAGCTTTTGTTTCTTCTCTACATTTTTTGAGCAGGTCTAGGATTTGTGCCTGTATGGTGACGTCTAGGTTGCTTGTAGGTTCGTCTGCTATCAACAGGTCTGGGTTTGAGGAGATAGCGATGGCTATCATGACTCTTTGCTGCATTCCGCCACTTAACTCGAAGGGATAGAAGTTCATTAACCTCTCTGGATCTGGCAATCCAACGGATTTTAGGAGGTTGACGCCCTTTTTGTAGGCTTCCTCTTTACCGATCTTCTGATGGGTGAGTATTACACGGACGAGTTGGTCCTTGATTTTGAAGATGGGGTTTAGCGAGGTGGAGGGGTCTTGGAAGATCATGGAGATTTCCTTGCCCCTTATGTCTCGCATTTCATTTTCGCTCTTATCTAGAAGGTTTTCACCTTTGAAGATCACCTCACCATCCAGGATCATGGCGTTTTCTGGAAGAAGCTTAATGATGGTGAGAGAGGTAACGGTCTTCCCGCAACCTGTTTCCCCTACAAGCCCGAAAACTTCCTCTTTCCGCACGTCGAAGCTGACGCCTTCTAGGGCCTTCACGGTGCCGTAGTAGGTGTCGAAGTGGAGCACGAGATTCTTAACTGAGAGGATGGGTTTCATGGTTTCTCACAGGAGCCTCCTTTTTATCCTAAGTCTTGGGTCTAGGGCCTTTCGCAGTCCATCCCCCAAAAGGTTGAAAGCCATAACAGTGGCGAAGATGGCTAGCCCTGGAAAAGTCGCGTACCACCAGTAATAGGTTAAATAGTCTCTTCCCAAGCTCACCATTAGCCCCCACTCTGGCGTTGGAGGCTGGGCTCCGAGACCTAGAAAGCTGAGTGCTGAGGTTAATAAGATCGCTGAGCCTATATCCATGGTAGCTTGGATGATTATGGGTGACAGCGAGTTCGGTAGTATATGCCTAAACACTATGGTCAGTTCGCTCACGCCGAGTCCCCTAGCCGCCTCGACGAAAGGCCTTTCTCTTAAAGAAGCCGCCTGGGCTCTCATCAACCTGGTGTACCATGGCCACCATGATATAGCTACGGCGATCATGGCGTTTGTTAGAGAGTACCCTAGGGTTGCTGCAACGGCTATGGCTAGTAAAAGGGGTGGGAGGGCCAAGAACATATCCGTAATCCTCATTATTATCTCGTCTGTCAGTGTCCCTCTGAAGTATCCTGCTATGACTCCGAGGGGGCATCCGATGAGTAGTGACAAAGTGACCACCAGGAGCCCGGCCATAAGGGAGGTTCTAGCACCCATGAGTACTAGGCTGAAGACGTCTCTGCCGAAGTAGTCTGTTCCAAAGAGGTGGGTGAGGCTTGGGGGAAGGAACTTATAGCCTGGGCGGGGGGTCCCCCATACATCGCTTTTGTAGGGTGCAATAATTGGCGCAAAGATCGCCGTGAAGACGAGTATTGTGATGAAGGCTAAGGCAAACATGGAGAGAGGATCTCTTCTAAGCACGTAAGCTATGATCTTCGTTTCACTGAATCTGCGCCTACCCACCGACTGATTAACCGATTCTTCACTCGTCAACATTCGTCCTCACTTAGTATTTTACACGCGGGTCTACTACGACTTGGAAGAAGTCCAGAAGTAGGTTTATTGCAACGTAAAATATGCAAACGAAGATGGTTACGCCGACGATGACTGGGTAGTCGATAGTCCGGAGGGCATAAATTAGGTAGGATCCGATACCACCCCAACTGAAGATGAACTCAACGAGGAAGGCGCCGGTGATGGAGTATGCAAATGAGAGGCTTATAGCTGTGAAGGCTGGGACAATGGCGTTTTTTAGGGCATACCTAAAGACTATCGTCCTTTCCGGAATTCCGCTAGCTCTAGCAGCTCTGATGTAGTTTTCCCTAAGAACTTCTATCATTGAGGCCCTAACCATCCTCGTGCAGAGGCCCAGCGGATAGGCGGCCATGGTTATGGCTGGCAGTATCAGGTGGCCTAGGGCATCTTTGAAGGCAATCCAGTTGCCTGTTACTAAGCTATCGATTAGGTGGAAGCCCGTTATCCTTGTGAGCTGTATTTCGGTGCTCAACCTCCCGGTGAGCGGCAATATCCCAAGCATCCCGAAGAAGACTATCTGGAACACTATGCCAAGCCAGAATACGGGTATGGATGCCCCGGCTATAGAGAGGGTTCTTGTGAGATGGTCTGTGATCTTATTCTCCTTGATGGCGGAGATAACCCCTAGTGGTATGCCTAACGCTAATGCGATAATGAAGCCCACGATGACTAGTTCAAGGGTGGCGGGGAGGTAGCGAATAACGTCTGACAGAACGCTCCTCCCTTTAAACCTGATAGAAAACCCTAGGTCTCCATGCAAAGTATCTGAGAGGTAGGAGAAATATTGGATGTATAAGGGCTTGTCTAGTCCAAGCATCTCACGTGCTCTTGCGATCTGCTCAGGGCGTGGGTGTTGGCCAGCCCATAATGCTGCTGGATTTGACGGAACTACCCTAGATAGAAAAAAAGTGATGGATATTGTTCCGAGTATCACTAGAGCTGATAGGGCAATCCTCTTCGATATGTAGGTGAGTAGTCCCATTCGCGCTTCACCAAGAATGGCATTACGTAGAAGCAAGGTATCAATGAATATGCGTAGGCTAGAAGACCCGCCATCGTCATCGCCGATGCCTTTGGTTTGTACCCTGCCTCCGTGAGGAGTTCCCTTGCCTTATCCAAGTTGTTGGTGTATTTGAAGAGGGTGTCTATGTGGCCGAATAGACCTGCAGGTACTGGACCTCTGGCCTGCACTCCGTAGCCCACCAGAACCTCATCTATTATCGTTTGGTATGGAACTGCGTAGGCCAAGGCCTGGCGGACGAGCTTGTTGTCCGTTGGGTCCCTTTTCGTGTTGAAGAAACCCAGTAGGTTCACGTAGGACGCGTTATGCGCCACGTCAGCCACAACACTCGCGTCGATGCTCGCAATGTCTTCCTTCGGCAGCAGATAGGTGAAGTCATACTCCTCGCCTAGGATACCTGTCTCCCTGGTGGCAGCTTCTTCAACATAAGTGGTGCGAATCGTGTCGTAGTACGGCGCTGTCCAATTACCCCAGTAGTCCTCGAACCTCTCCAGCACCACGCGGCTACCTGGCACCCACTCGTCTAGGTAGTACGGTCCAGTTCCAACGTCGTATGGGGAAGCGCCAGCAAAGATGCCTTCTGGAGGACCACCAGGCGGGTATAACCACTCGGCTATCTGGGTGTCGTTGCCCTGCTCGAAGACCTTCGGGCTGAAAATCCAAGCACCGTAGCTTGCCGCAGTAACTCTATCAAAAGGCACTGGGAAGTTCAACTTGAACTGGATCAAGTATGGGTCATCATCAAACGTTACTGTCTCATTCACGCAAGCCCACATAGGCCAGAATCCCATCCTGATGGTTCTCTCAAAGGATAGTTTCACTGCTGTTGAGTTCATTAGAGTTCCATCGTGGAATTCCACCCCTTGCCTAAGCGTAAAGTTCCAAGTAAGGGCGTCCGTAGAATTAGTCCAGTCCTCCGCCAGTACGCCTACCACCTTGCGGTCTGGGTTAACCCAAGTAAGCGTCTCGTACATGTTTCCACAGATGATGACTATTTCATTTGAGAACTGAGTGCTAGGGTCGAGGTCTGTAACGATGACGGCGGGTTCCGCCCTCTGGAAAGTGTATGGGGGTGTCTCATCCGCTGGCGGTGTCAGGTCGCGGTAGAGCACCACGTGTGGATAGGCGGGGTTGTCGACGTAGCCACCTACGCTTGCGCGCATGACATGAGTGTTATTCTGGTCGTAGAAGAAGAGTGCTGGGCAGTCCTCTATCAGCATCTCCTGAGCCTCCTCATACAGCGCAAGAGAAGCCGTAGAGTTAGTCGCTTCCAATTCGTAGGCTGTATCCATTAGATCATCAAACGTGGAGTTACAGTAGTAACCTAAGTTAAAGAAGGGCTCTTCTTCGCTGTGGAACATGTTGAGGAGGAAGTCGTAGCCCGAAAGTATCGTCGGCCACCAGTACATGACGAAGATGTGTTGAGCCGTTGTCGGGTCAGCCGTAGCTAAGTCCCATTGAGCGTCCCACTCCATCCCCCTGATTTCCAACTCTACGCCCAATTTCTTGAACTCAGACTTCATTAATTCTGCGACCTTCAATTCGTCTGGGTCTGTTGTGTGCCACGTAAGCAACAGCTTCATTACCGGCTTTGGTGCCATAATAACGAGGAAGTAGTATCCAGCAATAGCACCAACAACAATTATCGCAACTACAACAATGGCCACTGCCGTCTTTTTCTCCATTCTTTCTTAAACCTCCGTACCAATGAATGACGTGTACATTAGTTAAAAGTTTTACGTACGTCAGACTCGAACGAGAAACGCTTGCAAAATCGATGCCCCTAGTCACTAAACATAAATAAAAATATTTGAGAAACTCTACCTAGTTACGTGTAGAGGAGGTATTAGAAGTGAGAATTCTCGTTGTGAACCCCGTCGGCACAGACATATGGGACAAAAAAGACGAAGAATACCTTCGTAGGTTTGCAAGAAAAGACACTTCAATCAACGTTCTCAGCCTAAAGGACGGCCCCAACTCCCTTGAAACATTCCAAAGCATGGTGTCCGTATGTCCAAGCATCATCCAACTAGTGAAAAAGCACGAGGGCAAATATGATGCGATAATGGTTAACTGCTTCGGGGACCCCTGCGTTAAGGCTATAAGGGAAATCGTTGACATCCCAGTGCTGGGACCTGGAGAAACGTCTATGCTAATTGCATCCCTCCTGGGCCACAAATTCTCTGTTATATCCCCGACTAAGAAAACTGCCCTCCAAGTAGAATTACACGCGAGAGAACTTGGGATCGAAGAGAGAATAGCCTCAGTAATAGGACTGGAGATACCTGTACTTGAACTGGAAAGAGATAAAGAAAAAACCATAAAGGCTGTTGTCAAAGCCTCTGAAAAGGCGGTTAAGGACGGAGCCGAAGTGATAGCCTTAGGATGTACAGGGCTAGCTTACATGGCGGACGACATCAGGAAACGATTGGATGTTCCCCTCATAGAACCAGCATCCCTTACATTGAAAATTGCAGAAGCTCTCGTTGATTTAGGGCTTAGACACAGCAAGGTTTCTCTTTATGGGACGTAAATTGCATCGTTTGCTTAAACTTATTTGCTTTGGTTAGGTCTCAAGCAGTCTGTTTGCGCGGGCACCTATAACCCCGGCTCACGATGCAATGTCTGACGCAAAAGAGCAGGAACTTCAAAACCGTTAGTAATATTATCTTTTCCCTCAACTAATACAGTGAGGCGTAAATTTGTCATTTCGGCTCAGAATGAATCGCTCTACAAAGAAGGCAGGCTCAAACATAGTTTTAGCCCTAGACCTTCCCTTAGACCAGCCTCACCGCCTCTTATCCCGAAGCATCGAAATACTGGAGACGACGCATCCATACGTTTGTGCGGTTAAGATAAATCGTCAACTGGTTCTTCCCCTAGGCTTGTTCAACGGTGTCCAAAAAATACTGAGTTCAGCCCAAGATTTGGGACTGCCAACCATAATGGACTGCAAGATCAACGATGTTGGACACACCAATCGAATCATCGCAGAATACTATTACAAAGCTGGATTCGACGCCTTGACAGCCAATCCCTTCGTGGGATGGGAGGAGGGACTTCAGCCAGTTTTTGAAGTTGCCAACCAGATGCGCCGAGGAGTCATTCTTCTCGTTTATATGAGCCATACGGCTGCCAAGGAAGGATATGGCCAAAAAATACACGACCCCAAGACGGGACGGTTAAGCCCTCAATATGTTGCCTTTGCTGAAAGAGCCTTGTCTTGGAATGCTGATGGGGTGGTTGTAGGCGCCACCTATCCCGAGAAGATAAAAGAGGTGCATGAAATTTTGGGAGATCGTGTTCCCATCTATTCACCCGGTATAGGTATGCAGGGTGGAAAGATAGAGCCTGTTGTTAAGGCTGGAGCGCGTTATCTCATTGTTGGAAGAGCCATAACCCTTGCTGAAAAACCTGCTGAAAACGCAAAATTCATTAGAGACGTTGTCCGGCGGTGTACGAAAGAATAGCGCGGTTAGCCCAGCCGAAATAAATGCTTTCACTGCCAAACTTCTCTCTTTCTACATTCAAGGAAAATAGAGATAAAGGTCCTTGATGATACTCAGCAATAATAACAGGCTTGAAGAGCTAGGAGGCGCCGCTGTTGGATGGAAACATCATCGATGAGTTGAATCGGATTTTCTATCCTGACTCCGTAGCCATAATAGGCGCTTCTAAAGAGAGAAAGTTTGGACGCATGTTCCTGGAATCCTTCGTTGACATGGGGTTTGAAGGGAAGCTATACCCTGTTAATCCTCATGAGAAGGAAATACTCGGTCTGAAAGCTTATCCAAGCGTGAAGGAGATACCCGGCATAGTTGACCTGGCAATAGTGGCAACCCCGCCTCAAGCCGTACTCCAAGTGGTAAAGGAATGCGCCGAAAAAGGCGTCAAGGGCGTGGTGATCTACACAGCAGGCTTCGGTGAGATGAGTGCAGAAGGCAAAAAAATTGAGGAAGAAATAGTTAGAATAGCACGGGCAAGAGGGACAAGGATAATTGGCCCCAACTGTCAGGGAATCTATTGCCCATCATCCAAACTAACTATTTTTCCAGGCTTCCCGAAAGAAAGTGGAAACGTGGCGTTCATATCCCAGAGTGGTTCACTGGCGACCATGCTGGTTTTAGTTGGAGCCCTAAAGGGCATCCGGTTTAGCAAGGTCATAAGCTTCGGGAACGGGTGCGACCTCAACATTGCAGACTTTTTGGAGTACCTATGGAAGGACCCTGAAACCAAGATAATCACTGCTTACATAGAAGGCATCAAAGATGGCTGGAAATTCCTGAAGCTGGCCCGTGAAGCCTCAAAAACAAAACCCATCATCGTTTGGAGAGGAGGAGTAACCGACGCTGGAGCCAAGGCAGCGGAATCTCATACAGGTGCACTGGCAGTACCAAACGCAATGTGGAAGGCTGTTTCAAAGCAGTGCGGCATCATAAACACAAAAAGCGTCGAAGAACTATTCGACTACCTACAAGCGTTTCTGCATCTACCCATCCCAAAAGGAAGAAAAGTAGCCGTGATTTCTGGTCCAGGAGGCCCTGCGGTAACCGCAGCAGATGCCTGCGCAGAAATGGGGTTAGAACTAGCTAAGCTTTCTGAGGAAACTCAGAGGATGATCAGCAGCGTAATTCCACCAATAGGAACCAGTACGAAAAACCCTGTTGACCTAGGCATGGGAACAGTGTTTGCCCCTGAATTCTATAGAGAGGCTGTAAGAATTGTTGGTGGTGAAGAAAACGTTGACATGCTTCTGGTCATATGTTTTAGTCCAGATGCCGTTGATATGGTGTTGGAGGCTAAAAAAGACTTGGAAAAGCCAGTAGTCATAGCCCTTCCAGCCATAACTGAACTGCGAGAATACAAGCTTTCTCCCGGTGAGGTAATTCCTGCCTACCCGAGTACTAGAAGGGCTGCTAGGGTCCTCGCCGCCCTAGCTGATTACAAGGAGTTTCTTGAAAAGCAGAAAGCCTATTGATTGTTTAGTTCCGTTATAATTGGCGGCTAACCTCAGTTGTCCGTCCGTTGGTCATCTAAGGGTTCCCTAGCAACGGGCTTCTTCACAGGCAGACCGCCAAAAACATGGATGGGGGCTCAAAGTTAAAAGGTTTCTTATTCTTCCCGCCTAGTCCACAACTCTCTTTTCAGCATGTCTCTAACAGCCGCTCGGATGGCTGCGCTTCGACTTGGGTACATGCCTGACCTTACGAGTTCGTCAAGCCCTTCCAAATAGGCTTCGGGAAGCAGAACCGTTACAAGTTTCATCGGTGTTTCACCTAACGCTTAACATGTTATAGAGGTATTATGTAACTATAGCCTTAATAGAATTTACTAGACTGATTCTCTTCTAATTGTTTGTAAGTTTCTAATTACGCCGTGAAAAGTGGTGTATACGTCTTCTACATGCAAGGCTGACCGCTTCATTTTAGACTCAATCAACCCTAAAGATAACACACAGGCGCCCAGAGTTTCGCTTATTGGGGTGGGCTCCGGAAAAGTTATGAGGGCTAAGCCAGCCTTGACAAGTTTTGCCTTGTCTCCGTCTTTCCATAAGCGCCCAATAAAGTGCGAATCCTTTGCAACTCCCTTCATGGCGTCAAGGGTCTCCTCATAACTCAAGCCCAATTCACGCAACATAGTAACTACGTTCTTCAACTCTTCTGGTTTCACGTAGACCCCAGCGACTCAGCGGCGCGTTTAGTTTAAATGTAAAGCATGTTCACAACACAAAAACTTTAATGCATCAAAAGAATGGCTGAGAAGTTTCTCTTAAACGTCAAACGAAACAAATCTTTCAAGAAATCTAACAAAAAATCCTTTGGCATCTATTGCTTTTTAGGGGAATATAGAAAAAATTTCAATGGCTATTTAAAAAATCTTAAAACCATTCGCTATTTTATAAGGTAAATACCGTAAATGTTATGCGTTGACCTTAGGCTTGGTGTGATAGGTGTTGGAACGGTACGCATATATTCTATTGAACATCGAAAAATATTGGAATCGACTCTGTGCTCTAAACAGGGCTGGCAAAAACGTGTACGCCTTTGTTCGTAGAGGGTTAGTTGGTCCAAAAAAGGCGAAACTACTCCTTTTTTACGTAACATACCCGCACAAGGAAATTCGAGGAGTCGGCGATTTCATCGAGCGGATCACTGGAGATGCTGACGATCTCTGGAACACTTATGGCCACGAATCTTTGTTAGAATCCTATGAAGAATACATGGATTTCCTGCAGGGAAGAACGAAAGCGACGTTCATTAGGTTCAAAAATCTACGTGTACTCGCCGCCCCCGTTCCAGCCAGCGTTATATCCCAAGTTACGGGAATAGGGATAATGTCCCGAACGGGCAAGTATATAACCAAGGAAATGGCACACCGCCTAATCTGACGGAGTCGTCTAGATTGGAGGAGTTCAACCCTAAAGAGTTTGTGAACAAGCATGTTGAGGAGATTAAGAGGGCGGTTGGCGGCGAGCGAGCTCTCATCGCGGTTTCAGGAGGCGTAGACAGCACAACTTGCGCTGCGCTTACCCACCGCGCTATTGGAGAAAACCTTCTCTGCGTGATGCTAGACGACGCCTTCATGCGAGATGGAGAACCCGAGAGGGTGGCTCAACTCCTGTCTCAGCCTCCCTTAAACTTGCCAATAAAAGTGCTGAACGTTCAACAGCGCTTCTTAAAGGAGCTAAAGGGACTGCGCGACGCCGAGGAGAAGCGTAAAAAGTTCAGGGAAACCTTTTACGAAACCTTAAGCGAAACCGCTGAAAAGGAGGGCTGCCGATTCCTTGTGCAGGGAACCATCTACGCGGACATCGTTGAAGCAACCGGAGGCATAAAAACTCAGCACAACGTCCTCTCCCAGATAGGAATAACTCCCACTGAACGCTACGGGTTCCAAGTTATCGAACCGGTTGCATCGCTTTACAAGGAGCAGGTGAGAGAGGTAGCCAGATACTTGGGGATTCCAAAAGAGATGTCTGAACGCCAACCGTTTCCCGGACCAGGCCTCTCGGTGCGAGTCGTGGGAGAAATCAAAATTGACAAGTTGGAGTCGCTCAAAAAAGCCACAGCCATAGCCGAGGAAAACCTTGCCAAACACGATCCAAGCCAGTATTTTGCAGCGATCATCGATAACATAGAAAGATTTCAGCACCCCAGTATCATGCACATACAAGAAACGGTGGCGCGTTACCTCAACGTTCCAACGAGATATATCAGTGTAAAAGTGTTTCAAGACAAGGCAACCGGCGTAAAGGGCGGCGAGCGACGCTACGGAGACATAGCTGCCATAAAAGCCCAAACGGCAAACGGCCGCATCCATCAGGCAACCGTCAAAAACCTTGTCGCTCTCCAAACTAGAGTCATCACCGGAAATCCGTCCTTGACCCGAATCTTGTACGCCATTCAAGAAAAACCACAGGAGCTATCTTACGTGATCACCTTGAGAGCGATCCAAACGCGTGACTTCTTAACCGCCAGCGTAGCCGAAATCCCCTGGACAACCTTGAGTGAAACTGCACAAAAAATTCTTGAAGCTTGCCCAAACGTTTCGAGTGTTTACTACGACGTTACGCCGAAGCCGCCTGCAACCATCGAGATGGAGTGACGTAGGTCTAGTTTTAAGAAACGCATAAAGCTTCGAACATCCAGTAAATAGTAGCTAGAGTGATCACTATGACGCGGGTTAGGGTTCAGAAAATCGAGTCCATACGGGATCCTGAGGGAAACCTTGGCAAGCGTATAGAGTTGATCGAGGACCGTGTGATTCCGAGGTTTGCGGTTAGACCTTCGACAGAGGAGGCGAGGATGGCTCAGGACGTTATTAAAGCGTTGCAGCAGCAGCTTCCCATGCTTACGCCGCGAACCCAGTTTGCCCTCCCCAAAATGATTCTGTTTCTAACGGAACGAGAGTACGAAGAGCTTGGCATCGACTTTGACGTGAATCAAATCTACGAGCTTGAGTTGTCGGGTCAAGCCATCAGGTTTAGGAAAGCACCCTAACCAAAACGTTCCGCGTATCCGTTCCCCCTCTAAAATCTTTATCTAAACACATTTAATCCTATGTAATGGTTTAGGGCGAACTCGAAAACGAAAACATAGGGGTAGAAGTTATTGAAGGTTAGGGCCCGTGTCTTTGTGAGCGGTAGAGTTCAGGGCGTTTTCTTTAGGTCTGAGACCCAGTATGAGGCGAATAGAAGAAATGTTTCTGGTTGGGTTCGAAACACAGCGGATGGGAGGGTGGAAGCCGTTTTTGAGGGAGAGAAAGAAGATGTGGAGGAGTTGATTGATTTTTGTCGAAGAGGTCCTTCTGGAGCTAGAGTGACGAAGGTGGATGTTCGTTGGGAAAACTACATTGGAGAGTTCAGAGGTTTTAGGATACGTTATAGATACTAGCATAGTGAAACAGCAATTGAAACGTTACCTTAAAATAACCATTAAGCTCTCATCTAGTGCAAACTGGAGAGACTCACCGTGCCCACTATCTTGTTAACTAACGACGATGGAATCCAATCGATCGGTTTGGTCACCCTAAAGAGGCGGTTGGAGAAGCTTGGGAACGTGATCGTTGTCGCCCCGAGGGATGAGAGAAGCGGCATAGGAAAAGCCCTAACCACAAATCACATAAAAATAACGGAGATTCAGCTGAATGATGGTTCCAAAGCCTACGCGACCACGGGCACACCAGCCGACGCCTTCTTCCTAGCTGCAAACAAAATCTTGAAGCGTATGCCCGATTTGCTTGTAGCTGGAATAAATCTTGGTCCAAACCTTGGAATAGACGACTTGTTGAATTCCGGTACTTTAGGCGCAGCGCTTGAAGCCGCCATTCATCAGGTGCCAGCCATAGCCGTTTCCTATTGCATACCAAAAATGACCGAAAAGGATGAGAAGAACAAGGTTACAGTGGAAGAGCTGGAACTAACAGCCACAATTGCTTTCAAAGCCGCCAAACACGTGTTGGAAAATGGGATGCCCCCTGACGTGGACATCATTTCGATAAATGTGCCGGAAAAAGCCGATTCCAAGAAAATAGAGATTACTAGTCTTTCCTACAAGGGATACGGTGACATTTACACGAGGCAGAGAGGAGGATACAGAATCACAGACTGGACTTTGACTGGCTACCCAGACGACGAGCATGGAACAGACTTGCACGCTGTTAAGAAGGAAAAGCGCATCTCCGTCACGCCCATCAAAGTAAGGTTTCTCCACAACAAGAGGGGACTGGAAGGTCTGTTAAAAGTTCTCTCCGCCTAGCGCATACGAATCATCATCTCCGCCAATACAGGTCTCGAAATTTTATTCAACGGATTCAGAGACGCCTAACGAGGAGATTGCGAATGGACGGTTTGTCACCCATACCATTGGCATAAGTTGATATATCTCTTGATATAAAATCGAAAATATGGCTATAAGTTGGTTAGCCGCTCCTTGCGGGCTTTACTGTGGTGAATGCTTGGGTTTTCAAAGGGGCACATGTAAAGGTTGCAGATCTGGTGTTGGAGAGTGCCTTAAGTATCGAAAAATCTGCAGAATCTATGAATGCTGCACCGTAGAGAGAAAAATCGACTTCTGCAACCAATGCGACGAGTTTCCATGCAAAAGATTCAACGAATTTTTCCAAACTCCGGTATGGTATAGTGAAGTTGTAAACAATCTTGAAAGAATTAAGGAAGTCGGCGTGGAGAAGTGGCTCAAAGAGGAAGAAACTAGGGTGAATTCATTGAAGGAATGCGCCTCTCAGAAAAAAGTAGCGCACTGCAGTGAATGCAAGGATTGGCCATGTGAAAAACTAAAGCGGCCTCCACTCACTCCTGCCTAATGAACATAGATGTTTCTGCCTACAAGTCTGCCACGTTTCCACCGAGAAACCGTTACTTTCTATCTGCTTACTCTATTTCTCTAGGAACCTTAAAGTGAGACTGCTTACCAGCGCTGATGTACTCTCCACCCACACCACGAACAATAGACGCAATTTTCGCGAAATTGTCGGACCCCAAGAATCTACGCGGCTTAATCACAATGTAGTTTCCACTCTCCTCAAAGGTCAGCATCTCCTCCAAATTCGAGGGAAATAACACTCTGACATCCTCGATCGTTCGCATTCTTTCCGTGGGTGCAGCAGCGGGTGGGGTAACAGCTGGGGTAACGGCTGGAGCGCCAACCGCCTTAAGCGACTTGGAAATCTCGGCGAGGTCTCTGGAAATCATGTTTAAAACGTTTAGAAGCTGGTCGATTCTCTGCAACAATTCTTCTACGCTTAACTTTCTTTCGGTCATAAACTTACCTCCGCGCATAATTATTTTATATAGCTCCTCATTTGTTTTATCCTAACCGCATCCTAATATAAAAGAAAACCTAACAAAGTTAGAAGGATTTTAGGTTAAATTGTTGGAAATCGACGGTAGCCAAAAGAGCGGCAGCGGCACGATTTTACGCCTATCCATCGCTCTAGCCGGCATCCTCGGCGAGCCCCTGCACATCTATAACATTCGTCAGAGACGCGGTCAGCCTGGCTTACGTCCCCAGCACCTTGAAGCCGTGCTCACAGCCGCAAAGCTTTGCAACGCTGAGACCGAAGGCGCCAAGCTGGGTTCTCGCGAACTCTGGTTTAAGCCAAGCGGTATAGCAAGCGGCGAGATAGGCGCTGAGATTGGCACCGCAGGAAGCATTCCCATGCTACTGCTAACCATTCTTCCCGTCTGCGCCTATGCCAAAGGCTCAGTGAGTGTCCATGTTGTCAAGGGTGGCACCGACGTTCGCCACGCGCCTACCATAAACTATCTGAAGTACGTGCTCCTTCCCATGCTTGGGCGGATGGGTTTGAAGGGTTCCCTAGCCGTAAGAAAATATGGTTACTACCCGAAGGGCATGGGCGAGGTTCTTCTGCAGGTTCAGCCTTGTCATAGGCTCAGTCCTGTCCGCATTGAGGAATTTGGAACCGTGGAAGAGTTGCGCGGCGTATCTGTCTGCACCTTCTTGGAGGATCGGAGGGTGGCTGAACGTCAAGCTAAGGCAGCCAACGACCACCTTAGAAGTCATGGCCTTGAAGCAGAGATTCAGGTTGTCAACGACAAGTCTAACCCCCTCCAAAAGGGCAGCTCCCTCGTTTTGTGGGCTAAAACCAACACGGGCGCGCTCCTCGGGGGAGACGCCATAGGCGAACTTCGTAAGCCCAGCGAAGTTGTGGGCAGGGAAGCTGCTGAAAACCTTTTCAGGGAGGTTGAGGCTCAGGCAACTGTGGACATGCACCTAGCCGACATGCTTGTGCCTTATGTTGCTTTGGCGGATGGTGAGTCGGTTTATCTAACTCGAGCTGTAACTGATCATTTAGACACCAACATTTGGCTGGCTCAAGAAATCTTGGGCGTGAAGTTTCAGGTTACGAAGGTCGGGAATCTGTACAGAATCGAGAAAAGCAGCTCATAACTTTTGGTTCAAAGTTGTTACTGTGGCTACATTTTACCTAAACAAGATGCTACTATTTCTGGTCATGATTCTCAGTCTTCTCTAAGGCATGTTCATTGTCCTAAATGTAAAAAAATAATTACTCATACACCTTGACAACTCCATAGAAGATTTTTCCTTAAATTTTTAATAAGATCTGGAAGTTGGATATGATAAAGTAATAAAGAGTTCTGTTTAGCAAGGCTTATATATTCATTATCAATTTTATTTACGTTTTGGATACGTAGTAGGGAAAAAACTCCTTTCTCTCTCAGCAACAAAGTATGCTGATTTTGAGAACCCTACTACGTACCCAATTCATAAGGACTCCTAAGCCTAATTAAATGTTTCTTTTGATACATTCTATCACGCTATGTCTACATCCACTCGAATGAGGGGGTGCGTTATTCTAACGTATAAGTGATTGTTATAGATAAATAATTCAACTAGCCTTAATTTGATTCAATAGAAGGATGTAACTGAAATTTCATGGATACCATAAACTTTTAACATATTGTTTCCTAATTGTAGTTCATGCGAAAAGAATTACCTCAACAATTGTTAGGGGAACTCCTTAAAAATTCAAAACGGAGTGACAGAGACCTTGCCAAAATCCTCAAGGTTTCTCAGCCAACAATCACCAGAACTCGTCACAAACTTGAAAAAGACATTATTCAAGGATACACCGTAATACCAGAATGGCACAAAATTGGCTTTCAACTTGTTGCATTCACTTTTGTGAAGACTAAAATCAGGTTTACAAAACCTGAAGAAAGGGAGGTAGCTATACAGAAAGCGAGAGACTGGTTTATTAAACAGCCAAATGTTGTCTTTGGTGCAGAAAGGACAAGGAATGGGATGGGGTGCTATGTGTGTTTCATTTCACAAGACTTATTCAGACTTTGCAGAGTTCATGAGGGCCCATAACAGTGAGCTTTCAGATTTCATAACTGAAAGTCAAAGCTTCATTGTAGATATAAACCCTGGGATTATTGCAAAACCGTTCCATTTCAAATACTTGGCAAAAGTAAAATGAGTCTAGACATTTCTGGTAAAAGAACTAACCAGAAACACAAAATTGCAATATTGAAAACAACCAAGACAACTACCCGATAGTTCCAGAGTTTCCATCACTAATTATTCTACCACTATTCATGATAACAACACTACTAGCAGTCATAGTCTACAGAAGAAAACATACTCGACCACTTCTGCCATCTAACAGAAAATCTTATCAAGAATGGATAGAATGGTATCATTTCTGTTTGGAGGCTTGTATTTGGAAAATTGGATGAATATTGGAAAAGCCTTAGAGGAAATACTTAGACCCCAAACCTACCCACTAGCAGTAAAACTAGTGAAGGATGAATCCGAATTCCCCGAAAGAACACGAAGACCAGAACAGAAGCTGGCTATCTGCCAAGCTCTAACCATAAGCCGCAGATACGGTTGGACCATGGGAATAACCGAAAAAGACAGCGGATGTCCAGCAGCCAGCTTAGCCTATGGCTGGACTAAACTCGCCGATGAACCCACGATGGCACAGTTCTTTCTAGGAGCCGGATACGCTTCAGACGAAGCAGGAGCAAAAAGAATAGTCGAGAACATAGATCGTTTGGAACCAGGCAAATACGGCGGCTTGGTTATTTCCCCTCTGACAAGGACAAAAATTGTTCCAGACGTCATTCTAGTTTACGGAAATCCCGCCCAGATCATGCGACTGATTCAGGGGACAATGCACAAGGAAGGAAAGAAGGTAAAAAGTGAATTAGCTGGAATGCTCGCCTCCTGTACCGGGGGAATCATCCGAACATTCAACACAGGCGAATGTCAAGTGGTTGTGCCTGGAAATGGGGATCGTATTTTTGCGGTCACACACGACGATGAAATGTTATTTGCAATCCCTGCAGCAAAGGCAGACGACATAATTGTTGGCATGAGGGCGCAGCGACTCGCAAAATATCCTATTCCCGTGGTTCTGCAGATGCCGCCACCTTTCCCGGGACTTTGATTCAATTATGCGATTGCGAAGGACAAGGTTACGTTACAGGCGTCTACTCAAGCGTTTGTAGAAATTGAGATGCAGCGTTAAGCCTTGTGAAGCTGCTAGAGAGGCTCGCGTTCTACTTTGAAAATAACCGGTCTACCTGCGTCAGGGCACTGGATAGTTTCCTTGTAGTTTATCCAGTCCTCCTCCGGCGTGTCCCTGCAAAGGGCTGTAAGATAGGGAGCCAATGATAGAAGGGCGTAAAGGCATAGTCTACCGCTCTTCTCCTTGACGATCTCTGGTTCTTCAAATGTTATCTTATCTCCGACCTTATAGTATGGACAGTTTCCCCTAGACTCTTTAACGGTTAGGATTACACGATACGGCATTTTACATCCCCTCAGACAATAGGAGTTCGTTAAAATAAAAATTAGTGGGCTCCATGAAAAGACGTTAAGGGCTACTTCTAACTTATTTTTCCATCTGTTCACAATACCTTTAACGCTTTCCGTCTACTCCACATTATTTAAAACTTAAATTTCATATAGCTCTCATGATCAGACAATGCCGAAATGGAAGGTTAAAATACGGGGAATATACTCCACCGCCCTAACCAAGCTTCTTCTCGATCATGGCTTCGACATGGTTCAACCTTCAGCCACTCTGAGAGAAAGATTCAGACTGAAAGAAAACAATGAGTCGCCTGACCTCGAAGTCTACGACAGATACGATCAGCAGGGAGTCCAAGCCTTAGGAACAGCCGAGTCCGTTAACGCCTTCAACTCCATCTTACAGCCTTGCCTAGACGATGTCGTCATCAGGAAGTGGAGAGTCGCCACAGAAGGAATCTACAAAGGACTGGTGAGGGCGCTAGACCCCGAAACCAACTCATTTTTGATCGACATCGGATCGGCTGTAGGTAGAATTGCACAAAAAGAAATCTCGGACCCTAACTCGAAACAGATAGTTGTTCAGGTGGAAAGGAGGAGAATAGGAGCTAAGGAACCCGTTTTAACCACAGAAATAAACATTCCTGGCAAATACGCCATATTGACATCGAGGAACAAGGTTAGGGTCAGCCGAAAGATTCGAAACTGGCAAACGCGATCTCGACTCTACCAGCTTGGAAAGGAGTTGACTCCTCCAAACTGGGGCATCCTTTGGCGTACTGCATCAGCAGACCAGCCGCCCGACGTGCTGAAGAAGGAGATAACCAGTCTCGCTAAAAGCGGGGAAGCCGTCATGAAAAAGGCTGAACAGGTGGAGGCTCCAGCGACCCTCTGGGAAGGAAGCCACTACGTAGATGTGGAATTTCCAGCTTTGTCAAAGAAGAAGTTAGATGATGTTCGAGGATCTATAACTCCAACCGTTGATGGGCACCATTACTATAAAGCTTGTGGAGGAAAAGTTTCATCAGCCGTTGATATGGCAGAACGACTGCTCGAAAAGGGTAGTCCCCGTGAAGAAGTTGAAAGTCTTCTTAAACAAACCATCATGGCGGAATATCCTGCCCTAGGTTCCGTGATAAGCATCGAACACGTAAAGCTCGATGGAAAAGTTTTCCATCTGGGAAAAGCCTTGATTGAAGCCTTTAACCACCATGAATCCCTAATCCGATTTCGCCGAGTTTTCGAGAAGAAGGGAATCTATGACGGTCTTAAAACCGAGAAGGAACCAGGTGACTACGCCGTCACCGAAGCTAAGGTAGGTGAATGGTACTTTAAAACAGAGTATTTCTCCAAGGACGAACGATATAAAGGGACGTACATCAACCTAAACACGCCGATAGAACTCTATCCAAACGGCATCCGCTACGTGGACTTAGAGGTTGATGTCTGCGTCTGGCCGAACGGTAGGGTTGAGAAACTGGATGAGGAGAAGCTTAAAGAAGCAATGGCGGAAGGGATTATTACACAAAAATTGGTTAAGATGGTTGGTGAAAAACTGAGGGAAATTATGAAAAATTTGCATTAAATAGGCGACGGCAAATTCAGAAATCGTTAAAGTAAACAGTAAAGAATATAAGTCTCCTTCCATGCTCAAGTTTTGGGGTTTGAATTTATGAGCCTATGGAAACTTCGGTTCTCCATGTTGGGAACACTAGCAGCCATCATCGGATTGTCGACGCTGTTCTTTACAGTCATTCTGTCCCTGGCCGGCGTTAGCTTAATGCTATTACTGTTAATCGTCCCAGTGATCAATGTTGTTCAGTGGCTGATCGCTCCCTACATCATAGACGCCATGTACCGAGTGAAGGAAGTGAAAAAATCAAAGGACCCAGAATTGCATGGAATGGTAGAGAGGCTTAGTAAAAAAAGCGGCATTAAAATGCCGAGAGTCATGAAAGCCAATATTCCTATACCCAACGCCTTCGCCTACGGCTCACCAATCGCGGGTACCAGAGTTGCTGTGACAACTGGACTTTTGAAAAACCTTGAGCCTGAAGAGGTTGAAGCCGTGATTGGCCACGAATTGGGACATCTAAAGCACAGAGACGTCCAAGTGATGATGTTCGTTTCCATACTACCAGCAATCTTCTACTTCATTGGCTACTCTATGCTCCTTTCCTCCATGTTTAGGCGTAGAGACGCAAGAGGAGGCGGAGGAGCCGTGGTCATCGGCATCGCCAGCATTTTCCTCTACTGGGTTCTCACCATGTTTACCCTATACCTAAGCCGATTACGTGAATATTTCGCCGATCGCCACAGCGCCTCCATCGTTGAAGAAGGCCCTCGCAAGCTCTCTGAAGGCCTAGCAAAGATCGTAAACTCATCCAGTAGAATGAAGAAAACCCGCCGAGATACAAACAGCCTCAACTCCTTTAAAGCCCTCTTCATATCTGACCCAGACCGTGCAGAGTCGGATATGATCTCCATAGCGCGGGCGGGAGCACTCACAGCCGACAAGAAGCTTGTTGAGGAAGTTCTTAGAAGAAAAGTAACTTCGTTTGATAGGGTGATGGAGCTCTTCTCCACCCACCCCAACATAGTGAAACGCTTGAAAGCACTCAAAGAACTCGCATAAACGCCGATTATTCATTAGCTTAACACAGGCTTCCCACAGCGTTTTCTACAGCATCCGCCCACTCTACGTCTCGAATTAATTCCATTACTGCTTTCTTCATTTCAGGAATTGAAGAAGTCTTTCGTAAATTAAATAAGCGGATTGTTCTAACTGACGTGTGGTGGATGCCATATGGGATTAACCATCCTGAAGAAAAAGCCAGGTTATGCTTTAGGTCTTTTACTCATCATCATAGGAGCAATAATGTTGCTTGTCCTAGTTTGGAAAGTGGCGGAAGCGTGGCCAGACATATCAGCTTCCCCAAATCTTCTCTCAGCTTTAGGTGAGCAACTTTTGGAGGTGGAATATGCAGACATCGCTTTAGGGATCGGATTAAAACTCATACACTACGCCCTTTTGGGCCTTGTGTTACTCGTCGTGGGTTGCGGAATCTTAGTAGCCAGAAGAGAAAGGGTTCCTGTAACCGAGGAGGTAACCGTGTTGCTTGAATGCCCCTACTGTAAAAACCAGTGGCGGGAATCTCTATCCAAAACGCATTTAGAATCCATGGGCTATCCTAAGGTTCGAACGCTCTCCCGACGGAAATGTTCCAAGTGCGCCAAATTCATCCGCCCTAAAATAGTGACAACAGAAGGATAAATTTCATTTTGCATGAGAAGCGACAAGGTTTAAATTACTTATCCCTTCAATTTTTATTCCGTTTTTCCGAGGAGAAAAACTTGGCTTCAGAGTTTGAGATTCCATCATGGGACCAGATTTACGGGCTACTCCTAGACCTCGCCAACAAAGTCAGGAAGGCTGGTTTCAAACCCGACGTAATCGTGGGCGTCTCCCGTGGCGGATGGCCCCCAGCCAGAGTTATGTCCGACCTACTAGAAAACCCTAAGCTTGCGAACGTTACAGCAGAATTTTACGTGGGAATCGCCGAAACCAAGGGTAAACCTGTCATAACGCAGCCAGTCTCCGTTTCGGTGATGGGTAAAAAAAGTTCTTGTTGTGGACGATGTTGCAGACACAGGTGAAAGCCTTAGACTCATACGATCGCATATAGAAGAGCAAGGCGCAACTGAAGTCAAAACTGCGACCATTTACTACAAACCTTGGAGCGTCATAATTCCAGACTATTACGAAAAAGAAACGAGCTTATGGATCGTTTTTCCTTGGTCGTAGTCCGTTCCTAAGGCTAAGAGGGAGGGCGGTATAAGCTTCATAAGGAAGATATTAGTAATGATAATTTTATCTATTCAAAAAGAGAGTTGACTTATGCTCGACTTCAAGCGCATAATTAAAGAAGAGACAGAGACATGTGATATTACAACTTTTACTACCCCAGACGGTAAAGGTTCATATCCTTATGTTATTCTGCCCTTTGAAAGCAGAATATCGTCAAAGTTTTTAAGTGCCGTTACTGAGGGAATGATGTGGATGCTAAAATCTGAACTAAATCGTGCTACTTGCATATTGTTGCCAGAGGCAAAAGGATTCCTGCTTTGCGGGATAGCGGAGAAAAGTGGTATAGATGCTGTTCTGATCAGAAAAAGGAATTATAAGGTACCACATCAGCTCGTCATAAGACAGAATAAGGCATACAAAGAAAAGGAAAGTAACATGATGTACTGTGTTGGACTTCGAAAGACCGACATTCCCTTAATACTTGATGACATTGTTTCCTCAGGGGGAACCTTGATCAATATTGTAAAGTGTTTGAAAAATCTTGACTATGAGATAGCGGGCATCGGAACAGTATATGAGAGAGGTGATGGTGTAAAAAGGATGAAGAAAGAAACAGGTTACAATGTTAAGGCGTTGGCAAAATTAGAGATTTTAAAAGGAAAGCCATCTATATCAATGTTTTATAGACCCTTATAGTTCTATGTTGATCGATTAAAAGAAAGGAAACCGTTGGAAGGGTGTTGAAAGTACAAGCTTGAAGGAAAACTTGTCGATTAGACTAAGGAAAAACTGGTGAGTTCTGGACTAGACCGCAAACTTGGGGAGCAATTCATCCAAGAAGTATCTGAGGGAAAAACTTGACCAAAAAGCTTGAGGACTTCAACAAGTACGTCGCCATAGCTGGCTTCAGAAACGTCAAAATCAAGGACGTTAACGCTTTCCTTAAACGCGTTCGAAGAGAAGCGAAAGAAGGCTCTGTCCAGTTTTTCGACGCTAAGCTCATAGCAAGTCAACAGCACCTGTATTTTGCCGCTTTAAATGCGTTAAGGGCTTTCGAAAAAAAGTTGAACATATCAAGCGGCTTGGCCGTTGAGGTTCTTCTCTACGCTTCTGCTCAACGACAGATCAAAAAGGCTGTGGATATGCTTGGAATCAAACCATATTCTTCGCAAGTTGCGGTTCTCATCCTAGCTGAAAATAAGCGGGGAGTGGACGCTGCCTTAGAAGCAGTTTCTAAGCTGATGTCTGGTGAGCGCGACGATGGTGTCCTCGAATTAACTGATGAAAAAATTGAAGGCATCAAGAGGTTGTTCGGAGTTTCTGATATTGAGATTGAAGCCAAGCTGAGAGGAGAGGGCCTTGAAAAGGAAGCCTTGGTTGATCTGGTAATTGAACACGTGGCCCTGTTGGCAACCAAGCGTTAGAGTACTGTGCACCTAGATTTCTGCCTTTGTGATGTATGAATGTGATAAGGGGGTTTTAACATCAAATGTTCGTCACGTTTCAAACTGATGACAAAGCTTTGCATGTCTTTGTCGCTTCTCTTGCACTATGTGAATGAACCGCGCTGAGGTTTTTGTGAAAGAACTTCTGAAATTTCTTTGAAACCTATTGGTCCCTCCCGTAAGATTCTCAGCTTTTTTGAGGTTAGGTCAACCACGGTGGATGGCACGCCAAGGGTTGCGGGTCCGCCGTCAAGGATCACGTCAACCTCCTCTCCCAGCTGCTGAGCTGCCTCATGGGCGGTTCGTGGCGGTTTCTCTCCTGTTTTGTTGGCGCTTGTTCCTACTAGGAGACCATTTGACAAGCTTATGAGTTGAAGTGCTACGTCGTGCTTTGGCACTCTCACGCCCACGGAATTTAACTTGCACGTAACAAGGTCTGGAAGGGCGGGTTTCTTGGGAGCGACGAGCGTGAGGGGTCCAGGCCAAAACCGCTTAGCGATTTTTTTAGCCTCTTGTGAAAGGAAGGCTATTTTTTCGACGCTATCAATGCTTGACGCCAATATGGGTAGAGGCTTCCTTCTCTCACCCTTCACCCTAAAAATCCGCTTCACCCCCTTAATGTTGAAGGGGTTGCAGCCCAGCCCATACACCGTGTCGGTTGGATAAACAGCGAGACCCCCCCTTCTCACAATCCGCGAAGCGGTTAAAATGTTATCTCTTGACGCCTTCAAAATCCGCATGTTTTCGCCAAATCTGGATATTAGAAAGTAACTATTAAGTTTCTACTAACGCTAGGCTCCTAATTGAAGCATCGACGTAAATAAAAAATTCGACGTAATCAGTAGATTTAAGTTTATTACTTTCCATCTCACCTTTACATCAATAGGTGAACGAAAGAAACATGGTTCGAGTTGCTGTCCTCGATGAGGATCGCTGCAAACCCAAACGTTGCGGTAGGGCTTGTTATCGCTTTTGCCCCCCTGTGAGAAACAAGATAGAGGCCATCCTGTTTGAGAATGACAGGCCTCTGATCGTGGAATCCCTCTGCGTGGGATGTGGCATCTGCGTCAAAAAGTGTCCCTTTAACGCCCTCTCCATCGTCAATTTGCCAGACGAGCTGGAAGAGGAATGCAGCCACCGGTTTGGTCCAAACACCTTCAAGCTTTTCCGCCTCCCCATACCCTCCTCAGGCGTGGTGTTCGGGCTCCTGGGTCAAAACGGTATTGGAAAAACCATCGCCCTAAAGATTCTCTCTGGAGAAACCAAACTAAACCTAGGAAACTATCAGGAGCCGCCTGACTGGCCTCAGCTCATTCAACATTTTCGAGGCTCAACCCTTCAAGAATATTTCCAGAAATTGAGCAACGGTGAGCTGAAGGTTGTGCACAAGCCCCAGTACGTGGACAAGATTCCCCGCGTGATTTCAGGCAAGGTTGGGGACCTTCTCGAAAAAGTTGACGAACGAGACAAGCTGGAGCCTCTCGCCGAGCGGCTTCAGCTCAAGACCGTTTGGGACCGCACCCTTGAGGTTTTGAGCGGAGGAGAACTTCAGACAGTAGCCATCGCAGCCACGATTTGTCGAGAAGCAGACGTTTACCTTTTCGACGAACCTTCCAGCTACTTGGACGTGAAGCAGCGTCTTCAAGCCGCTAGAGCCATTCGAAGCCTCAGAGAAGACGGAAAAACCGTGATTGTGGCTGAGCATGATCTCGCCATTCTCGACTACCTATCAGATCAAATCTGCGTTTTTTATGGAAAACCTGGAGTATACGGAATTGTTTCCCACGTTCATGGAGTGAGAGTCGGGATCAACATATACCTGCAAGGCTTCATACCCGACGAAAACGTTCGCTTCAGAAAGGACCCAATTCTATTCCACGTGAAGCCTCCAGCCGCTGGCTTAGCGGCCGGCGAAACACTGCTGAAGTGGGACGCGATGAAAAAGTCGTACGAAGAGTTTGCGTTGTCCGCGGTGCCCGGGGAGGCAAAACGGGGCGAAGTCATTGGAATATTGGGACCCAACGGAATCGGAAAAACCACCTTCGTGAGGCTTCTTGCCGGAATCGAGAAAGCAGACTCTGGAGAAGCATCCACGCAATACGGATTAACCGTAAGTTATAAGCCCCAATACATTTCGGCGGAGTATGAGGGACCCGCTGAGGAATTGTTAAAAGACGTAGCCAAAGAAGATTTTGAAACCAGCTGGTATCAAAGCCAGATTCTGCAACCCCTAAAAGTGGAGCCCATCCTAGACCGCGAAGTAACCGAGCTCAGCGGAGGAGAATTACAAAAGGTTGCCATCGCGGCTTGCCTTTCCCGAAAGGCTCAGCTTTATCTTCTCGACGAGCCCAGCGCCTACCTAGACGTTGAAGAAAGACTTTCTATGGCTCGAACCATTCGACGGGTGGTGGAGAATCGAAACGTAACAGCCTTCGTGGTCGAGCACGATGTAGTAACACAGGACTTCATCGCCGACCGCCTCATGATCTTCACCGGTGAGCCTGGAATCTACGGGGTTGCCAACCCGCCCACAAGCCTTCGAAGGGGTATGAACGCGTTTCTGAAGGAGATGGGGATCACCTTCAGAAGGGACCTGGTGACCAAAAGACCGAGGGTAAACAAGGAGGGGTCAAAGCTAGACAGGCGCCAGAAAAAGATTGGAGAATACTACTACGTGTCTGTTTCGCCGAAGGAGAAATGATCTGCCCTTTAAATGAAGAAAAGTCCATCACTTAGGTAACCAGTTTGAACGGGGACTATCCGTTTTCTACTGAAAAATGAAAAAGAATATTAGGAGTCATTGATAGTTTAGCATCTTTATCTACACGCTGGAGTGGAGGATTTGAAGTTTAAACCCTTCTCTTTGGAGGACTGGTTTGCAAAGTACGAGCTTCAATGCAGAATTAACATCTCTGAAAGCGGAATCCTACCAATAAACTTCAGCTGGTTTGACATAGACATCGGCGATTTAAGACTGCATTACAGTCATATTCTTGGAGACTTGGAGCTACGCGAGCTTATAGCAAGAGACTACCCAGGTTTGTCTCCAGATCATATATTGGTCACTACCGGTTGTATAGAAGCCAATTTCGTGGCCCTTGTGTCCCTAGTCCAACCCGGGGACCATGTCATCGTTGAGCATCCTAACTATCAGCAATTGTATGAGGTGCCTCGCGCGTTGGGAGGTAAGGTGGAACTGCTCAGACTTAGATATGAGGACAACTTCAAGTTGAACGTTGACGAGCTGAATGAGATGGTTACGCCCAAAACGAAACTCGTGGTCATCAGCCACCCAAACAACCCTACAGGGTCGGTTATAACCTTAGAAACGCTGAAAGACATTATTGAAATCGTAGAGGACAATAACCTTTACCTGCTCTCCGATGAAATATACCGCGAACTCGTATTCGCTTCTAAACCATTACCACCAGCCGCAACCCTCAGCGACCGAGCCATCAGTAACACGAGTATTTCAAAGCTTCACGGGCTTCCAGGCCTTAGAATCGGATGGACAGCCGCAGACGAAACGATCATCGACATCGCCAAAGAGATAAGAAGCTACACGACCATCTGCAATTCGACGCTAAGCGAATACCTCTCAAAGCTCGCCCTTGAAAGGGAGAAAGAGCTTGTGGCACGGGCGGAAAGAATCGCAACAAAAAACCTTGGAGTAATGAAGGAATGGATTGAAAGTCGCGAGGACGTCGATTGGGTTCCACCCGAAGGAGGATTGGTAACGTTTCCAAGATTCTACAGGAAGGTCGCTTCGACCGAGTTATGCACGTTGTTGGCAGAAAAGTACAAGGTATTCGTGGCGCCTGGCAAATGCTTTGACCTTGAAGGGCACTTCAGAATAGGGTTTGGATGGAGCACAGACGAACTGCGTGAGGGCCTTGAGTTTGTAGGCAAAGCCTTAGACAGTTTTGAACCTTTAAGTAAATAAATTTGGTTCGACAAGCAATGACTAAAATACCTGACGGCGACCACTCTTTAACTCTGTTCTTTAACCCTCTTTGGAAAGCCCTCGCGCGTTATTCAGCAAGTAAATGCGAAAAATGTGGACAAGAGCGTTTGCTCTCAGTCTTTGACGTTTACTCGGCAAGTCGGCATTTTGTTTGTGAAAGTTGCTTGTTGACATCGACAGCTCTAATGCCCTTAATTCGTCTATTGTTCTTCCATCTCGGAGTTGCTGACATCACAACAAAACGGCTACTGAAAGACTCGCTTATCCGTAAATGCATGCTCAGCGTGGTGAAGGGAATTGCCAATTTCGGAATAAAGTATCCACAGCCCACAGGCGCTCCAATCACTATCGTCTGGAACTTCACTAACAGATGCAACCTCAACTGCCTGCACTGCCATCAAGACTCTTCGCCCACATCTTCTGGTTCGGAACTAACGACCTCTCAAGTCTTCAAGGTGATAGACAACATGAGTGACGCAGGAGTAGCTGTGCTAACTTTCTCAGGAGGCGAACCGCTTCTTCGCAGGGACCTTTATGACACAATTGAGAGAGCCAACGACAATGGCCTGCTATGCACAATTGCATCTAACGGAACCCTTATAACTTCTGATGTAGCGAAAAACCTCGCTAAGGTGGGTATTAAACGGGTAGAAATAGGCTTGGACGGTGCAAGAGCTGAAACTCACGATTTTCTGAGAAACAAGCTTGGAAGTTTTGAAGCAACGATTGAGGGAATAAAAAATTGTGCTACTGTAGGCTTTGACGAGTTGGCCACCACTATGACCCTGCACTCAAAAAACATCAATGAATTAGAAGAAACCATGGATTTAGCAGAAAAGCTTGGAGCGACAAGATTCTATCTAAACCGGCTTATACCTGCCGGTCGTGGAGCAGAAGCATGCTACCTTGACGTGACGCCTAGAGAGAAAATTAGGGCTCTTGAAGCATTGTACAACAAGTTCTACAAGAGCGTAATAGAAGGATTCCGTATGCAATGCTATGCTCGAGGAATGACCTACTACGCTCGCCTCGGCTACGAAAGTTCAAAAGGCAAAGTTTTCACAGTAAGTGAAGCTTTGTCTGGGTACGAAAAGATGTTTCAAGAGAAATTTGGACTTGAAATTTCTAAGATTGTGAGAAAGCTTGCGTCAGGTTTCGGTGGATGCTCGGCTGGCTTAACCTACGCAGGGCTCACCGCTTCCGGAGACCTGATTCCTTGCGTTCCTGCCTCATCAATAAAATTGGGCAACCTTCTCGAACAAAGCCTAGAAGAAATCTGGATTCACAATGAACTACTAAATTACATCAGAAACAGAAAAGCGCTAAAAGGTTCCTGCAAAATATGCGCATACAGCTACCTATGCGGCGGTTGCAGATACACAGCGTACGTCACTCATGGAGACTGGCTAGGACCTGATGCTTCTTGTCCTTTCGGCCCAAAAATCCTAAATGCTTAAGAATTTCTGCCTCACGCACTTGCACGTTGCGCGCGCCTAAAGACAGAAAAGTTTCAAACCTAGAACAAATCCTTTTAATTCTTAAGACATACGCTATAAGCGGAGGATTGTTTTGACCAAAGTTCGCACACCCCTCATTTTAGTGAACTTCAAAACGTATTCTGAAGCTACAGGAGAGAAAGCCGTAAAACTCGCCAAAACTGCAGAAAAAATTAGCTTAGAAACCGAAGTTTGTATAGGCATAGCTCCCCAGTTCGTAGACATCGCGCCCATCTCTCAAGCTGTATCGGTTCCAGTGTTTGCACAGCACATTGACCCCATAGCGCCAGGCTCTTTCACGGGTCATATCCTATCCGAGTCAATAAGGGAAGCTGGAGCCGTTGGTACACTCATTAACCATTCGGAAAGACGGTTAACTCTCGCCGACATCGACGCGACCATCACAAGGGCACGTGAATCCGACTTACTTTCAGTGGTTTGCGCCAACAACGCCTCCGTGAGTGCAGCAGCCGCCGTTCTCAAGCCAAACATGATAGCCGTGGAGCCCCCTGAACTGATTGGGACAAGGATTCCTGTTTCCAAGGCTAAGCCAGAGGTTGTTTCAGGCACTGTTGAGCTCGTTAAGCGCATAAACCCCGACGTAGTGATTCTTTGTGGCGCGGGAATAACAACGGGGGAGGACGTGGCTGCCGCTTTAAGGCTTGGTACAGAGGGTGTTTTGGTTGCGAGTGGCGTTGTGAAAGCGAAAGACCCATATAAGTCGCTGCTAGAATTTGCAGAATCTATAACCCAGTAGTTAGAATATGTATATTAAGTTGCTTAGTGAGAGGTTCTAACTGTGGTTTAAAATGAGAGGAATAGAAGAATACAACACAGTAAAGTGAAGAATTTTGAATTATGGGTACTGCGCCTCAAGGCACTATCCAGATTTCTCTCTTTCTTCTCTTCAACATTAGAAAATACACAGAACAAATAAAATAAGTAACCCTGTGCATGTGTTTTAAGGGCAAAGCACATGTATCTTATCATAACTATGGGAGAAGCATTCACGTTGGTAATCAAAAATAAAAACCTCAACTATGTTTCTTGGGTTCTTCGTGATGGTCTTACACTGGCTTTCAAAGGAGTAGCCTTAGAAGATGGTAAGAAAATTCGGGATAAATTATCTCAGGTGAAACCAACAATAACGAACAATTTGAAAAAATCTGCGAAGTTGACGAAATTCATATTCTTCCTCCAGAGACAGACAAAGCAACAATCTATAGATTTTATGGGTATCTAAAAAGAGTAGAATAGCAGTAAATCTTGTTCAAACATGGAGAACCCTAAGTTTCTTTCTCTTTCTTCATTTCTTGATAAACACAATATTCTAAGACATGAAGTCAAAAAAGAACATAATAGAATTTTGGAAGAAACATCAGTACTAGATTTTTTCTATAGAAGTTTTCTGCACAAACAATAATAGGTAGCTAAAAAAATGTTAATAGTAGGTGAAAGCTTGGAACCCAAAGATTATTTTCTCACGGCAACAGCTCTATTCATAAGCGCCTTCATACTAATACTGATTGCTGGCTTGCTTTCGATGCTGGGTGCCTCGACGCTGGGTGCCTCGATTGAGAACATCGATTGGATATACTTGACGATACCACCAGCCCTATTTTCCTTTGCTGCTGGTGTAGGCTTTGTTATCGCTGGCATTCTTAGAGCCTTAATGTCAAAATAAGACAGGAACATAGTCTTTCAAAAATGCTATAGCAAAGAAAGATGGTGCCATACACCCACATATACATTCATACATCAACACTCAATCACTTACTCCAACACATAATATAGTTTCATAAAAGAACTAGTAGAATTTTGGAAGAAACATCAGTCTTAAAGTTCTGACTCAACTTTTATTGGAATTGTTGATCGGTATGTTTGAACTCTGTCACTTTTCACATTATAAAAAATAGGGTATATTCCTGCCTTAGTGTTCCGAAAGGCTCTAACGGCGAATTCAAAGTTATTTGATTTTCCTAGAGGCAACGAAACTACTTTTGAAGTAGTTTCATGAAGAAACTTGAACGGGTATGCTTCTAAAACATTTACTTCTGTATTAAGAAGAGTTTTACGACCTACATTACTTACTATAATTGATATATGAAATTCTGATCCTGCAATAACCTTTGAAGGGCATGACACTCCAATGTCCATTCCGATCGGTAAAGATTTACCTCTCACAACAATTTGAAGCTCCTCTTTTCCTAAAATCATGATTCCTACGCCTAGTTGGGATGCATAAGATTTTAGCTCGTCTGTAAGAAGCTTTTCGGGAATAACAATGTAAGATTCATCGACTTCAGTTAAGCGGCGATACTGAGAAGCTAAACTCAAAGCATCAAAAAGCTGTTTGGCATCCATCTTAATTTCAAGAGAATATGTTCTGTCATCTTTTTGTCCGAATAAATCTAAATCATAACCTAGATGACTACGGAAATTCCTTTCAACAACATAACCTTGTGATTCTAACTGTTCAATGATTGCTTTTTCAAATTCCACTTCATTTTTGTACATGTTATCACCTCTTTGCAACAGCGGGCATCAAGATTCTTTCTCGTTCTAACTGAACGTTTTTCCATGTAACGTTTTTGGTTTCTTTAATAAATATGGATGGAACTTTCAAAGTAGTAAACAAATTCATCATCAAGTCTTGACCAAACTTTGTTACATCATAGTAAGAATATTCCTCAGAACCATCTTCTTTTTTATAGAAGTTTCTTATCAATGAACTTTTCATTAGTTCCTTCAGATGGTAATTCAATGTGCTTCGGTTACATTTCTCGATTCTCAAAATCTGAGAAAAGGATTTTTCCCCCTCTTTTAATAACGCTACAAAAATATCCAGTCTGTTATCGTCAGCAAGTGCTTTAATTGCCCGTCTAATCTCATTAGGAATCTCTTCTATGTACCGTTTCATTCTGTTAACCACCTTATGTATACTCTTCAACCTAAGTTGATTATTTTCTACCTATTTTATTTATCGGATTTGTGCTACTAGTTTTGCATAGAGATGGAACGGTATAAGAAATTCGTTCAATTAAGAGAACAGGGGATTCTAAGGTATAAAGACAGACTAGAAATTATAATATATGGGTCATATAAGCCTTCTAAGGAGAAAAAAAGGTTAATCGCATTTAGAGATTGTTTGAGGAAAGACGGATTTGTGAAAACAAACATCGTTGAAGATTATCCTGATAGCATTATCCCAAGTGTACGAAAAATTAAACCTGAAGAATTGTTTTTAGAAAAGAGCTATAGTTGTCTTGAGTTTGCTGATGTCAATTTCTTTGTATTCACACAACAAGGGAAAGGAAACGGCAGGTCAGTTGAACTGACTTATCTCTGTTACAATTTAATTGATAGAGTAATTAGAACTACAATTTTTGATGAAGAAAAAAATGGGGTTACAGTATTGTCCACGTTACCCTTAGGATTAGTAAGCCGTTTTAGAATTGATAGAGTCCCATTTGAAAGTGATGTTGAATTGTGTGAATTAGGAAAAGGAAAGGCATTTGAATACCTAGTTAGATTTTCTCATGAATTGAGATACAGATAGGTTAATCTAAGATCGAGGAACATAGATAGGATAATACCGATGACTAGACTACTCAGCACATGGATGAGTTTCAGATTCTGGATGGCATTCAGCTTTTTGCTTAGGAGAACATTTCTTAGGGTCTTTAACCTTCTTCTCTGGATGCTCACAACATGATTTTTTGTCACACATGAAGTAAACCTCTTCTATGAAAAAGATAGGGTAGTCTTATTTAACCTTTCTAAATGTGAGTAATGCGGAAAAGTTATAGAAGAACCAAAAGAATTGATTAGCAAGACTCTGTTAAGGTAAAAGTGGTTAGTGTTTAATCCTCTTCTTTAACCATTGTGCAACTTGTCTTAGATATGGAATCGAAGTTTGGTCAATTATCGGAATTTCTCGTGCACCAAACTTTTTGATGGGCTGATATTTAGGCATTGATGAAAATATGACTCCTTCCCAATACATTGTACCTTTTAATGCTTGTTCGATCATTATGTCACTATCGGGTTGATAAGGCCCCGCAAGAAACACTATTCCTTCTGCCCAGTTCAATGCTACTGGTTGTCCAGATACTGCTATCAATTCTATCCTTTTGAAGAACTCCTCAGTAGAAAACTCTGTGCACTCAAAAATGACAATCTTCTTTATGGGCTGAACCATGATTTCAATCTCTTCTTCCATCAAAATACACCCACATACACAATTGGAATTAGGTAGAAGTTTCTTTCTTAAATCTTTAGTACAACTAGAAATAATATATTATGTGATGGAAAATGGAGAAGATATATCGTTGTCCTAAGTGTAATGGAACAGAAATTGCTTGGGATAGAGGACTTAAGAAAGCT
>JREQ01006011.1_pt1 | contig 78448 bp, 93 predicted proteins | sample 210151 | NCBI WGS metagenome assembly JREQ01 (sample SAMN03019617, study PRJNA260268) | marine sediment metagenome | biome: Marine; feature: Sediment; material: Clay; isolation source: clay from marine sediments 31 meters below sea floor depth collected from... | place: New Zealand: Canterbury... | reverse complement strand
AGCCTACTCGCTTGGGAGAACCATGTACGAGCCGGAACAATTTCCCGGTCTCATCTACCGAATGGATGAGCCTAAGGTGGTGATTCTTGTCTTCGCCAGCGGGAAACTGGTTTGCACAGGCGCCAGAAAGGAAGAAGACGTCCACGAAGCGGTTAGCAAACTTCATAAGAAACTCGAGGAAGAAGAACTGATATACTACGAGTAAACGACAATTGGTGTTTAAGGCAAAGGAGAACTGCTTGGTCATGGAGGACAAGTGAAAGCTTGGGGTAAGGTGCGAACCGAGTTGGTGAAGAGAATAGCTCGAGAATTGGTGGAGCGGTTTCCAGACAAATTCACGACAGACTTTGAAACCAACAAAAAACTCGTAGAATCCCTTACCAACATTTCATCAACAAAGCTGAGGAACAGGGTAGCTGGCTACATAACTCGGTTGGTACCTCCAACACAGGGTGCTGAAGCTTCAGAATCAGAAAAAACAGAATAAACTTACCAATGAACAAATAGAAGTTGAACAAGGCATATGGGAACTAATAGAATCAGTGAAAAAAGTAGAATAGATGTGAATATACGTGCGTCTCACTTCATTTTTAGTGAACATCTACTCCCTCAGCTGAGACTCAAAGGGTAAGTCTAGAACCGCAAAAATTTCTCGTTCTTTTGAAGCAATGACTTCACCGTGTTATTGATTAATCCTTTGTGACTCAATTTCATTTCCTGCGCGCGCCCAAGAAATCGCTACAAGCTAGTCCTTGTAATACGAGATTCCTTGGGTTATTCCGATGGATATAGCTGTGCAGACGATTGTTACCGTGATGTTGCCCTGACTGGCGATGTAAGATAGGCCTGCAGCCACACCGTTAATCACTGCCATAAGCGCTGACAGCTTAACTTTAAATTGGAAACCCATCTAATCACCTCCTTCGCAGTTTACCTTTCCCGCTGCGAGGAATTTTCCCCAGCAGCATCGGGCTCCGTCAATTCAAAACCCATTTTAACGAGTATCTTACGGACTTCATCTGGCCGTACATATTCGACTCCACTAGTAGCGGATATCTCAGCAAGCCTAACCACATCTGCAAGTTCAATTTCAGGCGTCTCCGGCATTCCCCAATTCAGTCGACAATCAGCCTCCTTAGGATCTAACCCAGCCTGCTGAATCACCGGCGCAAAAACTTCTCTCTCCACAATCCGTTTAATGAAACGCTGCAACGCCATAACATGACGTTCAGCCACCTCTATTGCAGCATTGGCACTCGCCTCGGTAAAACCAGGAGTGGTCAGCAACTTCGGGATAGGCGTCTGGCCTCCTAGATAAACTTGATTCAAAATGTGATCTACGTAAGCCTCGTATCGGGCTCTCGGATCCACTGCTACAGTTTTGATGTCAGCTTCCGCTTTATTATAAACGAATCTTGCCCCTGCCTTAGGCTTACTCTTAATCAACCGTTGATACTCAGCGAGTTTCTCATCGCTGGCATCGGCGAAGATCCAGAGCTCATCTGGACCAGCGTATTTCTCAAAAATTTCAGGCATGATCTTTTCTATGCGGGCCTTCATCTCCAGAAAGCTCATCCGCTTTTCTCCGTTGAACGCAAGCTCCGTTAACAAGACTTGCAGGACACCAGTTCCGAAGGCTGAGAAGTCAACGGGATTCCACCCGAAGTGGACGATTTTCTCCGGCGGAAAGCCGGTTTTCACGTCGCCATAAGAATAGTTGTAACCCACGACTTCCCCATACCGGTCTCGCACAACCGCCTTAGGATCGTCAAAGCCCGTGAGAGGCAAAATCTTCAGGTTTTCCAAGCGTTCAGGCTCGATTTTCAGCCAGAAGCTGTTGCCAGAAGCCACGATTTCTCTGGCGCCAATCTGCAACAGTTCATCTAGGTTTACGGCTTCGTTGAATTCGTCCACAACCTGCTTGGCCTGCTCAGCCTGCGCGTATTCCATGTCTACAGTTGTGTAGAATCCCATCCCTACAGCTTGGTCCGCAAGGAAGTCTACGAAGGCTTTGCAGCTTGGGTCCCGCGTGTAGGCTGTTATTACGTCGGAAAAGCTGACTATGCGGGTTTCTCCGTAGGCCTGTCGCCAAGCCGGCAGCAGAACCCCTTCATCCTTCTGTAGTCTCTCGTAGAATTCCTTAAACTTCCTCAAGACCACGCTCAAGCTTCACGCCAGATATGGGTGAGGAAAAACTTGATTTAAGTTAGAATTAGCCTTAAAGAAAACTGGCGTTAAAAACAGTATCATTCATTTAATAATATGTTTTTACGCGAGCTACCGAAGAGTTCTACGAGTGTTCGTCCCTTATCTGTGAGTCGATAGTATTTTGAAGGGAAAAGTCCCTCTCCCTCGATATGGTCGATTTCGACGAGGTTTACTTTGACGCAGTATCGAAGATATCGATACACCTTCTTAATGTCAAAATGCAGTCTACTATGATAAATCTGGTAAACGTTTCTGGCTCCCTTCCGGAACATATGGAGGAATCTAAGGACTTCTAGAAAATCGCAGTACTTAGAGCCCTTAGGAGGCCCACGCCGCAACCATAACGCCTTCACGAAAAGAAAACCAACAACAGAACTATCAAGTTTTACAACAAATTTATGCAACCCACATCCTATATAGAAAATCTTTTTTGAACAAGAAATGACCGTAGCAAAAACTTTTCTTCCTATAGATATTTAAATCCAAAACACATCTCCATGTCAAAATCCCTTGCGGTTGCCTGTATTTTAACGAGATTTCGCCGAGCACAAATCGCCATATTTCTTATTCACGAAACGTTTTTTCCATACGCTTCTCAGGCTTCAAAGTCAACGTGATAATCAACGTGCCTGACCCGCGTTCAACATCCACTTGTAAGTCTTTACCCAAGAACGGTTCCAGGAGTTCATGAAATTTTTTCGGAATGTTGAAGGAATAGACGGGATACTGGTACACCGCTTTGCCGTAATACCTCTTCTTCACAAGCCTCTTCTGTATCCGAGTCATCATTAATCCGCAAATTCATGTTTGTAACTGGGGTTAAAAAATCTGCGAAGAATGGAACAGCTGGGTCTGTTAGTGAGATAACTAAAAGTAATGCTGGGAGGAAGAGAAAGAGACAAAGTATGAAAGCTCTTGAAAATGAAGAATCGGTAAGTACATTAATAGGCGGAGTTCAGCAGCATATAAATATTACATAGATGTAATACATCTAGGGTGAGAGTGTATGCCCGTAAAGACAACCATCATTTTGAAAGATGAAGTTTATGAATATTTAGTTAAAAAAGTTGGGAGAAGGAAAATGTCGAAAACAATAAACAAAATCCTCATGAAACACCTCTTCACAGGCGGAAAGAGCATGTTTGGCGTTGACCCGTGGCTCACGGTTGAAGGTTTAAGAGACGAGGAAGAACCCCATGAGAGTCCTTGACTCCTTCGCATGGATAGAGTATTTCATGGGTTCAAAAAGGGGTGCCAAGGTAAAAGCGTACATAGAAGGAGAAGGCCCTCTCTACACCCCAGCAATTTGTCTAACCGAAATCAAATCAAGATACTTAAGGGAAAAGAAGGACCCAACAAGTAGAATCAACCTCATCCTAGAAAGAAGCCTAATTATCCCAGTAAACGAAGACATAGCGCTCTCAGCCGCGGGCATCAAACAAAAATACAAACTGCACACAATAGACGCCATCGTCTACGCGTCCTCCCAACATAAAAAACTAATCTTAGTCACGGGCGATCAACACTTCGAAGGTGTACCCAACGTAGAAATGATATGAAATGTAAGAGGCTCTATGAGCTTTACACAAAAAAGATCTTGCCACAGCCCTACCAACTTAGGCCCTCAAAATCCTGAACAATAACGTGTTCTATGCTTGGTTTAAAAGCCAAGCGTGACTCTAACGCTAATCTCATCTTTTAAACCCAGGCGTTCCCTTACTTTTTGGTGAAGTCGGATTGCCGTGGGAGGACACCGAAGATTTTATTCGTTCAGCACATAGGAACCCCGAAGAGTTTGAGCCCGATAGCCTGAGAACCATAACGCTGAGCGAGGAAGAGGGAATCAAAGCGGTTATAGGCAAGCCCGAGGGCAAGAAGACAACCGAGGTTGTAAGCTATCTTTTCAGCAAAGAGAAGGGGTGGACCCTCGAGAAGGCGAAGGAATGGTTCAGGGAGCATCAGGAGAAAGCCAAGGAATCTTTCAGTTGGACTGGTTCCATCAAGGAGGTTTTCGGCACCTCTAACCTGATTCGCGGCAAGGCTTTGCATCCCCTACGCACGGTTCATCCTGAAGAGTGGCCGCAGGTCCGTGAATACATTGAGGAAGAACTTGAGAAGTCCGCGCACACATTAGCTGGCAAACCACTCATTTTAGATCATTTTCAGGTTCTGCAGGGAAAAGTTTTAGGCGCTGAATATGAGGATGGCGCCATTGAATATGTTGCTCAACTGAACGATCCGGGAGTTATGGAGCTTGTCAGAAACGGAGCCATCAAACATTGCAGCGTCGAGTTTGAATGGAAATCTTTGGAGCAGGTTAACGGCGTTGCTCCTCGAGGCATCAATTTTACCGGACTAAGCCTTCTGAGGTTGTTTGAGCCTGGAGATCCGCTTACAACCGTTGAGGTTTGGGAAGGCATTGTTAAGCGATTGAAAGAGGCAAAGGAGCAAGCCACTGGCGAACCTCACGACTTTATCCTCTATCCTGTGAGGGACCTCTCTGTTTTCATGCCCGAACATTTTCAAGTCAGCTGGATCGACCAGACCCAGGGCATCCAAGCGCTTTACGCTCGACTTATCGAGAATCCCGAGAGTATCCAGCCTTTCGCGTTGCTTTTCATGAAAGCGTCTGGTTGGACCCCTGACAAAATTACGTCTTGGCTGGCGGATCACCCGCAGTACGCCAGGCCCAGTTTAGCTCCACAACCGGTAGGTGTCCAGGTAAGCCCGGCGCCACCGAAAGTTGGAGGAATAGAAAGTTTGAATGAAGAAGAATTGAAGAAGCTTGTTGAAGCCCAGGTGAAAGCCGTTTTGAAGGAACAGGAAGATGAGCGCGAGAAGCTTCGTCAAGCTCAGAAGGAGCGGGCTGAAAAATACGGCATTAGCCCAAAAGAAGGCGGGCATCTCACTAAGCCCAGCGAATATGAAGACGTGCCTGGAGACAAATTCGCTGATCCGGTGAACTATCGTTATCCCGTCACGGAAAAATATGTGAAGGGTGCCTTGACTTATTTCAATCAACCCGACAACCGAGAAGCTGGCGGCTACACGCATGAAGAAGCCGTTAAAATCATGACCACGATTGTCAAGGCTGCTTTAAACGCTGGCACAGAAGTTTCATGGCAACCTGAGGATCCTGTTTACCGTGACTTGTCAGAAGAATTGAAAAAGAAGCTGACTGGCTACGAAGAACCTCAAACCGCTACTGAACAGCAAGGCGAAGAAGAGCCTGAAAAAGACGAACATGGATGTATCGTAGGTAAAGAACGTTGGGATCCAGAGCAAGAGAAATGTGTTGCAATAACAGCAGAGGCAAGAATAGCGTTTCTCGAAACTTCCTTGAAGCTGAAGGAACAAGAACTAACTGTTGAAGAAATAAAACAGAAAATCGCAGATCTTAATCGACAAAGAGCCGAAATTGATGCGAAACTCTATCCGGAAGCCGAACTTAGCGAAGAAGAGAGAGTACAGCTTCAAACGCAAATAAATATCCTTTGGGCGGAAATCGAGGCATACGAACAGGCGTTAGCAGTTAAGATCGCAGGGCAAGCTGCGCCACCTGGAACACCACCGGCAAAGCCCGAAACAGCAGGCGAAGCGATAATCACCCCTACGGCTCCATCAGCAAGCGATCTGATAAGCAGAAAAGAGGTCGTCGCCATGCTTGAGGGCATTATTCCGCCGCCACAAATCGTTTTCAGCCACGGCCAGACAGGCGGCTTCAGAAGGCTTGTGGACCACATCAAACGGGTTAAACGTGAAATTGAGGAGGAAGCTTAAAACGGACAAGAACAGGGTTGCTGCCATTTTAGCGGGTTATTCACCGCCTCTTGCGCCAAGTCAAATTGACGCGATTGCTGAGGAGATTAGCCGACTATCAGAGCTGGAGAAGGCAGAGGCAATTGCAAAAGTCTCAAAGGCCCTTATTGCTCGCAAAAAGAAATCACGCAAATCATAGTCACCTTGTTGACCAGGCGAGAAGAACGAACTTGCTCGTCTGCCCTAAATGGAGATGGAGAAATTTGAATGCCAGAGGATTTGTTTCCCGCTTTAGATCTTGGAGACTGCTTGGATGAAGCGCAAGCAGTAATCATAGATGTCGAACTTGCAGGCCCCGTTTCTAAAGGCGACGTTGTATCGAGGTCCGCAGCGGTTTCAGGCGACCTTGACTCTGTAGTTCAAGCAGACGCCGCCAACGAATTTGTCGTCGGCGTCGCGTTGAAAGCAGGCGTGACCGGCGACGTTATTCCCGTGCTGAAACAAGGCATCGTCAAAGTCACGGCGCCAGCCGCTATAACAGGCGGCACAAAAATTGTAAGTGCAGCGACTGGAGGAGTTGCAGCATTAGCAGCTGACACCTACACAGGCCTTCAACTGGTAGCTCAAGTGATCGGGCGAGCTTTGCAGACTTTTGGAGCCGGAGACGAAGGTCTCGTCTTCATATCTATCTAAGGTGATTTTCTATGAGCACTAAAAACATTCTCAAAGAAGCCATACTCAAGGATCATGAGCTTGGGGAAGCCGTTTGGAACGAATACCAAAACAAGGCTATACACAACCCAGTTTACACGAAGCTTCTCAAGGAAGGCTTGTACAGCGACGTAGCAGGCGCGTTAGGCGCAGTCCAGGATGTCGTTTGGACCGCGGCTCAGCCGAAGACTATCGGCAGAGAAATCATCAAAGTTATTCCAACCAAAAACGCCCTTGAACGATTCCCCAAAGACATCAGAGCCTACGCCTGGGTAGGTGAGGGCCCACCCAGAGGCACCGGTCCAAGAGTTGGAACGCAAGACGTCAAAGCTGACTTGAACCTGCAGGCGAAGAAGGAGTGGACTGAGAGTTTCGTGGAAGACGCTTCTTGGGACGTTCTTCAATGGCAGGTTGAGGGCATAGGCCGGGCTTTGGCACGTCTCGAAACTGAGAAGGTTGTTGCAGCATACGCGGCCATACCAGCAAGTGGCGCCAACAGCTTAGCTGGCACCATAGACATCGCCGCCGACGCAATGACATGGGCAAACGTTTGTGACCTTCTAAGTCTCGTTCAACGTGAAGACTTTGATCCAAGCGTCATAGCGTTGCACCCGTACCTGTACCAAGACCTCATGAAGCTCGATCAGTTCATCCATGCGTTGTATCAGGAGGAGCGAGCAGGCATACATCGAAAGGGAGTCGTCCACCACACAACCTTGGATGTAACATTCATATGCAGCAGTCTTTTACCCCATACACCAGCTGGAGCCAACGCAACCATAGGCTACGCAATTGACCTGGACGCGGCTGGCGTTATGCTTCTCCGCAGAGACGTCATAACCAAGCCTTACGAGGACCCGAGCAGAAACATGTACGGCGTCATGGGCACGGAACGTATAGGCGTCGGCATTCTCCGAACTAAAGCGGTTGCGAGGATAAGGGCTACCAGAGGCTAAAATCTCCTGAAGAGTCCGTGAAAACTCGGACGAAACCACACCTTCCATTTTTTGTGGTCGGGATTTAAGACATGAGCATTGCCTGGGGACGCTATGCAGAGCGATGGTTTAGTTTGCGTTCAGGTGGCTGGATAAAATGACTGTTCCCAACGTCGGGTTCGCTGAGGGTGAGTGCCCCGCGTGTGGCCGCACCCTGCGAAGGAGGCGTCCCGCTGAATACGCTGTTTGCGACTGCTATGAGCGATGTCCTCTTTGTGGCGCTAAAATGACTCCGTACACGCCTGATTTAACGCTAACGACTTACGAATCCGAGAAGGGTCTCCGCGTCTTGTACGTCTGCAACAGCCATACGCCGCCCTACTATTCGAAGCAGAAGCCTGTCGAGGTGAGGCTGTCTTGAGCCGCCGCAGAGAAGAACAAGACCTAATGGACAAACTCATACTCAAGACGCTGAAGAAGGGCCACGTTCACTGGACAGACCTTGAGAAAAAGGTTTTGACCACATGTCACTCCTTCGCCACGCGCACAAGATTCGACAACCGCCTAAGATACCTACTGAAAAAGGGTTATGTTGAAAGGGTCAGCCGAGGAATATACAGGATCACGGAAACTGGAGAAAAATATATGGAAATAATTTGACTTGCGCGCGCAAAGTAATCTGATACAACAACAATGTTTCAACAACATTCTTTTTTTCTCTCAAACTGTAACAGGATAATTAAGTGTGTGTCTGTGTCAGGGTAGCCTAAGTCTACCAATAGCGCGCGCAAGAACTAATAGGAACACGGAAATTCTCAAAAAAGGGGAAAATCAGGGCGTCTTGGAAGACTCTGGGACCCTTGGTATGTGCCAAGCAGAGTTAGGGTAGAATAACGGATGTGCCGGTTTTCTAAGTCGTAGTGTCTACAATTCCTGCTTTTGGAGCATTCTCTTTAACTGACGCAATTCCGTTCTTGCAACCATCTCTTGACTCGTAGGCTTCGCCTACTGCTATTATTTCTCCGTTAGGTGCTATTAGTCTAAATCTAAACTTTCCCGCCGTATCTTTGTATATTTCAAATTTTGGTTCAGCCATATTTTTCACTTCTTTTAGCGCACGCATTAGTTTACGATGTATTATTATAAAAAATTTTTGGGACTTGAACAAAACAAAAAAGCGAATTTAGTTTCATTAAGTGTTTATTTTGATGCATTCTGCCACTCTTCGCTTACATCCACTCGAATAATATGCGCATGATTCTCCTTTGTGTTACATTATTGAATTATTAAACAATTCAATTTACATGTACGAACATGCATTCAATTCGATAGGTGAATCTTCCCAAAATTTTAAATCGTCCATACCATACACCTAATATAATCATATGCGAAGTGATATTATGGCAAAGGTGAAGATTTTCTGGGACCCCACGAGTCTTACAGTGGATTCTCTGGGCAAGAAGAGATATCTGAGAGCGACAGACGGGGACACACCTTATATCTCCATGTCCATACGCATGCTCAGCATTGACACGCCTGAAGTCCACTACCCGGGCAATCAGAAGCCCTCCAAGCAAGACGCAAACCTCGCCCAATTGGCGACTTGGATCCAACAGGGAAAAGCGCCAATACAACGCGGTCTGGGTGCCTATCTATATCCAAAACTGGCTACGGGAAAAGCTGGGACGCTTCAAGAGGAACAAGGCGAACAAGCGACAATCGAGTTCGAGAAACTGTTAGATGAGAAGTTGACGCGACCCAGCGGTCGGAAACGGAGGCTCTTCATACGGGCCGCCGACCAGCATTTCGATCAGTACGGTCGGCTCTTGGCATATATGGCTCCCAGCTACACAGCCAAGGAACTGGAATCGATGTCCCGCATGGAAAGAGCCACTTTCAACCTGCTGATGGTCGAAAAGGGATGGGCTGCCTCTTTCCCAATCTATCCTAGCGTACCTAGTTATCCCGACTTGGTTTTGCTTCAGAAAGTTGCAAAAGAAGCTATCGAAAAACAGAGGGGCATCTGGGATGATCCGATGACTCTTGCCGGCTATGAGTTCCGGATGTGTGTGAGACTGCACCAGATTACCAAGAGGCTGGTTAGTGGGAAAAAACTTTCTCGGAGGGAGAAGTATGGATGGATTAGTCGTTACTGTGCAGACGTGACCACAAGAGAGGTCTTTTACCCTCAGAACTACTTCAAGGTACAGCCATACGACCGCATCTTCGTCTGGCCCGATGATGTCGCCGAGGCAGTTGCAAAAATGAACCTTTTGCCGCCGAGATAACCGTGGTCAACGGTGGAGGTATGTCTAAAGGAGGGCATGTGCGCGCGATATCGGAAAATATAACGTTGTTATATGTTAGCGCGTGCTACATGACAAAATTGGAATAGTGCTCGCGCGCATGTGCATCCAAATACGCGGAGTTAGAGAAATTCTACTAGCTCTCTCCATTTCTCGACAAACTTGAGTCCTCTTCGGGTTGTTTCATACTTGGTTAAGCTGTAATGAACTTCTTCGAGAAGCCTCCGTGACTGTAGTTGAGAAAGATACTTCTGGAGCATTCGCCACGACAAATTTGTCCTGTACATCACTCGCGTCTTGGTCTGTGGCTGTTTGCACAAACTTAGTATTTCTGCCATAATTTCGAGACTAATTCTCTTTGCCATTAACATCACTTTCTTAGATGCGAGTAAAAGTATCAGAGTTCGGCTGCATCTTCCCTTGCAACCAGACTCGTTTTCAATGAGCGCATGCATCTGATTTGAAAGTGGAAACTTTTAAATGCATGTGACTGTGGCACAACAGCAACATAAGCTTGAATATTTGTCTTTCACGCGCGTGTTAGTGCGCGCAAAATTAGCTGACCTAGACAGTTTTCGGAGACTATCTCTATTTCCGCTTTTTTTCTGTTCAAGGCTTGGTGTGGTCTTGTAAAGTTATGGTAGATTCTAACTCCTTCAAAAATCGAGCTAGGTAATCTTCTGCTTCATAACAAGACTTTCAGAAAAATTCTCTTTTTTAGACGGAACGATTTTGAAATAATCTGAGGCTAGTGGCTGAAATCAGTATAGTCTATGATTCGCCTGTACAGTGTTACGTCGTAAGAAGTGAAGATTCCAACCACCTTGCCGTTTTCAACCACTGGAATACGCTTTATCCCGTGTTTAGCCATGAGCTTGGCTGCTTCAAGAACCGAATATTCAGGAGTACAAGTTATTGGGGACGAAGTCATGAAATCCTTCACCTTCACTTTACTTGGATTTAAACCTTTGGACAGAACTTTTGTTAGCAGGTCCCATCCGGTAACGATTCCAACGAGTTTTCCCTCTTCTGTGACAGGGAAACCCTCTATTTTATGCTCCACAATCAGCCTAGCCACCTCGATGGCTGTCATACCGGCGTCTAGGTTGACCACTTCCCTGGTCATTATGTCGCCCACTTTCACGGAGAGGAATCGATCCGTAGCCATTTCGGTTCTCCCTCACGGTACGGAATGACCCATTTAAACCTTTCTTCCAATGGATACTGTAAACTTATTTGTCATGGGACTAAATAGAGGATTTTTCCAGAACGTTTTTATTTCAATAATTGCACTTTCAAAATGGAGAGAGAAAGGAGACAAAACTGAATTTGCAGGATGTAACCTTTTTATTAATCGAGTGTCTTAATATACACGATAAAGTCAAACGCATGCGTAAACTATAAATTCAAATAATGCAGAAGTGTAGAACACTTTGATTAGGAGAAACAGTAATGTCTAAAAAAAAGCTAAAAAGAGAAAAAATAGAAGGCTTGGAAGAAATAGCACATGTTTTTGGTGTTGAAGGCGTGGTTCTTGAGAGGTATCTCTCGCATTCTGATATTAAGAAGTTAGGAGAAAAGATGGGTGAAGAAGTCAAAGTGATGGGTATAATTCTTTCTGCTTCCAAAACAGGAACTTCGGTATTTCTGTTGGCACACCCAAAAGAAAAGGATAAATGTTTACTATTTTCTCCTAATGAAGATTTTGCAAAGAAATTCTATGACGCTTTATATGCTTTGGAGAAAAAAGAGGGAGAATAGTGTCCAAATCAACATATCTTAAAGAATTAAAGGACGCTTTGAGCATTCCTCTAATTACCACACCTGAGGAATTTCGCATGTATTGGGGGGTCTATCAATACATGCGTGCACGCGCACTCAGACTATTGACATCTGAGATACGTGAGTTTTGCGACAAAGAGGTTATAGAGAAGATCCGCCGAGAAGATAATGAGTATCTAGGCATTATTTTGCATCAAAGTCTGCAGACTATTATCTCTTATTTGAAAGCAAAGGGTAAGAAGTTCCGCTTGGGTGTCTATCTATATAGGGATTCAGATGTGCCAGAATGGGAAGGATTTACGATATTGATTAATGTAGACTACAAAGATTTCGACGAAAAGATGTTCTTATGGGAAGGTATAGAGGATAAGATCTCAAACATATTTGAGAGATTAAAAAAAGAAGATATTGAAGGCTTGAGAAAAATAGAAAGAGCAAATGAACTTATTGCAACCAGTATTCAAAAATTAGAATAGGGGTTAAAGGACTATGACTTTTGATCCAACAAAGTTTTTGGTTCTTTGTAGAGACCTGTTTAGAGGAGCACCTTGCAGAGATTTAGAAACACTTACCCGAACAATCATCTGTAGAGCATATTATTCCGCTTTTCTTCATTCAAGAGAATATCTAAAAGAAAAAGAGGATGTTGTTTTTACCAACTCAGGGGAAGACCATGTCATTGTTGAAGTAGAACTCAAGAGAAGAGTTAGTAGAACGCTAGGCTCAGTTATCAGAGATCTTAGGGAAGAAAGACAGCTTGCGGATTATTGTCTTTATAACCCAGTTGCTTTTTCTACTCAAAGTGGAGCTTGGCGACTGCTATATTTTGACCAAAATGCCCAGCAGGAAAGCATTAGGCTTGCCGAATTTGTAGTGGTGAATCTACCCAGAACATAACTATTGCGAGCGCGTGACAAATAAGTTTACAGTATCCTTCCAATGGCTCTGTAAAGTCTTAGGTTGATTGGCTACCCTGTAAACTTTCGGTTGATAGATTCTGTCAAGTCTTTGTCGGTTTAATTGAAGATAGCTCTTCTGACTACGTTATAATCATTAAAATCCCGGTACTAATCAAAGCCAATGACAAACCAGAAACTAATCCCAAAACGAGCTTTAATTTTTTGCTCTTGAGAACCTTTGATCTAAACCCTTTCAAGTAAATCAAAGACCCGTGAACTGGCGTTGATAACAGAAATAGGATTATCCCAGTTATAATGGCGAAGTATTGTGAATAACTATAATTTCGCATGAGAGATATTATTGAATTTGTAAAACTAAGGGTTATTGATAATGATAACGCCATACCAAAATACCAGCCCCCACAGCGAGGACACATTGGATCTGCACACAAAAAGTGTATATTTTCTAGGAGTGCTGTGCCCTCCTTGTTCTTTGTTGCCTTAAAAAAAGCATAGGTATTGTAAATGTCTTTAAGAATTAGAGCAAAAAGCACCAAGTATGCTAAATAAATCCCAATATAAAGTCCGATCTGCCAAAAAATGATTTTCGTGTATGCATCCCACAATAGATAAAACATTGCCGTTGAAAAAATATAAAGAAAAGAGTAGGCAACTTTTACAATTACGAAGCCTTTCTCTTCATCCTTATGTCCACGATTCGAGAGAGGAGGCACGCATATCCCCAAAAGAGAGAACTTCCTACAACTACTAGAGTTCCTGCAAGTAAATTTTGAGTAGTCGCAACAACAATCCCAAATACTGCGAAAATAGCACTCGCAATTGTCAAACCAATGCCTTTAAGAACGTTTTTCGTCACAATATTCATCTCATACCCTTCTAGCACTTAATAGGCTGTATTCTTTCAAAATGTCGTATTTAAGCTTTTAATAGTTTGGCTCAGTAAATTTTTAGGTTGATAGGCTTGCGTTTTGAATTAAAGTCATCCATTTGTTCTTTCCTTCAACTGTTATTCCGCAAACTTCTGCTGGTGTCTTACCCTTTAACCCTTCATGCGGTCTTATGTAGTTGTGGAAAATTTGGTAGCCTGTGAGTATTGGCGTGTCGTCTTTCTTTAATCCTCTCATGACTTTCTCTCTGTCTCTTACCTCTCCGTTGAATCTTTCCATTCTATTGTTGTTCATATCGCCTCGTATCTTGATGTGTTTTATGTGCTCGGTTCTTGGTTTCCTCTGACTCATTCACTATGCATGGAACCTCTGGGTGAGATCTGGCGATTATGACAAACATTATCAGCAGATAGCAGATGATTCTATGAGTTTCAAAGGATGGAAAACGCAAAAAGCTGAACTAAGCGCTATGATGAAACAGTTGGGTATGTCAGAAGCAGATATTCACCAGCTTTGGATTATGTCTCAGTTATGGGAACGATTTCTTACGGTAGCCAATAAATGGAATTTGCATGTCTTCGTTGCCTTTGGAACACCTTGGCGTAGAGATGGGTTTAGATATGAGCAACCTAACTATTGGGATTACATTGCTCAACAAGTTGAGACCGCTCGGAATTTGACCAAAGGAACGTTAACAATTCTGGAGAGACATAGAGACTTAGGAATGATTTTAACATCTGGCGAAGAGGTCGAAATTGCAATTCAAACAGCAAAAGACACTCTACAAATGATTGCGGATGGTCCGCCACTTAGATTTAGATGCGAACGTTGTGCTGAACAAGGTATTATGCTGGCTTTTAGAACTCAAAAGGAACTCGTCGAGCATTACAAAACGCAACACGGTACTTGATGGAAACTTTTCTTTCTCCACACCCACAATTTTTTGCGAAAAACATACCCTTCTCTAATGTTCACCATGTAGGCTCTTAATGCTCTTTAGATTTATGAATTGGCAATATATACTGGTGATCTTCATCAACCGATTTTTTACATCAATCCAAATCAACCGTAGACTTTACAGAGCCCTTCCAATACCATTGAAACAGAAAAAAGAGGGAAGGTTAAGAGTTGTTGTTCGGCAAAATATAGTCTAGTGGCGCGCGCATAACATAAAAACACTAGTAAACTAAGACTATATGTGCATTCAATGCTTTTTACTGGCCAGTTCTTTATATCGCTTAAATACTGCGCGGTAGAGACGATTCCGCAGAGCTCGTCCCCGAAGTTTTTGTTTCTTGATTTTTCCTATTTCTCTCGCCAACTTTTTATCTTTGAGAACATCCAACACCCATTTTTGGAAGTCTCCCCGCTCAACATGGAAACTCAAAGATTTTGCCTTGACCCGCTTAATGCTCATCAAGAAGTCTTCGTATGAAACCGCGCTTATACCCGTGTAGTCACCGATATCTACACAGAAGTAGAACGGCGCAACCTGTTCAGGTTCCCTAAGGCCCATGGAACATACCTCCATTCACTCTTTCTACCGAATGCGCCTTACTGGTGAATATAAGTTATGAAAACAAAATCAATATTTACACTCAGTATGCACGTGTTGTATGAGCAACTTATCGTTTTGCGTCCACACCCCAACTCATAATCTGGTATATAGGACGAAAAAGGATTTTTCCCTCTTTTTTTGAACGAAATACATATATACACATTGCAGTGCCTTTAGAGATTTTTAGAGGTCAAAAACATGTTTAGCTACTCAGAGGAGGAAGAAGAAGAGGAAGAAGAGGAAGAGGAATGGTAAAATAATTAAACGTTTAATCCCCTTTTCCTTGACTTTTTAGATACGTCATCAATCGAGTAGAGGCTTTTCTGCTTCAAAACAAGACACTCAGAAAAACTCTTTTTTCTAAATGCAACAATTTCGAAATAATCGTTTCTAATAGCTTTTTTTCGTGAAATAAGTTTAAATCAAGCTTATTTTCTCTTTTATCCTTCGGTGACAGAAACTTTGGCGTCTGTTTCAGCCGATGACGTTCGCGACGTGATCAACATAACCTCGGCTGAAGTTCCAGATGCGAAGGTTTTGAAGATGATCAAACGGGCTGAAGTTACGCTGGAGCTGGAGACCAACCGAGAAATAGATTCTAGTAACTGCACCGACGCTGAGAAGGAGTTCATCACGGTTCTCGCAGCCGTGTACGCCATTTGCTACCTAACAGGCGGCTCAGCCGTGGGTCTAAGCTTCTCGGTTGGAGACCAAAACGTTAATGTTCTGAGTAAGGCGCCTCCGCTGGAAGTTTTGCAAGCTGAGCTTGAACGCATGCTGAACAGAATGCGCGGTCCAAGTCTAAAGAGGGTGTAGCATGACCGCTTTAATGGATTACTACAATTTCGTTATGACTCACGCGCCCTATTTTTATTGGCTCCCTGATACTGAGGAACATGATCCTGATTGGGGAAGAGGAGCTTTTGTCGCGGCTTTCGCCATTGATTTTCTGTATGAATGCTATCAGGATCCACGGTTTGAAAGCGAGAAAACAAACATCTACAACAAGATCGTTGAGCTCGCTGACTTCATTTTAACTCAGCAATGCACAGACCCGGCTAAGAAAGCCTATGGCGGGTTCAAAAGCGCTGAAGCTAGTGATTCTTATTACAGCGTTGATGGTTGCAGAGTGATTCCTGGTCTTTTACATGCTTATGCCCTTACGAACACTTCAGGCTATCTTGACGCTGCTAAGCTGGCTGGCGGAACTTTTCTCAAAACTATGCAGGACAAGCAGACTTATGGTGGTTTCGCGCGTGCAGTAGATATTAACGATGCTTGGCTTCTGCAGATGGACATCGAATGTCTCTACGGTCTCATCGGCCTTAAAATGTTGTGCAGTTATGATCCAGATAACGAAAGCCAATATGAATCGATGATGTCTAAGTTAGTCGATTTCTTAAGAGAAGGCCTTGAAGGGTACTGGCTCTACTATGACCCAGCAGACGATAAGTGGCATCGAACAGGCTTAGATGAAGAGCACATTTATGATGACTGTTTCGGCTATGCATTACTCGGGTTGTACGATTATGAAGGCAGAAGCTTAACGGTTGAGAAAGTCTACGAGTTCATTAACACCATAAGCGCCACGGTGGAATATCCTGGATATAATCCCTATATCTGCTGGCCAGGTTACATTGACGTTGTCACGCGAAAGGCCGCGTGCAATTATTATGATGGCGTCACATCTGGGATCCTCTGGGCCATTCGCAGAGCCTTTGATAAACCTTCGTTGGCATTGAGCCAGCAGATCATTGAGCTGCACTCAGACGACTTCTTATACTGGGGCCTTAAATTCACTGATTTCAGTCCGATCACAAATCAGCAATCCACCGTCACGGTGTCATGGCTCGGCCACCTGCTTCTGAATTATCAGCCTGCCCTAACTTCATTCACAAAGATCGTCAATAAGTATGGCGAGAATCTTGAGCTTCTTATGATTGTCCAAGCTGGAGAGCCAACCAGCTACTACGACCCTATTCCGATCAAGGGTATAGTTCGTAACGTGAGGCAAGATGAGATCATAATCGAGCCGGGATATATAGTCACGGATTTCTTGATGGTTTACACGTTTCTCCCGGTGCGGCATCACGACAAGATCAGGCGTCACGGCGTTGATTACGAAATGGGGCAAGTTGAGTTATTCCGATTTCAACGCGAGCCATTATATTTCCGATCATTTTGTAGGAGGCTTTTAGTCTAATGGCAATCGAGGACCCTGTTACAACGCTTGTTCGCCTGATAAACACGAACATGTGGCTGCTCAAGGATGATGGGAGTCTAGCGAGTATCCATGTGGGTGAGGAATGGTTCAACCGTGAGCTTCTGAAGAACTATGAAGGACAAGTCACGGTGGGGCTCCTTCATAGTGATGATAAGAAATTAGGATTTTCAGGGAAGGCTCGCAGGCGTGCGGGCATACTACGAGTAAACATCTGGGCTATCGACAAAGAGGGGCTCGTAGGCAGAGGTATGCGTAAAAAACTGAGAGAGGAGATCCTGCGCATAATCCGAGAGAATCGGACGAAGCCTAATGAGACGCTTTACAATTTTCTCGGTGTCGGTCCTCCAACAGGCGCTCATAAGGCTTATCACGCCAAATCCGATACGGAATTACCTCCAGGAGCAGCGGGCTGGACTGAGCTCATAGATACAGAATATCAGAAGATTTGGACGAGCGAGGATAACCGCTACAGCTACTCTCAGTCTGAGAATGGTAAGTATAGCATGATTTTATTCCGCTTTAAGATTGAGAGTAAAGAGGACACCGTTAAGAAGATTCTTTTAAGGGTTGAGGGTTATGGCACTGCTCCCGGCGGCAACGGCATGACCGTTAAGGTTTGGGACCATGTTAACAAGGTTTGGGAGCAAGCTCAGGCTGGAGCTGGCGGGGCTGATGAATGGATCTCCATCACGCTCACATCTAACTTAACTGACTACATCGATTCAAACGGCTACATTTACGTGCTTGCCAGAACCACTAATCCAAGCGACGGCTCAACCGCAGCTGTCATCTATTGTGACTATGCTGATTCTATCATAACGGTTAACGGAATCACGTATTGCGACATCATCTCATATCGAGATGACGATGAAGTGCGCGTTAAACCATTCTTATGGCGCACCGAATTCCTCGTCAAATCATGGTTGTTTGAAACAATACCTTTCTAAAAGGAGGAATGAAAAAAGTTGGTAACAACATACGGAGCGCATGAAACGCGGTTCTACTACGTGCAAGAAGCAAACTATGGGGTAACTCCGACAACTCCATCAATGAAGGGCTTAGCAGGAGCAGAGAATGTTGAGGCAGGAATAAACCCGTCTAACATAAAGCTTAGAGGCATAGGCTCAGTGGATCTGCAAGCAATAAAGAAGGGCCTGCGACAAGTGGGGGTTAAGGTTTCTTATCCTCTGCCAAGTGAGGCACCCATAGACTTTCTGCAGAACGCAAAGGTTGAACTGGATAAATCTCTCAGCATTCAAGTGATCTATTACAAAGGAGTGTTCACTTCAGCAACAGACATTATCTCACTGCTTCATACGGGCTGCAAATTCAATCGTTTAACCGTTGAATGCTCAATCGAAGATGTTGTCAGAGCAAGCGCTGAGCTTCTTGGCCAGGACCTAGCTGTTGGGACAGTGAAGATAACAGGAGCAACCTATGCAGATCATGTGGGAGCCGTTCCATGGTATGATAGCTATGTGAAGAAAGGAGCTGCCAGTCTGGAGCGAGTGACAGACTGGAAATGGACTATCGAGAACAATCTAAAGCGTGTTCCTGTCATCAAAAGCGGCGGACACATCCTAAAGTATCTGCCCCATAGACACCGCAACCTCACGGGCGAGGTAACATTCGAGTTTGAGAGCAAGGAAGAGTTTGACGATGTTATCAGCGACACTGAATTTAGCTTAGAGTTTGGTTTGGGAGGAACCAACAAAGCCGTGTTCAGCAATTGCAAGTGGGAGAACGTCAGCACGCCGACACGCATCGAGGATCTCGTAGCTTTGAAGGCGCCGTTTGTCGCCAAAACTGTGGCCATAAGCTGAGGCGGTTAAAATGGCTAAGGAGGTTGTTCCACTTCGATTGAGACGCTCAAAAACAACGGAGCTAATGGACCGTTTCTCGAAACTTCCGAAATGGCAACAAGACCTAGTCCGCGAAGACCTAGAAACAGCCTTTGAAAATCGAATCAAATTTATGGAGAGGATTAACAATGCGAAAAGAAGAAAAAGTTGAAATAGGCGAAGAGTTCGGCAAAGACTATGCTGGCAGCTACGTTTTCCAGGAAATATCCTGGGCTAAGCGGTCTCGCATAATCCAGAAACACACCAAATATCATCCCAGAACTGGGCAAGTTGTCAGTAGCGATTATGTGGCTGTTCAAGCGGAAACAATCTGGGCCAGCCTGAAAGAGCAGCCCAGAAACAAACCGGTCACACTCGAGAAGCTGCTTAGCGAAGAAGATGGCATACCCATTCGGCTTGGTGAGGTTTTCAGTCAAGTCGTTAATCGATTGTGCGGCGTAACATTAGAGGAAACAAAAAACTCATCCGGGCGATGAGACGTGGAAAACCACATCCAGCCCTCACGGAGTTCCGCCTCTGCAAAGAATTCGGGTGGACGCCAAGGCAGCTTGCGCGTCAGCCCGCGAAGAAAGTTGAGAAATTTATCGTGATCCTAAACGAGATGGACCGGCAAATCGAGGAGGAGACTAAAAAGACGAAGCGAGGTGTGTCCTGTCATGTCCGTTGAAATGGAAATGCATATAGATGGGATTCCAGAATTGCGGGAGAAGCTGAATCGGTTAGACGAGGGCATGAAACGCAACGTTCAGGAGGCGATGCAATTTGAAGCAGACGCTATGAGAAACGCTGCAAGGGCACGCTGTCCGGTTCGAACCGGCCGTTTGAGAGACAGCATCTACGCAAAGGTGCGAGACTGGATCCTGCAGTTGGGCGCAACCGCCCCTTACAGCATTTACTTAGAACTTGGAACGCGGTATATTAGGTCTCGACAATTTCTGAAAAATGCTGTTTCGTTGCGGATGCAGAGTCTAATCAACCGAATTAATCGCGCTATCCAACAGTCCATTGAGAAGGCTTCAACATGAGTTTCCACGAAATGGCCATCACAGTTCGTGCTGTTAACCGTGCCAGCAACGAGTTTGCCAAGATAGGAACTGACGCTGAAAGGCTTACTGGAAGAATCAAAAACGTAGGCACTGCGATTCTTGGAATGGGCGCTACCGGCGTGGCTATAACCCATGTTGCCCACTGCTTTGGAGTTCTCGACGACGCCACGGCCAGAAATCTGACGAGCCTGCTTTCAGTCGCCTCCGCCATTGGCATGCTTATCCGCACCTTCGCCCCTTACATCAGCAATCTGATTTCTGCAACGGCAGCGGAATGGGGCATGGCCGCGGGCGCCACAGCTAAGTGGATCGCAATAACCATGGGCGCAGCCGCCATACCCATCGCGACAGCCATGGTTTTGGCCTATACTTTGCAGACGAGAGCTTCCACCTCCGCGCTCAACGAGAACACATCTGCTTTGAAGGACAACGCCGCAGCCTGGGAGTCCCATTCTCGTAGCCTTCGTCGCGCTGGCGAGGAAGAAGCCTTGAGGAGGAGGGGCGTCGAATGAGCGTTGCTTTGCCAGTAGTCGCCGTCGTTTTCGGTTCCGTCACTCCTCCCCAAGGCGACGTTAAAGAACTGCGAGTTCACCTAGGATGCACAGACGAGGTTTCAAGCTTCGAGTGTCTCCTAGCCAATTTTGACAAGAAGTACACGGTGACCAACCCAATCAACGTGGGCGACAACGGAAGCATAAGCGTTGGCAGAGGAGCCAACTGCCCCTTAATCGCAACCATTCGAGTCGAGGAAATCAGGTGCGAATCCACGCCCGTTGAAAATTACATTCGGGTCAGGGGGCGTTGCTGGGGCGAGAAGCTCTTCAGGCGCGTGGTTACGAAAACCTATGAAAACCAGAAGGGCGAGGCGATCGTAAAGGACCTAATCGACAGCTATGTTGGTCTCGGTCATGTCCGCGACTCAACGGAGCTGATAGAAGACACGGATACAACCTATACGCTTCTGGAGTACGAAAACACTCCAGTTTTCGACATCTTAAAGTACATTGCGGGAAGCGCTGACAAGGCTGGAGTGATCGGCTTCGACTTTAGGGTGGAATCCGACGCAAAATTCGCCTTTTTCCCCAGGAACAGCAAAGCCTCGCCCGTCAGCCTTTCAGAACTCATCGAAGTCAGCGAATATCGTAAGGACATCCATCGCATACGCAACAGAATCACGGTTTTGGGCGCCGCGGAGAAGGCTAAACCAGCAAATAAAGATTCTTGGACAGAAGATCTAACGAAGCAGGGAACAGGGTCAACGGCAAAGCTGATTCACGCTGACGGCGAATGGACCGTGGGCGCAGGAAACGACATCAACGTTGACACTTCAGAAAAGATCGTTGGCTCCAAAAGCGTTAAACTAACCGTTTCTGAATCCAACTACTACGGACGAGTCCTCTTCACCTTCTATACGGGAAAAACCGTTGACTCCAACAAGTATCCAAGCCTAACGTTCCAGCTAAAAATCCCCTCCTCCTACTCAGGCGCTGTCACTATACAACTCATAGACGGCGCCGAACAAATCGTTCGCAAGGAAATCAACGTTCAAAACAACGGTGAATGGTCTCTGCAAACGTTCTCCGTTGGAAAAAAGGCAAGCGACCAGTGGACCGTAGACATCTTCAACACCCAACCCTTCAACTGGGAAAACATCTGGAGGATCGACATCACCTGCCACTTTTCGGGAACAGGCACAGGCAGCTTCTGGGTCGACAACCTATTCTTCAACAAGTGCCGATGGGAAGCCACCCAAGAAGACTCGGCTAGCCAAAATAACTATGGTCTACGCGAACTCGTAGAAGTGGACGAGGAACTCCACAGCGACAACGAATGTTCACTGCGGGCAAAAGCTTTGCTGGCGCACCTGAAAGACCCAGCTGAATACATAACCCTGCGAAGCAACGTAGTCGACTACGGCGCAAACCAGATTTTGCCAGGAGACAAAATTCACGTTGCCCTTCCAAACGAGAACATAGACGCGGACTACCGCATCATAAGCGTGGAATACCGCGTAACAGCCGCAGAACAAACCTTAGAGATCACTTTGGAGCTGGGCAAAGAACCATCCTTGCTGGCTGATTACCTCTATGCATTGCGAAGCAAAACCAGAAGTCTAGCCCGCACCAAAGCCGGAAAATAGTGAGGATGTGAAGGAAAATTCAAAGCTTTTAGAAGGGCTACGTGTTGCGTCTGGATGAGGTTCGGAAGCCTGTTCTAGTGAAGGCAGGTTTGCATCGGCAGCTTAAGCGCATCTGCTTTAATTATGATGTGAAGTTGCAAGATTTGGCAGACGCCATCATTGAAAGCGTTTTAAATGAGGAGAAAAAGCTTACTTCGATTGTTGAGAAACTGAAAAAATAAGTTGACGTGTCGCTGCTACCTTAGACGAGGCCTATGAGAAGGCATCAAGAAAGCGTCCAGGGAAAAAATTTTACTTCAGAAAGGTTGGGCCCTGTGCGGCTACGTCTTATCTCTACTTTTTGCTGTAGCGCGTCGTATGCATGTCGATGAGGATTCTTTTTCTATTATGCATACGTGGCAGCTGTTACTTCCTTGGCAAAGTATTATACTTTGAAGAATCTGATGGGTTAGACAACAATTCCGCGAGTGAGAGATGTGCCAAAGGTTATAGTGGACTTGGATGTTGTCACGATAGCTAAATGGTATGAAAAACGAGATCCTAGACTAGCGAGTTCGCAAAAGTTTATGAAAAGGGTTGAAAGGGGGGAATTTTCCCTCACGGTACCAGATACCTTCCTTGAAATTCTCAAATTGTGGAGATATGGAGAACTAGTGAAAAGGATTAGAAGCTGGTACGAAGCAAACGCCAAATTCGTAATTCCAAGCGGGGAAGCCATAAAGAGAGTCGCTGCAAAGACTAGACTCAGCGAGGAAACTCTGATAGAAAAGTTCGCCTTAGAAGCAGACATGAAAAAAGAAGACGTGTTCCTAGTGCTCATCGGAGCAGGCAGTGACACAGCGTATATAGTCACGTGGAACAAAGCTCATTTGAGGGATAAAAGAGACAAAATCGAACAGATCGGAATAAGATTAGGCTTGAGGATTCCCAAAATAATATTTCCGACCGAAATCTAACTACATGATCACCGATTTCTCTTTTCATTCCAAGTGTCATACATTCTCTTCCGAAGTGACCTAGCCATCTCAACGGGGTCGGTAGACCCGAACTCCTCCATAACCTCTCTTGTAAACCTCTCTTTCTTAGCTGCCTCAACTACCTTCCGCAAGCTAAACCTTCCTAAAAACGTATTCTCCCAAGCATATAAAAGTTCTACTATCATCCTCACAACAGCGCTATAACCAAGAATACGCAAGCAAAGGCTATTTAACCATAAACATCAAAAGACTTTACTAAAAGCCATGAACCTAATTTAAAGGCGTCATAAACGCCTCATCCGCAACCACCAGACACCATTCCATCCAAGTCGATGGGCAGGTGGCGCGTCTATCTCTAGAATGAAAAAAGTCGATTGTAAATGTTCCCTTCTCAAGCAAGTACCACTAAAAACTTCGAAGACGTTAAGGTTTATGCGCGCGCAGAAATTTGCTTACGCTCGTTCAAATTGCCTTCGGCAACTTCATATACCCGCGAAACGTTAAATGAAATCGCGGTCTTGGGGCGCACTATGAGAAATGAAATGAGGGGGCATTGGATGTGAAGACAAGTTATAGATCTATGGCGGGAAAGTATTTTAGCCCAAAAATATACATAGAAGTAAGGACGTGAAAACTAAATGCCCTGTGGAAAAGTGCCATATCATGTAACTGGGTGGCAATCGCAAAAGGTACCCACATATAATATGGAGTTTGTAGAAATTGGGAAAAGAAAAAGACAAGTTCAGAAGGTCTACGATCAGTACATTGAACAAAAAGCAGAACATATTCGTGTAGGCTTAGTGTTAGGAGAGTGGGGACTCGGTAAAACACACTTATTTCTTTATTTAATAAAGAAAATATTTGAAAGCAGCAAAGATTGTTTACCGCTATACGTGGACTTTCAAAAGGATCTTAGACCAGCTGGTGTATTGGACGTTGAAGAAGATGATCTTGAGAATTTCTCAGATAGATTATATCAATCAGCGATTTCCTCAGTAAAAAAATATGAAGAAAATTTAAAAATTCCATATTCAACTAAACTACCAGAGAAACTTCTCGACCAGATCGATGATTTGCTGGACAAAAGTGCGAGCGAGATATATGCAGGAATCAGAAAATATTACGATTATGTCTATATTTTCATTGACGAACTAGAAGATCTCATGTCCGAAGACGACGAAAGTATATCGAGATTTCTGGAAATGATTATCAAAAGGAACGTTGAAAGAGACTTGTCTGTGAAAGATAGGGTTACATTTGTATTGGGGTGTACGGAACCTATATGGAATGCTATAGAGGCCAGATATGCTAAAGTTAGAAAAGAAACGAAAGGGAGACTTATTAGAAGAGAAGACACCTTCAAACTAGAACCACTAACATATGGTGAAGCCGTAGAATTAATCAAAGAGATTGTAACTAAAACTGACGAACATCAACAAAACCCCTTCCCAAATCGGATTATACGGACAATATGGAGAGCATCTAATGGAAGCCCTCCCTCGTTTTTGCATCTTTACAATATTGTAGGTTTAGATGCAATTAGAAATGCTAAAAAAGGGGAACCAGTCATTATTGAGTCTAATCGGGTAAAAGAAATCTTAACTGACGAATTGATTTATGTTGGCAAAGAACAAAAACTCCCTGCAATTTTTAGTGGAAGTTATGAGGATATAAAAAATATACTCCAAAAAAGTGAAGACTTGACAGAAGAAATAATAAATTTTTATCACAACCTTTTAGACGTAATGATGACAAATCTTGGTGATTGGAAAAAAGACGAACTATTAGAGAAAGTGAAGGTAGATGAAGATACTTTCTATAAAATTGTAAAGGAAGTCAACAGTCTAAGTCAAAAGAGATATAACCAACCCATTTTTGTAGAAGTAAAGGTCAGTAATATTCATACCGATGGGGAATTCCAAAATAAATTAAGAGAGAAATATAAAGGGATCGAGCTGTTAAGTCCAGAAGGAAAGATACTTGGCCTGTCTTATAAAACGACTCCTATAGAAGGGGATGTTGAGGATGTTTATTCCAAGATTGCATGGCTTACAGACAATGACAAGTTGATTTTTGTCTTTCCGAAAGATACCAATGAGTTTTGTAAGCTAGTAAGTATCGAGCCTACTGAAGAGCTGGAGTCGCAGTATAATAATTTAATGGAGCGAGATATATTTGAGAAGGAAGAGCATTATCGTTTGTCAACCTTTGTAGAAAGGCGCCTATTCCCTACACTTGAATCAAGATTATACATGTTTATCCAAAATTTCCCACAACAGAAAGAAGTGGAAAGGAAAATTATGGAAATTTTTTATGACAATCCTCAAGAATTGGCAAAATATGCATTGACTGCTCTTAAAGAACACATTCGGCAAGAAGCCGAAGTTGAGGGAGATGGCGAGATGCTTTTCTTAATTATACACGGAAACGAGGAATTGTATAATGTTTTGACCGTATTGAAGATTTTCTCTCAGATGGTTGATGAAGACGATGTGCGGGAGCTTTGTAGAAATATAGAAGAAAAGGGCGATGTTGGTATTATTTTGTATCAGACTTCAGAAGATGTAAAAACTATTCTTGAGAGGGAAGATGTCGATGGCATTCCTGCAGGGAACAGAGTACTATGGCAACAGGTGAACCCAGACACAATAACTTTTCTTGGGGCATGGGGATATTGTTTGGAAAAAGATATCGACATGAATGAAGAAAGACTTGAGGAGAATAAGGGGATATATCTACATGATCTCGAATTTGACAAACTAATAAAAAATTGGGTTAATGATCTGAAGGACAAAAAATTAGGTGTTATCGTAGAGTATAAGTCTGGAGAAGAGAAAATAACAGATGACCTAATGCATTGGAGATATGGTCTTCTTGATTATCCCAAAGAGACTAAAATATCACATATTAATGATTACCCAATCTTTATGGGGTATCCACCGAATGCAGCACTCGAAAAAAGAAAATCAATTCTGGAAAATCTCGCAAAATATGGGCTAATAAAAGTCAATGACAGTTTAACAAATTACAAAATTATACAAACCGACTATGAAGCCTATGTATGCCATCTTTATTTGGAAAAAGGGTTAGAGGGACGGAATATAGATTGGGATTGTTTTATCTGTGTAAATACGAATTATACCTCTAACGAGTTTCTAAGACGAATTGTACTATCTATGTTGAATGAAAAAGGGATCATGATAGAGAGGGAGGGGGGTCATGATTTTAGATGCATTTCGGAAAGTGGGCTATTAAATATACTTAATAGTGAACTTCTCAAAGAAGCAAAGAAGATTTTTGAGGACTGTGATAAGCGAGATGAATATGGTGTAAGTGTAAATGACTTTGTCCCATTCGTGATAGAGAATTTACAAGATGAGGAAAAAGAAAGTAATTTTGGTAATAAATTTATTCCCTTGTTTGATGCGGTGGAGATGGCCAAGAAATGGAAACAACATTTTTCATGGAATAAGTTGAGAGCAAAATTTAATGAGGTGTTGGAAAAAATTGAGGAGATAAGAAACCAAAAAGAAAATTATATCCACAAACTTGAAGAATTATACGAGGAGAGTAAAAGGACTGGTTATAACTCATTGAAGAAGACGAAAGAATTTATGGGTCATGTTTCAAAACTTACTGCGCCATACCACATAATAGAAAGTCGCATATATCCTCAAGCGAAGAGTTTCTCAGAAGTACTATCAAAAGTATACGAAAAAGCAAAAGAGATGATCGATTATATTCATGAGTCGGATAGTGTATCAATAACTGATAAAAGGCAAGTTGCCAAAAATTACTATAAAAATGGACAATTTGAGCAACTTGAGAAAATATATACTGAGATAAAGGAAAAGCGTAATTTACTGAAGAGAATTGAAAAAGAAAGGAACGACGCAATAGAAGAGTGCAAAGAAGAACTTACCAATATTTCGAAGAAAGTTTTGGAGTTAAACGAGCAAGTTACCTCGGAGTTTAAGATTTGCGACCTAATTATTAATAGCATTCAACAATCTGTCGACACCATCGACATAGAAAAAAGAATAGACTCTACAGTAACTAAAGGAAGTGAAGAAAATATCGTAGAAAAATTAAATGAAGAGAAAGAGAATATTATTTCAGAAATTACAAATTACCAAGATCTGTTAGTCATCGTTGAAAATATTCTACCAATTGAAAGGCAGATAATAAAATATAAAGACTTAGAAGAGATTAATAGAATTATTGAGAAACTTGATGAAGAAACAGCAAAAAACGCAATCAGTCTTAAGAAAAAGATTGAAGAGAAAATAAATGAATACGATGCATATAAAATAGGAGAAATAAATAGTGATTCGTTAAGCACAGTGAAAGAGGCATTAGATGAGATCAAGGAGAGGATTAATGAATCGTATGAAAATATAAAAAGTTTGTTTGAGGATTCCTATAACAGAATCGAACGGGAGAAAAAACTTATCAAGAATTTACTAGATAAAGATGAAAAAATACCTATTGATAGAAAAAAATCAATCTATAACAAATTAGAAGAGATAAATAAGGAAAAATCTGTTAACGAATGTAGGGATAAGTTAGCGAATATTTTTGGGGAAATCGAAGAAATTAGCAAAGATACAGATATTCAAGTATATAGGATATTAGCAGAAGAAAGCGAGATGGGTGAGGTTGACTTTAATTTAGCAGTTAAAAAAGTCTCTAAGAAACTGAAATTGGACAATGAAAAAGCGAGAAGTAAAATTACAAAACTTATTGAAAATGGCTATGTGACAGCAATAATCAAATTTTAATCGGGGGGATGAAACTAAATGAATGAAAAATCATCCCCCCATAAGAATTGTCAAGACTTTCTTCAAAGATTAGGTACCGCTCTAGGTTTTGATGTAGAGATACCAGATATCGGTTGGCACTCATATTCGCTAGAGAGAGTATCTAAAGGTAAGAGACCCGATGTAATTTGGAATTTCAAAAATACGGGCATGCTATTTGAAGGAAGAAAAAATCTGAAATTGAGCGAACCGTATGCAATCTTTGAGGTAGAATCGATTACGGATTGGGCACATATCAAAAGACATCTAGATAATATTAAAGAAATGGGATTGGAGCCCCATATTGTATTTGGAGTCTTCTATGATGGAACGATAAGAACTACAGAAAAAGAGGAACTTATAGAATATGCAAGAAGATTGGGATTTCGTTTGGAAATCTCGTATGAAAAGGAAATGGTGAAAAATTTTCGAGAAATTGTTGATAATAAAACACTCCGAGAAATTGAAGAGATTAAAAATTTTTGCTTATTATGTGATCGAATTAAAAGATTAACTCATTCCAATCTATTTGGAAAAGCTAAAGAGAATTCTAATTTTATTATACGATCTTCAGAGGTTTTTGAGGGAGATTATGATTCTTTCCAGAGACTTCAATTAGGTTCATGTATAAAAATCGGTGAAACTGTTTATAGATTTGAACTTAATGCATATGCGAGTGAACTTATAGGGAACCTTAGATTGTTATATAAAGATAAACATACTTTCTCAAGAATACCTTTTTTTGCATCTATTAACGAAATCCTGAAATCAAATATTTGGAAAAAATTGGAAGACGAAGGTGTAGAAAATTATATGCGGCACATATTAGAGTTGACCTCAGGATGCCTTGATAAAGAACTTACCGGTGCAAGAGTATTAACGGTATTGGATAGTTGTCCGAATATTCTAAATATGAAAGACATAAAATATGCTTTAGAAATAAGTCGCAAATTTGACATATGGAATAAAGTGTTCAAAAACATCCTCCAAATTAGGTCAAGACTAGATGGATGTAAGAAGATATGAAACAAACAAAGGTCAGACGCAACTTCAAAAGCGTATCAAAGATGCGCGCGCATCTTTAAAAATATTCATCAGTAAAACCGTCATCGAGCTCCGGTATCCAAGGGCATACCGTTGAGCCTTTTAGTACCCTTAACACCTATGATTTCAACATCTACATGTGCATGCCGTGTCTTTTCGCCCCATTCCTACGTTAAGTGCTAAATCTCTGATATTAGGATTGTCGAAGGTTGATTTTTTACTGTACCTCATCGCCATAATTTAGGGCCGATTCCCCTCCTCGTTCTTCTTGGAGGGTCGTCTGAGAACCTATAGACTTCTTCTCTGGGCCTTAATATTTGGATCTTGAGATTTTCTATCAAAGCATCGTTTGCTATTGCTTCGTCTTCTGCGTCGGAGACCCTTACATCAGCCTCTGCTGACTTCTCCTCAACCTCAATCAGATTCTGGTGGCCGGGTCGATTAACATCCCCGTTCCGAGGCTTGTCCTAGCCTCTATGTGCCTCTCCCCTATTTTTATCCCCAGCTCTTCGGCCAGCTTCCTTGGCAGTAGTATCCTTGGACCGGCGGCTTCGTAGCCAGTTTTTAATAGAAGGCTTGTCTCCAGAGATCGACCTGCTGTTCTATTGGTTACCGTGGCCTTTACCCTTACGACCAACACCAGTTACCTCCGTTAACCTACCTAACCGCTCAACTTCAATTAGTCTTCCCAGCCTCTCAACCCCTTTATTCATCCCACATACCCCTTTTAGTATACACGTTTTTCACAACTTAAACCTTCTTAGGTATGTTGGCGCTTTGGAGCAAGTTTTGACTAGGAGTTTGCGGCTAGGGCGCAGTTTCAAGTTCATGTGAAAGACACCAAAGGGTTCAGCTTAGAGATTTTATAGCGCCTTCGCGCGCAGCGGTTATGGTCTCGACAAGCTTTACGACACCTCATCATCCTCCATGCTCACGTTCTCCAGAGGTGCGCGCGAGGGAACTTTTGACACAAATTATGGAGTTCTTGACCTAGACCATAAGGGTTAAGAGATGGACGGAGCTTGCGTTAGGGTGGTTAGAGGTATGAGTGGGAAGGCTGAACACTACTCGAATCTTATGCAGAAGTACTTTAAAGAAGCTGAGGCCTTCTTGGCTAAGGGTGACTATGTTCAGGCAGGTGAGAAACTTTGGGGTGCGGCGGCTGAAATTGTGAAGGTGGTAGCAGCTAAGAGGGGTGTGGAGCTTAGAACCCATGGTGACCTTTGGGAGTTTGTAGCAAAACTGCGTACTGAGCTGAAGGATCCTGAGCTTAGCAGGCTCTTTTTGCAGGCGAATTATCTGCACCAAAACTTTTACGAAGGGATTCTTCCTCCTCAAGCAGTGATGGATGGGGCGGAAGCCGTTAAAGAGTTCATAGATAAGCTTGAGAGGCTTATTTAGCTGATCTTCCGAGGATTTGCGCGCGCGTAATTCTACGCCACTAAACCGTCTAAGTCTCCTCTGTCAAGAAAGTATAGTAGAGATTTGATAGACATGATTTCAACCCTGCTGTCTTTGTGAATACCAACTGATGCCGCATATTTCTTAAAAATACTATTTCTCACGGCTAAAATGAACCCTCGTGCTTTCATCATTGTTGAAAGAGCAAGCATACCTCTCAAGTCTCTCAAGAAGTTTTGGTCGTTCTTTCCCTCAGTATTGACGTATTCGACAACGATTCTATCTTCTGGTTTTCCTCCATTTGTTATTATAAAATCAGGCACGTGTGCAACATAGTGAAGAGGGTTACGCAAACTGTGCCTCACCCCAATCCACGCCTCTTCTTTTTTAAACTTCTCAATTTTCAAACCATATTTAGACTTACAGATGGTTTTGAGCCTACGAACAATCTCTGCATGACCTTTAGGGTTTTTTGGAAACGCTTCCCAATCATAAAAGTCCCAACCTCTAAATTCTTCCAGCCCTATCACATCCCAAGTATATTTCAACATATCTAACGATTATAATTTATGCGCGTGCAACATATCGCTTTTGACGACGTGTCTCTACCTCCGAAGGTAGATGCAAAAAACGGTTAGATTCTTTTTACTTGTTAGAATATTCTTTATAATAGAAAAAGTGAGGGAAGGTTAAGCCTCCCCCAGTCGGCTACCAATACGGCGACGGCTTAGTCTGGATTCAGAGCGGTTAATTTTGTGGGAGCAGGGGCGGCTCTTATGCGTTAGCCCCCGAGCATACGTGAATAGGGACACAGCCACCACTCCGCTCCTTCCACATTATTCTAGTTATTGATGGATGAACTATAAAAAAAGGGAAGGTTAAACCCGTGTACAATTTATAACACATAGACATCATTATAATTCAGAACGGAAGGGGTTAAGTTGAAGGTCGAAATTGAATGTCCTCTATGTAGAGAAAAGTTAAAGGTTTCACAGAAAAGGAATGGGAAGATTTCTGAAAAGGACCGTAAAGCCAAACTGAAACAACACATAACCTTGTCGAAGAGACATAGAAACTTATGGCTACCGCCCAGTGGTTCTTCAGAAAAATTGAAACGGGTTCTTAGGGACTTAGGTTTGTAATCAGAAAAATGAGGTCAGTTTAATCCCAAAACTTGTAGCGGATTATCGCAAAAATCAGTTTAGGATCTAAGCCACTCAAGCGCCTCTTTGGTGTTTCGGAACCTCATTACCTTTCCTTCACCGATCTCCCTTAAGCTTTTTTTAATGTCAACTCGAAGCTCCTTGCTGGACATAACCTCAAGAGTGGCCCAGATTTCATCTTCGGGAACACCCTCCCTCATCGCCTTCATCACAAATCTAACCATCTCATCAAATGTCTTCTTTTCAATAAGCAAAGCCTCAACCACAGGGCAGACCCCATAATATCTGATAAGACTTCCAAGAATATATCAATTTCCAACACCAACAACCCCGACCTCCTCTACCTTCTTGTGCGCACATGGATTGAAGCCTTCGAGCATGGGAGCGCCCAATAATAGCATCTGAGGGGAGTTTTCCTTCACGTTATGTATCGCATAGTCTCGCCAAACGTTATATATTTAGGTTTGGTCCACAATTGTTTAGTTGGGTTCGAAAATGAAGTCTGTGCTTGTCATCAAGGGCGAAGAGATCTACGAGGAGAATAAGGAAAAGCTGGAAAAGGCGTACTTAGGAAAGATTGTGGCCATTGAAATCGAGTCTGGAACGGTCGCTGGGGTCGGTGATACCTTAGACGAGGCCTATGAGAAGGCGTCAAGAAAGCGTCCGGGGAAAAAATTTTACTTCAGAAAGGTCGGGCCCTGCGCGGCTCCAGGATACTTATTCTAGGTCGATTCTATGAGAGTCACTTACAAAGAAGGTATGCCAGAAGTTAAAATCAAGGTGAAGGGTCGCACCGGCGAGATCGAGTACGACGCATATCTTGATACGGGCGCCTTCAAGTGCTTAATTCCGGAAACGGATGCTGCCAAAATAGGTCTACTATATGCTGGAGACGCTGAAATCGTAACTGGAAGCGGAAAAGACCACATCAAACTTTACAAGGCAACCGTCACATTCTTGAACAAAGACTTTTCAGTTCTTGTTCTCGGTAGAGACCTCCCTGAACAAGCCATCGTTAAAGCTATAGTTGGAAGAGACATTTTGGATAAATACAAAGTTTGTTTTGATGGAACCAGAAAAGAAATAGAGATAACCTAATTCTGCAAAAGCTATGCAACCATCAACCTATTTTTAAAAGCGCCGTAAACGCCTCATCCGCAACCACCAGATACCATTCCATCCAAGTCAACGGCAGGTGGCGCGTTTATCTCTAGAATGAAAAAAGTCAATTATGAATGTTCCCTCTCAAGCAAGTGCCAGCTAAAAACTTCGAAGACGTTAAGGTTTATGCGCGCTACCAATCTTCTTTTTCTATTTTCTCTTTTATTTTCTCAATAAAATTCTCACGTCTTTTCTTTGGAGTCTCCGGTATTAATCTGCCAAGTTTGGTTATCGACTGGTTATATTTGTAAGTTATTATTCCGCCTTCTTTTCGTCTTTTACTCTCCATAAAACCTTCAATTATTTTGGAAATTTTGTTCGCTTCTTCTTGTTTTTCAACTTTTATAAAGACAGTATGTTGTGGATAACTGCGTTGATACCTAGCTTGATAACCTCTTTTTTCAAGAATTTTTACAATAATTTCTGCTAACTCTTTATTGTGGGGTTCAAACACTGGATAATCCATTGGCATGTTTTTATATTATTTTTGGAAATATTTAGCAGTTATGCGCGCGCGCATCAGTTTCTGTTAGAAGTTTCAAAAATTGGCTAAGACGCATGGCTAAAAAGAATTGATGCGCACACAGGAAAGGCTCATAGCTGAGCTATGTGCATAGTTGTTAGCGCGTGCATTCTTAAGATTTCTTTAAGAGTTTCTTCTTATGTGTGCTCTTCTTTGATTCAGGTCTAATGGGAGTGAATTTATAGCCTGATCTTCGGCTTCTCGAGAAGTAATTTAACGAAACCTCAAAGGTATTTGCCACTTTCTGCAACGCTGGTAATATGCCTTTTCTTGTCATCCTTTTTCGATCTGCCTTGAACACTAAATGATAGAATGAAGCCCATATTATTGCCGCATCACTGAAAAAAACGGCTTTGGCAGGTCCTATTATTGAGAAGCATTCGGACGAAGGGATCACAGCTTTTGCAAGATCATCGTTAACCGCGAGACAAGCAGAAATGAACAAACGCTTATCTCTCAGATACGGTTGCATAAGTTCCTTTAACTCTGAAAACGAAATGTCATCTAACGTTGTAGATAGTGACGTCCTATTCCCGTGACAAGATAGATGTAAGTATCGGTAATTACTTTCTTTGAATTCTTCTAGTATCTCCTTTAACTCTTTCTTCGTCCGAATATAGTAATATATGGGTTTTTTCCCGCCCAAGTGCAAGATTTGCGATAAAAATTTACCCTCGAATCTATTGTCTTTCTCATCCCCGAGTTCTAAAGACTCGATGATGAATACATCCGCTTTGGTCATCCTCTTGAAATCAACTCACCCACAACATTGAAGAATAAGGTCGTCTAAGCAATCTGTTTCCCCTCTGCACCAATATTTGCAATCGTCTATATTTTCATCGCTACTTTCAGTTCTGATTAGAGTACTTGGCATCTTTTTAGTGTGCCCCCGAAAACTTCTTCAGCTTTGCGCTTAAACCAGTTCACAAACTCTGCAAAATTGGGGTTTCCAGTGAATGCATCAACGGGAAACGTATAGAGAACTGAATATCTCGAGAAAAACAGCCCCAGGTTTTCGATCCTGTCTAAAGATATGTTATCTATTCCTCCGATAGTAAAGAGAATGTAGTATCCTATGAGTTGGTTGAAGTAGTCTCTCTTGATCTCAAGTGCTTTAACTGTCTTAATGTCCAGCAAAGTGTTGTCGATCAGTAAATCGCAGTCTGCGCCTCCTACAAGCCTTGAGCCTTCACCAAATGTGGGGTTTAATACACATATTCGGTTAGCTTTGAAGCTTTTTGAATTGACTGCAGAAACTAGATTTCTTAGGTCTTTAATGTCTCGTTCATCAGTTGTTCCGATGTTGGGGTCGATTATTCCCGCTCTAAAGATCGGGTCCAGTTGAGCAAGATGGAGGGACACCATTAACAACTCTTCAGTAATGCTTCCTGTTCGTTCATAAGCGGAAGAAAATGCTTTTGCTCGTCTAACGATGCTTCTGGCCCTTGTGGCGATCTTTTCGATGTAGTCTATGGTGTATCCTTTCTTGGTAACGAAATATTCTTGGTAACGTTCTAGACGGTCTATCGCCAACTCGGCTACCCAAGCACTTTCAACCGCTTCAGGGTTTAGGCGTTTGACATAGAATCGCATTAAATAATCAAAGGCGGTTCCAACTAGACTATAGTGCGTTGTTAAAGGTGGTGCAACAATCTTAGCATCCAGATCTACTCGTGGCTTGGGAAATGTTTCCGTAAACCTACGCCTTACCTCAGGAATGTGAATGAAGCTAGTTAAACTCATGGAAAAGTCCTCTCTCTTTGTGATAGGCATCTGCCTCGAAAGATTTTTCAGGTTTGCGGTTGCGCGCGCGCGTGTTTATTCAGCGATTGGTTCAGTATATTTCAAGTATCTCCATGTTATGAAACCGAAGAATGACAAGGCAAAGCTTACCATCATAAAAATGTCTAGGGTAAACCAACCGGGAAGATGGCTATCGACATGCCAGCCTCCGAACCATGTTTTGGTGATATGGATAACCAATATTCCGTATCCTACAATGATGAGACCGTAAATTATCAGAGCCTCTGAAATTGAAATGAACAATTTGCGAACATTAATTTTCATTTTCCAACCTTCGCCTTACACCTGAATCTGAAAGTTGTACGTCGATTGTCTGATTCCACATATAGGAATTATGGTCTCCCAAAACAAGGCATCATCGTTACATAACATGCATCAAAAACCGAGATACTATGAATTCGAGTTTTCTCTCTGCTTTTTGGGTGCTCCCAGCAGCTTTAAGCCGAGTTCTCTCAATCTTTCGAAGTGTTCGTCTCCTGTTTTCAGCGTCATGTTGCGAGATACGGCTGTTGCAGCTATAAGTAGGTCAGCGTCAGGTATCGATACGCCTTCCTTCCTGAGCTTGCGGTACAGGCTACAGTAGGTTTCGATGATTTCGTTGTCTAGGCCTTGTACGTTGAAGCTTTCTTCCAGTAGCTCCTTGACTTTAGCCCTTTTCCTAGCTTCTAGTCCTCTCAATATTTCGATGAGTGTTATGATTGAAACGGCTCCGATCTCATGCCTTCTCTCATGCAGCATCTCTAGGATTGTGTCTGTGTCAAGTAGGTTCATCTAAACGCGAACCTTCCCCTAAACTCTCTGCTGGATTCAAGTATGGCTTTCAGGTCTTCGTCGGTGAGCGTGCTCGCCAGCTGCTTGAAGGCCTCCTCGCTTCTCAGTCTCTTAACTTCGGCGTACAAGTTGAGGAGGAATTTACCCCACTCATCCTCACCCTTAGCCTTCTCCAGAACCTTTTTAACCTCAACAGGAACCGAAATCGTTGCATACTTTCCCAAGGGGGTATCGCCATATAACTATGTAACAACATAACTTATATAATCTTTCCCAACACGTTGCTATTATTTTTCGAGTCTGAGAGGCTTATGGTACGGCGGTTTCGTACTTCATAACTCAAGCCTTAGCAAATCAGCCGTTAACTGTGTATGGTATGTTTTCCGGTTAGGAGACGAAAGAAGCAATTAAAGTCGTTTCAAAGGTGAGAGAAATGCAAAGAAGGCTATCGAAGTCTTAGATGTGTCCAGTTGCAAGGCTATTATTGTTATCATCTTTTACTCTGAGGGATAGGGTCGATTACTTCTAGGCTCTCGATTTTTTTGAAGACTTCGTCATGACTGGCTATTCTTTTGGTGCCTGTGGCTTTCATTGTTGCAAGGATTACGCTGTCTCTGCCGCCGATTCCAATTTTGGCGTATCTTATGAGTTGTTCAAATGCAAGTTCGGCTAAGTCTAAGTCTAGGTTGACGAGTGTTAATGTAACCAAGTTTTGTATTGCATGGAGTTTTCTTCGGAAGTTTTCTTTTGGTAAATGGCGAAAATAATGTGCAACTTCCATGAGCGTTACAACATTTAGGACGATGCCCTCCTGAATGATTGTTCTCATGGGTTTTAGTACATATTTATGTTCGAGTAAGCGTTGGTCAAACCAGTAGATCCAATAGTTGGCATCCACGTAGATCAATATTTTTCCCAGATTTTCTTGAGCTCTAAAGGATTGATCTTGGGAATTTGCGAGTCCTCTTTGATGCAACCTTCCATTTCATGAATGAACTCTTCAGGAGTCACAGGCCTCATTACGACTATTTTTCCCTCTTCCATCACCAACCTAACTTTGGCTCCTTCACGTAGACCTAATCCCTCACGAAGGCGTCTTGGAATGACGATCCTACCCTTCTTATCTATTATAGCCTCCTCAACCATAGTCCCACCAATTATCCCACCACATTCCGAAATATTTAAACTTTGTTATATACGGATGCTCAGGCATAGTTGACGTTAGGAAGCTATTTGGTTTCGAGTCTGAGAGGCTTATGGTAGGCGGCGCGCGCGCAGTAATGACAGAAACGACTCTTCCTAAACTCTTCAAGCGAATGCGGTCTGCCACACTTTGGACAAACGTAAATAATCAGGGTCACCTGGCTCCTATTTCAAATATGAAAACAGAACTTATAAGAAATTTCTAGTTTCTAATTTAGCACGCGCAATACCAAACGTTAAAGAGACTTCTTTCACAAAAGAAAAATATTGACGTTAGTTTCGCGTTTCTCTCTCTGAGATGTTAGTTGTCGTTGCTTCAAACTTCTTAAATAGCATAATAGTAAATGCTACTTTGTTGGTGTAACCATGGCGAGGAAAATAGGGACAAGCATAAGGTAGATCAACAACTATGGAAAGAAGCGAAAATAGTCGCGGTGAAGAACGACATTACCTTAACCGAGTTATTAAATAGGGCTTTAAGGAAAGAGCTAGAGGCGATAAGAAATGAGTGAAAGAACATTTCAAATCGATCCTGTTCCCTTAGAAGAACTAGTTGTGTCGCCATTTAATGTTAGGAAAAGCGTCGGTGATCTGACCGATTTACAAAGATCCATTCAATCCATGGGGCTTCTGCAACCAATAATCGTCCGCTTAGTGGAAGGAAAGTTGGAGGTTGTGGTAGGGCAGAGAAGGTTTCAAGCTTGTAAAGGCTTAGGCTGGAAGACCATTCCAGCCGTTAAGCGGAAGATGACGGACAGAGAAGCACTAATTCTCTCCCTCACTGAAAACGTGCAGATGAATTCCTTAGACGCAATAGACCGAGCAGAGGGAACGAAGAAACTTATTGATGACCTTGCGAGAGAAGTATCTCGGGGCGAGGCTGTAAGTAAAGCAGCTAGACTGCTTGGGAAGAGTCCGCAAACACTGTATGATTGGTTGCGCCTTCTGGAGACAACTGAAGCGGTGAGGAGGATGGTTAGGGAGAAAAAAATAGGCATGGATGTTGGAGCTAGGCTTGCTAGCTTGCCTAAGGAAAAGCAAGAAGAAGTTGCAGAAGTAATCCATGAAGAGTATCTTTCTCAGTCTCAAGCCATAAGGGTTGTGGAATATGTTAGGGAACGCCCACAAATACCGACAAAGGAGGCAGTCAAATCTTTTCTTGAGGAGGCTGAGGAATACTCGGTGACCGTTTCCTTCCCCGGATCGTTGTATAAAGCGTTGTTTGACTTCGCGCAGTCCAAAAAGCTTACGATTCAGGAGATAATTCGAAGAGCAGTCAAAAAATACCTAGAAGTGTAGGTTTCGCGTCGGAGCGAAAATGTTGAATGTAAAAGTCAAAGAATACACTATGCTTGACGGCAGCAAGAAAGCTTTGGTGCAGCAGGTTGGAAATGGCTCGATAATCAAACGTTTTGACAAGACACCAACCCCTAAAGGGCCATCAGACATTGTGTGTCCTCACTTTCTTGAACTTAAGTGGGCTTATGGTTGTCCTTTCGAGTGCGCCTGGTGCTATCTCCAAGGAACGATGCGTTTTTATCCTGTTGGAAAGAGACCGACATACAGGTTAGATACCGACGAGACACTACCCTACCATACCATTAAGGCCCATGTAAAGCGATTTTTCCGAGCGAAGTACCCCGATGAGAAGGAAGTCCTTAACACAGGCGAAGTTGCTGACTCCCTAATGTCAGAACACTTAGCAAGCCCTTTTTCAAAGTTTATTATTCCGCTATTCGAGACACAAGACAGACACAAAGTCCTATTCTTGACGAAATCCGCGTACGTCGCGAATCTATTAGACATTAATTCACACCGACAAGCAATAATAAGTTTCAGCCTAAATTCTTGGCCAGTTTCAAAAAGATGGGAAAAAGCCCCACCAGTACAAGAAAGAATAAGGGCAGCGAAGAAAGTTTTGGACGCAGGTTATGAAACAAGGATAAGGATTGACCCCATCGTCCCTTACCCTGAAAATGAGTGGCAAAGGCACTATAATAGCCTCATAGATCAAGTATTTTCGAAGTTTTATCCTGAGAGAATCACTTTAGGATCGCTGAGGGGGCTTCAGTCGACGATTAACGCAGCAAAAGACAAGTCTTGGGTCGAATACTTAGGTGAATCGTCAAAGTGGGGCAAGAGAGTGCCCTTCAAACTTCGCAAAGAGGGTTTCGCAACTCTTATTGATTACCTCGAGAGCCAACACGGCTTCGAGAAAGTTGCAATATGTAAAGAACCTGTCCGAATGTGGGAAAGTTTAGGCTTGAATTGGAGAAGATGCAAATGCAACTGCACTTTGTAGCACTATGCATAAGAGACAGCGATGTCTAATATTAGAATCAATTCGTCACGATGGAGGACGAGCCTGTGTCACGCATATCATCTACCGTGTGGCCCATCGAACCGCATACCAAAGCGAAGCATGAGATATTGCGACATTACCTAAAAGCATGGTTTCCCATTTTGTCTCGATGGTCTGGAAGAATAATCTACTTAGACGGATTTGCTGGACCCGGAGTTTACGCAGGAGGTGAGGATGGGTCTCCCGTGATAGCGTTGCAGACAGCAGTTGAACATAGGTTGCGTGAGCGTTTCAAGGAGATAGTGTTCTTTTTCATCGAGAAAGACCCAAACCGTGCTAAGATACTAACTCAGGTTCTTAAAAAACGCTTTCCAAATCTTCCAAAAAACATAAAATATGGAGTCCAAGGTGCAGAATTTGCACCGACCCTTGAACAAGTGTTGGATGAACTCGAAAAACAAGAGGCAAGACTTGCTCCAACATTTGCTTTTTTGGACCCTTTTGGGTTTTCGGGCTTTCCCATGGAATTAATTGGACGAATGATGAGCTATGACAAATGTGAGGTGCTGATAACGTTTATGGCAGGATTTGTCAGACGTTTCTTGGATGAACTACGCGAACCCGTTTTGAATGCTTTGTTTGCAACCCAAGAATGGAAGAAAGCTCGTAACATTAGTGATCCAGACAAGCGTTTAAGATTTCTATTAGATTTGTATGAGAGACAGCTAAGGAATGTACAGGGAGCTGAGTATGTTAGAAGTTTTGGAATGATCGGCCCTTACAATCAGCTTATCTACTATCTGGTTTACGGAGCGAAACATTGGAAAGGGCTCGAGGTTATGAAAGAAGCCATGTGGAAAGTGGATCGGAGAGGAACTTATACATTCTCTGATCTCACGGATATTAATCAGACTTATTTGATAGATTATGAAATGGAACCTCATTGGGTTCCAAGCGCAGCAGAAATGGTTTACAGTAGATTTAGAGGAAAGACGGTTGCCGAAAGCGAAGTTCATCAATTCGTAATTGTAGGCACCCCGTTTATCTACCGAAAGTCTATTTTGAAATACTTGGAAAGAGATTATCCGCCAAAAATAATTGAAGTGATTAATAGGAAAAGACCCCTTTCCTATCCCAAGGGATGCTTTATCACGTTTTGCAAGTAACCCCAAGAGTTTATCGTAAGGAAGAGCCATCAAGCCCGCAAGGCATTCTTGCCGTAACAATTACAGACTCCAGGAAGGTAATGTATTCCCAACGCATTCCACATCTCTACTGTCTCCTTACACATGGATACCCGAGACAAGGGGTAACCCTCTGAATTCAGTTTGTCATAAAGGAACTGATATATTTCCCTTCTTTGTTCAAAAGCTAACTTCTTACCCCAACCGGTGTCTTCTTTGAAAAATTGTGTCCACGACATATCGACACCTGCTTCCTTTGCATATTTGATTGTTTTCCAGAGACCTCTTGGCGTCCCAAGAATAATTCTGTTTGGATTGAGGCTTGACAATATTCGGTCAAGCAAATTCCCGTAACATGACTTCCAATTTGCTACGGGGAAAATGGGGTCAATCCTTATCCTCGTATCATACCCTGCATTGCTAACTTGTTTGGCGGCCTCAATTCTTTCATCTGGAGAGGGGGCGACTTTTTCCCATAATCTCGCAACAGGACGGGCGTTGACGCTCCAGCCGCATATCACCTGCCTTTTTGGTCTGTCTAATAGAAACTGGATGTTCTTGACTCCGAACTTTGTAAGTAGGTAGATCTTGTGTCCATTCTGCTCTTCGAATTTCTCAACTATTTGCGCCATCATTTGGGGATTCATCAGAGCGTCTGACAACTCGCCTGCATTGAAAATTACTGGTTCACGTATTTTGATGAAAGCTTCATCCAACGCTTTCAAGACGTGGTCAATCTTCACATATTGCGGCTTCATTCTGCCCCTGGTTGTTCCTCGCAAATAACAGTAACTGCAATTCAACGGACAGCCGTACGCCCATCTCAGTTCCCAAAACTTTCCGCAAGCTATGCTTGGAGGTGTTTTATGAAAAAGTACCACTATTCGATTTCCCTTCCACGCAGGCTCCAATTTTTCTTCGAAATAGGTCATCTCTGGATGCCTTATTTTCTGAATTGTTTGTGGATCTATGAACTGCGTTATTTTCTTAGTATTTCTCGCTGCCTCCTCCCGCCTCCTCTTTTTGATGGTTTTCCACGCCTTAAGTGCAGCTTGTCTATGCTTCTCCTTGTCAACAGTCATAGTGAACTCCAACCCTCACTTAAATATCCGGAACTTTGAATTAACATTTACTTTATGACACGCGCAGATAATTCCATTTCAGGGAATGACATAAAAACAGAAAAAAGGAGGATTGCGGGGGATAGGTCGCATTTCTTACGATTTTCATATTGATATACCATATCGGCGGCTCGGATACATCTTAGTTGCATTTCTTACATCACTTGTATCCGTTATAACCTTTACATGCATGCATGCGAATTTTGAAACACCACGGCGTCGTTGTGTCGGCTTGAAGAGTGCAACTTATACGTTATATGTATATTGCACATATTCACCGAAAAAGATAAATACTTAGCACACATTCTCTCTTAATAGTGCGAACAAAAATGGTAAATGTCACAATCTCAGTTCCCGAAGCGTTGAAAAGTAAAATGGATGAACATCAAGATGTTAATTGGAGCCGGGTATGTCGCGAAGCCATGGAAGCTCACATTAGCATGTTGGAAAATCCTATCCCAAAGATAAGAGTGGAGCTACGCGAGGTAAGATTTGGTTATACCTTAGGAAAGCCGGGGCTCCTTCTCGACCTTGTTTTCAAGAATGAGATGAACACGCAACTTACTCTTGATAGAATGTTGTTCGAGGTCAATTTTATTCCATCGCCCGAAACAACACTTAGCGTCGGATCGGGTGTAGAAATGAATAAACGTGATATTCCTATGGGTAGATGGGTTATGATTCCTTTCATGAAAGTTGATCCGAATGTGATCTTACGTTTAGATGAGCAGTTGCCTCGAACTTTTCAATGTGCGGCACACATAACGGCGTTTTTTGAGGGGTTCAAAGTGCCCTACACCATGAGCCTTTCAATCAAAGTTCCAATAGACGAATGGAAAAGATTTGTTGAACTTGTAGTGAAAAGCGAGAAAAAGATAATGAAAATTAGGGAAAAGCGATTATCGGAAATTGTCGTGAAATTATAGAAAAGTGTCGGTAAAGGTAGGGCTGAGCGGAACCGATTCACCCATTCCTGGTGTGGGATCGGCGATGATGCTCAACCTTGCCGCTGAGAACTACCCTCTTTTTAGACAATGAAGCAAATAAAGGTTGTTAATTACGCGGATCGCCAACACCGGGCAGATCAAAAAGAGGGAAGCCTCATTCTATGGGGCGGCTTCCCTTAACATCTCTTCAATCGGAATCTGTAAAGTATCGATTCTCGCTTCAATACCGGAAATGAACCATTCTTGAAGAATCGCTTTTGGATCGCCGCATTGTTCGAGGATTCGATACAACCTTTCCGGAATTTCAAGTATTTTTCTAATCCCAAAGGAGAAGTGGTTAGTTTAACAAGTGCTCATTTGCGGGGTGGCAACGCCTTCGTTTTGGAATGCCCAGAAGAACTAGAGCTTGTAAAGCCCGATCCAGAGAAAGAAATTAGCAAATTATCTAAAACAGTTTCTCACGGACAATCCTCTGGAAGCAAACTTCGCGAAATCAATATTCATGAGGTATTTCTCCTAAAGCTATTGAAAGAAGGGTACGTTATCGTAAATGAGGGAGAAATTGCTGGTGGTAGATTCGATGTGCTTTTCAAGGATAAAAATGAAAACCTAATAGCTGTAGAGTTTAAACTAAGACAGGGTGACCCGGCAGTCGACCAACTTGAGGGCTATATAACGAAACTTCAGAAAGACTATCGTGCTAAAATTCACGGAGCAATAGTATGTGGGCAAGCTGATGAGGAGCTACAAAGCAGAGCTAGGAAAGGTGGCTTTAAAGTTATTGAATACAAACTCACTCTTGATATACCCTTTCAACAACTTGCTACATAAGTTAAGCTACTCCATTAAAAAACCAAGATTGCGCGCAAAGTATTCGCACTTAATTAGGTGTGGAAACCGCCCGGTCCACCACGAATCGGTCATAAGACCTACCAATGTTCCCATGAAATAAGTATACGACTGCTGTGAGGCATTTGTCTGTACATTACGCAGTTTTCGAAACGAGCTTGAGCATCATCTGTTTTTCACCATAAACTATGTGATCTTTCAATTGCTGCTCTAAAAAGATGCGGATTCGATATTGTCAAGGAAGAAAATGAAGATTTTTGGTTCGCCAAAGATTTATAGACGCGCGCGCATGCATAAAGACGCGTAACGGCAAAGGATGGTGAAATCTTGCATATAGGTGAAGAAGAGTTTGAGCACATGGCGTTTAGCGACTCGGGACTAGTGGATATAATGAACTATGATGATGGGCCTCAGGAGGACTTACAGAGATGGCCTCCATGGCCTGTCCATTCTCTGGAACAGGCTCTTAGAGCGGACGATGAAGAGACTTTTTGGAGGTTTGTGGAAGCGTCGGCGAGAAAATATTGCACAGGGCTTATTAATCATCTTAATGAAGCCGTCAAAAATTTTAAAGGTTCATGGAAAGGGGAGAGTCCAAGCCACGCCGCATTAAAAATGATCACGTATGCCCATTTTGCAACCTATCGAGACTTGACAAAAATGCCCGTACAGATCCATTATGAGCGGGGTTATCCTCCGTGGGGCATCTTGGATTTGATTATTCAAGATCGGCTGCATTATGCACTTGGGAGAGCTAGGCGTCTAGCTTGTGAGTGCGAAACCATATACCATTACCAGAGAGATCCCAACGTATTTGCAAAGAAGCTTAAGGTTATGCGGAGCTACGTCTCGATACGTCTCATAACTGGCTATTTTTTCACGTTAGATACGAGTCTTGTATGCGAATTGTTAAGGAATAAGAAGTCAACGGGTGCGCCAAGAATTACTGACAGAATGGTTGACGGAAAAATTGGGGACGCACATTACTTGGTGTTTCCGCCCCAAATTTTCGACGTTTTCCTTAAGGTTGCCAGACGCGTCATTCCCTGGACGCGGGAGAGTTAGAAGCTTTGAAGAAGCTGGCTGTCATCTTGGCTTGGCTTGTTCCAACGCCTGAAGCCTACGAGGGCAGAACTAACTAGGACGCGAAGAAGGAGATCCTCGAGCGAGCACCAGCTATCCCATATGTGGCGGGACACAAAGGGTCGCCATCGTCGACGTGAAGTGATGTAGCCATGCCCACAGATCTTCGCCATAACCAAGTCTGCCTAAAGCAGCTGATCAGCTATGAAAAGAATTAGCGTCAGGTTGGCAATGATCCCAAAATTCGCGAAGGATGAGTATCACCCTAATCAGGTAGCGCTTTACTCCAAGTTCACCGAACTTACGTTTAAGGCCTTGAACCTGCCATCTGTCTCTGAATTCATGGAGAGACTCGCAGAAAACCTCGGCTTGGAAAGCGTTAAGATGCGGATCTGCCGAATGCCGGCTGCTAGAAGTAGAGTTAGTTTGGCTGAAAAAGAAGGTAAGCCCCATCTAGTCATAGAAACGCTTAAGGGTAGGACTCCAAGGGAAGGTGGCTTCATCGACGTCTACCCTGACCTGTTCTGGCCGAGCAGAATGATGAAGCCCGTGGGGCTCGTAGGGCTCCGTGGCTTCATACTGAACAGCTCGATAAGAGCTTTGATCCATGAGATGCTTCATCAGTCAGGCGTGCGGGATGAGGCTGAAGCTAGAAGGCTGGCAGATCAGCGTTACAAAAACTTCAGGCGGGCCCATCTAAGCCACTTCGACGAGGAGTTTAAGCCACTCCTCAGAGAATGGAAGAACCTTGAAAGAGAGATGGGACTACGTTGAAGCGTGTGGCCTAGTATTCTGCCTTAGAAATGACGTATCTTTTGAAGGACATAGGTTGAGATACGCGCGCATAACGTTGCTGTTAATTCATCTTAACGAACCCCTAAAATATCGATCGATCATCAAAATACGCATAAGTATCAATGTTATCATCCCTTTTAGGCGTGGCGCGCGCATATCCTAAACCATCATATTACGTACAAAATCAGAAGAATTACCTTAATTAGTGCACATATGCGTCCTATAGAATTAACTTCCATTGGGTGAAGTATTCGGTGAATCTGATTAAACTTCGGTTGATCTGGCAAAGAATCTCGTTGAAACTGGGGAACAGACTATTGAAAAAAATGGCTGGAACCCAACGAATTGGCGAAAAGATTTTTGGAATTCAGATACCAGTTCTATTAGAAGGAGATTCTAATGCACATGATTTAACTCAGCAGGCATACATTGGCACGTTAGGACGTTATGATTTCCAAAATGATATTGTAAGAATCTATGCTAAACGAATGCGATCTTTTTGTAGAAAATACAACATAGATTTTGAGTCGTCATTTGTCCACCACGTTTGCCATGAACTGGGTCACGCCAAGGAGGCGCGACTATTTGAAGACTCGGGAATCTTTCCCTATAGGTTTAACATCATCCCATATTGTCCTATTAAACTCAATTCCCATTACTATCTACTTAACGATGTTAAGATTGGAGGAAGAGGTTTATATAAAGTGTTCATGCTTGGAATTCAAGATTATTCTATAGAAAGAGAACTGCAAAAATATGGAATAAAAGATCGATTCTCTAAGCTTCGCGTCTGGAATATACAGAATCTTCAAAAAGTTGTGCACTTGCCAGAACAAAAACATCGATTAACTGTAGAGGCATTATCGCTCTTACCTTTAGACATATGTCACTATGTTTACGGGGAACTAACCCAAGAGAAGCAACTACTCATTGAAAAGTATTATAAAAGCCTCATTGGTGATAAGTGGGGTTCTGCTTTGGGGATTATGGATGATTTGCAGTTTGGAAACGCAAAGAAGTATGTCGATGTGGTGCGCAAATTATTTGAAGGTATCCTTGGACTAAATATCTTTTTGGGGGAGAATTACAGAATAGAACTCTTTAAACGGTACAAACATATACCCCAATTTTGGAATAAGAGGAGTTATCGAGTTTTCTATATAGTCCCTTCAAATGAGATAGTGTGCTCTTTGAGAAAATAAATCGATCGATCCAACAGCAGCCCCTCATCCCTGGAGCCTACCCTTTTCTTCTCTCCCATTCAGTTGCCTCCACCGCCAGCATGAGCTCTTCTAATCCTCCTTAAATTTTTATCCTACATTTTTTCTTTAGCGCTGAGCGCGCTCTACGTAAGCATTTTGAAGCAGAAAGGTATAAAAGTGTAAAGGAAAGGTGAGTTCCAAGCTGGGACCCAGGGATGCCTACATAAAGGGTGGAAGCTATGAAGTATCAGGAGTTCGTGAATAAGATTGAAAAATATGAAGAAAAATACGTATATGAGGAACGTATAGCCACATGGTCTTACCTTAAGACAATTGAAAAGCTTAGAGATGTACAAAGAAATTTGCGTATATTAGATAACACATTACATTTACAGGAAGTAGTTAAACCCTTTCTTAAAAAATGGGGAAAGATGGCTAGAGTCGTAGAGCGAGCGAGTGCTAGAGATTGGGAGATATTAGGCGAAACATTACGGAATTCAGAAAGTGAGTTTCAAAAACTTAGGAACGAAAAGCTACTTACTATGAACTTCGACAACAAGGACATTGCTAATACTATAAGGAGCATATACGGAAAGCGACATTTTGTACCATACCTCGGAGGAACTACATGTATATCAAAAATTTTGCACGTACTTAACCCTGAAGTCTTTGTGATGTGGGACAAAGGAATTAGAGAAAGGTATAAGGAGAAAAATTGGCTTGTATGCGAAACCCCAGAGGGGTATCTAGAGTTTTTAAAATGGGTAAAAAAACAACTAGAAGAGGCTTTCAATGATCGCCAAAGCAAGACTGGAAAAAGCTGGGAGGAAATCGAGCATGAACTTCGCAATAGATATGACAATAAAGCATTAGCCAAACTTGTTGACGAATACAACTGGATTGAAAGAAGCCTGCTGACATCACCAATTGCTGACTCTGAGGCAAGAGTGATAGACGAGGAAGAGACCAAAGCAAAAGATGCTTTTGATCAGCTCATTAAGGGAAATCATGTAGAATATAAAACAGTTAGAAGTTCGCTGAAAGATAAACCCGATAGATTCTTAATAACATTACTGGAAGTAATCTTGAGCATTCTTCACGATAGGAAACTTGGCGAAAGTACGCGTGAATTCTTGAAATTTTTGTTCAATGAATGGGGGAGAACTCTGTGGAATAAGCGAGAAGAACTAGAGCAACTCGGATTCCGACGAGTTGGAGAGTTTTTTATTGAAGATAATGACCTCGGCTTCAGATTGCACAACTCTCAGGAAGAAAACGGGGTTTACATTTTTTTAGTTGATGGGCGTGTACGCTATGTTGGAATTGCGCGGAGTGGATTGAAAACGAGGATGAGGGGATACAAAAATCCTGGTTCTTCGCAAAAGACTAACATTCGCATTAAAAACAAGCTGTTAGATCAGATCCGAAGGGAGAAGAAAGTCCCCGAAATATGGTTCATACCTAATAATCGTATTGAAGCTCTCAAGCTTACACTTCCCCCAGAACCCGCCGTAGGGAGAACCCAAATAGAAGTCGTGGTTACTGCAAAGTTGCTCGAGAGATTTCTAATAACGCTATTCGAAGCAGATTGGAACTTGTACTAGATCGATCGATCGCCTTCAGCTGCTCATATTTCCTCAACGATGGCTTTTTCAACCCGTAACCATGCTTTTTCTCGTAGTTATCCAAGCCAACCTCGATGCACACGGGCGCATACATGATCTCAGCCGGATTTAGTTCGGTGACAGGATTTCTTCACCTTCTTTCATAAGGAGGTGCAGTTTTGTTATTGGAATGTTCGTTCTCTTGGATAGCGTGTTTACGTCGTGAGCGACCAGATGCTTGAGGAGAATGATCCCTTCATCTAAAAGGCTTGTCCTATCCTTGTTATTTAATCCTCTTAAGAGCGTTATGGGATAGAGTTTCTTTTCTTCGATCATTCGTTCTAGGCCGTGTTCTGGTGGTTCTCTCCATCCTATCTGTAACAGGCCTCTGCATTCGGCGTACTGTTTTGCATGTTGAGAAAACTTTGTGTTACAAACTATCATCGCCCCGGTGAAATTCTCAGAATTCAAGCCCAGTTTATAGCCTTCAGTTAAGTCTTCGAGTGTTGCCCAAGCAATGCGAGAGGGATCAAGACCGGTGTAGGTGTGATGGTTGTAGTGATGCTTAATCTCCACCATAAGGGTTTCATCGCCTTTTCTAGCGACTCCATCTATTTCATGTTCTACACATTTCCCTCTTATGATTTGATTAGGAGTTACCGTGTAGCCTTGTTCCTGAAGTATGAGACGTACGAACTGTTCAAATTCGGGTTGCGATCGCAATAGGCTGATGGCTTTTCTTAGGTCAATTTGATGTTTGATTTTAGGATGATAATTTTTTAGATAACGGAAGATCATTTGTAAGATTTTCTTGGTCGGTATACCGTCATATGCCCTCTTCTTAATTTTCTCTGCTACCAACTCGGAGGCTTCTTTTTCTGCGCCCATCCTTATGCAAGTGTTAACAATTTTTTCTTTATCGAATAGTTGCCTCGTTCCATCAAACTTAATAACTTGGATTTCAGACAAGTCGCCTTTCTCCTATTCTCTAACAGATCCCCCGTTGATAGAGTATTTCGACATTCTTAATAAATTAGCGCGCGCATTTTATTCTCTTTGTCTGCTTTACGACGGAAGCGTGGCAGTAATCGTCAATCGATCGGTCATTTTGTTAAATAGTGCTTTGCTTTATTCTGGCAAATATAACCTTAGTGGCAAATTTCTTAGTATTTTGTCGATGAGTACATCACCTTGCAGAGCTCAGTGATCACCACATGCTTTGCGCGTAAACCTTAACTCCAAAGAAAACGCCATATGATCGAATGAGCGTGTCACAGGCTTCATCCTCCTTTTTGTTTATTAGTTTATTTCTGAATTTATTTATTTTGAATGGGTTTAAATTCGGTCTTTCTCTTCGTCTTCTTGAGGGAAAATGACAAAACCGGGCACCCTCACCAGAACACCACGTTGCCATGCCGAGTACATCGATGTACTCAGTAAGGAGGCTTGATGTTTGATGAATAAACAAATTTTAAAGCAGATCAAGAGTTTCCGGTTCGGGGACCGAGTTGAAGTGGAGTGGCTGGACGCCAGCGAGGCTGCGGGCAGATTAAAAGATGCTAAAATTGTAACGCATGTTCAGTCGATAGGCTACTTTCTTCTACACAAAAAAGGCCACATCATTATTGCGAAGGAGGTTGTCAACTACGGCGAAGCCTACCACTACAATGTTATTCCAGTCAACATGATTGAGGAGTTGACAGTAGATCCAACACGGGGTTTGGATCCCAGGACTAAACGGGTTCTCCGCAAGTTTCTCCGCGTTAAGGCGCCTCGATTAACCAAAAAGGACGGTTGGCTGTACGCTAAAAGGTAAGATTCGAAGGGCTTTCACCAGAAGTGCTTGGGTGCAGGTGGGCAGAGGCAAGAAGCTGATTCGCGTAGAGGAACCTCCCTCTGAACGCTTGGTGCTTTTTCTACAACTCAGCATTGTGGCGTTGATCTGCTTGAGTCTAATAGAAATCGTGCACATCATCATGCTTCGCAGTTTTAATTGGGAAGTCTTTGCAGCCATCACCGGCCTGATCGGAACGATCACCGGCGTCTTCGTATCAAAAAGGGCGTGACATATTTGGATCCTAATAGCAACTCTATGTTAAAAACGACCTTTTTTCAGAAAATAAAAAAGATTAAAAAATACAAGAAAGTCGACACTCAGAGAGAACGTGCTGAACTCATTTTTGACTTGAAAGTTATCCTTGAGACCTACAAAAAATACGCGGCCAAGCTGGATAAGTCTGGTCCTCCTGGAAAGCTAGAAATGAAATGTGCACAGCTGGCAGCGTACATTGCGAGAAGCATCAATATCATCGCAACGGAGTACGACTCCATCAAAATAAAACAATTTTTGGCGGAAATAGCGGAGAGGGTTTCTAAACTTGAGCGTGTTAGAAAGGAAGATAAGAAATCTAGAAAAAAGGGTGGAAAGACTCGAAAAAGCAGCTGAGCCACGTAAGATACCATGGGACTCCGTGCGCTTTTTCATCGAGTACCTACATCTGAAACCTTTCCCTTATCAAGCCAAGTTTCTCCGTGATAGGTCAGCTCTAAAAGTTTTGCGCTGGTGTAGACGAGCAGGAAAAACAACAGTCATGAGTGGAGACGACATACATTATGCCGCGACACATCCAAACTCAACTATCCTGGTTATAATGCCTAAGTATCAACAAATCAAGGAGATCTATTTTCAAGGTGAAGGGGGCCTTCATGACCATCTAGCTCGGATGGATGAAGAAGTTTATGAAGATCTTATTTACGAGCAGTTGCAGACGATAATTCGGTTCAGGAATGGATCGAGGATTCTAGCGGAAGTGCCTGAACCGTTTACGATTCGTGGCCATGGGCCGCAGAAAATTAGTATTGATGAGTTAGGGTTTATTCGGAAAGATGAGGATCTATGGCTGAGTGCTCTTCTGCCCATGACATTGACGCGAACAGTTTACATTAATGTGGCGAGTACGCCCTGGACCAAAGACAGCGTCTACTACAAGATGTGCTTCGATAAAAACTTCAAAATCTTCTCTGGCAACATTCATGAGTATGATCCGCCGCGATATCTCCGAATTTGGGAGGATGTCCTCCGGCCTAACGGTCCCCTTAAAAAGCGTCAGGTCGAGCTTATGCGCGCGCAATATGCTGGTAATCCTTGGCGTTGGAAACGTGAGATGGAATGTGCTTTTGTCGATGACGAGACAGCTTTTCTACCTTCCAGCCTAATCATAAAATGTCAAAACGAGGACCTAGAATTTGCTAAGTTTGAAGATAACATAAATGGCAATTTCTATGTTGGTTGGGATCTCGGCCGTGAAAGGGACCCTGGCGCCATCGCGGTCATTAATTTGGTTGCCGATGTCTGCGTCCTGGTTCATTGTAAATCTTTCAAGCTTGGAACGCCTTACGTGAGTCAAATGGCTTACATAAAAAGTCTCTGCGACCGGTGGCGGCACGTTAACGCTGTTTACTACGACCATACGGGCACAAAGGGAATTGACGAAGAAATTGAAAGAGCCGGATTTCCAGGGTTAGAAGGCATCGATTTCACTAAACCGAAAAAACATGGGATGGCCATGACTTTGAAGCAGCTTATGATGGCTCCGCGAAAGGCTGACAAAGGTTTACTGGCGGATGATGCTCGTCGCCGTTTTGAACTTCCCTACGACCAGGACGTGCAGGCTGAGCTAAACGTTGAACAGTGGGAACAAAGCAAAGGCAGCGAAGTTTACGCTTTCTCTCATCCAGAGGGGTCACATGACGATAAGTTTTGGGCGATCGCGCTAGCTGTAATGTCTGCAGTAAAAGCTGAACGGCAAGGAATTTTGCAGCGAGCGTATTAACCATGCGAGCAAAAGAACATTTCAAAATTACCCGGGTAATAAAGAAGTTTGACAGGCGAACAGGCAAGTTTACTTTCAACATTCGCTTTAAGACCAAGACAGAGATCACGCCTCGAACAATAGCGGTTGCTGAGGCTTTTGGCTTAGGCGTCGATGAATATCAGGAGCATGTGATCTACGATGATGTGGAGCTGAAGGTCGGTCCTCAAGATATTGTATATGTAACTGGCAGTTCTGGTTCTGGGAAAAGTGTGCTGCTGGACGCGATTGTGCGGGATTTGAGCCCTCGAGGAGCGGTAAGAATGTCTGACGTGGAGATCGATCCGGAGAGGCCGCTTATCGATACAGTTGGCAGATCCGTTAAGGAAGGGTTGAAGCTGCTGAGCAAGGTGGGGTTAAATGATGCCTTCCTATTTGTGCGCCGCTATAGCCAGCTTAGTGATGGACAGAAATATCGTTACCGCGTTGCCAAGTTGATCGAATCTGGGGCGCAGTGGTGGATTATGGATGAGTTCTGTTCTACGCTTGATCGGGACACAGCTAAGATTGTGGCTTTTAATGTGCAGAAGTTAGCTCGAAAGCTTGGTAAGGCTGTGATTGCGGCTACAACGCATACAGACCTCTTCGAGGACCTCGCTCCAAGCGTGCACATCCACAAGAGGTTCGGCAAAGAAATCTGTGTCAAATATTATCCGAGTCAGGAGAGCGGACAGTGCAGTTTGCTGGAGGAGATGCAAGTTCAAGAGGGGTCCTATGAGGACTGGAAAAAGGTTGCTGTTTTTCATTACCGTAGCCACAAGGTTGCGTTTATACAGAAAATCTTTGTTTTGAAGCGCAAGGATCGGGTTTGTGGAGCTATCGTTTACGTTCATCCTATGAGCGCGGCTCCCTGTCGACAGCGTGTTTTGAAAATTGAAAGCATGAAAGAGTTGAATGAGAAGGTGACGCGGGTCGCCAGGGTTGTGGTGCATCCGAAATACCGCACGATAGGAGCAGGCGTCAAACTTGTGCATGATTCTTTGCCTTTATGCGGGAAGCCGTATGTGGAGATGATTGCTGTCATGGCGCGCTACAATCCTTTTGCAGAGCGGGCTGGAATGAAGAAGATCTGCGAGTCCAAGCCTGACAAGTCGATTCTTGAGGCTGTGGCTGAACTCGAAAAATTAGGGTTTACCTCTTATCTGCTTGCTGTTCCTGAATACAACAAGCGGATGCTGAAGGGACGAGTCCCACAATTGAAAGAGATCCTCAGCAGCTTCCGTTATCCTTACAACAGAAGAATCGCAGGTCAGCATGGACACTTCACCAGGGAAGATTACCGGAAATGGCTGAAAAAAACGGAAACGGACGAGCTTGCTCGGGCGCTTAGGCGTCTCGCGCAGCTTAACCAATCAAAAGTTTACCTGTTCTGGAAAAGTCAAAAATCTTGCAAACGCTAGGGGTAGATTCGGATTCGGAGTCCGAATCATGGATAAATAATTAATTTCACCAACTAAAAAATAATATTTTGTCTGAAGAAGGGGGGTGAGAAGAAATGCAGAGAAAGGTGGTTATTGAGATTTTGCTTGTTCAAGAATCTCTTACCAGAAGTGCTCGCGAGATTGAAGAAGACATTTTGAAGGAGTTCACCGAGGGCTATCTGACGATTCCTTGGAGTGAAAGAATCGAGAAGATTGAAGTTGTTGAGGCCTAGTAATCCTAAGAGCGCCTAGTTGCAGCCACTGTTGTTGTACGCATCCAGTAGGTCCTTGAGTTGCAAGGCTTCCTGTCTTGCGTCTCCTCGTGGATCGCTTCCTAATGGATGGTTTTCTAGGAAAGAGTCAGCTTCGTCGATGACATCGTCAATGTTTACTGTTTCGTTGCAGTGGCCGAAATATGGAGAAGCTCCGCACAGTCTGTTCAATTTTGCTGCGATTAGTTGGGCTGCAAGCATTGATGTAGCGTCTTTCGCACTAGCGCCTTTCACAATATCGAGAGCCTTTTCCGTGGTGTAGTTAATGTTTCCAATTTCTATCTCCTCTACAGGCCAAGCTTCTGGATGGTTCTTCCAGTATCCCATACTGTGAGGAACGCAAGGGTGAAGAATTTCTGTGGTCCAAGAGGCTTCGGCATAAATTGTTGTTTCGTTTAGTTGTGCCCAGACAATGACGGTGTTTGTCAAGTTGTCTTCAGCATCGCATGGAACCGTGTAACTAAGGTTAAAAACGTTAGATTCTCCAACGTTCAAGTCTCCTTTCCAGCTGAAACCAAGCATTTCGTCCTCGACAACTACATCAACGAGGTCTGCATCAGCGGTGTTGTTCACCATTATTGTATACTTTATTGTTTCGCCTTGATAAGCGAGATCAGGCCCAATTTTCTCAATGTCAATCAGACGCTCGGCTATAATTGTTATCGCTTGGGTGGAAGCCGACGAATATGCTCTGTCTGAATCAATAGCTTCGACGGAAACCGTATTAATTAGGGGATTAGGATCAGTTTCTAAGACTTCTCTGTGAATGGAGTAAGTTACACCAGTCGTGTTGCCTACACTCATGAATGGAATCGTATCGCTGAAATTGAGCATAGTGTCAGTTACGTTGACATTGTACAATTCATAATCTGAAGGATTATACACTCTGATCTGATACGTAACTAAATCGCCGATGTAGGCAAAGCCGTCAGCGCTCTTAAGCACTCCGACACCGTGAGAACCCGATTGCAATTCACCTGCAAAAACATATGCAAACGAAACAGCTACCAACGAAAGAGTAACAACCAATACCGCAAACTTTCTAATGCTTATCATCTTTATCATCTTCCTTCTTTGGCAAACAAGTATTTTAGCATTTCCTGAAATAAGTTATAGAAAAATCTTCTATCTTAATGGAAAAAAGAAAAGAGGGGAGAAGTTTACGCTATTCGATTCCCCATCGTTTGGTGACCTTGACTAGGATGAAGATTACGAAGGCTACAATGATAAAGGTTATCAGTGCTACTAGGAAGTTTCCTATGCCGAATGTTTGCTGGCTGACTGTAATTTCTAAGGTCGCTAGATTCTCAAGGCCGGGTATGGCAAGGCCTATTATTGGCATAACAAAGTCTGTGACAAGGGCTTGAACTAGGATGCCAAGATAGACGGCCATAATGAAGGCGACAGCAAGACCCATGACCTTGTATTTTGAAAGGAAGTCCCTGAACTCATTCCACAGTCCTTTCGGTGGAGGTGGAGGGGGTTTAGTCTCAAGCAACTCTCTGATTCGCTTCAACTCCTCTAACATTTTATCTTCCTTAGACATGCTTCATCACAATTTTGAAGTCTCATTGGATTTCTGTTTTAAGTTTTGCGGCATCGTATTCAGCTATAGCGGCAGTAATTTGTGGAGCGACAGCAAACCTTCTTTCCCATTCTAAAGATACCTGCACCAACAAATCTCTAAGTTGATCATCTTTCAATTTGGAGACATCAAATCTCATAGATTTCACCGAATTTCCCTTTACCTTGTTAGTTCCTAATCTATCTGTTGCTTGCGCAGTTTCACTTATCTGTCTCCTCTGTTTTTCGGTTTGTTTCAGCGATTGTTTTATGTCTTGTTCTTCGTTAGGCTCTTTGCATGGGAGAAAGGATGGTTAGAGTCGATGCAACGATTAAGATTTATCGAAGTCATTTCTTTATCGTGTAGTTTCTGTTAAATGTAAAGTCTCATAAAATCTTTCATAGCCCCTCTAATTGCCGTTGCGCACACACGCGCAAAGAATCATTCTGCATATTGGTCATCGCAGATTCGTTTGAAACTATAATAAGTTGCAAATCGCGTGAGTCAAGGTTCTTTTTGAGCGTGGTTTTGGACGTATTGTCCCAGTATCCCTACCCGTACCACATAGGGGTAGGGTTACTGCGTTGTTCAGGAAGTGGGTTTCGCTGAACTCCAGACACAAGAAGCGGATCTATGATGCTGTAATGGCCGTCGGTTTTTGATATAAGGCTGGTTTTGATCAAGGTGTTCAGCGCACCAGCAACTGTTGGGCTGGGCAGTAACCGGTGTTCTTTTGCTTCTAATACGGCCTTAATTTGTGTCCAATTTGCCGTGCCTACTTTCGCAAGGAAGTTAAGGACGACACCGTAGCGTTTTGAGCGCGTGACGAGTTTAAGTGCTTCTGCCCTAGCCAGCTTACCGCCCTCAACCACAACTTCGTCAACCATGTCTTCGGTACATTTGTTGCGATCGCGACATCTCGCTCCGAAAAGCGTAAGCCAACCCACTGCACCATCTAATTTCTGTATGGCATAATCCACAACTCCTGCATCGATTGTTAGGCCGATTTGCTGAAATCCTTGTTGAAGGAAGGTTTCAGAGTTCACAGAATCAAAGTTTTGCATGTTAATTTCAGTGTAATGCCTACCGTAAAGCGGCGACTCTGTGGCTTCAAAACCCAAAAAATCGAAAAGGAGACCCACCTCAGAGCCCGTTACAACAAGTATTACATTATGACCTGTGTCAGCAATATGCGCGAATAAACGTGGAATGCCTTTGTCGCCACGGATAAGCTGGATTTCATCAAAACCGACGAGAAAACGCTCTTTTTGTTTCGAAGCCCAAGCATTAATCTTGTCAAAAACACCTGCCAAATCTACCCCCACCTTACCCCAATCCAAGCTTATAGCATTTCCAACAACTGAGACGCCTTTTACGTGTTTCAACGCATCGCAGATACCAGTAAACCATTTTCGGTCAACTCTATTAAACGCGGCTTCCAATTTGCGAATAATATCCACATGTGAAGGATTGTAAGGCAAACCACGTAAATCCAAACTGATGTAAGGATGTTTCGATTCTGCGAGTGCAACATTCATAAAAGATGTTTTCCCCGATCTTCGAAGCCCAGTTACAACAATCAAGGACGCATAAGATAGTGCGTCAGAAAACTGCTTCAGTTCTGCCTCGCGATTAAATAAGTCCTCCTTATTGGTTTTCGGCTGAGGATCGAAATACACGGTATGGGCACCCTTACTTGATAAGGGTATGGGTACTAAATAAGATTTCGCAACCGAAACCACAAAAAGATTTGAAAGATCTCACTAGCTCATTATTAACATTAATTCTCGTTAATAATATATAAAGGACAAACAATTGTTAACATAGGAAATACACGCGCGCGAAAAAGGCTTAAAGAAACGATCTAGCTCGGGCGCTCAGACGTCTCGCGTAGCTTAACCAATCAAAAGTTTACCTGTTTTGGAAGAAACATCAGTCTTAGATATACTTTCATTAGGTGGTTTACATTTAATACATTTCAGCATTTCTTTTGCCTAACTTTGCTTTTTTCCTTTTCGCAGAAAAGCTATTTAACGGGGAAAATGAGAGATGTGGAAAGTGTGATCAGGAAATGTCCGCAAGCATCAAGGAAAAACATAGAATTAGACCGTTACTGATTACAACATTACAAGAGGCCCCCATGCCCGGTATGACGTATCTCACAGGTTTTGGAGAAATGGTTACCGTCAATGGATATGTTTGGTACATTGAAGGCCCAAAAGAAAACATCATCGTCGACACCGGCGGAAAGGCTGAAACAATCAGTATGCTCGGATTTCCAGCAAAGGACGTACAAAGCCCTGAAAACGCTCTCGGCAAGCTGGGACTAAAGTGTGAAGACATAGACATAGTCATTTTAACGCACTTGATGAACGATCATTTCGAATACGCTGGAAAGTTCAAAAACGCAAGGTTTGTCGTTCAGAAAGACGAGCTAGACTACGCTCGCAATCCACACCCACTTATGCAGTACTTCTACCTACCCATACAAGACCTGCTCGATGAAGTAAACTTCGAAATTTTGGAAGGCGACAAGGAAATCGTCAAAGGAGTAAAGGTCTTGTTAACACCGGGTCACAGTCCAGGTTCACAGTCAGTCGCAATAGAAACAGAGAAGGGAACAGCGTTAATCACCGGCTTCTGCTGTATCAACGAAAACTTCATAGAAGGAGTCTGGCCCGTGACTCCACCCGGAATTCACGCAAACGCGGTTCAGGCATACGATAGTATGCTGAAGGTTAAACAAATCGCAGACATAATTATCCCATTACACGAGTCAACCTTTGCAAAGAAAGAGGTAATTCCATAGAGAAGAAGAAACCCGTCGAACTTCTGATGATACAAAATTTTGAGATGCCAACGTTTAACCTTGTCATTTCATATGGATTTCCACGGTGTCACCATCTTCTAGGGTAAAAGACCCCCCAACTTTTTGGGGACTAAACCGCAGCCGCTTCGACCACACCTTTGCATAGGAAAACTGCTCGTAGAAGTCGCTGTGAATCCGCCTCGCCAAACCCAAAACAGTGGAGCCCCTTCTAATCGTGAAGGGCTTATCAGAGGGAAACCTTTCATTGGGCTCTTTAGTATAGACCCGAACTATGTCCAGCATCTCGAATATTTCTGAACCAATCTTCTCCAGTCCAGATCTGGCTCGGCAAGATAACGGAAGAATTTTCATTTTTCCTCCAACAAAACCTTTCAGCTGTTCGAGTCTTCTCGCAGCGCCGGGAAGGTCTACCTTGTTGGCTATGATTATGGCGGGGCGGTACACTGTACTTTCGAAGATGGCATCTTCAACGTCGTCTACTGTGGCTTCGCCTCGAATCTTGACAGCGGCGTCAGGTATTCTATAACCTTTGAAAAGTTGTTCCACGTCCCTTAAAGCGCAGTCAAGGAGTCGTCCCAGCACTATAATTCTCAACCCAGCGCCCACGTGTTTCCGCTCGATTTCAATTCTGGCTCTGGGCTCCCGCGTGAGAATTCTGGCCTTCTCCAGTTCGCGCGAGATCATAGAGAACTGTTCAACAGGGTCTTGAGACAGGTCCACCACGAGGATGAGTCCGTCCGCGTTTCTAGCCGCAGCCAGGGTTTGGAGTCCCCAAGCTCCTCCATCCGCGGAGCCTTCCATCAACGCCGGCGCCTCCACTACCTGAAACTGCAGGTCTTGGTAATGAAACATCCCGGGCGTCGGCTTCCTTGTAGTGTACTGGTAGCCGGAAATCTCCACCCTTGCGTTGGTCAGAAGCGACAGGAGGCTGCTTCGTCCCACGTTGGTGGGTCCCAAAACCACGATTTGGGCGTCTCCTTCTTTTTCGACGAAGAATCTGGGTCCGCCTTTCCCAGCTTTCTTCTGTTTCTTCTCGGCAATTTCTCTTCGAAGTATGGCAATTTTTCTTTTAACCTGGGCTCGAAGGTTTTCTGTTCCCTTGTGCTTGGGAACAAGGCTTAGGAATTCCCGTAGTTTCTCGATTTTCTCTTCGGGTCTTCTTGCCTGAGAAGCCTCGTGCCATTTGTGTTTTGCCTCTGCTGGAAGGTTGGCGGGCATAGGCGAGTTCCCAACCATAGTCAACGTGGCAGCGGTATTATTTCTTTTCGTGTAAGTCTTTCCCTACCTTTAGGAAATTATAGATGAAAAGGAATGAAGCGCGAAGTTTGATGGTTAAAGAAATTAGACGATAATCAGCGGTTTCTTTCAGTTGTTCCGGCTTATGCGCTGTATGAGGCTAACGTACTCCATGATCGCCTTTTCTCTCTTTTTCTTGCTTTTGCTTGAGTCAATTAGCCGTCGCAGATGGAAGGCACGGCGTTTCATTTTTTCAATGCTCAAAACATCACCTTCCTTGAAAGGTCTTTTCATAGTCGGAATACGCGTCTGACTTATAAGTCTTGTGTTGTTCTAATGACAACAACGTCGCAAACGGATACATGCCGATGCTCACCGCCGTTAAGAGGTTTCCCCTACGTTAACTCAAGAAATCTCAAAACGACCATAATATTCCCTTTGTAGACATATGTTCCCTTCGGAAACACGCCTTTTAGGCATCCATGTCAACTAGAAGTATAGACAAAAATTATAGAACAAGCTTAGCGAGGTTTCGTATTGAAAAACGAATTGCAGGAAACCACCCGCAAACGCAGAGACCGCCTATACATAATATCAGAGATACTAATCATAGCAAAGGATGGGAGCCTAAAAACCCAAATCATGTACAGAGCAAACCTAAGCTTCGCCCAGTTGAACGAGTATCTCTCCTTTCTCCTCAAAATAAAACTCCTAAAACTCGTAAAACGGAACGAAAAAACCATCTACAAAACAACCAGCAAGGGCATAAAATACCTTCAAAACTACGAAAAGATTGCAGGTCTCCTAAGCGGAGAAGAAGATCCCGGTAAACGAAACTCGCCATTTCTATTTTCAAGACGGAACCCGATGGGTTACAGGTAGAAACCAGAAAGCTTGCTTCCTTCTAAATTATCTTGGCGGTAACACCGTCTATCCTGACGATTTTCTCCTCGCCGGTCTTCACGTTCCTAAACGTAATTTCATAGATTGGACTGTAAATCACAGCGTGCTCAGAAATTTCAAATAGCTCATTTTCAATCACGTCTACGTCTGAAGGTCTCTTAACGATTTTGGATTTGACGATCTCCACTCCTTTTCGGGAAGAAATCTTGACCCTTCCAGACTTTTTGCCAAATTCCTTCAATATTCTTTGGGGGTGGTCTTCTGAGGGAGCAGAGGGCACCTGGTCAGGCAAGATTTCACGCCCTGTTTTGTCAAGAATGACGTAGGCTTTTTCCTCGTAGGACGAGCGTTCCTCTGCTTCAAGTTTAATTACTTTGCGTGTCTCCCCAGTGGGAGTAACCAGAGATTCGGGTTTGAATGTTTCCCCTAAAATCCTAACCTCCTCTGTCTTCTCGTAAACATCAAGCGTGTGAACTCGCTTCTTATAGTAATCAACGCTGTACTTTCCGTCGATAAGAACGTATGGTTCATAATATTTGTCAACGGAAACAACTCGTATTTCTTCGGGTCTAGGCTTTGAAAAGCCGAACTTGAGGAACAATTTGCTTTTCATCTTTTCTACGGTGAGCTTCACCACGGTGGGATCAACGCGAGACTTGTAGACAATCGTTTTTCTTTTAGCTATCTTTTCCGGCACTAGCGAAAGTTCGATCAAAGTTAGCACCTACACGATAAAAGGAAAGCCTTCACTAATTAATCATTTATGAATCTACACTAAATATTCAATATTCATCAGCCAAATCCTTGTGTCAAGGCATCTACCCTGCACAGCGGTGATCACCGATAGGAAATACGAGTTATGATTACCATATCATTACCAAAATTATTTAATGCTTAATGGTAAAGTTTCCGATTTCCCGAGCCTAAAAGAAGCTTAGTTTTTCAGATATTCTCTCGCCCTTTCCCTCAAAGACGGAAACTCGTCGAACAGTACCTTAACGATCTTCCAACGAACTTCGTCGTGTCCCATTTGGCTATGTCTCCACGTCTGTTCTATGGCGTCGAAGTATTAAAGGATACGTGTCGAAGACTGATATATATGTCATCTTGCGAAACAATATAGAAAAGAAAAGGGGGCTTTAGCTTGTTCCGACTACGTTGACTACCTTTCGTTTCCATTTTGCGACTGCTAAGGCAACGCCGATGGCTGCAGCGACAACTACGAGAATCAATACTAGAACCGGTAAGACGAATGGAGGGATGTATTCAACGCCGATCAAAGGGTCGTGTTCTAGGGTTTTGTTGCCAAAGTATGGATAGCACAGGAATAGCCTCATATGGCCTCCAGCCGCAATGTATGATGCAGTAACGTTTTCTGTTGCAGCGTCTCCCGTCAATGGGTCAATTACGTTGGCTGTTGAAACGAAACTGAAGAAGCCAGGTAAAGTTTTGTCTCCTTTTGCGAAGTGCATTTTTAGTTGCTCTCTGAGGCGGTATCGCAGAGTTATGGGTTTTTCATCTACTCCCGCAGCGGTGTCGTTTTTGGTGATTCCATGTCTTTTGCCGCCGAAAACCATGTTAGAAGCAGTAGCACGTACATTGGCTGTTGTTTCCACAGCATTGTCAACTGGATTTTCAATTTCATATTCCGCACAGTTGAGATCAGCAATGTTGATGGAGGCTAGGTTTATCCATAGAGCCAGCTTGGCTTCGTGGGGAGGAACATCTATCCCATATTGTTCTTCTAGTACGTCAAATAGAGGCTGAAGTTTATCTATGTTCCAAGTCCAGTTTTTCACAACTAGGTCCATCTTCATCTGACCTGCGCCAACCGTGTAGTTGTATGTACCAGCGCTTTCTTCAACCGAACCATTATAGAATCTGCAGCGGATTATCACGTTGTTTTCGGCAAAGCGGAATATTGGAGGGGCTTTCGTCAGGGTGAAATTGAAAGATACGCAGTACACGTTGCCTCCCTTTGGAACTAGAATGGGTCCTATAAGATTCCATTCGCATGCGCTGAAAGGTAAGAAAGGTGGATGTAAACCTAAAAGTCCAGCTATGTATGCCAGAATCTTTTCCCGTATCTGAGTTTGATGAGGCCCATACGTAGCATATTTCGCTTCTAGTCTTTCTCGGATCGTTAAGTTGTTTGCTTCGTATCTACGCAAATAGTAAGGCACATCGAAGGTAAGGAATTCGATGAGACCCTTATACTTCATCACGTAAACGTTATTCGTGTCGTTGGAATACCACCATAGAAACATCGGTTTCTTGCCGTTTGCAGGAAAGAGTATTGTTATGATATCCGTCTTAACTCGGATCCAACGTTGCCTGTAATTGAAGTCTATGGTAATTGGTGTTGATTCATCGTTATTTGCGGCTGCTGGCAGAACCATGAAGGGAAGCATCGACAACGTCAAGGAAACGGACAACATCGTCGCAGCAAACACTTTTTTCTTCATTTTCAAGCTCTTTCACCAAAATAAGCTTAGAAAAACGCCTTCTTAAGGGAATCGTTTCGAAAAAACTCGAACTTTCGTTAAGAAGAGTTCTAGAAAACTCGAACTATTTTGTTAGAGTTGCATTTAATTGGTTCTTTGATTGTTTGTTTAGGAGACAATTGATGTTACATAGGATGTTTCTTCTGTAAATTATGGTTGCTCGTAGCATTGTTATTGGGAATAGAACTTGCGTTAATGATGTATATCCCAAAAGGCATTTAAACAATAGATTCCTGAAAATATGTCATGACGGAGAAAATGAAAAATAAAAAGAAACTGGCAGCACCTTGCGGTTTATATTGTGGTGTCTGCGGTGTTTACATTGCCCATAGAGATGACAATATCAAGTTTAAAGAGAGATTAGCGGGTGTTTATGGTATAGCTGTAGACGAGGTTAAGTGCGAGGGATGTCTCTCTGATAAACAATTTTTATTCTGTCAGGTCTGTCCAATCAAGGATTGTACAAATAAGAAAGGCATCGAAGGGTGTCATCAATGCAATGATTTTCCTTGCAAATTTATTGAGAACTTCCCCCTTCCTGTCGGGAAAAAAGTGATATTACGTGCCATACCAACTTGGAGAGAACTTGGAACTGACAGATGGATGGAGGAAGAAGAAAAACGCTACCATTGTCCTCACTGTGGTTACAAACTATTCAGGGGGGCGAAAAGGTGCCGGAACTGTAAAAATCCAGTTGATGTTGATTAACCTCGAACGCACATAATAAGATGATAGATACTATGATTTTATTGGAAAAAGCATTTAGTGTTCTGTTCAATGAAAATCTTGTTGACTGGAACGATGTTTTAATGGCACCAACTTGAATGTTTTGCCTCTATATTTTAACCCATATTTTGGGAAAACAAATCTTACAAATATATTTAGAACGATGTTTATTTCGGTTACTCCAAGCTTTCTCGTCAACAATTTCACGTTCACAAATCTTGCATTTCCGACCATTTAAGGGCTTACGACCTGACTTCCTGATACGTACCAATTTCCAAGGCATACTGTACAGCTCACTACAACCATATTTCATTAAATGGGGATTTTCAGTAGAAACAACGTCTACTTATAAACTTTGTCAAGCGGGGTACCTCTTGGGATTATGTGTTTCTCACATTCAAAAACTCGAACTTTCATGCAAGGCGCCCAAAAATTATCAGCAACATAACGTTAACGTACAGAATGGTCAAACTTACCACGATGGATTTGTCGAGGCGCAAGCCTTTTCCGAAACTGAATGCGGACGACATCAGCATTAAGCTCCATATTTGGATGGCGAGGAGGAAATACCTTGCGACGTCGTATGGGATAAGCATGTAGATGTATGGAAACAAGGCTAAGGGAAATGCGGAAATGCCGATGCAAGTGAACAGTTGAAGGTTGCCACCTACCCGTCTGTAGAGTAGGTAGATGAGAAAATTGGATAGTAGGAATAGCCCGATCCAGTGGAAAAGGAAAAGTATAACGGTTGTTTCAAATTCGTAGCCTGAAAACGGGAAATAGAAAAAAAGCATGGGTTCAACGCTGGCTATGGCTGCCCCCACTGCGCCGAAGGCTAATATCAGAACGGACACTGGCAGCAACCTTAAAGGCCTAACTGTTTTGGTGAAAATGGGAGAGAGGAAAAGCCAGCGTCCCAAACGGTGGCTGAACGCTTCTCCGATAGCTAAGGTTGGAGGCAGGCGGCCTTCTTTCAACGTTTGATATAGAAGTCGCCCGCGGTCGTTTAACATGTATTTCCTATGCTTGTCTTGGGTGAGAAAGTCGGAGAGCATGTCTAGGTGGTAGTATACGGTGCCAACGCCTAACCCTAGCTCTTGCTTCAACTCCTTAAAGCCTATTTTCCCTTGGTTACCCAGAATTTCCACTATTTTACGTCGCGCTGGGTCTCTCAGCAAAGTGTAGTACCTTGATATGTCCTCCGTATGATACCACCACCTTCTGCTGAACCACGCATGGAATATTTATATCTTAAGGATTAGAAGCTCTGTTTTGTCTATACAAGGATAGAGGTTTTTTCTAGAAGTTTTTTGCATTTCTGTTTGGAATATTCTTATGAGGGAATACTCCCTTTATGCGGAGAATCGGAAGTAGATATCGATTAAATTATCTAATAATGGAACACAAGCTATATGACCTATTACGTTGCAGAAATACGATTCAACAGAAGGAGTAAAAACCGGAGAAGGGATGTAAAATGAGAAAGGGGTTAATCATGCATCTTACTATTCTACTGTTGGCTTCTCTACTGGTTTCCGCATCATTCATTCTTGTTCCAGCGGCAGTAGGTTCAGACCAGCTGGACCAGTCGGACCCTATCATATCTTTACTAGGACAACTTGCTGGAAATGTATCTCTATTAACTTACGAAAACTTTACGCACAAAATCAAGGAAGCCGCAGAGGGTAGAAAAGGGGCTCTCCTTAACAAGATTGGCGCGGTGATCAATCAGATCGAGGCTGGAGCCTGTGAGGGCGCCCTAGACAAGCTGAAGAACGACATTAAAAAGAAAATCTTGGAGTGGATAAAAGAGGATGCGCGCACGCATCTCATCGACCTAGTAGACAAAATTATTTCAACAATTGAAGGGGTTCCTCCAGTTGATTCAGAACCTCCTATAATTCATGAGGTATGGAGAGATCCTAAAAAGCCGGAGTATGAGTACAATGAGACCGTGACTGTTAAAGCCCTAGTCACCGATGAAGGCACCGGAGTTAAGCGTGTCATTTTATACTATTGGAATGGTACCGCTTTTGAAAACGTTACGATGGTAGGGGAAGAACCGCTTTACACGGGGACAATTGGCCCCTTACCCTACGGAACAATAGTTGAATATTGGGTAAACGCCTCTGACTATGCGGAAAACTGGCGTGTTTCTGACAAATATTTCTACACGGTAACTGACACGTATCTGCCAACAGCCCGCATCGACTATCCCACTGAAGGAAGCTATCTGACCGGTCAGGTTAGCATAATTGTTTATGCATACGACGACAACTTCGCCAGCGCCAACCTAACAATTAACGGCGAACCCGTGTCTTCATGGACGTCGGTCGGAACACATACATATAATTGGGACACAACCACTCACGACTATCCTGATGGCATCTACACCATTAAGCTAACTGCATATGACATAGCCAGCAACAACCGCTCGGAGAAGATCACCGTAACTGTTGATAACACGCCACCCTTAATGATTATCAACGCGCCAGCAGAAGGAAGCTACTTGAAGGGCATAGTCCTCGTTGACGTAGCAGGAACCGACGCTAACTTCGACAAAATGGAACTATACATCGATGAGGCTTTAGTAGAAACTTGGACTAAAAGCGGGAGTCACGTCTATGGTTGGAACACAACGGCCTATCCTGATGGCTCTTATATGATCACACTGGCAGTTTATGATAAAGCTGGAAATAGGAATGAAACAGCTGTGACAGTAACCGTTGATAATACTCTACCAACGGCATCGATCATCGGTCCATTGGACGGAAGCTTTCTAAAAGGCACAGTCTCCGTAGACGTTAGTGGCGATGACGGTAACTTTGACAAAATGGAGCTGTATGTAGGTGACGTTCTTGTAGCTAATTTTAGTGTTGGCGGAGTTCAAACTTATGTTTGGGATACCCCAGACACTGAGCGTGCTTATAGTATTACCCTAAAAGTCTACGACAAGGCTGGCAACTCAGCAACTGATGAAATAACAGTCATTGTTGATAATATTATCCCAGCCGCCGAAATAAAAAAGCCAGTCAAAGACGCCTACTTAAGGGGCATCTATGACTTAGTTATTTACGGACATGACATCAACCTTGACCGAACCGAGCTATACATCGATGAGGCTCTCACCAAGACGTGGAACGTGAGTGGCACACAGATCTATACATGGGACACTATGCTGTTTGACGACGGCTCCTACACGATTAAGCTAATTGTTTATGACGAGGCCGGAAACCTTGTTGAAAAAACCGTTACAGTAACTGTGGATAATACGCCTCCCTCAATTGGCACGCCTACCTGGAACCCCGAGGAACCTTTTGCCGACGAAGAAGTGGACGTTAGCGTAACAGTAAGTGAACTCGTCAGCGGCGTCAAAAACGTTACCTTACTGTACAGAACAGACGACGAATGGAAATCCATAGAAATGACGCTAACAAACGGAAACTGGACAGCCACAATTCCAGGGCAGAGTGAGGACGTAAGCGTCAAATTCTACATAGAAACCTACGACAACGCCGAGAACACTGCCAAAACAGAAACGTACGAGTACACGGTGAAAGCGCCGGCATCTTCCCCCTTAGCCTGGTTTGCAGCCATTGGCTTGGGCATAGCTGCCTTAACCGCGACTCTGCTCTATGCTTTGTACAGGAGGAGGAAAAGAGGCAGGTCGGCTGCAAATCCTGGAAACAAGCCTAAGCCCCATTGTTACTCTCTACGTTCCTGCAAAGATATTGAGTCAAATTGAATTGAAGCCTTTGAAGCGGCGAAAAAGCTGAGGCTTCCAGGTGAAGGGTTTGATGGCGAGTGGTTTCATCGTTTTTGTCGTTTACGTTTTTGGTCGAGCGGTCTTTTGGGGTTACCTAAGGTCGGCTATAGTTAATGTTAAGCCGAAGGGGGGAGGCGGAGTGGAGTTTGAACCGGGAGCAACAACTGTAACTTTTATGCAGCAATTGCACGAAGCTTGCTTCGACTACGTGGAGAGGAAGCATGGGATATGTACAGAATTCTACGATTTGAGGGCTAGACACTTGGCGCTAATCTGGCTTGACCTATTTGTTGTGTTCCTCATTGTTTCGGTGATGTTATTGTACGTATCCTAGGGAAGTTTTCTTTGGGGTTCATCGTTTGTTGGCTCCACGCGCGATGACATGCCTCATCAGAGAGAAAGGAGTTTCGTACATAATAAGGAGGCTGGCTCGCGCGTGCTTTCAACCTCACCCCAAAGGTTGTGTCGTAAGACGTAATATATAATATTGTGGGGGTATAAAAGTTTGTTGGTTTGGTTATTTTAGGGCTAGGATTCCTTCGAAGATTTTTTCTTCTGTGACGTTTAGTTCTTTTGACAGCCAGATTTTTAGTAGGTGGATGTTTTGGGGGAATTGTCCTGTGTAGGTGAGGACTCTTCCTTCTTTTAGGGCGTCTGCTTGGAAGGTTTTTTCTTGGAGTTGGTAGGAGACTGTTTCTGCGCCTACGGCTAGGGTTTTGAAGTCTTGCCATTGTTTGCATTTTACGATTACTGGTGGTCCCATGGGGTAGGCTGGTGCTTCTTTTGGGGTGGATAGGTATTTTATGAGACCCGTGACTTCGTTTTGGATGGTTGATAGGCGTTCTTCTACTTTTTCTATTTTTGTTGTTACTTCTCCGGTTTCTCCTAGGCTTTCTGTTATGGTGGCTAGTTGTTGGATGAGGCGGTCTAGGTCTTTTTCGTGTTCTTTTAGGACGTTTACTATGAAGTCGATGGCTTCTAGGGCTTCGTCTTTGGTGGGCTTTTTGGCCATGTCTTTGTCTCCTGTTCGAGTATTATTAAAGGGATTCTAGGCAAATAAACGTAGTGCATCTTCAAACCATATCGTTAGGTAAGGGCGTACATACTAATTAAAAATTTGAACCAACGAAACTAATGGGAAAAGTGGAGAAGTAGAAGTTCTAGGGGGCTTTAGTTCTCTTGTTACTGGGTCTACTTGGAGGCCTAGTTCTTGAAAGTTTTGTTCAAGTGGTCATCCTCGTTTGGAGGAGGTAGCCGACTTCTTTTTCTTGTGGAGTGGGCGAGTATGCTACGAAAACGTCGTTTAGTCCTTTAATTTTTTGGGGAGTTCTTCGATGTTTTCGGCTGTGGCGATTACTTTGTCATCTGTGATGGCGACCCATTTTCCTGGGTGTTTGCTCATTAATTTGTCGTATTTTTTGATTAGCACAGCGGCTTTCTCCATGAGGAGCCACCACAAGAAGATATCGATTAAACCTATAAATCTCTTTCATAGGTTTGTTACGTTTTGAATCTTCTTTTTCCTCTTGGCTTTGTGTTTAGGTTTTGGAGTTGTTTGCGGTTGATGATTGTGTATATGGCGCCTGTGTCGGCGAGGAGTTCCAGTTCTGCCTTTCATTAGGGTTTTGAGTTGTTCGATTTCATGCGCGCGCATAATTCGCCCAACAGGAGTCATAAAAGAAATCTCCGGATTTACTTAACACTCCTCTTCTCCAACTCCTTCAGCAACAACCTTAGCCAGACATGTGCTGCAAACGCGCCGAAGAATGTTGCGACTATTTAAAGGAAAACTAGGGAGTCTATCTACAGAGAGAAGAAAGCCACCCTACAAAAAAACCTGTATTCTGAATCCATATTCCGGATTCATAAGTTAGTTATAAGGCAAAAACCAACCACACATCAAGAACCAGATGGAGAAACAAAAATGGAAAAATCTCTATCTCCCCAGAAACGTAAAAAACTCCAGAGGATGGTTATGGAAGCCTTCAAAACAGAAATCCAGAACCTACCACCCGAACTCCAATACATCCTAACAGACGACTTGGTAACAGCCTTCCAAAACAGAATAACCGTTTTCCAAAAAATCCAAACAAAAACAAGCCTCTAACCCGGAATCAGAAGGAAAAACCGTACTTTGAATCCGTAAATAATATATATCCACTCAACAAAAATAAACCTAAAAGGGGTGTACTCATGCGAAGATCCAAACTCGAAATGTATATCGACATCCTCAAAGTTCTAGCTCACAGAGGCCCCCTCAAACTAACTCACATCATGTACAAAGCCAACGTAAACTGCAGCGTCCTAAAACAATACCTAGACTTTCTCATCCGACAAAACCTAGTAGAAGAAAAAACCGTAGGCAAAAAAAGAATAGTATACGCCATCACACCAAGAGGCATAACAGTCCTCAAATACTTCAGAGAACTAAAAACCATGCTCCCAGCCCTAGAAGAAGAAACCGCCAGAATCCCCCCAACCCTATACTAACAAACCCCAACCATCCCCCCATTCTCTTCCATTCCCACAACAACCACACAAACAACAAGATTTTTTCAAGAATACAGACTAGTATATCGTAAGACTTAATAGAATCTGTCCCCTACAATACTGTAGACACGTCAAACACATCGAGGACCCTAACCATGACAATGTACAAGAGGCTGGAAGGAAAACCCGCCCGAATACTAGAGAAAATAAAAGAAAGCCTCGACCGCCTCAACGAGAAAATGGAAGTAATGATCGAAATCCAAAGACACAGCCAAAAAGAAAGCCAAACCATACCAGACGTCCTAGACGTAATGACCCTGCTGTCTCTTCCCGACCACCTGAGAAAAACAGCCGTAGCCCTCTGCAAACTCGACCAAGCAACAGCCGAAGAAGTCGCTAAACAAACAAAAAGAGCAAGGGCTGTTGAAAGCGGCTACCTCAACCAGCTGGTACTAATGGGATACCTAAAAAAGGAGAGGAGAGGACGCAAAGCCTACTTCTACGTTGAAAAGGAGGCAGAAGGTAAACCATGGGAAAAATCATAGCCCTCCACTCATACAAAGGCGGAACAGGAAAAACGCTGCTATCAATCAATCTAGCAGCAACATACGTTAAAAGAGGAAAAAACATCTGCCTCCTAGACCTAGACTTCCGCGCCCCAAGCCTCCAAGCAGCCTTCAAAACCAACGACGCAGAATACTGGTTAAACGACTACCTAAACGGCGTCTGCGAAATCGACAAAGTCTTGATAGACGTCACCGAAAAGCATGGCAGAAGCGGAAAGTTTTTGGTTGGCTTGGCAAACCCCATCACCGAAGCGATCAGGGAGATGTCGGCGAAAGACAGAAAGTGGGAAATGAGGGCTCTAGGCCGACTCTTGTCGCTCAAGACATCTCTCCTCAACGACATGCACCTCGACGGCGTCATTTTTGACACAAGCCCTGGACTCCAATACTCGTCTATAAACGCCATCGTAGGCGCCGACATCGTCTTGGTGGTAACAAGCCTAGACGCATCTGACATCCAGGGGACTCAAAGAATGACCCGTGAACTCTACGACCTCTTCGACAAGAAAACCGGGATCATAATGAACAAAGTGCCCGCCGAAATCCTAACATCTAGGAAAGAGAAAGAAAAATTCTATAAACACTTTAACAGCGTATACAACCATCCCATCTTAGAGGCTATTCCCTGCTTCTGCGACGTGCTTCGAGCAGGAGGAACATACATATTCGCAGAGGAAAAACCAGAACACCCATTCACAAAGACTCTGGATAAACTAGCCACAAAAATCGAACGCTTCTAACCTTAGGCTTCTTTCCCTACATACTTTTCCTTAACCTTCTTCGCTTTCTCTACATACTTTCTAAGACGCCTAAGCTTAATCTTCCTTTCAGGCAAAGTTTCAGGAGCATACATCAGAGGTAAAACCGCTACAAACAGGAAAAAGCTGGCCAGCGAGAAAGCAGCATATGGCGGAATCAGTTCAATAAAAGAAGGAGCTAAAAGTGATGGTATGATGCTGCTGAGAAAGAAGGGAATGCTTCCGATTATGTAATATTCCTTCCTGGTACTAGGTTGTGACAGGTCGCCCCACAAGATCAAAATAAATATAACTGCAAATATGCCCCAAGCAGCTCCGTCGATAATGGAGTAAAGATACCAAGAAACCAGAATCGATGGGGCAATGCCAATTATTGCGTAAGCGAAGCCTAACGCAATAAAACCGTAGAGGACCATTCTCTTTCGTCCAATCCAATCTGACAACAATCCTGCAATTAATATAAAGAAACTACCAATTATTGGTTCCACTATGCCTACTAAGCTTATTACATCGGGCATTGAATTGCTGAGAAAATGCTCTAAAACGCTTTTTTCAAATCTATCTACGAGGCAAAACATAAACCAGGCGACAAAATAAAGGAAAAAAGCTTTATCACGGAGAATTGATGTAAAAGAGGCATTCTTCTTTATTTTTGAAGCAAAAATTTCTTCGGGCTTTAAAAAGAATATGATTAGTCCCGTTCCTCTCCATATAGCTAAGATTATCGAATTTACTGACAAATCAAACATCTTAAATGGAATTGCAAGAAGAGGGGCACTTAAATTGGCAATTAACAATGTTATTCCACCGATTCGCCCCCTATTTTCGACAATTGTACATTCTGCGAAATATGCCAAACACGAGGGCATGCCTAAACCGAATGAGATGCCTAATAAAATAGAAAGGATTAAGAGATGCGTTAGTGTGAAACTGTTAAATAGAGCAGGTAATGATGATGTAACTATTCCTGCAATTATCCATAAATAAAGAAAACGGAGTCTGCCAATTCTGTTTGATAAAATCGAGCCAACTATTCCAGATCCTACAACTGTTACATAATAAGCTGCCCAAACGATAAAATTTTGTGCATGTGTTACGTTGAGGTCACTTAGAATGCTGTTTATCATTGTCAGCGTCATGTAATACCATCCAAAAACATTAAGCAACAAGATGCAAACTATGAAAAAGTCTTTCCGAACGATACCAGATTCCTCTAAGAACTTCCGAAGCATTCTATGCACTGCTCATATTTCAAGCTGAATAGTCTGTCAATTAAGAGTTAAGAATCGAAAAACAAGATTCTAGATCAAGATTCTGAGATTCTGTAGATGTGTACAACAAATCTTATATAGGTATATATGTACAACACATATGCAGGTGACACAGATGCGCAAGAAACTACCCGTGAGATGGTTCTGGGGTTAAGTAATCTTGCCATTCAGGGAGAAGCATTCCTCTGCTTAGTAGTTTCAAATATTTCTTATTTCTCTTTATTCCTTCTATCCGATTGCAAGCATCTTGAGCTAGCTTTTGCATAAATCCTTTTATTCGATTAAACCCTCCTGCCTTGTTGACAACTGCTAAAATCTTTTCAACGTCCTTCTTTGTTATTTTTTTCTTCAGGAGAAGGGAGCTAAGTGTAGATTCGATTTCAGGGTTCTGCAAAGCATAGAGGATTGGTAGGGACAGGTGCTCCTTCTTGATTCTATGCACGGCCTCTTCAAGGTCAATCATATCTATCAAGTCGTCTCTCAATATTACTAACATTCCGAGGAGCCTGCCGTATTCGCCGAGAGCTTCATTTTCTTCTTTTGAACCACCTCCAAGGATTGCGCTGATACGTGTATGAGCTTCCACATCCGCTGCTTTCTTTCTAACCACGCGGAGATATTCTTCAGGTGTAATGTCTATTCGTCCTCGAAATTTGAGTTCTAATGCTTCTGCGTCTCCAAGTTCGAAAAACGTATTTTTAATTATAGCCATGATAATTGCGATTTTTTCAGCTGGAATTCCTTTCTCAACTGCTTTGTGTAGTAGTGTGAAGCCTTTGAATAGGAGTGCGTCTCCGACGAGCAGTGCTATGTCTTTGCCAAATTTACCTAGGACTGTAGGGCGAGATGCTTTAATCTTCGACTGGTCGATGATGTCGTCGTGTATGTCTATGGCTCCGCTTATCAGTATCATCGGGACGGCTATGGGCGTTGTTATGTCAGGGTCTCCTCCTACGGCTTCGCAGGCTAAGGAAAGCAGTGCTGGCCTGGCTACGTCATGCCAATACTCAGTCATGAAGTATCTTAGGGCTTCACGGACCTCTTTGCATTCTATTTCTTCTTGCAAAATTGTCTGTCTAGCCATTTCTAGAGCCTTTCTACCCCTCCTCTCAAAGATCTTCTGCACTTGCTCCATTATCTCTTCTTGGCTTGGGTGTTTTTGTTTCATGGTTAGACCTCTTTTATGTCCAGCCCTTGCAGCTGCTCCCTTAAGAAATCGTAGTAGGAGTCAACGAGTTGTATTCCCTTTGGAGTGATCTCGTACACTTTTCTCACTCGTCCTCCCTTGGCCACTTTCCTGCTTCTGGCAAAACCCTTCTTTTCCAGTTGGTTGAGGAGGGGGTATAGGGCGCCGTGTCTAAGCTTGATTCCGAAGAGCTTCTCTGTTTTCTTTATGATCTTGTAGCCCCACATGGGTTCTATCTGGATGAGCCTGAGGACGAGGATATCTAGAAAGTTTCTGCTTACCCGTCGAACAATTTCCTTTCTGAAGTTTTGGGCCAATTTTTCACTTTCCATGCCGGCTATATTCATGGATAGGAGAATTTGGCTTATTTAGCTTACCTAGGCTTTTACATGGTTTGGTATGCTTAAATATGCTTTTCTATGCCTTTTGGTCGCACGAACCTTTATATTCGCGTTTACTCTATATAAAAAACAGATATGTCAAAAAGAAGACATATTGTATACGAGTAGAACGGAAAAACTGTTGAGCAGAAATACATGAGGGGAATGGATTGAGGCAAAAGTTGCGTGAGGTCCAGATCAAGCTCATGAGGGGCCTCTTGGATCTCGTGGTCCTTCAGTTCTTGAAGGTGGAGCCCATGCATGGATACCACATAATCACTAGCATTCGCAAGAATTTCGGGGTTTACTTCGGTCCCAGCACCATCTATCCCCTGTTAGGAGCCCTAGAAGAGAAGGGTTACATTAGAAGCCAGTGGGACTTAGAGAACGACAGACCCAGAAAGGTTTATTCCTTGACGCCTGAAGGTCAAAGCCTGCTAAACGGCACAGAAGAATCACTGAATCACATTTGTCGCAGGCTTAACACCATCGGCTTGAACAGACTATACATCAACAATCATAATGGTGTTCTGAAAAGCCCCAACCGCTACCTTAAAGACCTCAAAAAAGAGTGAGGTTCTAAACGCCATCAGCACCTATCCATGCATGGCTTAGAACTTTTTTTGCCCATGTTTGTTCAATTTTCGATACGTATCGATTTTTGATACATGTTGCTTGTTCTCTGTTAGATAGACGCCTATATAGCCCCTCTATATAAAGTACCAACATAGAAAACGGGACTTACGGCACTCGCTGTAGATAGACTCCCCTAGTTTTTTCTTTAAATAGTCGCAACATTCTTCGACGCGTTTGCAGCACATGACTGGCTAAGGTTGCTGCTGAAGAGATTTCGGATAAGTTAAAGATATTATAATCATGCAAACACCCCTAATACCGTAAGACAGGTGAATCCCTTGGAAGAAGCTGACATCATAATCTACAACTGCACAATCCTGCCAATGGACGATAGAGGAATAATAAAAGAAGGGTTAATCGCCATAAAAAACGGAACCATAACCTACGCAGGTGAAGAAGCCAAAGCACCCCGAATGAGAGCTGAAAAGGTCATAGACGGTCGCGGAAAAGTAGCTATGCCCGGCCTAGTCAACTGTCACACCCACTTAGCTATGACCCTTTTCCGTGGAATAGCAGAAGATCAACCGCTTCAAAAATGGCTAAAACAAACCATATGGCCCCTAGAGGCAAAACTGAAACCACGCGATGTCTATGACGGCGCCTTACTAGGCTGCCTAGAAATGATAAAAAGCGGCACCACAACCTTCGCAGACATGTACTTCCACGAAGACCAGGTGGCGAAGACCGTAGAAAAGGCTGGCCTAAGAGCGGTACTAGCCCAAGGAATTCTAGAGGCAGGTGTTCTCAGGGGAGAAAAAATGCTGCGTGAAAGCGTAAACTTCGCCAAAAAATACGATGGATACGCGGAGGGAAGAGTCACCGCTCAACTGGGCCCCCACACCCTATACACTTGTGAGCCTTCTCTCCTAAGGAAAGTGCGAGAAAAGGCCACGGAACTCAAGGTGGGCATCCACGTTCACCTAGCAGAGTCAGAAGAAACCGTGAACCTAACCAAACAGAAACACGGCCTCTCCGAGGTTGAACTCCTAGAAAAAATAGGCTTCTTGGGTCCAGATGTCCTCGCAGCCCACTGCATCCACCTGGCCAAGAAGGAGATGCGGATCCTGGCCAAACGCAACGTCAAAGTCTCCTACAACCCGGTTGCCAACATGAAGCTCGCCCAAGGCACGGCAAGAATCAAAGACCTTATAGACTTAGGCGTAACCGTGGGCATAGGAACGGACGGACCGGCCAGCAACAACAACCTAGACATGTTTGAGTCCATGAAAATTGCGGCTCTCCTCCAAAAACAATTCTACAAAGACCCGACGGTTATGCCAGCCCAGATGGTTCTGAAAATGGCAACAATAGACGGCGCTAGAGTACTAGGACTGGGAAAAACGGTTGGAACTCTGAAAGCTGGCAAGAAGGCAGACGTCATTCTGTTAGACTTCAAGAAGCCTCACCTAACACCAATCCACGACCCCTACGCCAACATAGTCTATTCGGCCAACGGAAGCGATGTGGACACGGTTATCGTAGACGGAAAAGTACTCATGGAAAACAGAAAAGTGAAAACCCTAGACGAAGAAGAAGTCATGTTGAAGGCTCAAAAAACAGCGACAGACATATTAACTCGCAAACCTTGATTCTTAAATATTATTAAGGATATCGCGCACATTATGCTCAAAACATGGTGATCGTCTATGTCGCCCCAGCCAATCATAGAATGCGCGGTCACGTAGACCTGAAAACTTTTTTCTCACAGGAGCAAAGTGTGCGCTTAAACTAATAATCTTAAAATAGTGTTGCTGGCATACATAAACGATGGAGGATATTCCTTGGAGTTTGTCATTGAAACCACAAATCTGACAAAGAAATACGGGCCTTTAGTCGCTGTGAATGAGCTAGACCTCAAGGTTAAAGCAGACACTATTCACGGCTTCTTGGGCCCCAACGGCGCTGGAAAAACCACAACACTCAAGATACTGGTCGGGTTGTTAAAACCTGACGGCGGATCAGTGAGTGTTCTAGGTCAAGAACTTGGTTGGGACAAGCCAGACGTAAGATCGAGAATAGGCTACATGCCTGAACTTCCAAAGTTGCCTAAGCACCTGAAGGGAAGGGAGCTCCTCGACATATACGGAAGGATGTACGGCATGACCAAAGAAGAGCGTAAAAAACAGGTACCTAAACTTCTCGACATGGTTGGTTTAAAGGAACGAGGGGACGACCTCATCGGCAAGTACAGCAAGGGTATGCAACAACGCTTAGGCATGGCACAGGCGCTGTTAAACGAGCCCGAATTGGTCATCCTAGATGAGCCGAGTCTTGGTTTAGACCCTGTTGGAATGGTTGAGGTCCGGGAGATAATGAAGGAAATGGCAAAGAAAGGCGTCACCATCTTTCTTTCGTCGCACCTTCTGCACGAGGTTGAACAGGTTTGCACTCATGTTACAATGATTAACTATGGAGTTGCGGTAGCTTCAGGCACGCTTAAGCAGATGTCCGCCAAGGTCAAGGGACCCTTGACAATAGAGGCTGAAGTTGATAAACTCTCAAAAGCGGTTATTAAAAAAGTGAAAGAACTGCCTTTCGTGACCGATGTTTCCAAAGACGGAAAAAAGCTCTTGGTCGAGGTGAAAACTCGTGACGACGTCAGATCTCAAGTTTCTCAGGCCATTACAGCCGGAGGAGGCATCGTCACATCCATGAACTTAAAAGGAGAAAGCCTAGAGGACGTATTTATGGATCTTTTTGTCAAACGCAGAAAAAAGGAGGTTGTAAAATGAGTGGAAGCCACACGAGTTGGACAGCGAAGTTTCTTGCAGTTGTTAGGTATGACATACTCTGGAACATCCGAAAGAAAAAGTTCCTTGGGATGCTCGTTGTTGCGTTTGCTCTCACCACCTTATCGTTGGCTTTAGGTCACATCGCAAACGCCTTTGGTGGCCCGCCCGTAGAACCGAACCCGGATTTCGCGATTGCCTATATTGCAGGCTTAGGCGGGTTTGTATTTTTCTTGTTTGCGATAGTAACTGCGATGAACACTATTTCAGCAGAGTTTGAGAGTGGAACCATTGTTCCGTTACTAGCCAAACCCGTATCAAGGACCACCGTGTTTTTTGGCAAACTGTTTGCAGCCTTCTTAACGCTTTTGGCAACATACTGTTTTCTGATGGTTTACATGACCATAGGCGGCTTTGTCGTGTATGGGCCTCAAAATAACCTGCATCTTGTTCCGCTCTCTCTTCTCGGAGCCCTTTTCAGCACTTTAATATGGATATCAATCGTTCTGTTGTTCGGCACGCTCTTTAGGAGCTCCTTAATCGCTGCTCTCGGAACCTTCGGCGTCTTTCTAGGGACAACCATAATTGGTCAAATAATTGCGTTGGTTGCTGGTCAAGGATGGATTCTCACCTACATTCCTGGCACTGGCAACTCTGGGTTTGCTAATGGGGATCTATCGCCGGTTGGTCCAACAGGCACTAGCGTTTCGACAGGCACAGACAGCATAGGTCCAAACCTCATAAATTACATTCTACACCCTTCGTGGGAGGTTACCTATTATAAGATAAGAGATTTTACTCATGTGCCGATTCAATGGGTTAAGCTCTACTCCGAGCCCTTGTCCACTGTCATCTTAACGTCAATTGCTGTAGCATTAGTCTACTTAATCGTCTTTGTTGCAATCTCCTGGTACGTTTTCAGGCGCGCTCAAGTAACAGAATGAACATGGAAAGTAGACCGTTCAACCTTCGCAACTATCCTATGGCAACGTACACCTTCTACTTCGCTTTAACTTAAGACCGTTCTCACGCGCTTTGCTAATGTATATACGAATCTTGGTGGCTGAG